>Ga0209347_1000042_pt1 | contig 344344 bp, 352 predicted proteins | sample AutmiccommuBRH23_FD_187382 | JGI IMG/M metagenome (GOLD analysis project Ga0209347, IMG submission 187382) | Deep subsurface microbial communities from Mt. Terri, Switzerland - Autotrophic microbial communities BRH/23 (SPAdes) (version 2) | ecosystem: Environmental > Aquatic > Deep subsurface...
TCACAAATTCAGTTTTCACTCCTCTTCATGGGGAGTGATCTTTTGTTTATGTGTATTAGAGGATAATTATCATGAAGTTACATAATCCAATTAACAAAAGCTATGTTTATGGATTATTTTTTATCTTAATTCAGGCCACTTTTTTCATTACTATTTTTTTATCCTATAAGAATTTGACAGAAAGTTTGTTATCTATATTAATAATTATTCTAAGTTTATTGTACCCATTAATAACCTTAATAATGTTTTATTTATACATAAAACATGAAAATCAAAAAGATATTATCAAAAAAATGGAGGAATTTAATCTAAGCCTGCGAAAACAGAGGCATGATTTCCTTAATCATTTAGAAGTAATATATGGTTTAATTGATTGTAATGAAACAGATGAAGCTAAAAATTATTTGGAATTAATTGAAGCATCAGTTAAAATTAATTCTTTAATAGACAAGATAAATAACCAATATATGAGTATTATTATAAGTTCCTTCGCGAGGAAAGCTGAAACAAAGGGAGTCCGTTTTGAACTTTATGGATTTAGCGATTTTTCAAAATTCCCTTTATCACCAATACATACAACAACTATTATGTCAAATTTGCTAAAAAACTCCTTGGAAAATTGCGAGAAAAACGATTGCGTATATGTTGAAACAGAAATTGTTCGCGGTTACTTCTACTTAAAAATCTCCAACGACGGTAAGCCGATTGAAATCATTCACGGGGAAAACCCTGCCGATTGGCAAAAAGAAATATTTCAGGGGAAAAGTATTAAAGGCAAAGATAGAGGCCTAGGTCTGTTGATAATTAAAGAAATATTATCGCAATACGAGGATTGCGATTTATTTGTTTTGAACAGGGAAAAACCAACTTTTATGTTAAGGCTGAAAATGGTTGACGGGGTGAAGAAAAATGATTAAGGCCATTGTTGCAGACGATGAACCTATTGCCATGCGGCATTTAAAAAAAATACTTTCCGAATTGCGTTCCAATATTGAAATTATCGACGAAGTTACCGACCCCGACAATGTCGTTCCTATAGTAAAAGAAAAACTTCCCGATGTAGTTTTCCTTGATATTGATTTTAAGAGGAAAGACGTAAACGGTTTAATACTTGCTGATAGAATTTCTGAACATTTCCCGGCTATCATGATTATATATATCTCCGCTCACAACGAATTTAAGTCTGAAGCATGGGAAAGAAAGGCTGTAGTCCTGGGGTATATCGACAAGCCCTTTAATAAGATAAAAGTTGAACGAGTATTATTAAAAATGGCAAAATATATATCTGGTAATAGGATAGAAATCAGAGATAAAAGCAACATTTTCCATTATCTTAGCCCGGGTGAAATAATAATGATTGAACGGGAGAAAAACACAAAGAATACTATAGTCCATTGTAACAATAAAAAAATTAATACTTCCGGATCATTGACTTCAATTGAAGAAATGCTCAAAGGCTCAGAAAAGTTATTGAGGATTAACAGGTCGTATATTATTAACATCACTAAAATAGAAAGAGTATCATTTTTTAGCGAATGTTCTTATGTGGTAAAATTTAAGAATTCTGCATGTGAAGCTTATATTGCGAAACAAACGGCACATGAATTGGATTTAGTTTCCAAATGATTAATTTACATATTTCGACATAATACGCGTCAATCCCTCGATCCGGGTTTTCACGGCAGAGCTATTGCCGGAAGAAAACATAAGTGTTAAGCTTTGTATTAGTAGATAGTGACTTCCTTAACTAACGAGAAGACAAAAATCTTTGTTAAGTAGGAGGTTTTTTTATGTACAAACTCTGTATTATTGTGGACACTACTGTAGCTCTTGCCGCTCTTAAAGATCAAGAACTCACTGATACTTTTAGACGATACGCAAAATGGAATTAGGGAGAGGCTACCACCAAAACCTTTCCCGGTGAATATTTTTTGAATCCGGTGCTAGTTATGATTAATATTAGATATTTGACAAATAAGTTTGAAACACTAAGAAAAATCTATGAGAAAGAAAAAGATCCCGAATTAAAAGCGTTTTGTTTGAAGCAGATATTAGAGATAGCGTACAAAGTCGGTGAAATAGCTTATCATGATCAAATAACCGAAAATTGACGGAGCAAAATCTTTTATTGTTTGGTTTGTAGGGAGAAACTGGGAAAAGTTGGGGGACGACAAACGTGCGAAAACTCATTAACAATAAGAGCATCCATTTCGGCATAAAGTGGGCTTAAGTTACTGGGAAAAATAGTTTCTAAATGGTATGCACTCCTCGAATATCCGTAGCATGCTCTTTATTGTGTCCATGATTACAAAGCCGCCTCATGCTTAGATTTATAAGCATGAGGCGGCTTTTCTGCATTTATTATCATTTTTCAGTTAAGTTAACTGTTCACCCTTTTGTACCTGATACTGCTCAGCCCATTGCTCAGCCGGCAACTTTTCTTTTCCAGAGCGAACAGTTTTCAACATGAGCAGCCCTTTACCCGTACCAACAAGCAACCCCTGGCCTGGGATAATTTCCACCACTTCCCCTGGCGCAATGCAGGGTCCGGGCGGCCATGACGTTCCCTCGTCCTTAATTTGCGCTTCCAGCACTGCTATCTTTTCACCCCGGAAAGTGGCGCCTGCCGCCGGGATGGGTACGCTGCCCCGTATAAGGTTATAAATATTCCGGGCGGATTGCCGCCAGTCTATGTCAGTGTCCTGCTCTTTTAGCTTCGGCTGGTAAGATGCCAGCCGTATATCCTGGGGAATACGCGGAGCCCGGCCCTCCCGGATCAGCCGTACGGCTTCAGCGGTCATTCGTACACCCAGGGGATAGAGTTTGTTAAAGTAGAGGGTAACGGTCGTGTCTTCTTCATCAATGGGCACGATCTCCTGCAATATTATGTCACCCGTATCCACGCCCTCGTCAATATAGTGAATGGTAACGCCGGTCTCCTTCTCTCCGCTAATAATCGCCCAGGAAATGGCACTGCCGCCCCGGTATTTGGGGAGGAGAGAAGGATGGTAATTAATGCCACCCTGAGAAGCCAGCCTGATCATCTCCCCGGGCACAAAATCCGTGACAAATACCAGTACCAGGAGATCCGGCGCCAGTTCCTTCACCCACTGGTAAACCTCCGGGTCCCGCAGTTTGCTGGGTTGCAGCAACGGCATACCCAGCTCAAGAGCCATTTCCTTGAAGGGGTTGGGTTTTTTGGCACCGGGAACATCGGGTACGGTTATGGCTCCTACCAGATTTTCCCCCTGGGCGGACAGTGCCTGTAGACATTCCTTACCAAATGGGGCCTGTCCGATAACAAGGACTCGCATATAACTCCCCCTATCAAAAAATTTTAAATATTCAGTTATTCAGCTACTAAAGTATATTTTTCTTCCAAGTGAAAAATCCTTCCGGTGCCAAGACATTGTATTTAAATTTTTTGACATCCGAATTCGGAGTGTGCTTTAAGTCATTTGCCTAGACTTTAAATTTAGTAACGGTATTGTACAGTTCACTGGCAATATTTGCTAGCTCCTGAGCTGTACTGGATACCTGTTGAGTAGCTGAAGTTATTTGTTCATTCGATGTCGAAAGCTGTTGTGTCCCTTCACTAACCTGTATTGATCCTTTGGCAACATCTTGAATAATAATAGTATTTTTTTCGACAGCTTTAATAATTTCTCCCAGAGCAGTTCCGGCATTGTTGGCAACCAATACTCCTTCATCAACTTCCGCTACACTGCTTTCAATTGCAGCAACAGCTTCGCTAACGCCAAGTTGGATTTGCTTTATGAGTTCGGTAATTTTGTTTGATGCCTGGGATGATTGTTCAGCAAGTTTGCGTACTTCCTCTGCTACTACTGCAAAGCCACGCCCATGTTCACCAGCCCTCGCCGCTTCAATAGCAGCGTTTAAGGCTAACAGGTTTGTCTGATCAGCAACATTGGTAATGGCAGTGATTATCTCTCCTATTTGGTTAGACTTTTCACCAAGGTTTTTTATAACTTTTGCAGCTTTTTGTGATACAAGAGCAATTGAATTTATTTTTTCTACCGTTTCCTTTACCGCCATATTACCTTCTCCAGCAATAAAGTGCATATTTTTAGATTCTTCAACCGCAGTTTCTAAATTTTCGGCTCCCTGGCTGGAGATGGATGCTACCTCATATGTAACACTGGCTACCTCTTCTATCGTAGCGCTAACTTCTTCGCTTGAGGATGCTAATAATTGACTTTGTTCTGATAAGCTTTCTGAATTATTTTTAATTTTTAAAATAATATCCTGAAGGTTGTCCATTATTCCGTTAAAACTCATTACAACCTCAGCGATTTCATCATTACTTTTACTAGAAATACGCTTCGTTAAATCTCCTTCTCCTTTGTGTATATCATCCATAGAGTATTGAAGATTTTTAAGTGGTGGCAATATCTTTTTGATTAATAGAAGACAGCCGATTACAAGAACAATAGAAATAATACCAAAAATTACAATTGAACTGATTCTCATTATCTGCATGAGGCTTTCAGTTTCCTTTATTGTGTTATTCATTTCCTGAACATTATTTTCCACATATTTATTTATTTCGCTAGAGAGCTTTTCAGCTACACCATCAAATTCAGGCATTAGAGCGTTACCAGCTTCTCTTCCCTCTTTGATATAAACATTAGCCATTTTTTGACCTGTAGTATAATAAGGCTCGAAATCTGTTAATATTTGTTCAATCTGGCTAGAATGACCAGTATCATTATCTTGTAGAAACTTTGCATTAGTTCGGAATTTATTGGCAAATTCGTCAGCCTTGTCAAACCCTTCGTTATCCCCTGTGGCGCTGGCATCTGTAAGCCATTGTTGTACTTGAATAATGGAAAAACTCATGTCTTTAGCTTTAATAACACTCATTGTAACCTGTTGTTCTATTCTATCAATCTTTTCCTGCATTTTATTTATCTCAGTATAATTATAAAATCCCATAGCTAATAAACAGGTTATTGTTAATACCACGAATCCAATAAGCCATGTTTTAATTTTCAGAAAAGACGTTATCATACTTCGCCTCCACATTCTATTTAATAGTTTAATAATTTTACCAATTAATTGTTAAATAATGAAGTCAAAAATATGAACACTTCCATTTTTTCATTAAATTTATCTCCTCGTTATTTTGTTTACTTTTATTTATCTAATGCCCGTGTGACAATGTTTATTGGCCATTGAGGTTGGTTCTGTTTTTCTCCTGTAGGACCTTATGGGTCGCTTCTATTTAAGTCAGTTCCCCTGGCCTGGTGTTAGCTTTGTCCGTCTTGTCCATGCTCTGCTGCATAGCAACCGGCTTTATACGCCGCCAAGAGGAGAGTAATTTCCAATTGGCATACCACGTCCTAACATTTTTCCCAATCATTTTTGGTAGGCTTATTGAGGTGTTCATTCTTTTTGCTTTTTTACGCTAAAACCTGCACTTTTTTTAAAAATTTTTTCCAATTCGCTATTGACATTTAACCGCTGGACTTTACTAACTCCACCCTATGTCAACCTCTTTAGTTGAATTGTAAAACTCAATAATTACAGGCTTCTTTCCAATATCTTACGTTTTTATTAAAAATACTACCGTCAACAAATTCGAGTTACTTCCAAAACCATCCTTACGGACGGCTCAATCTAGACGCTTTAATACGTTCATGCAACGTATACGGCTAAACTTGGAATGTTCCTACCACAAGATTTTCTCGTAATAAAAATATTTTGCCCCCTATGAGAAAACATCTAAACATGATCAACCCTCAAGGATTTTCTTATACTCAATTTTTTTCTTGTTCCGATTTTTTCTACAAATCCAGGACAATTGATGCCAGCAGGAGTTCATGGAACCTGCACCAAATTCCCAAAACCATTATGTTCTCCTTTTTCAATAATTATTTAATAAACCCCTGCATTACAAACTAAAAAAAGCCGCTCTCTTTCCGGCGAGCGACTTTTTTGACTGCAACATGGGACGGTTTCTGCTGTCCAAAGCAGAAAGCTCCGCATCGGGCCGGTGCTTGCATATACACGTGCTGTTCACATATCCTTGCGGAACTTTTGCTAAAAATGAGGACGTTGTTGATACTGAAATGCTTTACCCATTAACTTGTCAACATTTCAACAACGTTCCTCATTTCTCTCGTTTTTTATTATTTCTTAGGATGTCTTTGGTCAGGAGGAAAGAAACCTTTAGCGCTCATGACATTTCTAATTATACTTCCTTCCGGGGGTTCCCAATCCATATGTACCCACGTTAAGGGATAGCGGACCATGCCATCATGGGTAAACTGCAAGCCTTCCACTATTTCTTCCAGCATGTGGGTTGGAATTCCACAGGCAAGTCCATCGTCGGATGGCCAGCTAACTAAGCGAGAGCCGTTACAGGGTAAAGCTACGACTGGCTTGTTTGACTGCATAGTTAATACTAAAGCATCCGCACATAAACCCGCTTCGCCATTGCAACTGAATTCCAGACGAACTCCTTTGTTGTAGTTGTAGGCATGTATGATACGGTAGATTTGTGAGACATTACCGAATATTAAAACTACGTCGGGGATTACCGGCGTCTTTTCCAGGGGAGCGGTTAAGATGGCCGAATAACTGCCCGGTTCAAACATCGGCGTATTGGCAAAATTCCTCTCCGCTACTTCTTCATCAGTAAAATAAGCTCTAACGTAGCCATGCATATATTCTACAGGCAGCTTCTCAAATCCCAATACTGCCGAACCGTACATGCATACTGAGGCTCTCTCTTTTACCGCTGCTTTGGTAAGGCCTAAATAACGTGATTGTCCAATTAATTGGCAAGCAGCTAAGCACTTATCTTCTATCAATCTTATCGGTTTGTTTTTCTTGTCCCTGACTTCTGCTAATTCTTCTTTGGTTTTAAAAAGCTTTACTGCTACGGGATAACTAGCTAGTCTGAGTAGCTTGTCAAACTGGCCTGCTAAGTATTCAAGTCTTTCTAGTGTAAGCTCCGACACCTTTAAACACCCCTTTTTGATAATTTAAATTGTTTCAACTTAAACTCGGTAAGCACGGAAATTTTTTTAAAATAATTTTTGAATGCGAGCAGATAACTCCTCCTTTCCTAATAAATAACTTATTTGTTTTACATGCCATAAAAGACATGATTTCCTGGTGTGAAAATAATAGAGAAAGACAAGGTATTTTTAACCCCGATCAAATGCTCTCAGATGTTTCAATAGTCAATAATTTTATATACCTTTAATTTATATTAAATTATTGACTATTGAACTATAAATTCAAAAAAAATTTATGATACGCCCTCTATTATAAATTTCATTCATGATTATCCTTCATTTATGTTCCCATTATTTTTTAAATTATTCAGGAAATTGTCTATAGTATCTCTTTCCTCTTGTTTTAAATTGTGTTTCAGCTCTTCATTAGATGCTATAGCAATAGGATAAACTACTTTTGCCAAATCTCTTCCTTTATCTGTTAAAAAAATACGCAAAGCTCTCCTATCTTCAGGATCAATACGTCTTTCTATAAGGTGTTCTTTTTCAAGACGATCAACTAAAGCTGTTATAGCTGAACTATCGATACATAAGCATTCAGCGAGATTTTTAACATTTAATCCATCGCTTTCTAATAAAGAAAAAAGAATGAAAGACTGGGCAATAGTTATTCCATATTCTGCAAATTTGTTATTATTATATTTTTGTATTTTTCTAGCTGCTAAACCGATTTTAAAGCACATCAAATTCATGAACTCTGCCAAAATTAGATCACTACCCAATAGTTTATATTTTAATATTGTATACTATAAAACAACACATGTGGATTGTCAAGGCTTTTTATTGTGCGCTGAGAGCTGACTGGACTAATCGTACCAGATGACGCGAATATACTCATATCAAGCTTGAGCAGCAACTCAGACGTGAGAAGACGGATCAGGCCTATTAGCAAGTTTCCTGGTCCTGTCCTTGGCATAGCCAAGGTGGCGCGTGCATTCTTACCCCGCCATACTGGATGAGTTGCCGTTTTTCACTAACTCGGCACCGGTCTCCAGGGCCTTCCGGTTGATGGGTATGAGTTTGTGGTAATGCGGCGGCAGCACCTTGCGCAGGGACTCCTCCACCGTGTCAGGGGTCACCACCCCGGTGAGTTCCAGCAGGGCACCCAGGATTATGTTGTTGGCCACCTTGGCGTTACCCAGTTCCTCGGCTATGTTATTGGCCGGAATGTAAAACACACTTACATCCTTTCTGGTGGCTTTAATTTCTATCAGAGAGCTGTTGACAAAAATAATACCGCCGGGCTCTACGGTCTTTTCAAATTTCTCCAGGGATGGCCTGTTCATGGCAATCAGCACCGTAGGCTCACTGACCACCGGCGAGCTGATGAGTTTATCCGATATGGAAATGCCGCAGTTGGCGGTGCCGCCCCTCATTTCCGGGCCGTAGGACGGTATCCAGGCCACGTGCCTGTTCTCCAGCATGCCTGCATAGGCCAGCAATTGGCCTGTGGAAAGCACACCCTGGCCGCCGAAACCTGCAATCAGTATACCTTCAAACATTTATACCACCTCCGCAGCTATTTTTAATTCACCCAGCGGGTAATAGGGTATCATGTTTTCCTCCAGCCACTTCAGTGCTTTTAGTGGAGGCAGGCCCCAGTTGGTGGGGCAGGAGGAAAGCACTTCCACAATGGAAAAGCCCAGACCCGCCATTTGCACCTCAAAGGCCTTTCTGATTGCCTTTTTGGCCTTGCCCACGCTGGCCGGGCTGTGCACCGACACCCTGGTCACGTAGGCGCTGCCGTCCAGCAATGCCAGCATTTCGCTCATGCGCACCGGGAAGCCGTTATTTTCCCTGTCCCGGCCATAAGGGGTGGTGATGGTAACCTGTCCCATCAGTGAGGTAGGGGCCATCTGCCCGCCGGTCATGCCATATATGGCATTATTTATATAAATAGCAGTAAATTTTTCGCCCCGGGCAGCGGCATGCACAACCTCGCCCGTACCGATGGAAGCCAAATCGCCGTCTCCCTGGTAGGTAAATACCAGGCGGTCCGGCAACACCCTCTTGATACCCGTGGCCACCGCAGGCGCCCTGCCGTGAGAAGCCTGGTAGGCGTCGCAGTAAAAATACTCGTAGGCAAAAACGGAGCAGCCCACCGACGCCACGGCAATGGCCCGGTCAAACATATCCATTTCGTCTATCACTTCCGCCACCAGCCGGTGCACAATGCCGTGGGTGCAGCCCGGGCAGTAATGCATGGGCATATCTTTAAGCGAATTAGGCCGTGTGAATACCTTTTCCATTATGCTTTACCCCGGGCTAATAATTTTTGAACCTCATTGTATATGTCCCTGGCCACGGGCAGCATGCCGCCCACCCGGCCGTAAAAACTCACCGGCCTGCGCCCGTTTACCGCCAGCCTGACGTCTTCCACCATCTGGCCCATACTCATTTCCACGGAGAGATAGCGTTTGGCTGTGGCAATGGTTTTTTCAAAAGCTTTTACCGGGAACGGCCACAGGGTAACCGGCCTTAACAGGCCCACCGCCCTGCCCTCTGCCCGGCAGGTATCTACCACAGCCTTACAAATCCTGGCCGCGGTGCCGAAGGCCACCAGTACCAGTTCCGCGTCTTCCAGGCAGTATTCTTCCCAGCGTTGCTCATTCTGCCCGGCCACGGCGTATTTTTCGAAGAGTTTTATATTGTGCTTTTCACAGTTTTCGGGTACGATTTGCAACGAGCTAATCAGCCTTTTATCCTTACGTCCCATGCGTCCGGTGGAGGCCCAGGGCTTTTTAGGAATGGTAATTTCCTTTTCTCCGGCCAGTTCCACAGGCTCCATCATCTGGCCCAGCACCCCGTCACCCATAAGCATTACCGGGTTACGGTATTTGTCCGCCAGGTCAAAGGCGTCCCCCATGAGGTCGATAATTTCCTGCACCGAGGCCGGGGCCAGCACTATTAACCTGTAATCCCCGTGACCGCCGCCTTTAACAGCCTGAAAGTAGTCGGACTGGGCGGGGGCAATATTGCCCAACCCGGGGCCACCCCGGATAATATTAACAATTACACAGGGCAGTTCCGCCCCGGCCAGGTAGGAAATACCCTCCTGCATAAGGCTGATGCCCGGTCCGGAGGAAGAGGTCATTACCCTGGCCCCGGCCCCTGCCGCGCCGAAGACCATATTGATGGAAGCAGTCTCGCTCTCTGCCTGCAGGTAAAGACCACCCACTTCCGGCATCTTTTTGGCCAGATAGTGGGGCAGTTCACTCTGAGGTGTGATGGGATAGCCGAAGAAATAGCGGCAGCCGGCCCTGATGGCGCCCTCGCCGATGGCCTCATTACCTTTCATCAACATCTTAGCCAACCTTTTTCTCCTCCTTCTCCACTTCGATCACCAGGTCGGGACACATCCGGGCGCAGATAGCACACCCTGTGCATTTGTTCATATCTTCTTCCTCCACTGTGGCCGGGTGGAAACCCATACTGTTAATCCGGCTAGCCATAACAATAATTCCCTTGGGGCAAAAAGCCTTGCACAGCTCACAGCCCTTGCAGCGGTTTTCCCTGAATGTTACACGTCCCAACAAAGTCCCTCCCCTGATAAAACGGTTTATCTGTTGCCTTCCGATACAATTTTGAGCGTAGAGTACCTTCTGTATATCTGTATCCCTGCCTAGATTAATATTATTGACCAGCCCGCCTTTATTAAACATAAAACAAGGCCAGAAATCATTTCTGGCCTTGTTTTATAAATGTTTTGACACTAAATTATTAATTTATTCAGTATATTAACCCCTGCCCAGCTCATCCAGATAATTAAGCAAGCGATTTTCGGCGATAATCCTGGTGAGAGAATACTTTTCGGTGAAAATATGAAAAGCAATGAGCAGCAAAAGGTAAACAACCTTATAAGGGGTTTCCAGCAGCCAGACCACGGCCATACCCAGGCAAGCGCCCAGGGCGTTGGCGCCGGTGTCGCCCATCATGGCACGGGCTTTCATGTCATAGGGCAAATAGGCCATTAGAGCACCGGCTACAACCGCCGTCAGGATCATTTCCACCCTGCCGGGCATGGCCGCCAGCAACACCAGCCACAACAGCAAAAACACCTTCCCCGCCCGGCCCGGACGGAGATCCATCAGATTGATGCTATTTACGGATAAAGCAATAATCAGTGCATTTAGCGGTATCAAAGTCCAATCACCGGCGGAAGCCGCCAGCAACAGACCCATCACACCACCGCCTGCAGCTTTCAACCCCCCGGTGGTAAGCCGTCCCCTGCACAAACTCAGCAGGTGCCCTTTGATCCCCGTTACCGACCTGCTGCCCCAAACATCGTCAATCAGCCCCAGCAGGGTAAAACAGGCCAGAGCCAGCAGGTTGCTAAATATTTTGTACTGAAAATCATCTGGAAGAAAAATAAAGGCCGCTGTATACACGGCAAGGGCGCTCAGAAAAAAAACCAGACCTGCCCCCACCGGAATTTCATCGCCCCTGTAATTGGGCCGGACAAATCCGGCTTCGGCTATCATATTCATTACTGCCTTTACAGTCAGGCGGCAGAACAGCCAGCCCCCGGCAAAAAATACTGCGGTATACAGGAGAACATTATCCTGCAAGTGGTAACTGTTCAATCAACGCACACCCCGGTTTAATATGTAGCTACAGTGTTATTGAAAATATTATTGGAAATCGGAAATCTAGGGACGGTTCTTGAATTGAATCTAGATTCAATTCAAGAACCGTCCCTAGATTTCCATATGTAGCTATACTGTTTTTGGTTTTATTTCCTTATACTTAGCAGGGTTCTTAATACATCGTTAAACTGCCTGCCCCGGTGTATGAAGCCCTTCAAATCCCTGCCCGTTTCCTTGTGGGTCATGATAACCGGAACTTCCTTCACCCTGAAACCACTAGCGGCGGCCTTAACCGTAAGCGCCACCTCAACTCCGTAACCTTCGGCGAAGGGCAGGACCGCCTCAAAGGCCTGACGGTTCATAGCCCGCTGCCCGGAAAGTGGCGCCGTCATTTCAAGCCCGGTATAATACTTGATACCACCCCGGGCAAGGCCCTTCACCAGGCCGAAGCCGCCTTTTCTACCAGTCCTGGGAAAAACCGCCACCGTCATGTCGGCCTCTCCGTCCAACACCGGTTCCAGTAATGGAGCAGCCCCGTCAGCGGAAGACCCCAGGTCGCCGTCCAGCAGGAGCACTACGTCGCCATCCACCAGCGAGGCTCCAGCGTTCATGGCAGCCCCCTTACCACCGTTGACCTGCAACACTTTCACCGTTGCACCGGCTTTTTCCGCCATTTCGGATGTACGGTCGGATGAGGCGTCGTCCACCACCACCACCTGACTTACGCCAGGCAGGGCAAAAGCAGCGGTTACTGTATCAAAAATACTGTCTTCCTCATTATGAGCGGGTATTAGTACCGACACCCGCTTTGGTTGTCTTTCCTCCACTTACAACACCCTCCGCATCATCCAGCGCGGGCAGCAATTTCTGGGCGGTGGATTTTATGCCGTAATGGCCGGGCTTGCCGGATATGGCCAGCACCAGGGCCACCTGGCCCGGGATGGATTCAACATTGTCCACCGTGCTAATCCTTTTTTTCTGGTAATCCTTCATATAGGAATGCATGACCCCGGACTGTTCCGTACCGAAAACGGTAATTTTTTTGCCTTGAAAATAATCTATGATGGGAATGTCAACACTCTCGGCTTTAATCATACTTTCGTCCACGCTGCCGCCGACGATTACCACATCGCTCAGGGGTATGCCATATGTGCCCTGGGTTTTAATCATTTCTAACTGGGCCAGTGTAGCCAAAATCTTTTTCCCGTCCCCCTCTGCCACCGATCTGGCCATTTCCGCCGCAAGGCGCGGAGCAATGTCTTCATCTTTCATGTCTTGCCAGTTCAATGCAGTAAGCAACTTATTTTTATCCCCCACCTCAAGGCCGTTCAGTATGGTGGTAACCGACTGCACACTGGCGCCGGCGGCCTGCAGCGTCTGGGTAAGATCCTCGGGAAAACCGTAACCGTTGGTTTCAATGAGGGCTATATTGTGGCCCTGAAGCTTTCCGGCTATAAGCGCCGGTAAAATCTGTTTTTCAAACTGCCTTTGTATATTGTTATCCATTTCCAGGCTGCTGGCTCTTACTTGCACTGCCTCGTTCCTCTTTAGCAACGAATCCAGTTGGACCTCCAGATGGTCACTGAGCTGTTTTTGCTGTTTCATCAGGGCATCGTTGCCAGGCAGTGTACTGCCAATCAGTATACCTATGCCCAGGGCCAGGAATACGGCAACTAGCGAAGCTATATGATACCTTAGGTTGAAAAACACTTTAGCACCCCCAGAAAAAAGCGGGGATTGCCCGTCCCCGGGATTATGTAGCGAATAAAAGTTTAAATTGCAAATATAATAACCTGAAAAGCTGCCTGGTAGATGGGGTAATCATTACAATCACCGCCACCGGTAAGAGCGCGGCCAGTACAATCTGGGCCAGATAGCGGGCCTTAACCCGGTTCCGGTATAGTTTGCTCACGCCTTTGGCGTCCACCAGCTTCGTCCCGACCTTTAGCCTGACTAAAAAGGTACTGGCCATACCTTTTCTGCCTTTTTCTAAAAAATCCTGCACGTTGGAGTGGGTACCCACGGCCACTATCAGCTCGGCACCATATTCATAGGCTAGCAGCATGGCGATATCCTCGCTGGTCCCCGGAGCCGCAAAAACCCTGGCACTAAGACCAAGGGATTTGACCCTTTCCAGTCCCGGCGCCTTGCCGTTCTGATAAGCATGTACCACAAGTTCGGAACCGTCCTGTAGCACGTTATCCGATACACTGTCCATATCACCCACGATGATATCCGGTTTATAACCGAATTCCCACAATGCGTCGGCTCCGCCGTCCACACCCACCAGTACCGGCCTGACATCATCGATGTATGATTTAATAGCGTTTAAATCTTCCTTATAGTTTTGCCCCCGCACCACGATCAGGGCATGTCTTCCCTGAAAGGCGGTGGTTACCGGAGGGATTTTATATTCACCGTTAATCAGGCCGATTTCAGTCCTGGCATAATCCAGGGTGTTGACCACAAAATCAGAAATAACCTCCTGCATATTACTTCTGACCTGTTCCATTTTCTGCTCAATTTCCCTAAGGGTCAGTAACTTGCCCGAGGCCACCGGGAGGCCCTCACAATATATTTCTTCATTAATTATCTCCACCGTTTGCCCCTCACGGACAGCATCCATCACCTGTTCACCCACATTGTCCAGCAGCACTACCCCGGCCTTTACCAGGGTCAATGGGCCGGGGTTGGGATATTTATCGCTGAGGGACCGGGCGGCATTTACCACTACTTTGACCCTGCCGGCGAGAAGCGCCCGGGCCGCCACATCGTCCAGTTCACTGTGGTCGATGATGGCTATCTCGTTGGGAGACAGACGTTTAACCAGATTCTTGGTGCGCTTGTCCACCCTAACCGTGCCTTTATAGTGCATTTTTAACACCGCCTTTACACATACTAAACATTTTACATTTATTGTGAATGGCAGTCAAGATAACTCCTGTCGTATAAAGACGTGATAAACGGCGAATTATAACATGTGCGCAACTTAACAAAGGTCCACTCGACAAATCTCGCCATTGCATATAAAGATCATTAATTAAATCAGATTTTTATATTTAAAACCATTATTATAATTCACAGCTATTAAAAATTTTAGTCCTCCTCTTCAACAAACCATTCCTCCTGCCAGCCCATAATTTCTTTAATCCTAGCGGATTTACGGTTGACTATATCCGTTGCATATCTGTCAGCGTCGTCTTCGGATTTTTCTTCAGCAGCACTGGAGGTATACATGTCCCGCACGGCCTGGTACCTGTGTCTTAACTCATGAACCATGGCATGCAATGAATACAGCTGTTTGCTGTGGAAATCGTCGCCGTCGTCAGTTTGCGCGAATATACAAACATAAACGGTATCAGTAGATTCATCGTAACTGCCCTCCAGTTTGCCCCGGAATTCTTCTAATGAAAAATTATAGCATTTAAAGAAATGCCTTAGCATGTCAAGCCTGGTTTCATAAATTACCATTTTATTCGGTTTATAATCCCGGCCTAAAAGCTTGATAATCTTTTCTATCTGCTCATTAGTAAAAAAATTTCCGTTGTTGATAATGATCATTTATTCACCTACGCGGTATTTTGTTTTAAATAAAAAACACCTCCGAGCTTATTGATTATAATAAACCAATAAACTCTCGGTGTTAAGCAGCATTAAAAGAATTCTATGTGTACCAAATCCTTTGGGGCTAGCTTACTTTTGCCTCAATCCTTAGCTTGTCCGCCACCATCGCGATGAATTCCGAGTTGGTGGGCTTGCCGCGCTCCAGATTAATAGTGTAGCCGAAAAATTTGGTCATCATCTCCACGTTGCCCCTGTCCCAGGCCAGTTCAATGGCGTGGCGGATGGCCCTTTCCACCCTGCTGGGGGTAGTTTGGTATTTCATGGCGATCATGGGATAAAGCTCCTTGGTTACTGCGCCCAATAGATTTACCTCGTTTACAACCATCAGGATAGCGTCCCGAAGGTAATGATAGCCTTTAATATGAGCTGGCACGCCCATCTCATGTATAATATTAGTTACAGCTACATCCAGATTTTTGGGTTTTACCGTATTAATATAACTGGAAACGTTCAGACCTTCAGCCAATTGGCGAATCCTGGTAGCCAGAACGGAAAAATCAAATGGTTTAAGTATATAATAATCCGCCCCAAGTTCCACCGCACGCTGAGTCACTGTCTCCTGCCCAAAGGCAGTAAGCATGATTACCCTAGGCCGCTGAGGCATATTGCCGGAAGCAAGTCTTTCCAGTACGCCAATCCCGTCGAGATGGGGCATAATGATATCTAAGACCACAATATCAGGATTATGCTGCTCGATGAGATCCAGTGCTTCCAGACCATTGCCAGCAATTCCCGCCAGCGCGAGATCATCCTGCTGGGCAATAAATTCTTTAAGCAACTCGCAAAATTCCCGGTTATCGTCCGCGATAACCAATTTAATTAACTTTCGCATCATTAGATTCCCGCCTCCTGAATATTTTTCTCTTTTTATCTATATAGGAATTAATACCCAATTCATTCGACGGTACTTTATAAAAGTCCTTCTATCAAAAAAATTAATTTTTTCCATCATTTACATATTGTTACTGTTTGATTTATTCAAAAAATTATAAAAACCATAAATATATCGCCATTTCTGACGTTTTTTTGAACATTTGCAAACAAATTCGAAAAAAATTTATAAAAAAGGAATCAGGCCGCTTTTTGCCTGATTCCTGTACCTTGATTAACATCCGCATGCAAGATTCCGGCTTCCTGCAGCATCCATTCCGCCAGAACACCGTAGCCCCGGGTGGGATCGTTTACGATTACATGGGTAACTGCGCCCACTAGCATGCCGTTTTGAATTATGGGACTGCCGCTCATGCCCTGTATTATGCCCCCACTTTTCTGTAACAATTTTTTGTCCGTTACCTTTATAATCAGACCCTTTCCGTCCCGGACAGGGGGACTCAGTATTTCCTGAATTTCAATATTATACTTTTCCACCCTGTTATCCTCCAGGACGGTCATGATTTCAGCCGGGCCCTTTTTGATCTGATAACTAAAAGCCACCGGCAGCGCTTCCTTGTAAAAAGGGTTGACCACGGGTTTATCCAGTTCACCAAAAATTCCAAAAGGCGTGTTTTTTACTATGCTCCCCGTTATATCCCTGGATCCGTTAAACATGCCTACCTTTTCCCCGGGTTTGCCTTTCCGGCCTGGATGGATTCCCTTTACACTGGCCCCCACAATTTTTCCTTCGGCCATGTCGATTTTCATGGCTGTATCCGCATCGTTGATTACGTGCCCGAGGGCTCCGTAACACCTGCTCGACGTGTGATAAAAGCTTAAGGTGCCAACTCCGGCAGTTCCGTCGCGAACATACAGGCCAATTCGATAGCTGCCGGTTTCACTGCAAATAACTGGTTTGACCGTAACCTTTATATTATTACTGCCCCGCTTTAGAACTATTGTCAAGGTATTTTCCTTACCCAAACTAACCAGTGCCTTGACCTGTTCATCGCTTTTTACCATGATACCGTCGATGCTAAGTATTACGTCTCCCACCATGATACCTGCATCCGCTGCAGGATTTATTCTTTTCCCTGCCCTGTCGGTTACAGGAGACATGCCCACCACCATGACACCTTTCGAGTGTAGCATGACACCGATAGACTGGCCGCCAGGTATAACTTTAACCGGGTCCACCACATTTATCACTATATTGCTTAAGGGGATAAATCCGAAAAGCTTAAATTCCAAAAGCCTCTTGCCGGGATATTTAAATACTGCGGAGCTGCTGCCTGCGTCACAGCTCATTTCGTTGACCGCTTTATGATCACCGCTGACAGCATCTGTTTCACCTACGCTGTAACTAATATTTCCGGTCATAAAACCCGGAAAAAACATTTCCGGACTTACCGTATCACCGACGCTGATATTTAGTACCGGCTCATATATGTTTGTTTTTAAAACGAAACTTATAAGCATTACCACAAATACCATTACTATAAATGGAATTACCATGGGTCTGCTATAAGCTTCTTTTTCCAATAACACACCCCCATTTCCTGTTTTAAATTTTTAATGTTCACTTTGTGGTAATATTATTTACTTATCTGTACTATCTTAAATTAACCCCGATTGAATGTTTTTATTCTGCCTAACTATGCCTCACATTACCATTATCAATCACAACAATACTTCTATCGATTTAGAAAAAAGTTATATGGTTTTGCAGAATAAAAAAAGAAGTAACAAAAATGTTACTTCTTTTGTATAAACAAACTAAAAATTTTAAAAAAACTTATCATTACTTCAACAAATCAGGCGTTTTTAATCATTTGCCTGGCATGTTCCATCGCAACACCCTCATAATCCCGCCCGCCCAGCATCCGGGCCAGTTCCTCAACCCGTTCTTCCCCGGTGAGGCCTTTCACCCTGGTGACGGTTCGCTCCAGGTATTCCTCTTTATAGATATGATAGTGGATATCGGCCCGGGCAGCCACAGCCGCAGCGTGGGTCACGCAGATAACCTGTCTTTTGCGGCCCAGGGCAGCCAGTTTTTCAGCCACCGCCTGGAGCGCCCTGCCGCCGATACCGGACTCCACCTCGTCAAAGACCAGGGTTGGCACATCCTCATTCTCCGCCAGTATGGTCTTTAAAGCCAGCATAATCCGGGAGAGTTCCCCACCGGAGGCTATCCTGGCCAGCGGCCGGAGAGATTCCCCGGGATTGGGCGAGATATTGTATTCCACCCTTTCCCTGCCCTTTTCAGATATTTCTACGGTATTGCTAAATTCCACCCTGAATTTTACTTTGGCCATTTCTAATTCGGCAAGTTCCCCGGCCACAGCCTTTTCCAGTTGTTGCGCTGTATTTTGGCGCATTTTAGTCAGCATGTCTGCCGCCTTTGACCATTGGTCCAGGCAAGCAGCCTTTTCCCTTTCCAGTAAAGCAATCTTCTCCCCGCTGTTTTCGCAGTCATCCATCTCCGCTGCAATTTCCGAACGGTATTTTATTGCCTCCTCCACTGAACCCCCGTATTTTTTTACCAAACTCTCAATTTTCGCCAGTCTGCTCTCGGCGGCCTCCAGGCGTGCAGGATTGAAATCCAGCGAGTCCAGGTAACCGGACAGTTCCCTGGCCACATCCTCTACCTGGTAAAGACACCCCGCCAGGGTATCCTTCAATGATACAAGCCCGGCATCCATGCCAGCCAGTTGCTCCACGGCACGGCAGGCCCTGGCCAGCAAATCCACTGCCGGCACTATCCCACCTTCCCCGCTGTGCAATACGGCATGACATTCGGCAGTCAGGCGCTTTATTTTTTCTGCGTTGGCCAGTATGCTGCGCTCTCTCGACAGCTCTTCATATTCCCCGGGGCTTAAGTTGGCCGAGTCTATCTCCTCCAGCTGATATTTAATGAACTCAAGACGCCTTTCCATACCGGCTATCCGGCTCTGGCAGGCGGACAGTTCGTTGCCAATATTTTTCCAGAGCCGGTAGGTACTGGCCAGTTGTTCCAACGCGTCCCTCTGTCCTGCCCCGCCAAAGCTGTCCAGCAAGTCAAGCTGATGTTCGGCATGCAGCAGGGTATGCTGTTCGTGCTGGCCCTGCATGTCCACCAGCAAACCTCCTATTAGCCTGTACTGGGCCAGAGGTGCTATTTGTCCATTGACCCTGCATATGTTTCTGCCGCTGCTGTTGATCTCTCTGGACAGCAGAAGCATGCCGTCCTCGTCAGGTATCATACCCGCTCCATTAAGTTTTTCCACCACCTGGGAAAGTCCGCTGATGTCAAATGTGCTCTGAATGATGGCCCGGTCCGAGCCGGTACGTATATAATCCCCGGACGCCCTTCCGCCAAGAACAACCTGCAGCGCCTCCAGAATAATGGATTTGCCGGCGCCAGTTTCCCCTGTCAGTACGTTAAAACCCATTCCGAAACTGATTTCCGTCTGTTCAATAAGGCCAAAATCTTTCACGAAAAGGTTGATTAACATAGACTAACCTCCGGCCATATGGTGAAATCTCTTCTGCAACACCGCAGTCATGCTTTTGGGCTTAACCACTACTATGATGGTGTCATCCCCGGCCACAGTGCCGATTATTTCCGGCCAGCCGGAATGGTCTATGGCCGAAGCCACACCCTGGGCCTCGCCGGGCAGGGTTTTTATGATAATCAAATTTTCACTGGAATCTATAAACTGCACGGAAGCTGCAAACAGCCTTTTCATTCTGTCCTCGCTATAACGCACAGTCTCCCTGCCAGGTATAGCATAATAGGAGGTATTGTTTTCGCCGGGTATTTTAACCAGGCCCATTTCCTTGATATCTCTGGATACCGTGGCCTGGGTAACGGAAAAACCCGCTTCCCTGAGGGCTGCGGCCAAATCATCCTGAGTCTCTATGCTCCGGCTCCGGATCAGTTCAGCTATTTTTTTCTGCCGGTAGATTTTCAAAAGCTTCACCCGCCCTGGCAAAAAAATAAATCTTCGGTGAATGTAAAGGACCGTTCCAGAAAGTGGTCTTTAATACAGTGAAGCTACTGTCAAGTGTTGCCGCCAGCACTGCCACCGACCTGGCCTCGGCGGCAGCTCCAGGGTGGCCGGTATAAACTACTACGCTCATCCTGCCCCCGGCAGACAGCATTTCCAGCGCCGACACCATAGCCTCCACAGTATTGGCAGGCTCGGTTACGACGGACCGGTCACTGCCGGGCAGATAACCCAGGTTAAACATCACTGCATCCAGAGGAAGAGATATAAAATTTTTCATCTGGCGGTGATTTTCCATCAACAGCACTACTCTGTCCGCAACACCGGCCAAATGCAATTTTTCCCTGGTTTTTTGCAGAGCCTGCTCCTGAATGTCGAAAGCAAATACCTTTCCCGTGGAGCCCACCGACTCAGCCAGGAATAGGGTGTCATTTCCCTTGCCGGCAGTGGCGTCCACCGCCACGGATCCTTCCTTAAGGGCGGGAGCGACGAAGGATCTGGCCCATTCCACAGCGCTGGCGGGACGGTTAACCATTTCTCAAATCACCTTCATTTAGTTTGCTGTGCAGTATAGAGTAAAAGCTGCGCTTGTTAAGTCTGATAAACCTGGCCGTACGTGGCGCCCTGGTAATCAGCACGGCATCATTTTTCTCCAGTCTGAAAGCGTGCTGGCCGTCCATTGTCAACATGACTTCTGCGTTGTCCGATAAAAGTTCGACCTCAACCCCGCTCCTGCTGGAAATAACCAGCGGCCTGGCCCACAGGGAATGGGGACAGATGGGCGTAATCAGCATCAATTCCATCTCAGGCGTAACCACCGGACCCCCGGCGGAAAGTGAATAGGCCGTGGAGCCGGTGGGACTGGCCACAATGATGCCGTCCGCAGGATAGGTGCCGATATGCTCCCCGTCAATGTTGGTTTTCAGCCTGATCAGTCTGGCAAAGGCTCCTTTGGTTATTACCGCATCATTCAAGGCGATGGCCGTTTCCATGACCCTGCCCTGCCGGATAACCTGGGATTTTAGCATCATGCGCTCCTCTATCCTGTAATTCCCGCTCACAAGTTTTTCCAGTCCGGGAATAATATCCGGTATGTCCAACTCCGACAAAAAACCCAGTCTGCCCAGATTTATGCCCAGCAGCGGAATCCCGGAGGGTGCTGCCACCCTGGCGGTATTCAGCATGGTGCCGTCACCGCCCAGCACCAGTATGCAGCCGCATGATTCCGTTATTTCTTCCATGGGACGGTAAAATTCGGGCTTGTCCAGTAATTGAGAAGCCTCACGGTTCATCATTACCCGGACGCCGTTATTATGTAGCCATTTAATAATTATTTCAATCAGTCCGGAAACCTTTTCTTTCCCGGTATTTACCACTATCCCGACGGCGTTCATACCTTTACCCCCCTGGCATCTTCTACTAGGTTTGCTATTTCGTTTTCGCCGGGAATATCGCCGCCGGTTAAATCAATATAGGCAAGGTATTCGATATTGCCCTCCGGTCCCCGCACCGGGGAATAATCCAGGCCGGCTAGGCCCCATCCGGATTTGTGGATAAAGGAACAAATAGCACCCAGCACCTGCCTGTGCACCCCGGGCTCCCTGACTACGCCCTTCTTCCCCACATTTTCCCTGCCCGCCTCAAATTGCGGCTTAATCAGGGCGACTCCCCTGGTCTCTGGGGCCACCAGGGCAGCAATGGGAGGCAATACCTTAGTCAGTGAGATGAAGGAGACGTCCACGGTGAAAAAATCCGGCCTTTCAGATATGGAGCCGGGTGTTAAATTTCTTATATTGGTCCTTTCCAGTACGGCGACCCTGGGGTCGCACCTTAGTTTCCAGGCCAGTTGGCCGTAACCCACATCCACTGCGATAACCCGTGCAGCACCGTGCTGCAGAGCGCAGTCTGTAAAACCGCCGGTGGATGCCCCTACATCCAGCACCATCAGGTCTGAAAGATCTATGTTAAAAACTTTGATTGCTTTTTCCAGTTTTAACCCGCCCCGGCTTACATAGGGCAGGCTCCCGCGTATTTCTATTTTCGCTTCGGGATCAGTTGCCTGGCCGGGCTTTTGTGCCTTTGCGCCGTCCACTGTTATTTGCCCGGCCATGATGGCGGCCCGGGCTTTCTCCCTGCTCTCAAACAACCCTTTTTCGTGTAGCATTACATCCAGCCTGGTTTTAGTACCGGACAAATTATTAACCTCCGCTAAAATAACAGTCTAAAGTCTAAGGTCTAAAGTCAAAGGTCTAAAGACCAAAGCTATATTCATCTAAAAGGACTTTCGACATTTGACATTTGACTCTCTAGCTGCTCCTGGCCGCCGGCATTTTTTTTCCTTTTCTCCTGGCCCCCAGCATTGTTAAAACGCTGCTGCAAACGTTGTCAACAGTTAAACCGTAGCGAGCCAGCAAAAGGTTTTTATCCCCGTGTTCCACAAAGGAATCGGGAAAGCCTATGCTGAGTATCTTTATCCCGAATATGCCCCTGGCATTCAGCAATTCCATTACAGCGCTGCCGAATCCCCCGCTTAGCACATTTTCTTCCAGGGTAATAACCGTCCTGGTTTGCAATATCTGATTGATGATACATTCTTCATCCAGCGGTTTTATAAACCGGGCATCGACTACTGTGGCCGAAACACCTTCAGCAGCCAGGGCAGTGGCGGCATTATAAGCAATTTCCACCGTGGTGCCAATGGCCAGAAGAGTAATATCTCTACCCTCGCGTAATACCTCCGCCTTCCCTATTGGTATGCTTAGTGGCTCAGCATCCAGCGGGCAGCCTGTGGCAATACCCCTGGGGTAGCGTAATGCGGCCGGCCCGGGATACTCCAGAGCGGTATGCAGCATATGCTGCAGCATATTTTCATCCCTGGGCGCCATTACCACCATATTGGGCATCTGCCTCAAATACGAAAGGTCAAACAGGCCGTGATGAGTTGGACCGTCATCTCCCACCAGGCCTGCCCTGTCAATGGCCAGGGTGACCGGCAGGGATTGCAGGCAAACATCATGCAGTAGCTGATCATAAGCCCGCTGCAGAAAGGTGGAGTATATGGCCAGCAGCGGTTTCAAGCCACTGGCGGCAAGTCCGGCGGACATGGTAACCGCATGCTGCTCGGCAATCCCCACGTCAAAAAACCTGTGCGGGAACGCTTTGGCGAAAAGGTTAAGCCCTGTCCCACCGGGCATGGCCGCAGTTATGGCCACGATGGAATCGTCCCGGGCAGCCAGCTTTACAGCGGTATTGCCAAAAACCTCCGTGTACGATGGCTTGATGGTGTTTTTCACTGTTTCACCGGTTTTTATATCAAAAGGTCCGATACCATGAAATTTGTCGGGGTTTTTTTCCGCCGGGGCGTAACCCAGGCCCTTTTTGGTAATAACGTGTACGATTACGGGTTCTTTGATCGATTTGGCCTGACGCAGTACTTTAATCATATCCTGAACGTTGTGCCCGTCTATGGGCCCCAGGTACACAAACCCCAATTCCTCAAAGAACATGCCCGGAACCACCAGATATTTAAAGCTATCCTTAAGCCTGTCGGCAAATTTCAAAACTGTGGGTCCTATAGATGGTATCTTTTTCAGTATCTGCTCAATTTCTTCCTTGCCCCTGGAATATTTGGGGTCAGTCCTGAGCCTCCCCAGGTATCTGGCCATCCCCCCAACATTTTCCGCAATGGACATCTCATTATCGTTTAAAACCACGATCATGTCCTTTTTCAGGTGACCAGCGTGGTTGAGCGCTTCAAAAGCCATCCCCCCGGTCATGGCGCCGTCGCCAATAACCGCCACCACGGAATGATGCTCTCCCTTTAGATCCCTGGCCAGGGCCATGCCCGTGGCTGCCGAGATGGAGGTACTGCTGTGACCGGTAGCAAAGGAGTCGTGAGGACATTCCTCGGGTCTGGGGAAGCCACTCAGCCCGTTGTACTTCCTGAGTGTGCCGAATTTCGCCCGCCTGCCGGTAAGCAACTTGTGCACATAGCACTGGTGTCCCACGTCCCAGACAATTTTATCCCGGGGGGTTTCAAAAACGCTGTGCAGGGCCAGGGTGAGTTCCACCACCCCCAGGTTGGGGGCCAGGTGCCCTCCGTTTTTTGCTACAGTCTCAATTATCTCCCGTCTGATCTCTTCAGCCAGCTTCTGCATCTGGGAGTTGTCCAACCCCCGGATATCGGCAGGCGAGCTGATATTTGCCAGCAGGCTCAATGCTTCACACTCCTATCTGGAGCTGTTTCGTTTATTCTTTCCAGTTATATCGATGCCGGTAATCCTGCTAAAACCGGCCATAACCTTGCCGGCACCAAAAATTACGTCGTTGGCTCTGGTAAGGGCGATTCTTTTTCCCGCCGCCTTGCCACCCACTGTCAGTGCGGCAATTAAGGCTGTAATAACCATATTTAAAATCAGGTGGCTGAAATCTTTCCAGCGGGTCATTAACTGCAACGCCAGGGCTATACCCAGAGCCCCGCTGACAGTACCGGCAATGTCCCCCACCACATCGTTCATTATATTAGCCACCCTGTCCGCATTCCTTATAAGATATACACCCTCCTGGGCGCCGGCCACCTTCTTGGCGGCCCGGGCATGCAGGGGGGCTTCATGGGCTGCTGTTACCGAAACACCTATGATATCGGCCATTATGCCTACAAGTATAATAATCAATAAAAAAACAAAGGATATCACTAGGCTTTGTATTTTATCGGCCACTATATCTGATAACCAAAAGAAAAACACAGCCAGGGTGAATGAGGTTAGCGACACCCCTAAAACGTACTTGCTGGAAACGGTAGATTTGTTATTACCCAATAGACACCTCAAAAATATATTTTATGCCGGTGACAGCTGCCCGGGTAAATATTGTGGCTTAGGTCCAGTTGGTTTTCCCATATACCCACCGGCTGTCGCCAAACCGGCGGTTTCCCTTTAAAGATATATCCGGACCGTTACCGGTACCGGGACTGGATTACCGTTTAGTCCACACTGCAATCCCCGGGCCGCCCCTAAATAGGACAGCCTAGGAGTTTTCCTCAACAGGTGCGGGTTTTTCCTAGCCTCTTTTGCAATAACGGTTTCAACCTGCCGGCTTAATCCACGGGCCCATGTAAAAAGCGGGCAATATTCCGGAATCCACCGCCACCACTCAAGGCAGGCTACGCTGCACGCAGCTTTTCACCACGAGCAGGTTTTAACCCCAAGCCATAGTTTATCCCAATTGGAATTTCCCCACGCACTTGGGTCTCCACGGGGGCGGGGTCAACGCCCACATGCCATTGCAGGTCGCCCCACCCCCTTAACTCCCAGTACCAGCCCCCAACTGGGCGTTGAAGGCCAGCACCAGGAACTTCATCGCTGTGCCCTTTGACGGATTTTTAGGCCCGCCTTCAGAAAATCCCTTCCCGACTAGGATACTGTATCACCGAACAAAAACTTTTACACCGAGAGAATATTATATCATATTATTATAAGCGTGTTAAACCGCTGTCTGTGCTTGTTTAATCACCCTCAGCCAGGATAAGATGACTATTAAAGAGTATAATGCAGAATCGTTGGCTGGCTGCGTTATACGAACCAATAGACAAAATCTCTCATCTTCGCCCGACTTTAGGTCAGTCTAGGTTACGAATACAAATTTAATGAGCCTCCGCATTAGTTTCGAGAGATATCCTGAGGCCGTTCAAAAACAAGCATGGCGCGGAAGGAGAAGCCGGACAGCGCGGAGCGTACTGGAAGTACGTGAGCACTGGACGGCGAGCCTGACAAAGCCAGGCGCAGTTTTTCAACGGCCTCTCAGTGGTCCCTGTCAACCACAAACCTTACCAACTCGCGTAAAAAATCAGCCTCCGGACCAAATGCTTCCAACTGAGTCAAAGCCCTGTCCCGGCAATCATACGCCTTGGCCCTGGCAGCCGCCAGTCCATATAGCGCCGGATAGGTAGCTTTTTTGTTTTTCACATCGCTCTTTAGCGGCTTGCCTATTTTTTCTTCATCCCCGGTTACATCCAGTATGTCATCAGCAATTTGAAAGGCCAGCCCCAGGTGTTCCGCATATACAGTGAGCCGGTCCAGAGTGTGCCGCTCTGCCCCGCTTAATATGGCCCCCAGCCTCACGGACCCCCTGTAAAGTGCCCCGGTTTTGTGCCTGTGTATATATTCCAGGGTGGCAGGATCCACTGAGTCATCGGAGATTATGTCCACCACCTGCCCGCCGACAAGTCCCCTACTGCCGGCTGCTACGGCCACTTCTGAAATAACCGCTAGAGACTCACGTGCCGGCAGTGCCCCTGTCAGGGCTCCACTGGTCAGCAACTCAAAGGCCATGGTCAGCAAGGCGTCACCGGCCAGTATGGCCATGGCCTCACCATATTTTTTATGGCAGGTGGGCCTGCCCCTGCGGAAATCATCATCATCCATGGCGGGCAGGTCATCGTGAATTAGGGAGTAGGTGTGTATGAGTTCCAGTGCGCAGGCGGCAGGCATTATTTTTTCCACGCTGCCCCCGGCCACCTCTGATGCAGACAGTGCCAGCACCGGCCGCAACCTCTTACCGCCGGCAAATAGGCTATAGCGCATAGCTTCGTGTATAACGGCGGGATGAGTTCCGTCAGTGGGAAGGTATTCTTCCAACGCCCTGTCTACCAGGGCGGCCCTTGCTTTTAATTCCCTGATGAAATCCAAATTTGGTCCCTCCAGACTGCGCATAAAAGTCTAATGTCAAAAGTCAAAGGTCAAAAGTCAATGAAAGCCTGAAACATTATACTTTGGACTTTAAAAGATACTGACTGCTGAATTCTGACTACAAGGATAGTAAGAAATGATTTTAGCATTTACCTGATATTTTACTCCCTGGACGGCAATTCTTTCAAGAAAAGCTCGCCGTTTTTATCCTCTGTGAGCACCGCTATACGGGTTTCCGCCTCTCCCAGCGCCCGGTGGCAAAATTTGCTCAAAGTAATGCCCTCGGCAAACAGCGCCAGAGATTTCTCCAGGGTGATGTTACCGTCTTCCAGTTCGCGGACAACTTCTTCCAGCTTGGTTAGGGCGTCTTCAAAGGTTTGCTTTTTGGTTTTCATAAAACCTCCGCAGTATGAACAATTTTACATAAAAAGGAACTCTACCTGAGGGCGCTGCCGTTCAGGTAATTAAACCGGCTACCCTGACGAATATCCATTTCCTCCATCTTTTCCTCAATCATCTGTTTAATTTTCCACCAGCTAACGCCCCAGTTGGAAAACAGCAGGCTTTCCGCCGGCCCCTTCCCCACCAGTCTCTGTATAACCATGCCCGGGTCCAGGTACTCCATGAAGGTAATAACCCTCCGGACATATTCATCCATGGTGATCATTTCTATCTCACCGCGCTTGAACATTTCTCCCAGCACGGTGCCTTCAACCACGTAGAGGGAATGCAGTTTCACATACTTCACTCTCAGGGCGGATAGTAGCTTGGCATTTTCCACCACGTCTATCCTATCATCCCCGGGCAGGTTGAGTATCAAATGAGCGCAGACATCGAATCCCCTCTGGTGGGTCATCAGCACCGCATCCACAAATTCCGCCAGGGTATGTCCACGGTTGATCTTTAGCAGGGTATGGTAGTTGACCGTCTGTAGACCCAGTTCTATATTTATGTCCAGTTCTTTTTCATTCTTCACTTCCAGTAAAAAGTCAAGGTATTGATCGTTGAGGCAGTCCGGCCGCGTGGATACAGAAATACCAACTATATCCTCCCGGCAAGCGGCCAGTATGTTCTCCCTAAACTGCTCAAATGAAACATAGGTATTGGTGAAGGCCTGAAAATAGGCGATATATTTATTGGCGTTAAATCTTTTCTTAAAGTATTCTCTGTTTTCCTCCAATTGCCTGCTTACTGAGTATGAATTGGGCAGGCACTGAAAGCCCGAGCCTTCCCCGTCGCAAAAAATACACCCGCCTTGGCCCACTTTGCCGTCCCGATTCGGGCAGGTTCCCGGCAAATTAACTGGAAGTTTGTAAACCTTGCCGCCAAATTTGCGGGCGAGATGTTCGGAATAAACGTTATAGCGGGCCCCTGTCATCATAATCTGCACCCCGGTGAAATTCGTTTATATTATGGTAAATTATACAATAACAACTTTATAAATGGTAATATTTTTATCCCTGCCACGGAATGTTATTCCAAATACTAAATTGCCACTTGACGCCTGGTTTATTCACGGTTTACAATGTTTCCTATAAATACATGGCAGGTGCTGGCATGGAAGAGACGCTAATCGCTCAGAGGATTAAAAAAATAAGGATGGAAAAAGGCTTCACCCTGGAAGAAGTGGCTAACAGGACGGGCTTCACCAAGGGGCTTATTTCCAAGATTGAGAACAATAAAGTTTCCCCTCCGGTTTCCACCCTGGTCAAGGTAGCCGGGGCTTTGGGTGTATCCCTGGGTGACCTTTTTGTTCCTTCTGATACTTACCAGATTAAAATTGTGAGGAAGGAACAGAGAATCCGCTTAAACCCCGAAAGCCACACCAGCGGGCCGATTATTGAATCACTGGTTAGCGGCTATTACAGGCAAAAAATTGAGCCGCTGATGGTTACCATAGACGGTAATGGCGGCTATAAAAGCAAATTTTACAACCACCCGGGTCATGAATTTATCCTGGTGCTGGAGGGAAGTATGAATTATCTTTACGGGAATGAAAAGCACTTTATTTCCGAAGGTGATGCCCTATATTTCAATGCGGAAAATATCCACGGCCCGCTCCCTTTGCCGGGGCAAAAGGTAGAATACCTATCCATAATATGCCCGTGATTTTTATACCCTACAGGTTTACTGTGAGGTAATACTGTTAATCTATATTAAATATGAGGGGGTTATAAAATGCTGAACCAGCCATGGGTATATAATGAAATGCGCCAAATAGGCACCGACTACTTCAGCATCGATGAGGTGCGGGAATACGACCGGCGCATGCAGAAAATAAGGGACGTCAAAAAGGAAATTGAACATATTCTGAACGCCATTAATACAGGTCCCGGCCATACTGTATTGGAATTTGGCACTGGCACCGGAGAATTCGCCATAGCCGCCGCCGGAAAATGCAAAAAAATTTACGCCCTGGACATTTCAGCAGTTATGCTGGATTACGCCAGGCAAAAAGCTGAATCCCGGGGTCAGGGCAATATAACCTATCATCAGGCCGGATTTCTGACCTACGAACACCGGGATGAACCACTGGATGCCGTGGTTACCCAATTGGCCCTTCATCATCTACCCGACTTCTGGAAGTTCACGGCCCTGCGCAACATATACGGGATGCTGAAAACAGGCGGAAAATTTTATTTGCGGGATGTGGTCTTTTCCTCTGCGGTGGAAAACTATGAAGAATATTTTACCAGCTGGATAGACGGCATAAAAAAAATGGCCGACGAGGGATTTGCTGCCAACGTCGAAAGGCACATTCGGGACGAATACTCCACCCTTGACTGGGTTATGGAAGGCATGCTCACCAGGGCAGGTTTTGTTATAGAAAATATATATCAGATGGAAAACTGCATTAATGTTTACGTATGCGTGAAAGGCAGCGGCGCGGCAAAGTAGATGGTATGAGTTATAATTAAAGATATAAAAATTAACCCTGGATGAATGGATGAAAGAAGGATGGACAGGAAAAAAATAGAATCAGTAAACAGGTGATGTTTATATGGTAGAAAAAGCCCTCTCCAAGCTGAATACATTTTCCCTCCGCAACCGGTAGTATATTATTGTCGTGCTAGTCATTCCGATTTCACTCGAATATAAAACGAGGGCTCCCCGGCGGGAGCCCTCGTTTTTATGCAAGACTTATTATACAGGCAGCGAATATCCCGAGTTGAGCCTTTTCTTCGAGCGAAACTTCCGATTGCTCCCTTCAAGAACAATTTCTGAATTGACCTAGCATCCCTGCATTTAGATTGCCATAGATAGCTTTAGGAAAGAGTCTAGAATATCTACTGAAGCTTTAAGAATTTTTTCGATATTAACCAGGCTAGGCGTCTTGGAGATGGCTTCAGCAGCATCATGGAATCGCCTGTGAGGCTCGTCTATAGCTACAAATTCCTTAATATTTTTATATTTTTCATATTCTTTCTCATACCACTTACCAAAGGCACATTCTTTGTGGTTGTTTGTTTTCAAGCCTTTTCCAGCGTTTTCAGTAAGGTTTCTCAAGAAATTGGCGTGATCATTTAGTCTGGCAGCGAGGATACTCAAAAGCAGGTTACTCTCTGATAACTTTATGTATGGGTTAATGACCGTACTCAAATTTTTTGCCTCAGCCTTTATAGCATCACCGAAATCCACGCCGGCCAACAGTTCTTCGGAAACTTTCGCCAGATTTTCAGTAGCTAACGCCTGCTGCTGGGTTGCCTTTGCTATGTTATCTACTGTGTTGGCAGATTCCTCAACCAACCTCATGTTTTCATGCATTATCTCGGAAACTATTGTGGTGTCAGCTATATATTGCCCAAAAGTTTGCTTTACACTTGCCACTGCTTCAACAGTATTTATAGCTTTTGAATTCATCTGGTCAGATATACTTTTTACTTCTTTTACTGCAATCTTGGTTTGGTCAGCCAGTTTACGAACTTCTTCTGCCACCACCGAAAACCCCCTACCGTGATCGCCAGCGCGTGCGGCTTCGATTGCAGCATTTAGAGATAATAGGTTTGTCTGGTCGGCGATCTCAGAAACATTCTTACTTATGCGATCTATAACTTCAATCTGATCCACCAATTGGTTTACAGTGCCTACCATATTATTAAGAATTAATCCTGCATCTTTCGCCAGTTCAGCAAAAGTGTTTGTCTTTATACAGCTTTCCTGCTCGCCCGCTTTTACCATCTGCATTCCGGCACTGATTTGTTGAGTTGACGCTGATGTTTCTTCAGCCGTTGCGGACATTTCTTCGGCCATGGCCGCTAAATCAGCTGCCTTTTGGGCAATCTCCTGAACTTGTAAAGAAGCACTGAATGCAATTAGTTCATTGTGAGCAAGAGAGAAACTAGCAATGGCAGCCATAAAATCAGCTCTCGCCTTGCTTTCTTCTTCAATAGCATTTCTTTTTGAATGAGCAGAGGTAAAAATAGAAATCATTATATTTGCCCCCTTTCATAAATATTTATTAAGCATTATACTTATTTTATACATATTGTCGTATTTTGTCGATTTAAAAATAAAGCAAGAACACAGACCGAAAAAATCCGCTGTTCTTTATGTATTCATGGGTCAAATTGTGACAGTTTTCTCTTCGTCCGTTTCAAGCATGGAGAGATCCACCAGTTCGAACTTCTCCAACCGGAGCTCTGCATCCGCCAGCCAACTATATTGAATTATATTATCATAGTTGCATTATAGAAAAGAAATCTTAACATAAATTTACTAAAAGCTTAAGGTTTTATTAAATTCAATACAATAAATACTTTTAATAAAAATGTAATATTTTGGTAAGTAGCCTGTAATTATTGAGTTTTACGTTTAAATAAAGATTTGGCATAAGGTGTTAATATGTAAAGGAGGCCGGGGGGTTCATGGCTTCTTCTTATATGTTGGGCCGAAACTAAAAAACAAGGGGCTCTCCAGCGGGGAGCCCCTTGTTTTCGTTCAGACTTATTACTTTTAAATTTATTTCATTCTCTCATTCACCGTTGCCACGGCCAGATCCTTGAGCCGCTTGGCTTCAGCTACTATTTTATTCTTCTCCGCCACTACGCCGTTAACAAAATCCTGATCCTTGACCATGGGGATGTTGATGTCGGCGCTGAGCAGCACGGAGTTGATGGCGGCTTCGCAAACGTAGGCGGCTACGCCGGCGTCACTTATGGCCATGGTATTCCCTATCTTGGACAGCTGCTCGGTTACCACCAGGGCTTCAAGCAGAGTCCGGGCGATTTCCATGGGCTCGTTGGTGGCGGTTTTCAGGGCCTTTTGCATGGCCTCTTCACGCTTGGCCTTCTCCTCGTCTGTGTTTTTGGGCAGTCTGTATACATCCATGAATTTACCAAAGGCGGCGATATCGGCAGCCACCAGCTTCTCCAGACGGTTGATAATATAGTAGGCCTTGGCAGTGATTTCCTTGACCTCGGGCTCCACCTCAACATATTTGGGCTTGCCGATGGTGAGGTTACCTACCATGGCGGTCATGGCTACACCCAGGGTGCCTACCATGGCCGAAACGCTGCCGCCGCCCGGGGTGGGAGCGTCAGAGGCGGACACGGCCAGAACCTTGCGAAAGGTTTGATCGAACATATCACTCATATATAAACACTCCCCTTTATTTATTCTTTTGCTGCAGCTTGATAGCCTTCAGCACGTTCCTCTGAATCAGTACCGTGGTGAGGCTGCCCACGCCGCCGGGAACGGGTGAAATGGCTCCGGCCACTTTTTCGGCGTTTTCAAAGTCCACGTCGCCGCAGATACCGCCGCCCTCAACTGCGTTGATACCGGCGTCAACCACAACTGCGCCCGGCTTGATCATATCAGCCTTGATCATTTTAGCCCGGCCCACTGCAGCCACGATAATATCGGCCTGTTTGGTATGATAGGCTAAATCGACGGTCTTGGTATGGCATACGGTGATGGTAGCGTTCTGATTCAGCAACATGAAAACCAGGGGCTTGCCTACGGTCTCGCCGCGGCCGACAATAACGGTGTTTTTGCCCTTCAGTTCAATGCCGCTGCGCAGCATAATTTCGATGCAGCTTTCCGGGGTGGCCGGGAACAGTCCCTCGCCGCCACTAAGAATGTAACCGCGGTTGATGGGGTGAACACCGTCAACGTCCTTTTTGGGGTCAACGGCTTCCAGTATTTTCTTCTTGTCCATGTGCTTGGGCAGCGGAAGCTCAATCATAATTCCGTGCACTTTATCGTCTTTGTTGAGTTTGTCCACCAGTACCAGCACTTCATCTTCGGAAGCGGTGCCGGGCAAAGTGAACAGTTCAAAATCGATGCCTATGTTGGAGCAGGACTTCTCTTTAGATCTGGCATAAACCACCGAGGCGGGATCGTCCCCGGCCAGCACCACGGAAAGTTTGGGAGCGATCCCCTTCTCCCTTAGCTGGGCAACTTCGGCTTTGACCTCTTCCCTGATAGATGCAGCTACTTTTTTGCCATCAATCAATGTAGCCATTTTTCTCATTCCTCCCCAGTAAATATTTATTTAAATGTCTACCTTACTTGGCTGTAATAATGTATATCTTCTCATAAATCGCTTTCCGGCAATGTCTTTTCAATATGGCAGAGCAGCGTCCCCCGATGCAGCCGTACCTTTACGCCGTCACCCGGCCTGGCATCCGACGCATTTTTCAGAACTTCCCCGGTTTCCTCGCTCACGCAGATGGAATATCCCCTCACCAGAGTGGATAGCGGGCTTAACGCGTTAAGCCTACCGGCTATGGTAGCCAGATTGCCTTTGTGGCGATTAATATTGTTCTTAATTATGTCCTCCAAACGCCGGTTCAGAAAATCCAGGTGCATTTTTCTGGTGCCGGTAATTCTGTCCGCCGGCCTGCGAAATACCGGACTCTGGCAGTACCTGTCCAGCCTGACGCGACAGCGTGTCAAATAGTCATCCAGGGCTCTCCTCAGCCTGTCCTGCTGGGTGCTGATGTACCTGTCCGTTTCCTTTTTTACCGGCACCACCATTTCGGCGGCTGCGGAAGGGGTAGGCGCTCTTAGATCCGCCACCATGTCCGCAATGGTATAGTCGGTTTCATGGCCTACAGCAGAAACTACTGGTATGCGGGAGGCGAAAATAGCCCGGGCAACGATTTCGGTGTTGAATGCCCAAAGTTCCTCCAGGGAACCCCCGCCCCGGCCGGCGATAATAATGTCCACGCCGCCCAGTTTGTTCAACTTCCTGAGTCCCTCCGCCACCTCACCGGGTGCGGCGTTGCCCTGCACCGCCACAGGGACCAGTACTATTTTCACCCCCGGCCATCTCCTGCCGATGATGTTCACCATGTCCCTGATTACCGCGCCGGTAGGTGAGGTCACTATGCCGATGCAGCCCGGCAGCAGGGGAAGTCTCTGTTTATGCCTGGCATCAAAGATGCCCTCCCGGGACAGCTTTTCCTTTAACTGCTCAAAGGCCAGGTATAATGCTCCCACTCCGTCCGGCTCCATTTCCTGTACGTAAAGCTGGTAGTTGCCGTCCCTCTCGTACAGTGAAACGTAACCGCGAACCCTTACCGACATGCCGTCTTCCGGCTTAAAAACCAGTGTTCTGGCCCTGGAACTGAACATTACCGACCTGATGCAGCTGTAACCGTCCTTCAGGGTAAAATACATATGCCCGCTGGAGGCCCGCTTGAAGTTGGACAGCTCGCCCTTTACCCACAGGTTGGTAAGCAGGCGGTCATTTTCCATTATGTCTTTTATGTAAAGGGTTAATTCCCTTACAGACAAAAGCTTCATTAAAATTACTCCCGAAAAATACCCCCGCCGTTTTATAACACTAAATATGACAATATACCGTCAGGCAGGGGTTGCGGAAATACCCGCAACCCCTGATTCTGACTGCATAGTAAACTTGAATTATGCTTTCTTGCTGTTGAGATACTCGTTGATGGATCTGGCTCCGACCTTGCCAGCACCCATGGCCAGAATAACGGTTGCGGCCCCGGTGACTACGTCCCCACCGGCATAAACGCCAGGTTTGGAGGTGGCGCCGGTGGCCGGGTCGGCCACAATGTTGCCCTTCTTGTTGCATTCCAGTCCCTTGGTGGTCCTGGGCACCAGCGGGTTGGGGCCCTGGCCGATGGCCACCACCACAGTGTCCACGTCCATCACATATTCGGAGCCAGGGATGGCAACGGGGCTGCGGCGTCCGGAGGCATCGGGCTCGCCCAGTTCATATTTAATACATTTCATTCCTTTGACCCAGCCGTTTTCATCTGCGACAATTTCCACGGGGCTGGTCAGCAGGGCAAATTTAACACCCTCTTCATGGGCGTGCTCCACCTCTTCGTGACGGGCGGGCAGCTCATTTTCCGAGCGGCGGTAGACAATCCATGACTCATCCGCACCCAGGCGTAACGCGGTGCGGGCACCGTCCATGGCCACGTTGCCGCCACCCAGCACAGCCACCTTTTTACCTATTTTGATGGGTGTATCCCAGTCCGGGAATTTGTACGCCTTCATCAAATTGGTCCTGGTCAGGAATTCGTTGGCGGAGTATACTCCACAAAGGTTTTCGCCGGGTATTTTCATAAAGTAGGGGAGTCCGGCGCCTGTACCGATAAACACAGCGTCAAATCCGCCTTCTTCCATCAGTTCATCTACAGTGGAGAATTTACCCACCACAGAGTTTACTTCTATCTCAACACCCAGTTTCTTGAGGTTCTCCACCTCGGCCTGCACCACTGCTTTGGGCAGACGAAACTCGGGAATACCGTACATCAGCACTCCGCCGGCCACATGCAGAGCCTCGAAAACGGTAACTTTATGACCCAGTTTGGCAAGATCCGCGGCGCAGGTGAGGCCGGCAGGGCCTGAACCTACCACGGCCACTTTAAATCCGGTGGACGGAGCCACTTCCGGAATAGTTACACCGCTATTCAGCTCCCAGTCCGCGCAAAATCGCTCAATGCGTCCAATGCCCACGGGCTCGTATTTTTTGCCCAGGGTGCAGTATTTCTCGCACTGGGCCTCCTGGGGGCAAACCCTACCACAAACGGCGGGAAGTGCGTTCTTTTCCTTGAGTTTGGCAACGGCGCCGGGGAAATTGCCCTCGGCCACCAGCTTGATAAACTGGGGAATATATACCTCCACCGGGCACCCCTGGCGGCAGGGCTCCTTTTTGCACTGCATGCAGCGCTTGGCTTCGTCAACGGCCATTTCCTTTGTATAGCCGGTGGCCACCTCACTGAAATTCCTGGCCCGTACTAAGGGATCCTGAGCCGGCATAGGGTTTTTAGTCGGTTTAATTTCCTTCTTTGCTTTCGGTGTATCGGTCATTATTTACCACCTCCGCACTTGCAGGTATGATGCTCTGTAGCCTTATTCTCTTCCGCACGGAAATAGGCACCCCGGCGCCCCAGTTCCAGCCAGTCCACCTGGTGTGCATCGAAATCAGGGCCATCCACACAGACAAATTTGGTTTCGCCGCCTACCGATACCCGGCAGCAGCCGCACATGCCGGTACCGTCCACCATCAGGGCGTTCAGGCTGACGATGGTCTTGATGCCGTATTCTTTGGTAAGGTTGCTGCAGGCGCGCATCATGGGCTGCGGGCCGATGGCTATGCAAAGGGGAATGTTTTCCTTGCCTTTGGCCTCAATAACCTCTTTCATAACGTCAGTTACAAATCCCTTGCGGACATAGGAGCCGTCATCGGTGGTAACCAGCAGTTCACTGCAGGCAGCCCTCATTTTATCCTCCCAGAAAAGGAGATCCTTGGTGCGGGACCCTATAATTCCGATGACATGGTTACCGGCTTCCTTCAGAGCCCTGGCGATAGGATGAACAGGTGCCACACCTACGCCGCCGCCAACCACCAGCACATTGCCCAGTTTCTCAATATGGGTGGCCTCTCCCAGCGGGCCTACGAAATCCTTGATATAGTCGCCGGCCTCCATCCTGCCAAGTTGCACGGTGGTTTTACCCACCTCCTGGAACACGATGGTGATGGTGCCTCTCTCTCGGTCAAAATCAGCAATGGTAAGCGGAATTCTTTCGCCTTCCTCGTGGATCCGAAGAATGATAAACTGCCCGGCCTGGCAACTTTTGGCCACCTTCGGAGCCTCGACTACCATTAGCTTGATGATCGGAGAGAATACTTCTTTCTCCAAGATTTTGAACATAGAAAACCTTCTCCCTCCCTAAATCCCTCTGATATTTATAAAATATTAAACTTATTATTTCTCGAAAACAGGCTCGATTCCTGCCCGAAAGCATATAATGGACAAAATTTTATATCAAAACGGAATATTCATTTTATCAGAAAAAATAATTAAACGTAAACGCGTAAAAAAGAGAACTGCTATGTTTCAGTTCTCTGTACAACTTCACTATCTTCTTTATCCCCGGTGGCCCCGGGCAATGTAACCACTTGGCCCAATATGCCGTTCACGAACTTAGCCGAATCCTCACCGCCGAACAACTTGGCCAGTTCCACCGCCTCGTTAACCGAGACGCCCGGAGGTATATCGTCCCTGTGCATTAGCTCGTAAACGGAAATGCGCATAATATTGCGATCCACCCGGGCCATGCGCTCCATCTGCCAGTCCTTGCTGAATAAAGCAATGATACGATCGATCTCCTGGAGATTAGCCAGGGTGCCCATAACCAGTTCCCTGGCAAAATCAATGTCATCCTTTCTGGCCCCACCGTCCAGGGCCAGATAATTTACGGCATATTCCGGGTCCGCCTTGCCCACATCCACCTGAAAAAGTGCTTGCAGGGCAACCTCCCGCGACTGTCTCCTGCCCATAGATTACCTCCGTAGCGCCTTTGTCGCTATTTTTCCCTGAACCACCCGGAAAGTATGTCCTTAAAACCAACCTGTTCATCCAACTTTTTACCGATGTAATACCCGGCAATAACACATAACGATACGAATATGGCTTTAATAACCCCGTAGGTTATGGCGAACCAGCCGAATATAAGCCCCAGCGCCACGCCTGCAACCTTGCCGCGGTTTTTTTCAATAAGCTCCAGTATCAAACGGAGATCCATGCACGGCCTCCTCTATTCCACCCGAGGTTTATGGGCTGTTATACTGTTTACCAGTATCCGCACATCCTGCACCGGCATACCGGTAACCTCCAGCACACTTTCCCGGACCTGTTGCTGAATAATTTCAGATATTTGCGGAATCTGTACATCCGGTGTCACCGAGGCCTTTACATTAATGCCAACTCCCTCGGGAACTCTGACAACCTTTGATTTAACTTCTTTGATCCCGCTGTTCTGGGAGACAATTTTATCCACCAAATCTTCAATGGCCGTTAGGGCTATGCGCACCTGTCCCAGTTTCCCATCACTAACTACAGCCTGTTTGGCTGCAGGACGGATGCCAAACCAGATAAACCTGAGTCCCACCAAAATATAAAGTCCTATCAGCACAAAAATGGTCTCTATGAAAAATGGGCGGCTGTATATATCCAGTAAAATTGACGCCAATAGCTGCCAGCCTACAAGCAGCAGTACGGAAAATACCAATAATATAGTTGTAATTAGAGCATAAACCACCATTAAAACCCGGTCGAAAGGATTCATAAAAATCTACCCCCCAGGATGCCGCTCCCAAAACTGCACCTGACTTTGTCAGTCTCGCCGTTCGCGCCATGCTTGCTTTTGAACGGCCTTTATATGACACCCGAGCCTTAGGAATAGTCTCACAAACTTTGCTTACGCAAACCTGCTCATATGCGTTTTACAGCTGGTCTGTTATTTTACCCTGTGTTCCTCATCCCTTGGCTCCTGGGAAAAGGTAACCCCCTGGATATTAACATTAACTTCCACCACGGTCAGCCCGGTCATTGATTCGATGGCTTTTTTTACGCTTTCCTGTATCTTGGCAGCCACATCTGGTATGCGTGAACCGAAATCAACGATTACAAACATGTCCACCGCTGCTTCCTTTTCGCCAACCTCCACCTTAACCCCCTTGGAGAGGTTTTTGCGGCCCAGCATCTCGGTGATGCCGCCCACCACGCCGCCGCTCATGCCGGCAACACCGGGCACTTCGGTAGCGGCCAGCCCCGCGATTATTTTTACTACTTCATCAGCTATTCTAATCGAACCGAGATTGGTATGTTCTTCCCGGATTACGACATCGTTACCATTCATCTTTTCGCCTCCCATTATTTTTCTATATTTTACCTGCAAAGGCTGTCCATATATTATAACAGAATAAAAATAACGCCGCAACCTGCGTCATTACTAAGATTCCTTCATTGCTAAAACCTTACCTGCCATCATATAGCCGCTCACAGACAAAAAAAGGGGCTACCGCCCCTCAGAACTATCGGTTCTTCACCCCGCACTAAACCCCAATGCCCATACTGGCACAATCTATGATGAAAACAATAAAACAACCGGTGCGTCATCCCCAGGCATCGTTAATAACTTCATTCTTTACTTCCCAATCTCCTCGTAAGATGTAAGCTCTATATTCAGGCACGGCATAATGTTGAATCTAACCAGAAAATGATCCTCTGACCGCTTTCTGATCTCCTCCGTGAGTGTTTGCAATTCGCCGATAAGGTGTTCCTTGGAATACACTTGATTAACCAGCAGATTTGTAGATAGCCTTTTCTTGCGTATTTTAACTGTTCTGGCAGGATTAAACAAACACATCCCCTCCCGGAGTATTATTACTGTTTAACGTATATGATGTAAATATATCAAAAAGCACCAAGACATTCCAGCTAATTTCAAAGAAGTTTGTAGAATGTTTTATGATATTGGACCAATTATCAAAACATTAATTTTGAAATTGTTAAAATCATCTAAATCCAAGCAGTTCTATAAGACTGTCAGGCATCCTTTTTACAATCATTATGGGTCTTTCCTCGTAGTAAAAGGTTGAATTATAATTTAACACAATATAACTCTTAGAAGTCCCTTCTCTCCAGATGTTGATAGTATATGTGGTAAACTCGTCCGGTTCAGGATATTTTTCCTTTGTTATGGCCCTGGAATTCAGCCTGTCAAATTCCCGGACCATTTGAACCAAGCGCCCCTTATCTCTAATTATCCTGACGGTTTTACTTGTGCCATCACTTTCCTCAACAATGATGCGGGCATAGATCAATTCTTTTTTTAACGCGTCATAATCATTTTGGAAGGTTAGAGAATTTTCATCGTTATAAACCGGTGGCTTATAAAATCTGCTAATCCAGTAAGCTCTGAACTCATAATAATCCAAGTCAGGATGAATTTCCTTGAATGTTTTTCCATCCAGGGACCAGATTGCCCCAATCAACGATTCTTTACCCAAAAACGGCGCGGATAACCCTCCAATTGCCTTACCATCAACAATCCATACGACGAGCTTGGTCTTTCCCTTTGACCTTATGTCTCTTATTCTTGCTTTTGATTCCCACTTATCCAGGGGATGATTGGTTACAAGGAATTTTTCAACATCGACTGTTTTACCAATGTATTTGTTAGGTTCTTCATTTTGTACGACCCAGCCGCCCATATGAGGTGATTTGATTAACATGTCCTCGGTCAGTTTAAATTTTAAGTTACCTGCATAAGCGATAATCCTGTATCTCTTGCTGTTAAGATATTGAGTTGCAACGATTTTATCCTTTTCCAGCAGGATATAACAACCAATACAGGCTAACACATATACAATCATAATAAAAAATATCTTTTTCATATACTCGCCCCCGCAGTTTTAATGTTGCACAAAATGAACAACAGATGTGCTCCTAACAAAAGACCGTCCCGGGATCTGGACGGTCGCAAAACATTATGTCATAGAAATATGCCATGCTTATCTTTGCTGTGAAAACGAGTTGTTGTCGTTTAAACTCGTGGACTAAGGCACCCATCTGAAATATACATACAATTAGTTGTTTAGTTGTCAGCTTCCCCGACCGGCAGGACCCGTAGTCAATTCGACGAGACCGGTGTCCTCCGTAACATCCAACACCGCTTTCTTCGTCCTGGACATCTGCACCAGCACCACCCCGCCAAGGATAACCACAGCCGCGACCAGCATTCTTATTGTGACCGGCTCACCGAGGATAATATAACCAAGGAACACTGCCACCACCGGGTTGACGTAGGCATAGGTGGCTGCTTTGGCAGGAGGCATAGCTTTTAGAATAAATATGTAAGCACTGTAACCGGCCAGGGAACCAAACACGATCAAATAAAACAAAGCGCCAATACCGGCGGTGTTTAAATGGAAAAGCGCGGTTTCGCCGGCCAGCAGCCCCGTCAAAGTAAGGGCAAGGCCTCCGGCCATGGATTGTATGGCTATGTTATACACAATTGAGCCAGTAACCTGTCTGCGGGAAGAATAGACCGAACCGCAGGCCCATAAAAATGAAGCGGATAAGATACCTATCAGGCCGGTTAAATTGTTTCCGCCATCCTTAATGCCCGGTGACATTAGCAGCGCCACCCCGGAAAAACCCACCAGCAGCCCAATCCAGCCCAGCCTGTCGATGCCCCTGCCGCCGGGAATTAGCGTATCCAGCATAGCCATATTAAGGGGAACGGTAGCTATCAGCAAAGCCGCCAAACCGGAGGTTATCCATTGTTCCGCCCACACCACCAGGCCGTTACCGCCAAACAGCAAAAAAATACCTACAATGGCCGAAACCATTACATCACGCCATGTTTCCGGCATCTTCATGCCCCTGAGCCTGGCGAAGGCTAGAAGAATCAGCCCGGCGATAATAAACCTGATGCCCGCAAATAAAGCGGGCGGGAGGTTGGTCACTCCCACCCGGATGGCCAGATAAGTCGAACCCCAGACTATACAAACCGTTATATAGGCAATCAGTACTCTGGGGTCGCTACTACCCAGGAATTCTCTTTTCATCCCCGTACCTTCTTTATGGTTTCATTTTATATGCTAAGCAGCAGTAATTCTGATAATATCCTGGGTGGTCACATAAATCATCAGGGCAATCATCACCAGCCAGCCGGTTATGGCCAGGGGTATTCTTATTTTTGTCAACCGGGGATTTATCTTCTCCAGCATGGTAAGCAAAACTTGGCCGCCGTCCAGCACCGGCAGGGGTAGAAAGTTGAATATGGTGAAATTAATGCTCATAAAGGCATTAAACACCACCAGACTGGCAAAGCCGGACCGGATTATATCTCCCCCCTGGGCCACAATGCCCACAATGCCCGACATTTGGTCAGTATGGGTAAATAGCTGGGGAATGGTCCCCACAATAGCCACGATCAGATATGATACCTGCTTAAAGGGCAGGACAAATATGGCATATAATGAAGGGCCGGCTTTAAGCACATTGGCCAGGGAAAACAGGAAAATACCAAAAACAACATTGGCCAGCGGCCCGCCAAGGGCGAAAATAATTCTTTTTCCAGGCGGTATAGCGAAAAATTCGTCTTCATCCTCAACAGCAGGCAGTACGTACCCGCCCAAGGGGATTAGAGAAACGCAATAATCAACCCCTCCCCGTTTCATACCGAAAAGCCTGGGCGGGCCCGAACCCCACCGAGAACCTTTTCACAGGTATGCCCCAGCGCAGGGCAGCGATAAGGTGACCCAGTTCGTGTACAGTTATTAATAAGCCGATGGACAGTATTATTAGCATGTAATTCAATTTTTTCGCTTCCTTTCATAAGAACATGAATAATTTCAATCAGTGTACGCGCTCAAGAATTCATTCGATGTTTATTACACCGTTTACAAACATTTTTCCATAATCCGGGCATTGTATACCACCTAACCGACACATCAAACTGCTCACGGATAAAAGCTGTTTTTGCCAAAACTCTTTCCGTATCAATGCCCATCAATAAGCACCTCTTTAAAAACCTCTTCTAATGCCCGCCGGTACCTGGGATATAAATCCGCATAGCACCTGCTTACGAATTCAACCACATCCAACACCCGCTCCCGGTTTTTACAGTATATTTGTTTTCCCTTGATAATTTTAAATGCAAAAAGCGGTTTGTCCGAATCAACCATTACTATGTCAAAAATATGTCCGTCAATGTGAGTCAGCAAGATAGAAATATCCGCTTCCAGATTATATGCTTCGGTACTGTCAGGCCTAATCCCTTGCTCCAGTATAATTCCCAGATCCACATCGCTATCAAAGCGGCACGGCCCTAAAATAGAACCAAAAAGATAAGCGCCGGCCACCTGAGAAAAGTCGTTCAGTGCTATTCTGGGCTATCAGTTCAACGTCGGCCCGGACGAGCTGAGACATAACAAGCGCTCCTTCTACTGCGGTTTTAACCAATTCCAATAATTAACAATAATTATATCATCTCATTATTGCCCGTCAATCAAAGCATTATGGGCAGATAGATTGATTACTTAAAAAATTGCAACAAAAAAGCCTGTTCAAACGTCTATATATTAGTGTTTTTGTTTGTCGTTATGACTATTATTTTAAGGAGGTTAGCAACTGCTACAAAATAGATAAATATAACTAAACATTTATCAACAAACATTATACGAACAAACCATTGACACAAACACATGTTTTGTTAGAATAATGGTAAGGAGTGGTGTCAATGGTTAAATTAACAAAATTATTGGGTAGGCTATACAGGTTTTGGGGAGATGTCCGAAGTGAAGACCACAGTTAGAGGCGTCATCCAGCGGCGACTTGAGTACATATGGCAATATAGCTTTCAATGCCTTCCGGATGGCGGTGGAAGACAGCAATAACAAAGCGGGTGATTACAAGATTGAATTTGTCACTGCCGATGACCGTAATGACCCGCAGGAAGCCGCAGCTGCAGCTAAGAAACTGATTACCATCGACAAGGTCAGCGCCCTGGTGGGCCCGCTTACCTCAAAATGCGCCATAACCGTAGCGGAAGTGGCCAGCCAAAACAAAATACCCATGATTACCCCCACCGCCAGCAAAGAAAAAGTGACGGTTAATAACGGCGCCCACAGAGACTACGTTTACCGGGCCTGCTTTGTGGACCCTTACCAGGGAACAGCCGCAGCTATATTTGCCATGGAAAACCTTAAATTAAAAACTGCCGCGGTACTATACGATAAGGGCAATGACTATTCTTTTGCACTGGCTGAAAAATTCAGGGATTATTTCACTAAAAACAGTAGCCAGTTACTGCTTTACGAAGGATATCAGTCCACGGATACGGATTTCTCTGCGCTACTGGACAAAATGGCAGGGTTAAAACCTGACCTTATCTACCTGCCCGATTATTATCTAAAAGTAAGTGATATAGCCAAACAGGCCAGGGCAAAGGGCATGAAAGCGGTCTTTTTAGGCAGCGACGGCTGGAATTCCGACAACCTGGACATGGACGCCCTGGAGGGGGGCTATTTTACCAACCATTTTGCTCTGGACGACCCCCGTCCCGAGATGCAGCAGTGGGTTGACGGTTATAAAAATAAATACGGCACGGAACCTGATGCCATTGCCGCGCTGTCCTACGACGCCACAAAGATACTACTGCAGGCTCTGACCAATGCAAATTCCGCCGATCCGGTCAAAATCAACGAGACCCTGATGAATATTAAAGATTTCCCCACCCTGTCCGGCAAAGTAAGTTTTGACGCCAACGGCGATCCATTAAAACCTGTAACTATAATACAAATAGATGACGGTATATTTTCATATTACACCCAAGTAACACCTTAAACAAACCTTGATTTTTCCCGTCCCGTTTACTAAAGCGGGACGAACTGTCTTTTTTATTCTCCGGGAGGGATCAGTCATGATCTGCCTCCCGTTTTTGTTTTTGGTCAGGTCATGGCAAAATATGAAATTTTTATTATGAACGTGCAACAAAAATCTTTTCCCACTCGTCTTATTAATATGAATATTTATGCCCGCACACGGAACGGAGGTGTATGATTCAGCAGAATATGTCCATGATTGAACCAATTAAGACTCAATTGGAGACATTCCTTCCGTGGACGCCCTTTCGGGCCAGGTTACCAGTTACGACATGAACTGGCGACCTGACGTGAAAATACCCGCTACAGGAACACCGGTTCCGGTCAAGGAGCTTACTGAAAAGGCCACTAACGAACTGGGCATGGCATTGATATACCAGGTACCCTACCGCAATTACGCCGGCAAGGCTCCGGAAGCCAAGCTTATATATCAGCTCAATACCCAGGAACTGATGTTTAATGCCTCTAACGGCAAGGCCGTAGATTACCATGGCAAGGAAAAGGAAATGAAAGATATCAGGATGTTTGAAGACATTCCGAAGATAACCGGCTTTAACAACCCGCCCGCTTTCTCCGGGCAAAGGATAACCATGGAAAAAGCCAGGGGAACAGCTGAAAAATTTTTCCGTTCCCTTAGTGTTGAAGGCGAAGTAAAAAAGACAGGTGGCGGCTCCAGCAGCGGCCCCCTGGGAGACCAGGAATTCTGGAGTTTCAGTATTGAACCAAATGACAGTAGCAGGCACTACCACGGAACGGATGTGGGTATTGACCAAATCAGCGGCCGGATTATAAATTATCACGAATTCGACCCTGAAATTCAGGCTGACGACGGATCCTCAAAAATCACCCAGGAAGAAGCCCTGGCCAAAGCAGGCGAATTCATTAAAAAAGTGGCCCCTGAATACAGCCCTTACCTGGCCCCGGAGAAATCTTCGGTGGAATGGTACGGGGGCGAAAAAGAGCAGGGTTACAATTTTCATTTTTACCGGGTGGTAAACGGCATTCCCTTTCCCCAGGACGGAATACACATAGTAATTAGCAGTGACGGCAAAATCAGACACTATGACTGCGAATGGCACAAGGTAACTTTCCCCGAAACCCAGAATGTTGTTACTCCGGAGGATGCAGCCCGCAAATGGCTGGAGCTTTCACCTCTTCAACTGGCCTATTTCTTCCCCCGGGAGGAAGGAAAAGAAAAACAGAGCAACCAGGCCATACTGGTCTACCGCCCGGATTACAACGGATTTAGCACCATTGACGCTCTAACCGGAAAACCTGTTGCCTACGACGGCCTGCCGGCCAATAAAACCTCCGGAAACGGTTATGACTTTAAACAGAGCTGGGCTACCCAGTATCTTGAAATACTGGCGGGCAGCAGCATTTTGCCGCCTCCGGATCAATTCAGCCCCACAGACGCCGTCAAAAAGAGGGATGCTGCCAGGCTGATGACAGCTGCCATGAGCAAATATTACGATAATGACGAAAATATCGACAAACAGTTCCAGGACATAAACCCGGAAGATCCCGATTTTAACGCCATCCAGGCCGGAGCTTTACAGGGTGTATATGACAAGGGCGGAAATTTCAACCCGGATCAGCCGGTCACCAGGCTGACCCTGGCCCGCTGGATGGTAAACGCTATGGGCTACGCCGAGGTGACGAAAATCAACAATAACATCACATCTTCATACAAGGACATCGCTTCACTTTCCGCAACCGACAGGAACTATATAGGCCTGGCCCAGGGTCTGGGCATTATGCGGGGCGATGAAACAGGGCTTTTTAAGCCCTCGGACAACGTCACCTGGGAGGAACTGGCGGCGGTAGTCATCAACTCTGCACCTAAAATGAGAAACAAAATGGGTACGTGGTAAATTATAAAGCAAAGAAGCGCCGCAACCTCCAAAGGAGCTTGCGGCGCTTCTTTGCGACAGGAGATCTTTATGACAGGGGACGGCTCTCGCTGTCGCATTCACTGCCGCACTCATTATAGCCTTACTGCATTGGTTGTTGAAACCCCTGATTCTGCTGTTGAATAATTTCCTGCTTCCCTTTTTCAACATACTGTTGCTCTTCTGGATCAAGCAAATAAATAAGTTGTTGTAATTCGCCCACATGCTGTCTTTCCTCATTGGCAATATGATAAAGAACCTTTTTAACCCTCGCATCGGTTGTAGCCATCGCATGTGCCTCATATCCAATTATTGCCTCCAGCTCGCCGGCCATATCAACACGAAGGGCCTGTACCAATTCTTCAGCAGACAATTGCCTTGGTACGTTTGCCACAAAGGGATTGCCTAAAAGCGCCATTATAACCCACCCCATTAACAGATTTCTTTTATTCTTAGTTTAGATAGCAGAAATTATACGATATCAGTTACAGGGGACGGCTCTCGCTGTCGCACTCTCTGGCATACACTCACCGTTATGAATCATCCCAAATACTTTTATCGTCCTTTTTTTACAAAATTCATAACAAACCGGTAGCAACGGTGCAAAAACAGAGGGCACTTCAGCATGCCCTCTGTTTTTTACGAATCACTTTTATTGAAATATCTTTGACATCAGAATCACATACAGACTGAAAACTCCTCCCGAAATAATGCGTGCGTATTGATGCAAACATATCTATTCAGGCCGCTGGTGACACCCTGCAAGAGTACAAATAGCCGTCTTATTTACTTTCAACCAGGTCCATTCCGGGTTCCACCGGCTCGCTGGTGTCCATGTGACCCAGCAGGCTTTCCACCTTTTTCCCCTCCACCAGGAACTGAACCTTTTTAATACCGTCCAGTTTCGCCAGGGAGTTGGTGATTGAATAGACTGTCATGGTTTCACCGGCGGAGCCGCCCCAATGTTTGGTCTGTATTTCTTTGGAAAAATTCACGTTGGCCACACCATCAACCACATTAAGCGATAATAATTTTGCGCTTTCCGGAATTGTTTTGGTCAACCCCTCTTGCCGTGGTCCCTTGATTAATTCACTAACCACAACTTCTCCCAAACTTTTTCCATTCTCAACTAGTACTTCCCTTTCCTCGGGAAGCAGTTTTTCAGCCTGGCTATCTGCAAAATAAAGCGTAACCATAACCGGTTTTTCAGCAGCTACGATGGGCGGTTTATCGGCATCCGCCGGTTTCTTGGCGTCATCCCTGCCGCCGCAGCCCGCCGCTAGCAATACCAGCATTAGCAGGCCCGTCCAAAGCAAGGCCGAATATCTTTTCTTCCTCCGTGCTGCTCCAAAATTATGCATTCCTAATTCCTCCCTATTCCTCCCTGCGGCAAAACCGCTTGTTTTGTAATACTGATTATATAATGTTAATATTATACAACATTATTAAAATATTACATAAGCATTATGGCTTAATATTTCCGTCAAATTACTGGATTATATTCCTTACAATTTTATTATATATAAGTTAAGCCGTTAATGGACAAGGCTTTCTACTGTTGAATAATTTCTTTATACCACTTTTTATGAAGGGGGGGCTAGATGCTTTATAATTTATGGACGAATTTTACGTATTACTTGTTCCTGCGGCGAGTAGCCTGATGCAAAAAACCATGTCCTTCTACTTTAAGAACATGGTTTCTTATACTGCCAGATATCAGCATTCAGGCATAGCCCGGTTAATGACATCAACGGCCTGCCGCCGGTGTTGCCGACGGCCTTAATTTATTAATCTCCGCATTCCTGTAAAGAGTCAATATAGGCTACAGCGTTCAGTGCGGCAGACTGTCCCTCTCCCGCTGCCTTGGCCATCTGGTATGGCTTTCCAGTGCAGTCACCAGCGGCAAAAAGACCCTTTATATTGGTTTCCAGTTGCCTGTTCACCTTTATTTCATTTTCGTCAATTTCCAATCCCGTTACCAATTCGCCGGGAGGATAAGTTTCCCGGAACAAAAAAACCCCGTCGGCGGCAATGGTTCGCTTGTCTGTCTGCAATGCTGAAACGGAACCGTCACCAACTATTTTTATAGGCTCCTCGCCCGTCACCACTTCTATATTGCCCTCCCCGAAAGAAGGGGGATCGTCATACATGCAAAAATAGAATATCTTCGTACAAACTTTAGACAGAAACCCGGCCTCATCCACACCCTCTCTGGTATGGTCAATGAGTGCCAGTGTTTTATCTTTGAATAAAAGCCCGTCGCAGGTTGCGCAGTAGCTGACCCCCCTGCCTATAAGTCCCTCCTCGCCTTCCAGCATCTTTTGCACAGTCACGCCGGTGGCCAGAATTACCACCCGGGCGCTATAAAAACCATCTTTAACCAGCAGTTGAAAACCCTGGTCCAACGGGAAAACGTTTTGCACTTTTTTCTGCACCAGTTCCGTATCGAACTCCCTAACGTGGTCCAGAAATTTCTGCCGTAAATCCTTTCCCTCCACCCCGGGAATGCCGGGATAATTATCCACCTTGGGGGCTTTACTCATCTTCTGGCTATCGTTGTCCCCGTAAAAAAGTATTGTCTTCTTCTTTCTTGCAGCAGTGTTGATGGCGGCTGAGAGGCCAGCCGGCCCCCCTCCCACGATGGCTATGTCATACATGCCCTTTTCTGTCATTTACATCCCCCCGATTTTTTGTTATATTTTGCGTCTGGGGATAGAAAAAAATTCCAATATGGCAATAAGAGTATTACAGGCCACTTTAATGTATAATATTTCTGCCAAATTTAGAAAATTGAAGGATATTTTTTTATTCTGCATAATATATAACTTTACTTACATACTTTAGCCTTCTTCCCAAGGGGGAACTATTATGGAAATAGCAGATAAAGATGCGGGACTTACTTTTTCCCGCGCCATTGACACCATTACCGAAGCTATTATAAATAAAGACAACACCCGGGAAATAATGCAGGCCATAGCCGCTACAGCCGGGAATGCCCTGGCAACCGACCGCTGCCTGATTTATGATGTGGACATGGAAAGGAACCTGCTGCTTGGGCTGTGTGAATGGATTGACCCGCAATTAGAAAATGCTGCCGGGTCGGCGGACATGTACAACCTTGATGCTTTCGGTAAAGGCATAAAATTTATGTGGGAAAAGCAAATTTGGCTGGAAATACCCTCCGCTTCTATGGATTTATCCGCCGAATTATTCTTCCGGCAGGCAAAGGCATTAAACATGCTTTGCTATCCATTTATATTCAGCGACAAAGGCTTTTACTGCCTGGTTTTCAGCCAACGCAAGACTCGCCGCTGGCGGGAAGAGGAGTTTGACTTCTTGCGTTCGGTGGCCGGACTGGTGACCATCGCCATTCAAAAAATAAGCTTGTTCAACAGCAAACGGCAGGCAGATATGGCATTGCAGATGGCGGAGGAACGGTTTGCCAAAATGTTTAACGCCAGCCCCAACCCGATGGCCATTAACAGGTTCAGAGACGGGCATTTCATCTCGGTTAACGACAGCTTTGAAAAAATTACCGGGTACAGCCGCAGTGAAATAGCGGACAATACGGTGGCCAGCCTGAACCTTATTCCAAACCCGAAGGACTTCCACAATATGCTAAAGGCCCTGTACAAGAAGGGCGGTATTACAAACCAGGAAATTAGCCTGCAGGGGAAAACAGGGCAGCAGTACGTGGTACTCTTATCCGCCGAGTCAATTATAGTCAACGGTGAGAAATGCATCTTAAGCATAATCACCGACATTACCGAACGTAAACGGATAGAAAAAGAGATGGCCCGTCTGGACCGGCTCAACTTGATGGGGCAAATGGCTGCCGGTATTGGACACGAGATACGTAATCCCATGACATCCATACGCGGCTTTCTGCAGATACTGATGGACAAAGAGGATTGCATCAATTACCGGAAATACTTCAACCTTATGATCGAGGAACTGGACAGGGCTAATTCGATAATTACCGAGTTTCTCTCTATGGCTAAGAACAAGCCCAACCAGCTTAAGCTTCTTAATCTGAACGACATAATAAATACCCTGCAGCCTTTAATCGAAGCAGATGCCAGGAACTCCAACAAAAATGTAAACGTGCAACTGGAAGATGTACCAGACCTGATGCTGAATGATAAGGAAATCCGCCAGCTTATTCTCAACATTGTGCGCAATGGCATGGAAGCTATGCTTCCGGGGGGCAATCTCACCATCAGAACCTTTACAGACAGCGGGGTGGCTGTTCTGGAAATAACCGATCAGGGCAAAGGCATTGATACTGCTATAATCGATCAGATAGGCACTCCCTTTTTTACCACCAAGGAACAGGGAACGGGATTGGGCCTGGCCATCTGCGAAAGTATCGCCGGTCGCCACAACGCCGACATTTCACTAGTTAGCAGACCCGATGGCACAACCTTTTATGTGCGCTTCAAGACATAGCGTCCCCTTGCGCAACTTCACTATCCACACGATCCGGTATTCCCGGCTGTTACCGCAGCCACCTTACATATCACAGTATTTCTATCTGGGGGGATGAACCTTGGCATTGCGCCGCCTTACCGAAGAACTGGTACCGGGCATGGTACTGAATGAGGATATATATAACAGGGATAGTATACTCCTTTTAGCCAGTGGAGCCGTTTTATGCGTGGAAAAAATACAGATTATCAAAAGGCTTGGTTACAAGGATGTTAGTATAAAAGAAACTGAAAACTGCTCCAGTGAAAAATTATTACACCTGGATCCTAAATTTCTGCATTTCCAAAAAAGCTACCAGGAGTCCAGGGATGAGGTAATCAGGCTGGTAAGGTACATCAGCGATGGTAATAATATAGATATTGAACACGCCAACTGCATACCCCGCTCCATATTAAAGGATTTTGGTTCACACAGTGATTTGTTTGCCTATATGAGCATGGTAACCAGGCTGGATGATCATACCTACGGGCACTGCATTAATGTATCACTTATCTGCAGCCTGCTCTGCCAGTGGCTGAACCTGCCTGCAGATGTCACCAGGGACGCCGTTGTAGCCGGGCTACTACACAATATCGGAAAAACCAGGATTAACCAGGCTATTTTAAAAAAGCGTGGCCGCCTGGCAACACAGGAATGGGAGGAAATAAAAAAGCACACCATTTATGGCTACCAGATACTGGTAGGGGCCAGCACCCCGGGTAACGTGAGCAAGGGTGTGTTATATCACCATGAACGCGAAGACGGCTATGGTTATCCCAACGGACTCACCGGTCCATATATACCAGTCGCCGCCAAAATAGTTTCCATAGCCGATATGTACGACGCCATGACCGCAGACCGGCCATACCGGGGTAAAATCTGCCCGTTTAAGGTGATGGAGGAGTTTCAGTATAATTGCCTTGGGTCGCTGGATATAAGGATATTAATGACTTTCCTGAACAGGATAGCCGAGTGCTATTTGGGCGAAACCATCAGACTAAACGACGGGCGGGACGGCATGGTGGTGTTCATAAATCCGGTTTATCCTTCCAGGCCAATGATTCAACTAACTGACGGCTGCATCATAAATTTAAAGTTTGAGCCGGAAATATGGATTGAATCGATTCTTTCCAGAGACCACCAAAATTACAGCTAATTGTTGGTTATTGGTTTAATTAAAATCAGTTTTTGGGTATGATCATAATCTGCTCCCCGCTTGCCCCAGTACACCTGGCCACTAACTCTCTGATGCGTGAGGCGTCCTCTGTAGAAAGATCATCTGTCCGGACAATTACGGTAACTCCCTTGCGGTCCATATAAGCGGCTGCATCCTTATAGCCCCTGGCCCTGACCAGATTCTCTACCTCTGACTCCCTAGCCATGCTCTGGCTGATGGCCAGCAGTTGCTCCTGGGCCTGCTGCCCCGTTTCCGAACCGGAACCGGAACCGGAACTGCTTATAACTTCTCGCAACATTTCCAGTTGCTGCCCCCGGGCACGCTCCCGCTCCAGACGGTATTCCACAAAAAACGACTCAGCATCCCCGCTGTCCCTGGCCATAAATTTTCCGGCAGACACACTGTCTACTTCGCTGTCCGCACCGCCACCGGCAAATGAAGGCAGTTTGGTCTCATCTGTTTGCCCGGTGGTGCTTTTAGCCGGCTGGAACTCACCGGGCAGGCCGCTGAATCCCAGGAATAACGCCCCAAGACCCAGGCAGAACATACAGAATGCAAAGGCGGTACGCTTCTTAATAAAAATTGACATGCTTATTCCCCTTTCCTGGAGGGTAATATGACAATCTTCTGGGGCTCCACCCCAAGCGAGACACGCACGGCCTGAAACAGATTGGCCTTAACTTCCGGATTGCCGGCCCCGTCCGCCACCACCAGCACACCGGCCACCTTTGCCGCCTGCTCCTGCTCCACCACAGGGTTTTCCCCACTGCCTTCCCTTATTAATACCAGTTGATTGGTGTCGGTGTTTTCAGTGGTAACCCTGGTGCCGCCACCCTGGTCCTTTTCCTGGGTGGTCTTGCTCCCGGCAGTTGTGTTAATAGCATAATCCTCCCGGGTTGAGGCGGCCAGCTTTACTGTAACTTTTACCATGCCAGCCCCCTCGATCTGGCTCAGCATGTCCTGGAGTTTGCCCGCCAGGGAATCCTCCTCCCTCTCCATAGCGCTTCTGGCAGCGACCTCCGAGGGAATAGCCATTTTTTTCTGCGCATTATCCTGGCCCGTAGTGTCCTTATTATCTCCACCGCTGCCCACCATCACCAACAGCGCTCCCAGGGCCATCAGCCCGGCCATCCACCATATTTTTTTCCTGGACAGCTTGCCCCCGCTGCCGGCTTCTGTTTGCTTAAACTTCTGTAATAAATCCCTAAAGTTGATCATCCTTTACCCCCCTTATCGTTATTCTGGTATATAACCTTCACCCGCTCCGGCGGGAGATTATAAAAATTAGCCACGGTGGAACTCAATTTTTCCACCGACGGGCGTAACTCGGAAGGTATCCCTGACTCCCCGCCATCCACTCCTCCTTCAGCCGCCGGTCCTACTGTAACCGGTTTCACGGGCTGAACCACTATAGAGCCGTTTTTTTCAGTGCCCTGCCTGCCTACCAGCAGCCTGACTTCTTGCACCTGGCCGAAATCCTGCGCCGAGCGGTCCTCCTGCACAACAACATCGGCACTTATTACCGCGACGTTGCCGTCCAGCCCCACCAGGGCAGAAATCTGGCGGGATATGCCCTTTCTATATTCCTCCACGGCCCTGGCAGTATTGCCCTCGGTGAGCTTTTTTCCACCCTCAATGATGTCGCTGATACCAGCCCCTGCTTGATCTTCCGGAACGGTGAATGCGGGCAAACCGGCCAGCCAGTCGCCTTTGATTACATTGCCGGCAGTTTGCAGCACGGCCACAATAATCAAAAGCCCCATCACCATCTTCACATAGCTGCGCAATTGGCTGGCGGGGAGCAACATATCCAGAAAAACGGCCAGCACCGCGATCACAATCAGGTTTTGCACCAGTAGTCGCAACGTTTCCAACCTGTATCACCACCCCGGCTATATCTCAGCTATGCTGAAACAGGATTTTGTGCGTTATCTCAACATAACAGTAAAATTGCCCACCGCCACCACCACGGTGATGGCAAAAAAGAACATGAGCCCCACCACCGACACTGCGGCAAATACTGAAATAAGGCTGCTGCCCAGGTCATTCAGGCAATCCACCACCTGCCCGTCCCCCACCGGCTGAATCATGGCCCCGGCCAACTTGTAGATAAAGGCCAGGCACAGAATTTTCAGCAGCGGCAGTGCCATCAACATTACTACCACCACCACCCCGGCTATACCCACGGCATTCTTAATCAACAGGGAGGAACTGACTATGGCCTCCAGGGCGTCGGAAAACATGCCTCCCACCACGGGGATGAAAGCGTCGGTGGAAAATTTGATTACTCTCAAAGTCACGCCGTCACCCACCGCCCCGGCTACACCCTGAATGGCCAGCAGCCCCAGGAAAACGGTGGTAAATATGCCGAGTATACCCATGGCCACAGTTTTCAGCAGCCCGGCCATGTTGGACAATTTTAGCCTGGGTGAAAGGTTCCCCGCGATGCCCAGCACAGCGGCCAAAAAAATCAGTGGGAGAACGATGTTTTTAATCAGCGTTCCGATAACAGTGAGGCTAACAAAGAGCACCGGCTGAAAAATAGCCGCCGAGGCAAATCCCCCCACCGCCACCAGCAGTGTCAGCAAAACCGGCAGCAGCGCCTGCATAAAGGTAACCATCTTGTCCACCACTTCCCGGCTGGCGTTCACCGCCAGGGCAAAAGACCCCATGGCCAGGACTACCAGCACCAGATATGTCACCATATAAGTTAGCTGCCCGGCCCCACCCCGCTCAAAAGCGGAAGAGAGGTTTTGCAGCACGGCACAAATTATGGCCAGGACCACCAGCTTGCCCAGCAGTGCCGAATTAGCTACAATTTCCCGGAAGAAGCCGGCCATAATACTTCGGAACACGTCAGCGGGCTTCCAGTCAAAATCTCTGTGCACCAGTTTGGATACTATTTCACTGAAACCCCCTGGTATTGACTTTTGGGTTTCCTCATCCATAGAATTGATAAATCTGTCTATCTCCTCCATGTCCAGTTTATGCATCTGTTCATCCAGCCCAGGCGCCGGAACGGGCTGCTCTGTTTCTGCCATGGCCTGTCCAGGGATCAAGAAAAGCAGTGCTGCTAGAAATAATAATAATGTTAAGCGGGTCATGCCCATCACCTCACGGAACCAGTTTCAGCAAAGAGTTAAGAACTGCTACCACTATGGGTACCGCCAGCACCAGCACCAGAATTTTGGCCGCAAATTCAATTTTTGAAGCTACCGCGCCCTCCCCGGCATCACGGCAAATCTGGGAGCCGAAGTCTGCAACATAGGCAATGCCCACTATTTTAAGTATAGTGCCCAGGTATACCATACTGAGGTTCGCCCTGGCCGAAAGCTCTTTTAGCACATCGATGACCGCCCCTATTTTGCCCAGCATTAGCAAGAAGAGCATGACACCCACCGAAATGCTGAGGAATACTGCCATTTCAGGCTTGTTGTGGCGCAACACCACCGCCAGCACAGTGGCTACTATGCCAAGCCCGACAATTTGTATAATCTCCAAGGCGTCACCCCCTCTTTATGGACTAATTGATGAGTATACAGCAACTGTGCGCTACCATATCGCTCTCCAGCGCACAAAATGCTCCCGGCACCGCCCCGCAAGTCATTCATGACGAATGCTGCAAAAGAGTGTAGTTATTTGCCTGTAGCTCAGAAAAGTTTGAACACTGATTTAACCTGGTCAAATAGGGTTCCCAGTTGCTGTATAACCCAGACCAGAACCACCGCCACCCCTCCCACCGTGGTGATAAAAGCATAATCCTCCTTACCCGAACTCTTCAGCACCCAGTGGGCGGCGGCCACCAATATGCCCACTCCCGCAATTTTAAAAATAAGGTCTATATCCCCCAATGATTTTCCCTCCTTAAACGATTAATAAATAAGAAATACCAGCGCCGCAGCCCCGCAAAAACCCATGCAATTCCACATCTTTACGTTTCTGGTGGCCTCATCCCCGGCCCTGGCGGCTTCCAGCTTTAACTGCTCTGAAGCCAGCCGCAGGTGCTTGCTCTGATCCTGACGGTCTGATATACCCAGAGCGCTACCCAAATTGTATAAAATGGACAGGTCGCTCTCCCTCAGGGCGCTGGCAGGGTAAAAGCTTTGCAGCGATTTTTGCCAGGCTTCGGCGGCTGTACAGCCACTCATGGCCCGCAGCTCAGCCGCTGCCCCGGCAAACAGCCCCCCCATTTCCCGCCCGCCTGCCGCCGCAACCCTTTCCAGCGCCTCAGCCAGAGGTGTGGCAGCATAGGTTATCTCCGTTTCCAGCATCTGCAGGGAAGCCAGTATAGACTTCAGTTCACCGGGCCGGCGCATATATTCCCTGGCCCTGATTATTCCGGCCGCGCCGCCGGCCACAATGATCAATAGTGCTCCCGCAAGCTTAAGCATTTTCCCACCTCCGGCACGGGGATATTTACCCGGTTAAATACTTTTTCCACCGTTCCCACCCCCCCGGACCTGCCGAGTTTAATGTATTTTTCAACCATGCCCAGTTTAAACAGGTAATTTAGGGCCGGCCTGGCGGATAGTTCTTCAACGGAAGATCCGTGCACCGTAAAAATTACCTTCACCCCGGCGTTTAAAACCTCTTCCAGGGCGGATATATCTTCTCTTTTACCTATTTCATCGGTGGCGATTACCCGGGGTGCCATGGAACGGAGCAGCATTACCATGCCTTCCGCCTTGGGGCAGCCGTCCAGCACGTCCGTATTAATCCCCACATCCATAGTTGGTACGCCACGGTAACAACCAGCCAGTTCAGAACGCTCGTCCACCAGCCCCACATTGATACCTCTAAATCCCATTGCCGGTATCCCGCTGCTGATTTGTCTGATGATATCCCTCAATACTGTTGTTTTGCCGCAGCCGGGAGGGGAAAAAATCATGGTGTGCAGCACCGTTCCCTCCTCCCGGCGTATAATGTGAGGCAAAACCGGGTCGGCTGCCCCGGGCACCTCCCTGGAAACGCGAATATTAATGCCCGCAATGTATTTGACGGTCTTGATCTTTCCCCCGTCCATCACCACCCTGCCGGTAATGCCGACCCTGTGCCCGCCGGGTATGGTAACAAAACCGTTTCTCAGTTCCTCCTCCAGTGCGTACATGGACGAGCCGCTGACCATTTGCAGCGTCCTGTCCATATCCTCTCCAGAAACATTGTATGGGTTATGGCATTTTTCAACCGGGACACCCTGCCGGTCGATAAACCGGTTGCAGCCACCCAGTACCAGAACCAGCGGCCGGTTGCGCCGGACGCGGATTTCCTCCAGGCAGCCCAGCATGTCCCCGGGCAGGGAAGATATAATCGCGCGCAGATTCCGTGGCAGCACCGCCAGTATTTCCTCCAATTGATGCACTCCACCGGCCACCCGGCCGGCAGTCAGCGGTACACAGTCCATTACAGTCACTCCTCGCAATATTTATATTTGCTGTTATGGTAAATTATGCCGGAGGCGCCACGGTTATCCACCCGATCTTTGTCTTCCATGCCTGTTATATAGAAACAAAAATGCACGGGCTTTTGATTTACCCGTGCAGATTACTATAAAAGGCCTCCCTTTGGTATTGACCGATATCCAGAAATATAGCTCATTGTTTGCCGTTTTTGTAAGCCCTGATAGTCGATGGCCCTACCCCTTGGCTCATGAGCCAAGCAAGTTCTTAGAAATACAGATCCCTTTCGCCACCCGTTATCCTTTCAACCCTCGCTTCAGTTTCCCTGCGCACGGCAGGGGTGGATATCTGTGTGAGATGTTCTTTAATCGTCCTTTCCCCGGCCTCCCGGGTGTCCTGTGAGGCGTAGTCCACCAGATACTCCTTGAAGGTGAGTATGGCGTTGGGCTGGCAGATGTCGCCTATCCGGCCTGACTTCGCCAGCGCCATAAACCTGTCCCCGGTGCGTCCCTGGCGGTAGCAGGCGGTGCAGAAACTTGGGATATACCCGGAAGAACAGACGCTCTGCACTACCTCGTCAGGACTGCGGTGGTCTTCCACGTTGAATTGGGCCGTGCTTACCCCGCTGCGGTGTGCACCACCGTATTCCTCTTTGTATCCCCCCACACCGGTGCAAGATCCGGCGCTAAGCTGGGAAATACCCACCGACAAAAGCTCATCCCTGAAATCCGCTCTCTCCCTGGTGGAAAGTATCATTCCCGTGTAGGGCACTGCCAGTCTGAGCACGGCGATAAGTTTTTTGAAATCACCATCCGGAACCAGGTGAGGGAAATTTCCCATGGTTACCCCATCCGCCGGCCTCATACGCGGTACTGAAATGGTGTGGGGGCCAACGCCAAATTTTTCCTCCAGGTGCAGGGCGTGCATCAGGGTGGCCAGGACTTCGTATTTATAATCATAGAGACCGTAAAGCACACCGATACCCACATCATCTATACCAGCTTCCATGGCCCTGTCCATGGCGGTAAGGTGATAATCGTAGTCGGATTTGGGTCCCTGCGGGTGCATGGCCCTATACGTATCCCGGTAATAGGTCTCTTGAAACAGTATGTAGGTACCGATACCGGCGTCTTTCAGTTTGCGGTAGTCTGCCACACTGGCGGCGGCTATGTTTATGTTTACCCGGCGAATATCCCCGTTTTTCTCCTTGACCGAGTATATTGTTTTGATGGCCTCCAGTACATATTCCAGGGGGCACTCAGCGGAATGTTCGCCGCACTCCACGGCCAGCCGCTTGTGCCCCAGGGATTCCAGTATTCTAATTTCCTCTTCTATTTCCGGCATGGTCAGGCGACGCCTGGCCATGCCGCCATTGCTGCAGCGATAGCCACAATACACGCAATTGTTGACGCAGTGGTTACTAAGATATAACGGGGCAAAAAACACCAGCCGGCGGCCGTAAATCTTTTCCTTCAGGAAACGGGCGGTGTCATACATACTCTCCAGCAGGAATTCATCCTCCACGTTCAGCAGCACCGCCGCTTCAGCTGGAGTAAGTCCTTTTGCATCCCCCGCCCTGGCTATGATAGCTTTAACTTCCTCTCTGGTCGCCCCGACACTCCTTTCCAGCAGACTATTGATCTCCTGGTCATTGATATAATCAGTTGCATAATTGTTTTTCATCTTACCCCGGCTCACCGCATAACCGAGCCGTTCTCTACCCCCTTTTATGTTTGTAGCCGCAACATCTATCACCTTGCGTCTTCGAGAAGGCGAAAGGCAGACGGAAAGGGCGACAGCGCCCTCCTTAATATGCCGTGCAGATAGGCTATCAGCACCCCGTAATTCACCACCGGCACCCCGGCGGCAGCAGCCTGCATCTGCCTGTGCAGCATCTCCTTGCGGTTGATCATACAGGCGCCGCAGTGCACAATCAGTTTATACTGCTGCAAATCACCCGGCAGATCAATGCCGCTGGACCACTCAAAGGAGAGTTCTCCCCCCACCCTTTGGCGCAGCCAGCGGGGTATTTTTACCGTACCTATATCGTCCGCCACCCTGTGGTGAGTGCAGGCCTCCGAGATAAGCACCCTGTCCCCGGGCCTTAACTTGTCCACCGCCAGGGCTCCCGTCACCAGTGTTTCCAGATTCCCCTTGTAACGGGCAAATAGAATGGAAAAGGAGGTCAGCGCTATATCCCTGGGAGTATCCGCATCCACCTTCAAAAAGGCCTGGGAATCAGTCACTACAATTTTAGGACTGCCTGTTAGGCTGGCCAGGGCTTTTTTTAGTTCCCTCTCCTTAACCACCAGGGCACAGGCGTCATTGTCCAGAATATCCCTGATGGTCTGCACCTGAGGCAGAATAAGCCTTCCCTTCGGCGCCGCCAGGTCTATTGGCACCACCAGCACCACTGTGTCCCCCGGGCTAATCAAGTCACCCATGATAGTGGGAGCGGACCAGTCACGGGGGACTGATTTGATGATCTCCCTTATCAACCTCTCAATGCCCTCCCCGGTAACGGCGCTAACCGGTACCAGGACAGAGCCCAGGGTCTCCTCCAGTTCCACGGGGCTCAGTTCCGGCTGGAGGTCAATTTTATTTATAACCCCCACCACCGGCACACCCTGCTCCCGGGCACTGTCCAGCAAGTCCTTTTCGTAAGGGCCGGCACCCTGGCCGGGATCAATCACCAGGAGTATCAAATCAGACTTGTGCAGTACGTCCAGTGTCTTTTTAACCCTTAGCTCACCCAGCTCCCCAACATCATCTATACCCGCCGTATCAATGACCACCACCGGTCCCACAGGCAAAATCTCCATCGATTTGAACACCGGGTCGGTGGTGGTGCCGGGCACAGGGGATACGATGGCAGTTTCTTGCCTGGTAAGAGCGTTGATGAGACTCGATTTACCAGCATTCCTGCGCCCAAAGATGGCTATGTGCAACCTGCTGCCCCGGGGCGTGTCATTCATGGTTCCCGCCCCCATGGCTATCACCAGCTTTCTTTAAAAATTCAGCCGCAACTCCCGGCCTGGTCAGCCGGCCGGGAGAAAAGATTTCATCCAGTTCCTCCAGCGTGAACAGCTTCTCATCCAGGATTAATTGCCTGAGTTGTTTTCCCCCGGCCGCCGCCTTTTTCACCAATCCGGAGGCCCGGTCATAACCAAGATACGGCACCAGGGCGGTCATAAAACCGTAACTGTTTTCAAGCCAGCCCCCGCACTTCTCCCTGTCAGCTTTAATCCCCCGGATACACCTTGCGTCGAAGATAACCGCCGCTTTGTTGAGTAATTCCAATGACTGCAGCAGGTTATGGGCTATGAGGGGCAAAAAGGCGTTAAGCTCAAGCTGGCCGGAGGCAGCGGCACAGGCTATTACCTGGTCGTTGCCCATTACTTGATAGGCTACCTGGGTGACCATCTCCGGTATCACCGGGTTTACCTTCCCCGGCATGATGGATGAACCCGCCTGGCATTGGGGCAGTCTAATTTCCGCCAGTCCCCCCCGTGGGCCGGACGACATCAGCCTGAGATCCCCCGCGATCTTGGCCAGGTTAACCGCCGCCGCCTTTAATAGTCCGGAGACCTCCACAAAAACATCGGCGTTCTGGGTAACGTCCACCGTATTTTCTGCCCGGGACAATCCGTAGCCTGTGATTTCCCGCAATTCCTCTGTTACCGTATATATGTATCTGATATCGGCATTAAGACCGGTGCCCACCGCAGTGCCGCCAATATTTACCTGGCGCAACCTCTCCTCCACTTTGTACAACCGCCAGCGATCCCTGGCCACGGCCTCGGCGTAGGCGCTGAATTCCTGCCCCAGGGTAACGGGTACCGCATCCTGCATTTCTGTGCGCCCCAACTTTATAATACCGGCGAATTCCGCTTCTTTTTCCTGCAGGGCTGACTGCAGCGCCGCCAGTGATTCGCTGAGCTCCAGCACCATGCCTATGGCCGCCACCCTGAGGGCGGTTGGATATACGTCATTGGTGGACTGGGAAAGGTTGACGTGCTCCAGGGGGTGTACCAGGCTGTAATCTCCCCGGGCGCCCCCCAGCAATTCGATCGCCATATTAGCGATAACTTCGTTTAGATTCATATTGGTGGAGGTTCCTGCCCCGCCCTGGAAAGCATCCACCATAAACTCCCCGGCCAGTTTACCGCCGGCCACCCCGGCCGCAACCTCTTCGATGGCCCCACCTATGGCCGGGTCCAGCAGGCCCGCCTTCACATTGGCTCTGGCCGCGGCCTGCTTTACCCGGGCCATGGCCCTGATCAGAACTGGATGCGCGATTATCCCCGACACCCTGAAATTATCCGCCGCCCTGGCGGTATGTATGCCGTAATAAGCGCCTTCGGGAACCTCCATCTCCCCCAGAAAATCATTTTCCACGCGGTAACCCATAGCGGTATTCCTCCGTTTTAATAAATTACAATGTTCAGTAACATCCCGTTCTCTGTGCGGTGGTTTGTCTCTTGCTTATAAACTCCGCAGTGACCGGCCTATGCCATATAATCCGGACTGTGGCCGTAGCCCTCTCCCATCCGGCGGCCCATATCCTCCAGCAGATATTGTATTTCCCTGACGTTAGCGCCTGGTTCCAGTTCCCTGCCTGCCTTGCCGGGATAGATGGCATAGTTCCTCCGGTACTGCAACGGAGTGACATTGGGCATGATAACATTGGCCCCGCATTTCAGGGCCATCCTGCGCCCCTGCTTATGTATTGTTCCCAGGGACGTGGTAGCCGGCAGGTGCAGCCTGGGAAGTAAAAGACGGGCCACCGCCAGAACAGTAAGGGTGGCCTCAACATCGCCCCCAACGCTATTTCCCAGCGGGGTATCCGGATTCGGCACAAAAGGACCGATACCCGCCATCTCCACTTTCAGGTCCCGCAAAAGTACTATGTCCCTGGCCAGCGTTACTATGGTCTGGCCCGGCAACCCCACCATATTGCCCGAACCCACCTGGTAGCCAAGCTCCTTGAGGGTGTAGATGCAATTTAGGCGCTCCTTCAATGTGGTTCCCGGGCGCAGCCAGGCAAACAGTACGGGGTCCGCCGTTTCGTGCTTTAAAAGATACCTGTCCGCCCCGGCCTTTCTGAACACTTCCAGATCACCACGGGGACGAAGGCCCAGGGACAGCGTGACAGCCACATCCAGGCTGCTTTTTATTTCCGATACAATCCGGGCTAAAACATCCGCTGTATAATATACATCCTGCCCACTCTGTAATACTATTGTTTTTATCCCCACCCCCGCCGCATCCCGGGCTGCGGCTATAATTTCCCCGGGCTCCATGCGGTAGCGCTGCAACACCCTGTTACCAGCCCGCAGTCCGCAATACAGACAATTTTCCGAACAAAAACTGGAAAACTCTATAATTCCCCTTACATGGACCTCATCACCCATGAAGTCCGACCTCACGGAATCTGCCAGCTCATACAGCAGTGACCTTTTTTTCGCATCCGCACCCAAAAGGGCTGTGACGTCCCCCACAGTCGCAGATTTTCCGTCTTTAATAATTTTTTTCAGTGCATTTTCATAGCTCATTAACCTTTACCCCTATCCCCCGCCGCTTGCATCGCCCTCCGCCGGAGATCGCGAAAATCATCTTAAATTATACAACCCCGACGAATAAAACGGAAATATATCATAAATGCTACTAAAAGAATAGTAATTACCTATACCCATTAAAGCCGTTTATTCCTGGCGGGCACCGGAGGGCTGTAAAGCCGATTACCAGGCTGTAACATAGCTTACTTCCCAAACCCTCTTTCTCTCAATTCTCTTTCCCAGATGAAGGAGCCCCATCCAATCGGACGGGGCTCCTTCATCGTCGCTAAGTAGTTTTAAACTATGTTATATGAATCCTATTTACGGATACAGCCCCCTAAACTCCATGGCCCTGGCTACTCTCCCGAGAGCCAGCATGTACGCCGCTTCCCGCATGCTTACCCCATCCTGCTCCTTGAACTGGTAAACCTCCCGGAAACTCTCCACCATCCTGCTGCGCAGCTGGCGGTTTACCTCGTCCTTGGTCCAGTAGAAATTTTGCAGGTCCTGGACCCACTCGAAATAGGACACCACCACCCCGCCGGCGTTGGCCAGTATGTCGGGTATTACAGTGATTCCTCTTTCGAATAGAATCTGGTCGGCCGTGTGGGTTATGGGACCGTTGGCCCCTTCGGCTACCAGTCTGGCCTTTATTTTAGGCGCATTTTCTCCGGTAATCTGGTTTTCCAGGGCGGCCGGAACCAATACGTCGCAATCCAGGGTAAGCAGATCCTGGTTGGAAACTGGTCTTACTTCCGGGTATCCCACTACGCTGCCGGTACTGGCCTTATAGGCGTTTAATTTTTCCAGGTCCAGCCCTTTCTCGCTGTAGATCCCCCCCCTGGAATCGCTTACAGCCACTATCCGGCAGCCCAGATTTGACAGATCAGCCGCAGCCACGGACCCCACGTTTCCATAACCCTGTATCGCCGCCGTTGATTCGTCCAGGTTTATTTCCAGCCGTGAGGCGGCTTCCTCGATGGTGAACACCACTCCCCGCCCGGTTGCCTCGTTTCTTCCCTGGGAGCCGCCTATTTCAATGGGCTTGCCGGTAACCACCGCCGGCACCGAAAAGCCTTGGTGCATGCTGAAGGTGTCCATTATCCAGGCCATCACCTGGGGGTTGGTGTAAACATCAGGGGCTGGTATGTCCTTTTCCGGGCCGATGATTATACTGATCTCGCTGGCAAACCGCCTGGTCAGGCGCTCCAGCTCTCCCAGGGAGAGTTCCTTGGGGTTGCAGATGACGCCCCCCTTGGCGCCGCCGTATGGAATATTAACCACCGCGCACTTCCAGGTCATGAGCATGGCCAGGGCAGTGACCTCATCCATATCCACCTCGGGATGGTAGCGGATACCTCCCTTGGCCGGGCCCCGGGCCAGATTGTGCTGCACCCTGAAGCCCCGGAAAACCTCGATGGACCCGTTGTCCATGCGAATGGGTATGGAAACCGATAAAACCCGTTTGGGCTCTTTAAGTATTTTCACGTATCCGGAATCCAGTCCCAGTCTCTGGACCGCCTTTTCCACCTGTAGGATGGTTTCTTCCAGAAGGGTGTTCTTGCTACAAATATTATTTTCTGATGTCGTCATTGACATCTCAAACCTCCCGTCCCACCGCGTCGTGGAAATAATTATTAAATCTATTATTAACTTAACAAGCCGGATAAATTTATTTCCCACCGCAGCATCGAGAAATAAAAATATGGATGGAAACAAGTATAACTTACATATTTAAGTTATATATATATATACCTCAAAGATAAACAGGCCTGGTGATATATAAAATAGGCTGTTTTATCTAATGACTCTTTGCAGCAGGGAGGAGTTTCACTCTTTCCCAATTCGTTAGATTCGGTTTCTTTTCGGGGATTAAATATTGCTATTAAAAATTTATTAGCATATAATATAATATATTTTTCCATTACAGGAACATTATGTTTATATATACGTCTTATGTAATAAAGTTATAAAAAAGAAAAAGGCAAACTCGCCGAAAGACGGGGACGCAAAGCTACAGGGTCTAAGGTGCTGACTGCACTATGACAGCCTGGTTGCCATCATAATACCAACACCTTCCCTGCCCCTTTCTTCTTGAGGGCAGTTTTTGCTTCCCATACAAAGCAGGAAACCATACTGTTCCGTATTGCACAGTAGCTTTATCTATAACATTTCCCTTTTCAAACGGCTTATTTGCAGTTTCCGACATAAAAACTAACACGTGAAACATTCATTGTCTCCTACTAATGAAAAGGAGGCTCAATTAAGTTGCCTAAAAGACCAAAACTTCGTGAATTGATTGCCAGAGCCAAAGACGGCGAAGAGGAAGCCCTTGCCTTACTACTCGAAAGAGTCCTGCCAATAGTCAAAAAACATGGCCAACGCATGGGCTACGATGGGGCCTATTCAGATTTGATCTTATGGATGATAAACACTATCCGTCATTATAGACCAAATACCAACTTGGACGAAGAAGAGATAGAATGTACTTTATTAAATAAACGCGACAAAAAAAAAATAATTAATAAATTTCTCCAAGGGGGTTATTAAACGAACCCTATTTTTCCTCTTTATATAATAAGACGATAGTAGTGGGAGATATTTTATCTGGGAGGTGAATTGCTATGCAGGAGATGCAAAATCTGTTTACATACGCTCCTCTTGGCACCCTGGCTGGCGCGGTAGCCGCAACCGTGCTTGTTGTCAATTTGATTAAAAAAGTTGGACCTCTTAAGCGGCTTTCCACCCGGTGTCTTGTAGTGGTAGTAGCCGAAGGAATTGTGTTTTTTACTAACTTAGCTGCAGGAAGTTTGACAATTATAAATGTTCCTCTTTGTATCCTTAATGGTTTATTATTGGCTGCTTTTGTGGGAAGCTTTCAAATAATCCATGACCGGTTGACTGATAATTCCGTCAATACGAAGGGAGGTAAAATTCTATTCAGGAAAAACTGAAACTTCGGAAACTGATTTTCCAGGCTAAAAACGGTGACAAGGACTCTCTTTTTCAGCTGGTTTACCTGCTTAATCCTGCGAATAAAAAACACTATTATCGTCTTTGGCCCAATTTAGTTTTATGGGGAATTGAATACTGTTCAACGTTACCCAGATATTTAGCTGAACAACTTTTGGCGAAAAGGTTATCAAAAATGCCCTCTATTTTCTCTTCTAAGTAAGGGGGCATACAACAAAGTTGGCAAGGGGGTATATACAATGACACATTACACCTGACGCCAGAATGTATGAAGCCGATCCGGAAGATGCCAGAATAATGGCCTGGTTTTTAACCGGCTTGCGTCGTGAGGCTCATAGGCTGGCAAAGAAGCACAGACGGCTGAAGAAGCGTGAATTATTGATTCTTGATGGACCGGTGAAATGGAATGTTGAGAATGACGGAATAGCTATGGTGGATACCGTTGCTGCGGTTGTTGATACTTTTACTGAAGCAGAGGAAAGCATATACATTCATGATATGCTCTCAACATTGACGTCTCAACAACAAAAGGTAATTATGGCAACTATTATAAAAGGCGCAACAGAAAGAGAAGTTGCTTTGGAATTAGGAATGTCGCAACCGGCTGTACACCAAATGAAGGAACGTGCGCTAAACAGATTGAGGAAGAAATTATATCCTGGATGAGTCCACCGCCCAAGAATAATTCGTTTGTGGGTGATTCCGGGACCCATGTCCAGTTTGTTGCCTTTGATTGGTATAACTACATGGTGCTCTTCCTGGTATTCTTTAATCCGCTTGGATATGGACATGGGTGACCTGTTTACCATTAGGGCAAGCTCTTCGATGGTCAACAGGCCCCCCTGCTCATAGGCGGAGTTGACTAGCCGGATGATCTTCGCTTTGTCCCGCTCTCTACTCGTCATATTTACCAACATCTGGAGGTCTTCTTCACTGATAAGTGGGAGGGAGATGCGGGTATTTTTGTAGTCTTCGACCCGCTGGCTCAGCCTTGGCTTTTTATTGTCGCTGGAGGTGGTTAGTATGCAAACACAATCAGCAGGGCGGCTGTTAGCGAAGCCTCGGCATTAACCATCCGTACCGCCGCTAAGCTCATTATGCCCGCTGCCACCAGGTAGTGATGGCCGGCCAGAATGCCCACCTCACGGTGGCCCATCCACCGGATGCCGATGATTAATGCAAAGTACAGCAAGGCAGCCCGCAGTGCAAACCCCCAGAGGGGAATTTCTTTGCCACCGTTGAAAACCGTCAACAATTGTTCCATAGTTTGTCCTCCACCCGGCTATTCTAATAGTTTATTACTTTGGACGCCTAGCCGGCGCTGGTATCAACTGACGTTTAGACGGTTTTTCAATACTACGAAACTCACGATATGAGTCAAAACGCTTCAACCTTAAAGAATTGGTTACCACCGAGACTGAGCTGAAGGCCATGGCGGCTCCGGCCAGCACTGGAGAAAGAAAACCCAACGCAGCAATAGGAATACCAAGTGAGTTATAGATTAAGGCCCAGAAAAGGTTCTGCTTAATGTTTTTCATCGTTGCCCTGCTCAGTTTTATACTTGCGACGATGCCCCGGAGATCACCTTTCATGAGGGTAATATCCGCTGCCTCCATAGCTACGTCAGTGCCTGTCCCAATGGCAAAACCAACATCTGCGGTTGCCAGTGCAGGAGCATCGTTAATACCATCGCCAACCATGCCCACCACTTTGCCCTGCTCTTTAAGCCTGTTAACTTCCCGGGCCTTATCTTGAGGGAGTACCTCAGCAAGGACGTTGTCCGGAGAAATACTTACCTGACGGGCGATAGCCTCGGCTGTTTGCCGGTTGTCACCGGTAATCATGATTGTCTGAATGCCCATCTTTTTTAAGGCCCTTATGGCTTCTGCGGATGTGTCCTTGACGGTATCCGCAACCCCCACAACACCTGCCGCTTTACCATTTACCGCCACCAGCATAGCTGTTTTACCTTCCCCTTCATATAAGGCAGCTTTATTCTCCAAGCTCTCTATCCTGACACCGCTGGAAAACATTAAACGTCGATTACCAACTAAAAGTTCCTGATTATCTATATTTGCCCTGATGCCATTACCCGGTATGGCCTCGAAGCTATTGGGCTCCGCAAGCTCAAAGCCTTTTGCTCTGGCCCCTTTAATTATGGCCTCAGCCAGCGGGTGTTCTGAGGCCCGTTCTGCAGAGGCCACCAGGCGTAGCAGTTCGCTATCTCCAAGCTCATCCATTGCCGGGAAAACATCGGTCAGTGAGGGTTCCCCCCTTGTAATGGTACCTGTTTTGTCCAGAATGATGGTATTTATAGCGTGGGCCTTCTCAAGGTGCTCGCCCCCTTTTATAAGTATGCCGTTTTCTGCACCCCGGCCGGTACCCACCATGATGGAAGTTGGAGTGGCCAAACCCAGAGCGCACGGGCAGGCAATAACAAGCACTGCGGTAAAGTTTATAAGCGCCCTGGCCATATTACCGGGATCGGCTATGAAATACCAGGCCAGGAATGTTATTATGGCTATGGCCACAACCACCGGGACAAAGTATGCTGAAATTATATCAGCCAGGCGTTGGATGGGAGCTTTAGAGCCCTGGGCTTCTTCTACAATTTTTATAATTTGTGCAAGGGCGGTGTCTGCCCCTACTTTTGTAGCCTCAAATTTGAAGACACCATGTTTGTTTATAGTACCACCTATAACCTCATCCCCGGCACGTTTGTCCACGGGTATGCTTTCCCCGGTAAGCATAGATTCATCCACAGCGGAGAATCCGTCCCTGATTATCCCGTCCACCGGTACTTTTTCACCGGGGCGAACAAGTACAGTATCCCCTACCATAACGTCCTCTATAGGAATATCCACTTCCTGCCCGTCTCTGATTACCCGGGCCGTCTTAGCCTGAAGACCAATGAGTTTTTTAATAGCTTCGGAAGTTCTGCCTTTGGCTATGGATTCAAGCAGCCGTCCCAAAATAATCAGGGATATAATGATAGTTGCCGTTTCGTAATAAACGTGTCCCCGGTAGAAAAAAGTGGCGCCCACGCTGTAAAAATATGCGGCCGATGTACCCAGAGCAATCAGCACATCCATGTTCGCGCTGCCGTGTTTTAAAGCTTTGTAAGCTCCCCGGTAAAACTGATACCCGGCAATAAACTGCACCGGTGTGGCAAGGGCAAACTGTAAAACTTTGTTATACATAAGGGCCGGCAGGTAAAATTTAAAAAGTTCAGCAAACATAACTGCCAATAGGGGCAAAGAAAGCACTATCGACAAAACTAAAAGATTAATCTGTCTTCTTGTTTCTTTTTGTCTCTCAAGTTTCTCACTGTCAACGTCAAAACGTTTGTCTCCTTCATCTGCCTCGTACCCCGCGTCAGCTACAGCCTTTTTCAAATCCTCCAAGCCTGTCTGGGCAGGATTGTATTCTACTGTAGCCCGTTCCATAGCAAAATTCACATTGGCCCGGAGAACACCCTCCAGGCCTCCTAAGGTTTTTTCTATCCTTGCTGCGCAAGCCGCGCAGGTCATACCGCTTATTTTTAAATCCACCCGTTCTGTTGATACACGGTATCCCAGGTCTGTAATGGTTGCCACCAGGTTATCCACCCCGACCTGTTCCCTGTCATACTGGATAGTTACTTTTTCAACAGCAAAATTAACTACTGCATCTTTCACTCCATTTATTTTCTTCAACTGGCGCTCTATTTTTGCAGCACAAGCCGCGCATTCCATGCCTTGAACTTTTATAGTTATTTTTTTAACATTCAACTTTCTTTTATCCCCCTGGCCAAATATCATATTTTTATTGCCATGGTATAAGGCATTGCCATTATTTGTTAATATTTCATCATACAACAGAGTTTCGCTAATTCTACAATTACCTGCTGCCAAACAAAATATACAAAAGATACCCCGTCTATATTAATTGAATTAATACAAACTAATGGCGAGGAGGTGTTACTTATTGACTGAAAATACCATAAAGGATAATAATGCTAAAAAGGAAAAGGAAATTGAAATTGGTACGAAAAAAACAGAGGCCAATAAGAACAACAAAGGGGGATGTTGCTGCGGACATTAACACTGTAAGCGAGAAGCACCCAACAGTATAAAAAAATTCCGGCTTCCATGACAGGAAGCCGGAATAGGAATGTTATGGCGTTTCATTGTATATTTGCTAATTGTAATTCTTGCTTGAATTTAACAATAAAAGTTGTTCCAGAAGAACTTGTCTTGCAAGTTATATCTGCATTGTTTTGTGAGGCTATTTTATAGCATACTGCTAAACCCAATCCATTTCCATTCGCTTTTGTAGTAAAAAATGGTGTACCTAGTTTATCTAAAACATTTTGTTCTATACCACATCCTTGATCCTGTACTTCAAATATTACTTCATTGTTTTCAGTATAGGTTCTCAATATTATATTCCCACCAGGAGACATTGCTTCCAAACCATTCATTACAAGATTAATAATTATTTGTCTAATCCCTTCACTATTTAGTAACAAACTAGGCGTTTGCCCTAATTCCAACTTAATATTCTTATCTTCTTTAATTGCAAAGCTTTGTAATAACGGGAGAATCATGTTAATAATATTATTAATACTATTACTCTCAACAGTGCAAACTTTGTTTCTCGCTAAGGATAAATATTCATCAATAATACTATTTACCCTGTCCAGTTCTTCTAACATAAGGTTAAAATAATTATCATACTCCTCTAACTTAGGTTTATTTTTAAATAATTGCAGAAATCCCCTCACTGTTGTCAAAGGGTTTTTTACTTCGTGAGCTACACTTGCAGCTAGTTCAGTAACTTTATTTATGCGATCATATCTGGTTAATGTATCTGTTAACTCTTTGCTGTATTGACTTTTTATAAATGTGAATTGATGGTTATTTACAATGTCAGTTATTTCGTAAATATTACATGAATCAAGTTTATAAGTACATATGGCAATCATTTTTAATTGCTTAATTTCCTTTTCAACAAGGGCCTCATATCTTTGAAAATCTTTCCAGTACCTTTTTTCTAACCAGGTAGTATTTCCAGATATCCTAATTCCTTCGAATCCCTGTTGCGTGGCTTTGTTGATTTTATTAATCCATAACTGTAATGTCTTTTCGGAATCAAATTTACCATATTTTAAGTACCATTCCTTGTGCGAGAGTATTTCAATTTGGTTTCTTTCAAGGTATTCGTTAAAATTACTAATAGACGTTTTCAATAGCAATATTGCCTCATTTGCGTTGATTGGTTCAGACGTAACCCACATACAGAATTCATTGTTCATTAGACCCATTTTAAAATAGGGTACCAATATGTTAACCAGATCAGTTTTTGTTTGATAAAAAGCGCAGACATGTGTTCCCCAAGGAATATCTTTTACAAAGTCAATACCAGTTTTTCGAAGGTTTGAATATACGGTGATAGATTCCAATGCTTAAACACTCCTTCAGCATAATATGTCGAATTATGCAAACAAATAGTTAAACAATAGCTCACTACAAAATATTTTTCTAGATAAATCAGATAATTCCTTCTATTTATAAATATTAGTTTTAATAGGGTTTGCAGAATACGCCCGCTATTGTGACTTAGTAATTTTTTTAACAGCAAATATTAGACTTTATATAGAATATTGTAGATATTTATGGGCTAACAGCTGCTGAACAATTATTCTGCCGTGACAATGTTGACTTTTGGCCAGGTTAGTTTTGTTAAAAACAAAAAGAGCGCATCAGCCGGCTCACTGCCGGAGATGCGCTCTTTTTACGCTTTATCAGCTATATTGCACTAGTCCAAATCGTAGGGCCAGGCCTGCAGGCCGCCCTCAATATATTTCACATCCTTGAAACCCGCCCCCTCGAATATGCGCTGGGCCTCGTAACTGCGTATACCCATAGCGCAGAGCGCTACAATTTCCTTGTCCTTGGGCACCTCTTCTATTCTATCCCGTATATCACTCAGTGTCACCTGCATAACTCTCGGATCGTCAATATGTTTGGGCGCAAACTGCTGGGGGGTTCGCACGTCCACGATCAGGAAATCATCGCCCCGATCCAGTTTCTCCTTGGCTTCCTGCACCGAAATGGTTTTGGCCAGGCCGTCCAGCTTGTTGCGAACAATATTAGCGGTATGGTGGGCCAGGTCAATGGGTGTCGAGAAAGGCGGCGCATAAGCCAGGTCCAGTGCCGCCAGATCATCCACCGTCGCCCCAAAGCTTATGGCGGTGGCAGCCACGTCGATACGCTTGACCACCTCACCGGGGCCTATACCCTGGGCTCCCAGCACCTTTCTGGAATCCCTGTCCACAATTAGCTTCATCAGCACCAGGCCGTGGCTGGGGTGATAATGGGTGCGGTCAAGGGCTGAATTGAGGGCGGTAATAACATTATAACCAAGATCCCTGGCCTGCTGTTCTCCCAGCCCGGTGCGGCCGGCGTTCCAATTCAGCGCCTTCATCACCGCAGTGCCCAGCACGCCTTTGAATTCAGACTTCGGCCCGTTGATAATATTGTCTGCAGCCACCCTGCCCTGCCGGTTGGCATAGGTTGCCATAGGCAGATATACCTTCTGGCCGGATATCAGGTGTGTATTCTCCACACAGTCGCCCACGGCGTAAATATCAGGGTCACTGGTCTGCAGATACCGGTTTACCTCTATAGCCCCGGTCCGGCCTATGGTCAGCCCGGCCTTTTGGGCCAATTCCACGTTGGGCCGTACGCCCACAGCTACGATCACCAGGTCGGCGTCCAGTTCCTCCTGATCCGTTACCACCCCGGTAACCTTGCCGTCATCGCCTTTAAGTTTCAGAACCTTATGCCCCAGCCGGAATTCCATGCCCTGCTCCTCAAGCCTCAGGGCAAGCACATCCGCCAGATCCTTATCCAGCATGACCGGTAGGATCTGCTCCTTCAGCTCGACTACGGTGACGAATATATTTTTTTCCCGCAGGGCCTCTGCAGCCTCCATGCCGATCAGTCCGGATCCGATGACTACCGCCTCCTGGACCCCGTCAAGCACCTCCCTGATGTTTTTGGCGTCTTCGGGATGATTAAAGCGGTAAACCCCTTTCAGTTCAATACCCTCCACCGGAGGCGTGAAGGGGGTGGAACCGGTGGCGATAACCAAATTGTCGTAAGACAGACGTGATTCCTCGCCCGTTTTTACGTTGCGCACCAGCACCTCTTTCTTTCCCCGGTCAATATCCGTGACCTCATTGCCGGTCAGCACCTTGATCCCTTTTTCCCTGGAAAAATACTGCTCGTCCCGGGCAACCCCGTATGAAGTCTGAAAGAGATGGCTGAATTCTCTTACCGAACCGGCTACATAAAAAGGCATGCCGCAGCCGGCATAGGAAATATAGGTATCCCGCTCGATAATTGTGATATCAGCCGACGGGTCCAGCCTGCGGGCCCTGGCCGCTGTTTTGGGACCGGCAGCAACGCCGCCGATGATAACTATTTTTTTGTTTGAGGACATTTTTTTACCACCTTTCCAAAACACTGGGGTTATTTTAAAACCATGGCCATAACAAGTCAATAGTTTTACTGCAAATATATTCCGTTGGCATAGATAAAAACAGCACCCGCGCGGGCGCTGTTTCCCCTTTAAGATTAAATTTGCCGTGCCCTGCCGTTTATCTGGCCCCAAAAAACCTATATGTCATCTTCGTAATCCCGTCTCCTGCCCTCAAGTAATTCCGGTTCGTCCGCAGCTTCAAAGCGTTCGTCGCTGATGAAAACCACTTCGTCACAATTGGGACAGGTGATCTCCACCACGTCGTCATCTTCCATGAGTTCCGATTCGAAACAAACCGTTTCCCCACACCTGGGACACTCCACTTCCATGTAGTCCCCGGCTCCCTTATATTCATTTCCTACCATATCTTCATCGTAAATATGGTCTTCCAGGTGGTAAAGATCCTCGTCGATTGTTTCCAGATAATCTTCCAGATGGTCGTGTGCTTTCTCCAGATGGTTCACGGTTTTGGCAAAATCGTTCAGCACTTCGATTATACCGCTTAATAGCCTTCCTTCTTTGGACTCGGAGTGGATGTCCAAACCAGCCGAAAGTCCCTGCAGGTATGCCACCCTGGACTTGAGGTCCTCCATTTAATTTTTACCCCCTTTGGTAGATTAGTTTCCGTTGCCGCGTATTGACTGTTATATTATTTCTCAGACTAAGGGGTTTTTAAACATTTATTTCCTAGCAGGCCGTTGAAAAACTGCGCCTGGCGTTTAAGGTAAGGGGACACACCTTCTGTGTTACCTTAATTCTTACCTTTTAACAAATTCCACGAAGGAATGTCCCCAACGAATACTCGCCGTACAGTATTAAATGGGGACATTCCTCCAAAGGAGGTGTGTCCCCTGACCTCTGACCATTAAGTACGCTCCGCGCTGTCCGGCTTCGCCTTCCGTGCCATGCTTGTTTTTGACCGGCCTCCTAGGATTAGGCTCTTTTCAGATACTGTCCCGAACGTGTATCAACCTGCAGCACGTCCCCTACATTGATAAAGAAGGGCACCTGCACCACATAGCCTGTTTCCAGGGTCGCAGGCTTCGTGCCGCCGCTGGCGGTGTCGCCTTTGATGCCAGGTTCTGTTTCAGTCACTTCCAGTTCCACGAAATTAGGCAGATCCACACCCATGGACTTGCCCTGGTACAACAGAAGTTTAATGGTCATGTTCTCTTTAAGGTATTTAACCGCATCACCCAGTTCATCCCTAGTCAGAGTCATCTGGTCGTAGGACTCCATATCCATAAAATTATAATCCGTGCCGTCATTATAAAGGTACTGCACTTCCCGGCGGTCGATCCTGGCCCGGGGAAGTTTCTCACCTGCGTTGAAGGTCCTTTCCACCACGCCCCCGGTGCGTAAATTTCTAATTTTTGCCCTTACGAAGGCTGCGCCTTTTCCTGGTTTAACATGCTGAAAATCAACTATCTGGCAGACGTCTCCCTCAATTTCGATGGTCAGCCCTGTTTTAAAATCATTGGTGGAAATCATATTATCTCCCCTTTTCTATTACATTAAAATAAATACAGCCTGCAACTAGCATTCCCGGCCATATAAAAATTTTCACCATCAGATACAACTTATGAGCTCGTTCTTGGGGGCTCCGGTAAAAATGCGGCAGCCATCCTTCTCCACCAGCACCGTGTCCTCGATCCTGACACCACCCCACTGGGGCAAGTAAATACCAGGTTCTACGGTGACCACCATGCCCTCCTCTAAAATGGCATCGCTTTTTCCAGACAGCCTGGGATTCTCATGAATCATTAATCCCACCCCGTGTCCGGTACTGTGGCCGAAATTATCCCCGTAGCCGTAGGAAGCAATAACATCCCTGGCCGCCCGGTCCACCCCGGCGGCTGTAACGCCTGCTCTGACTGCCGCCAGGGCAGCCTGCTGTGCCTCCAGCACAATCCTGTATATTTCAATTTGCTTCCCGGTAGGCTTGCCCATCACCACGGTTCTGGTAATATCCGAGTGGTAGCCGTCCAGCACCGCGCCAAAATCCATCACCACCAGATCACCTGGCTGCAGCAGCTTATCCGAGGCTACACCATGGGGCATGGCGGAACGCGGCCCGGAGGCCACAATGGTTTCGAAAGCGGCACCGGAGGCCCCGTTTTTACGCATAAAAAATTCCAGTTCCAGAGAAATGGACGTTTCCGGTACCCCGGGCTTGACTAAGGGCAAAACATATTCGAAAGCCCTGTCAGCCAGCATAACGGCTTCACCTATTTTAACTTTTTCGTCCTCATCCTTAACTTCCCTTAGCCTCTCCACCAGTCCGGACAGTGGTTTAATCTTTATACCGCTAAGACTCTCTTGCAGAGACACACACTGTTCATAGGTCAGAAAATCGCCTTCACATCCCAGCACTTTGATGCCCTGTTCCGCCAGGTTTTCCGGAAGCGCTTCAAATAGAGGCAGGTTTATCCTGGTAATCCGGCACCCCGGGCACTGCCGGCTAACCTGCTCCTCGTATCTGAAATCGGTAAACATCCTGGTTTCACCGGCAGAAACCAGCAGGGCACCGGATGAACCCGTAAAACCGCTGAGATAAAAACGGTTTTCAGGCCTGGTAATCAGAAATGCTTCCACATCCCCGGCGGCCAATATCCGGCGCAGGCGGTCAATCCTTTTATTCAACTTTCTTCCCCCTGCCTGACGCCATTTCTACAGCCGCCCTCAAGCCAAGCAGATAACTGTGCAGCCCCAGTCCCGATATCTGTCCGGCAGCTTCCGGAGCTGTCACCGAATGATGCCGGAAGGATTCCCTGGCATATATATTTGACAAATGAACTTCCACCACCGGCACGGAAATGGCGGCCACAGCATCCCGCAGGGCAATACTGTAATGTGTGAAGGCGCCTGGATTGAAAACCACGCCGTCAGAATCCGTATCCGCTTGGTGCAAGCGGTCTATTAGTTCACCCTCGTGGTTGGACTGGAAAAATTCCGTTTCCACCTTCAGCTCCAGGGCCAGTTCGCCAACCCGCTGCCTGATTTGATCCAGGGTCAGGCGCCCGTATATTTCCGGCTCACGCCGTCCCAGCAGATTTAAATTGGGACCGTTTAATACCAATATTTTCACATATACCACTCTCCAAACACACTTGGGGATATTTTACCATAGATTACGGGCCTTGCAAAGAATTCTAACGCCTGCCGGCGAAGGCAAAAAGCTGCAGTCAAAAAACTCCCGGCAATCTTTCCGGGAGTTTTTATATAAACTAAATATGCATTCCTTTTCCCGCCTCATTATCAGTGTCCGCTGATACTCATTTCTTTTATTAATAGCGTGGGGGAGCCACGCCCGCCGAAGAAGGTGAGGTCGCTACCCACGGCCTCCACATTTTTCAACAGATCCAGTATATTGCCGGCCATAGCAACCCCTCTGACCGGCGAGGCGATACGCCCGTTCTCTATCCACAGCCCGGCGGCCCCCAGGGAAAAATCCCCGGATATGGGGTTGGCCGTGTGCATTCCCATAACCTCTGTAACGTAAAAACCGCTTTTTATACCGCTTATGATTTCGTCAGGGCTGCTCTTGCCGGCCTCAATGAAAAAATTGGTGGACCCCACTTCCGGAGTGGATTTGAATGAACCCCTCACCCCGTTGCCGGTGGAAGTTACTCCATCCTTTGAAGCCGTATAAGTATTGTGCAGGTAGCCGTTCAAAATGCCCTTTGAAATCAGTCCGGTGCGGGAGGTGGGAACACCTTCCCCGTCAAAGGGAGCTGAGACAATTCCTCCTGGAAGGGCGCCGTCATCTGCAATGTTGATTAAATCCGAGGCCACCCGCACGCCCACCTTGCCGGCAAAAAGGGAGCGGCCTTTCTGTACCGCCTCGGCCGACAGCGCCGGTGATAATAGACCCAGGAAGCCAGTGGCAACGTAAGGCTCGAAAACCACCGGCACCTTACCGGTGGCCACCGGCCTGGCGCCCAACATCCTTACCGCCCTGCGTGCTGCTTCCTTCCCCACCCTGCCTGCGTCCAGATTGTTAAAATCCAGCCTGTAATCCAGGGCGAAGCCGGTCTGGCTGTCATCACCCTCCCCCGCCACCAGGGATAAGTATATGCCGCAGTATGCACCCTGGTAGCTGAGCCTGGCTCCCAGGCTGTTCACCAGCACCACCTCCACCTCGGCGTCGGCGTAGCTGGAGTTTTCAATTATTTTAACCCTGGGATCGTAGGCCCGGGCCTCTCTCTCCATGGTCCTGGCCAGTTCAATTTTCTCCTCCACCGAAGCATTTTTGATGGCAGGATCGTAAAGGTCAAGGCGGGGATATGTGGCCGCCGGTTCCGGCAGGACCCGGTGAGGGTCTCCAGAAGTTCCCGCAGCGTTGGCCAGAGCCTGTCCCACCACGTCATCCAGGGGACCGGCGTTCAAATCAGAAGTGTAGGCAAAGCCCACCTGGCCACCCAACATAAGCCTCAATCCGAGTCCCGTCTCCCCGGCGAGCTTCATTGTTTCCACCCGGCCGTCCCTTACTTCAATAGACAATTCTTTATTGTTATTTATATAAACCTCGGCCATACCGGCCCCTCTGCTCTTTGCCTTGTTTACAATACTCCCTGCTATCTGCAGCAGCCTGCTGCTATCTTCCACGATTACACCTCCAATACCTGGTACCCAGGAGGCCGTTGAAAAACTGCGTCTGGCTTTGTCAGGCTCGCCGTCCAGTGCTCACGTACTATCAAGTACGCTCCGCGCTGTCCGGCTTCTCCTTCCGCGCCATACTTGTTTTTGAACGGCCTCTGGAAGTTTTTTCACAGACACCTAGTAGTATATTTCCATAAATGTGGCTCTATTCCTCTTGTAGGCCTGGTAAAAAGAAAAACCGCCCCTTGGCAGGGCAGTTAATGAAGATGCATGCCGGTGTTAGTCAGGGCGAATAAATTTCTGGCTGATACTGGAGCAAGTTCCTGAACAGCAGCCTCAACAATCAGGGTCGGGTCCAGCAGGGCCAGTATAGCCACCCTTTCCCCGGTTTCCTGGTTGGTATAAAATCCCAGAATACAAAATTGCATGTCCTCTCCATATACTTTTCTGGTAACAATGTCACCAATTTTCATTTATTATACCCCCCAAGATAGCAACATTGCACGCCGGGGGATCCGCCGGAAAAGCAGTCCTCCCTCCAAAGAACAGGTATAATTTACAAGAAAAAAAGGCGCAGTCAAAACACGTTACCTCTTTATTAACATATGCCCCGTCAAGGGCAGTTGTGCCAGAAACCGCTGAATCCGTAATATAAGATGATGGTATTGCCACCAGAAAAAAACTCCTTGTAAGTATTCAGAGTCAACATATATTGAATAAATTTACATTTTATGCAACAGAATAATATAACAACCGGGGTAAAAATAATTTATGCCTCAGGATAGTTGAAGGAGTGAGAGCCGTGGAATTTTTAAAGAAACAGGTCAACACAGATTGGGATAGCTGGAAAATGTTTTTGGGTCAGGCGGTGGAATTTGCTGAGGAACTGGGGGTCTCCAGGGAACGTATAGCATCTCTGGCCCGGCAAGCTGGCGAGGTACTGGCGGAGAGCGTACCGCCCTCAAACCCGGAGCAAAAGGCACTGAAAGAACTCTGGCAGGTGGCCGACCAGCAGGAAAAGCAGGTGCTGGCCAACCTGATGGCCAAGCTCAGCACCAAGCAACAAACCGGAACAGGGTACAACATTGTATGAATTCACAAAACAGGGGGCCATTTTAATGGCCCCCTGAAGCATTTTTTCATGTTACTTCCCGACACCCCTATTCCTTCAGGCTATGACCGAACCAATTTATTGTTTTCTTTTTGATATTCCTGCATATAATATTAAAGGGTCACTGTGACCACAGTATCCACCTTGACCACAGTGACCAGCTTTTATATAATAAGAAAGCGAGGAAGCCTTATGGAAGCCGGAAAGGGTGAGAAAAAAATGTCCATCGCCATTCCTCAATATAATATAAGAGATACAAAAAAACGCTATTCAGAACTTAATAATATTGCGTTAAAAGGAATTGAAGTAATAACCTATAATGCAAATAACGAAGAAGAAAAAGTATCTCATATTAAAACTACACATCTTGATCGACTTTTAGATAACCTATCCTTTTGTCCAATAGTTGATTTAGATGACGTGTTAGGAATATATACTGTTGCATTGAACGAAATTGATCTTTATGGTGAAGGCAACACAGTTGAAACAGCAGTTATAAATTTGATTGACAGTATCCTTCAATTTCTTATCATATACATCGATAAAATTGATTTGTTTTCTAAAGTTGAGTCTGACACAAAGCAGCTGTATTTATTAAAGCTGCTAAGATGTAATGGAGACAAAGAACAAATTAAGAAAGTGATTGGTTACTAATGCCTATACGATTTTGCCAGGGTGATATCAAAAGGCTACTAGCTCATTTTAATATGAAACCAGAAAAAGGTTCAAATATATACCTTGGCATTGGCAGAGATGGTATTTGGCGCACTTGTAAATTTGACTACCATAAAGATAAGGATCCTGTGGCTACTGGAACCGCAAAAGTAATTGCAGCTTCCTTGAAATTTAATAATGTCATGGAAATGAAAGACTATATAAATAAACGTCTCTAGTGGCCATCTGCCACTTTTTCTTTTTTATGCATTTAATAATTTCCTGATCCCAGTAGCCATAATGGGGATGTCGACTTGAAACTTAGAGTTGAAAATAACGGCTATGTAACTTCTTCATCCATACCTGGGCATGGGTCTGCATATTGCCCTATCGCACCCACTCGCCTCCCGTTCAGGCCTGAGGCCAAGGGCGAAGAACGGGCAGCTCTTATCCGATCTCCTTCTTTAGCGCATCAAAGCTAGCCTTTGCATCCGGTGAGAACTTGTGAAATTTTTTAAGTTTTTCACAGGGCTGTTCCTCGCAAAGTGCACAGTTTTCCAGGCCCCTTTCGCTGCAGCACTGCCTGATCCCGCAAGTCTGGCAATAGCCGATTAACCTTCCTCCTACGGTAAGACATCCTTCGCAGTTGATATCTTCAGGCTTCAGGTCGAACCCGAATTTCTCGGCACAGAAGGCTGCAGTCTTTGCCCTGGCGACGTCATCATCGTTTTTAGTGGCCAGAAACGTGGGACAGTTAGAGCAGACAAGTCCGCAATAAGCGATCATTTTAGACATAAAGTGTTCCTCTTTTCCTGTTCAGATTCGCAAAATTCTCCTAAATCAAGCATCTGCCTGATTCGGTCAACAATGGCCTCGAGAGCAGCATAGTCTAATATGGCAAATTACCTGTCACTTCATTTTAGCTAGTTGTTGAATGATTTCGTCTTTGTGTAGACTCACATATGTACAGCTCGGAGTTGTGCCGCATTTCCTGCATACCATGTCATAGGCAGAATTTAAAGTACCGCATTCCGGGCACGAGTAATGCTCAATCATTTCCGTATACCATTTTTCGTATCCGACTTCTTTGATGCGTTCTTGAGATTTCCACAATTCATTTCTATGCGGCCTTTCGGCTTGAAACAGTTTCAACACTGCACAAGGATATTCCGCGCATTCGCCGCAGAAATCTACACCTCTTTCAGCAGCGCATTTTACCATTTTACAGTTGCTCTCACAGTAAATGCATCGTTTTTCTGCCCGGCAACCCTCACATTCTAATTCTTCAACCGAGCGTTGGAAACGTTCTGCAATCCCTTTAAGCCTTTCCGGATCTTCATTGGTTCCAATAAATACGGTACATGCAGGACAAAACAAACCGCAAATGGCGGCAAGCCGTTTATCCGGCATATAAAGACTTTCGTTAGTCCTCCCCATAAATTTACCTCCATCCCTATCAATTATTTTCGAATACCCGTCCACTTTTTGCCTGAAAGGGTTATTCCAGTTGAGGCCCATTGCCGATTGCCATTTTGCCGTTGTAATATCTTTGCCTGATTTCTGAAGCTTTTTCCAGCCACTTGGTCAGGCCTTGTTCCTTGATGCTGCATAGGTTGAACAACTTAATATTGTGTGGCAAGACGTCGGCCCTGTCCGCAGCCGGGTTTAATTTGGCGCAGGGAAATTCCGGGCACTCAAAGCAGAAGTCGAGCCCGTTTTCGGTCACGCAGGCGTAAGTTGCGCATATACCGTCAGTGAACTGGCAGTTTCCCCCGACTTGTCGGCATCCCGGACATGGAACGCCGTTCCAGTTTTGCAAGCTGATGGTCTGCATTCTAGCAGCAATTACTTCCCGCAGAGAGGGGTCATCCTTGACTCTGTAGACCCCGCAGTGGCCGCAATATGTTCCACACGGCGCCACCAGAGAAATATCCTCGGTTGTTTTCATGTGATCAACCTCCTGTTTTCAGTCTATCGGTTAGACTGTTTAAGAAGGCCATAGGTTACAAAAAAATCAAGAAAAAATGGCCCATTCTTTATTTTTTATGCCTTCCCTGATCTTTTGGGCTAAAGATTCGTCGGCCGTTTCCCGGTAAAGTTTTTGGTAGATATCACGTAAAGTTTTTAGTTTTATAATTTCTTCCTTTACCTCAAAGGAATTATCGGGACGGGGATTGACCAAGTGCTGTTTCGATAACCAGCCTTGGGACAGGCCGAAACGAACCCACTGTTTACAATTGCAGGGATTTGATTTTTTGATTAGCTGACATCTGTTTTCCATGTAGCCTGTCCATCTTTTTTTAGCCCGGTGAAGCGTTGTTTTGACCGAACTTATAGAACAGTCCAAAATTTCGGCGACGAGTTTATGAGGTAAGCCTATGGTAATCGCCAGGCAAAAAACCTTTCGCTGGTTGGCCGGAAGACATTCCGTCAGACAGTGCAGGCATTTGAATCTTGCTTCCCGAGCAAGCAGTTCGGTTTCAGGGTCGTTGGCGGGATCGGGGTCGATGATTTCCTCGATGGAATAGCCTAAATCCTCGGTAAGTTCATAAATCGGCAATTTGGCTCTTTGCTTCAGGTAATCATTGGCGACATTGAGGGTTATTCGATAGATCCAGGTAAAAAAGGAGCTTTCTTCGCGAAAAGCATGATAGGAACGTAAAGCCCGGAAAAATGCTTCCTGGGTTATTTCTTCGGCGTCATTCGTGTTGCCGGTGAGTCCCAGGGCTAACCTGTATACCTTTGCATGGTTGTCATGATATAACTGGTCAAAAATTTCCATAGGTTTATCAAACAAGGATATCACCTTTTTCTATAGTCGAAACATCATCCATCCACAAACTGTACAGGTTTGCAAGTAAGGGCGTCATCATTTCAGCGCGAGTTTATCCGGATTTTCACACTTTGGGTTACCTCAGCAACGGATTCAGCCACTCCGGGAAAGCTATTGTTCAGGCCTATAGCAACTAAACATTTAATATGCCTAAAAAAGGAAATTTCTTCTTTACAAAACAAAAATCCTCTTTATTAAGTTGTATGCAATATATGTTTTAATTTTATTAAATCCCCTGTCGCATCTTTTATATACAAAGTGGCAATTCAATCCGGACCACTGTCATTACATTTAATTCGCTCCAAACATTAATTTTCCCATCGTGATTGTCTATAATCCATTTAGCGATGGCAAGGCCCAGGCCTGTGCCCCCGCTGGCCTTAGTTCTTGATTTATCAGCCCGGTAAAACCGGTTGAAGATATAGGGAAGGTCTTCCTGAGAAATTCCGATTCCCGTATCTTCAATACATATCAATGCTCTTTTGTTTTTCTGGTATAAATTCAGCTTGATAGTACCACCGGCGGGAGTGAACTTGATACTATTGTCCATGAAGATTCTAATCGCTTCTTTAATCAGTTTTTGGTCCGCGTGAATGATCAAATCTTCGTTTTGATCATTTAAAATGTTATGGCTTTTATCAATTAATCTTGTTTCTTTTAAAATCTCATTAATAACTTCGCTCAGTACAAAATCCGCCTTCTCAACTCTCTGAGTGTTCTTATCTCCCCGGGCGAGGAATAGAAGCTTTTCAACCAGGGATTTCATACTTACGGCTTCACTTTTAATCGCCGCAATAGACTCTTCAAGTACCTGCTGGTCATCTTTTCCCCAGCGATCAAGCAGATCAGCGTATCCCTGGATGACTGCAATTGGTGTCCTCAGCTCATGGGAAGCATCAGAGACAAACTGGTTTTGCTGTTCCACTGATTTTTGAATTCTATCCAACATCTCATTAAATGTTCTGGCCAGGTCTTTTAGCTCGTCCTTCGAACCGCTGACATCGAGCCTTTTATCCAGCACATTGATGGATATTTCTTTTACTGTTTTTGTCATGATCTTTATGGGCGCCAGGAGCTTTCTGCTGGCCTTTGACCCGAAAAAAATTATGGAAATCAGGCCGACAATATTGAAAATCCCCAGTATGGCCACCAGGAAAAGCACATAATCTTCAGGCGGGTTATTTTGAATATAGTACCTGAAGCTGACCGTTATACCCACACTCATCAGGCAAAAAATCAATAGGAACAAAAAAACATAGGTTGTGGTAATTTTGAAGGTAATGGAAAAGCGCAATTTGTTTGTTACGGCATGGGAAAGATGATGCAGTAACCGGAAGATCACCTTAAAAATAACTGATAATACAACGAGGAGCGCTTTGCTCACTTTGAATAAGCTTTTCATAATAAGGATAATTTTATTCCTCATATTTCAGCTGATATCCCACCCCTCGGACGGTGTGAATAAATTTTTGATGAAAACGGTCATCAATTTTAATTCTGAGATAGCGGATATAGACATCTACAATGTTAGTGTCACCTGCAAAATCATATCCCCATACTTTTTCCAGGATTGTATCTCTGGTTAGCACAATTTCATTATTAAGCATCAAAAACTTTAACAAATCAAATTCCTTTTTTGTTAAATCTATTGTTTCTTTATTAAAGCTCACTGTATATTTATGCATATCAAGTTTAAGGTTTCCAATCTGAATAACATCGGATTTCACATGCTGTACCCTTTTATGTTTAAAAGCCACCCGGATCCGCGCCAGAAGCTCCTCAATGGCAAAAGGTTTGGTCAAATAATCATCAGCACCAAAATCCAACCCCATGACCTTGTCCATGACATCATCTTTGGCAGTGAGCATAATAACCGGAATCTCGGAGACTTGCCTCAAACGTCTTAATACTTCCATCCCATTCAGCGAGGGAAGCATCACGTCAAGGATGATTAAGTCATGATTACCATGCAAAGCTTTTTCCAGACCGGCTCTTCCGTCCTGTTCCTGCTCCACGGTATATCCTTCATGTTCCAGTTCCAATTGGACGAACCTGGCTATTTTCACTTCGTCTTCTATGATCAGGATTCTTTGATCACACATGATGTACCCCCTGAAAAAGGCTATAATACAGTATATCATGCTTACCTTGAAAAGTAGGAACAGTCGTGGCCCACGACTCCAGGCAACCTATTTTCAGGAATTAAATACAAGCAAAACAAAACCTGCAGGAAAAAAATACCGGCAGGTTTTACTCTACGGAGCTTTTTCTTAATTATGCTTTTTTTATTTCTTCAGCCACTTTATTGGTAAGATTATTTACCGTATTGGAAATATTTTCTATGTTTTTGTTGATACTGCATTCTTCCCCGTTGCTTTTATGGAACCTGATTTTGCAGCCTGTAAACAGAGCAAGTAGCAGCATTGCCACGGAAAGCGGCAGTGCAACGATGGCTAAGATCAGGGCAATTGTCAAAGGAATATCAAGTTTTGTTTTCTCATCATGGGAGATGGTGAAACTGATTCTATTTAATTTCCCTACAATGTTTTTGGCCTTTTGAAAAAAAGATGAGTGTCCGCAGCAATCTTTTTCTGGCTTTAGTTTATTGTCTTCCTCCAGGTAGGCCAGAGCCTCGACAATGTTTCCCCCGCATTTTTCCAGGGCTTCTTTTGCTTCTTTGTAGCCTACATTTGCTCTTTTCCTCAATAGATCAATTTGTTCCAGGGTAATTTCCATGTTTAATGCCTCCACTTTAAAATTTGGTTTATGTATATATCATAGACAGCTAGAGTTAGAGAGACATTAGTCAAAAATTAGAATTTGATTAGAAAATTATATGGAATCATCCGACTTTTCACGCCAGAGTAATCTTTCAATTTCAATATATAGATACAAATGCAAAAGCCTGTTGACAGAAATATAGTCAACAGGCACGTTATGCCGGAGAAAATTACAGATTTACCCTTAAAAAATATCTCAACCTGGAACTGGCTGTATATAGCCCCATATTTAACGCAGCATAAACTTCTAAAAGCTAAAGCAATGGGGAGGCTGCCCGGAAAAATCGAATATTATGGCCTCGCCGTGTTCAATGTAAAATACTTCAAAAACTGGATTATCCGCTGATTGGTATATAGACCTTACAAGGTCGTTGTTATTGATAATTCTTTCTTTAATTACTTTTCCTTCATAAAACTTAACTTCCCCACGAAGGCGAACAGTCACGTAATCCTTTGACGTTGTGGTAAACTCCACAAAAGGCATTGCCACCAGTTGTTTGTATACGTCTTTTGTATTGGCGGTACAAAAATAATATTTATCATCATGTTCAAACTGAAACTCGAAGGGGCGAACGCGTGGTTTACCTTCGTCGACTGTGGATAAAACGCCAACCTTATTTTCAGCTAAGATTTTAATAACTTCTTGCATACCAGAAAACCTCCTCTTGGTTTATTTTAGTTAGACATCTAACTATTTTTGCATAAAAATCTATAGATTGTTTTTAATTCTAACCAGAATATCTATCAGCACCTCCTTTTCATCCTCCGTAATACCCCTGTAAACGTTGGCAAGCAATTTTTTTGATATATCTTCAAAGTCAGGCTTTAAAGCCTGGCCCACTGGGGTAAGTGAAACCAGTGTAAAACGGCTATCCTCCGGGTCTCTTGTTTTTTTAACATAACCCATGGATACCAGCTTATCGACCAGGACAGTAACAGTCGGCTTTTCCCTGCTGATTATCCTGGCCAACTCTGACATAGGAAGGGTTGCATGGTTAAAAAGGGCTACTAATATATCGCCGTGGCTGGTAACCAACCCCTCCATCTGCCGCAAACTCATCTCCCGTATGATGAATCGATTAGCCTTCTCTCTTATTTGTGAAATCAACGAAATTATTTGTTGAGAATTCATGCCTTTATTATAGTTAGACGTCTAACCATTGTCAACTATTCATAAAATTTTTAAAAATCTTGACTTTTCAATGTTAGCATGCTAACATTTTTGTTAGCATGCTAACATATAGTTTGGAGGGATCCCCAATAAAGCAAAACGAAGACGCACTAGATCACTATCTTTCAAAACGCACGCTGTATGAACTGAAAACAACATGGGATGCCATAGAAGATGTTTTTTCTATGCATTTTGCCCGTTATGGCCTTTCCTCGGCGAAATTCAACGCCTTGATTCATCTGTACATGGCGGGCGACCAGGGATTAACGCAGTCAGAATTGGGTAACAAGCTACTGGTTGCCAGGGCCACCATCTCTGGCCTAATAGAGCGATTGGAAAAAGAAGACCTGGTGGTTCGAAAAACTGACCCCGCCGATAAAAGGGTATTCCTGGTCTGCCTCACGAACAGGGCTTTTGCACTCATGCACGCCTTCCTTCCTGTACACAACGATTACATGCGTAAAGTCATATCCGCTCTCGACAGGCATGAAAAGGAAGCATTGATTTCACTGCTGGAAAAAATCAGAAAAGGATTGGGATCAGTTTAATTTTGTTTGTTTCGAAAAGAGGTTATAACTTATGTCTCAACTAAATAATCCCCTGGAAATTTACAAGTTACTCCCAAAAATAAATTGCGGACAATGTCAAGTGCTGACATGCCTGGCCTTTGCCACTGCGGTAATCCAGGGTCAAAAAAGTCTCGGCGACTGCCCTCACCTGGAGAACAATGTAGTTGAACGAATTGATGTGAAAATAAAAAAACGAGTGCCTTATGAGCAGCAGTTAGAGCAATTACTGCAACAACTGAAAAAAGAAATCGCCACAATAGATTTTTATTCATCAGCGGAAAGACTGGGTGCATCACTTTCCGGCGAGAAGTTAAAAATCAAGTGTCTCGGCAAAGACTTTATTGTTGATTCTAATGGGAGTATTACATCTGATTGCCATGTGATTCCATGGTTGATGATACCATTACTCGACTATGTTATATCGTGTTCGGGAAAAAATGTTACTGGACAATGGGTTCCGTTCAGGGAACTAAAAAATGGGATGACATGGATTCCGCTTTTTGAACCTCTATGTGAAAAACCTTTTAAACAAATTGCTGATACCCATACCGATCTTTTTGAGATCATTTTACATGTGTTTGCTGGAAAGCCAGCGACGATTAGTTATTCCTCTGATATTTCGCTTGTTTTACATCCCCTGCCGAAAGTCCCAATCCTCATTTGTTACTGCAAGCCGGAAGACGAACTTGAATCCAAACTCAATATTTTTTTCGATACAACTGCGGAAGAAAATCTCAACATACGCTCAATTTTTGGTATTACTGCCGGGCTTGTCAGAATGCTGGAAAAAATCTCTCTCAGGCACGGTTAAAATAACTGAAAGGAAGTGTTAATAATGGCCAGGATAGGTATTATTACCTGCTCTAACGTAACTCAAGAATTAGGTTGCGTCTCTAGCGTTTGCTTGTCGGAAAAAAGGAAAGAAAAGGGTTTTTTAAAGACTATCATCCCGATGAAAATTTAGACCTCGTGGGAATAATTAATTGTTCCGGTTGTCCTACCGTCGGTGCTCCTCAAAAAATATTGCGGCGGGTTCGTGCTATGGCGAATCTCCAGGTTGAGACAATTCATCTTTCATTTGGCATGACAGCCCTTTGTCCCTTCAAGCATAAATATGAGGAGGTTATTAAGGAAGCTTACCCGGAAATTAAGGTTATTATGGGTACTCATACGCCTGGGGACCCAAAAGATTTGCAGAATGATGTAAAGAAGTTGTTTTGTGCCGATCAATTGACATTGGCAGATTTATATTATGAACGGCTTAAAAACCAGAGCCTAACAACAGAATGAAATCTTGCACAAGAAACTGCAAACAAAATTGTATAATATTCCTTTCTGAAGTATAATATAAGAAATTCGGAAAGGATGAAATTAATAATGTCAGAAAGTTTTACACCAAGTTATTTGAAAAACCAGAAAACAAGAAAAGTCCGGGTTTGGGGTAAAGGACAATTCACAATACCAGCGGAAATTAGAGAGCGACTGGACATTAAAGAAGATTCCTATCTGGAGGTATTCCAGGTTGGCAGGGCAATTGTATTGACGCCGGAAAGGTTGGTAGTAAAAGAACTTGCCGACAGTTTTCAAAAAGAGATGAACAAGAACGGCATTGACCTTGAACAATTACTGCAGGAATTAAGGGAAGGCAGTCATGAGTATGAAACAGATTAAAGTCTTCCTGGACAGCAGTGTAATCATTGCGGGCTTGGCCTCGAAAAAAGGTGGTTCTTACGAAGTCTTGGCCCTCGCGGAATTGAAAGTATTGCTTCCTTGCATATGCGAAAATGTTGTAAGCGAAGCATTCCGAAATGTACAAAAAAAATTGCCCGGTAGTGTGCCATATGTTTACACGCTATTTAAAAAGTTGCCATTAAAAATGATAGATCCGTCCGGAGAGGACATGGCTTTGGCAAAAAAGCTAATTAACGAAAAGGATGCACCGATATTGGCGGCAGCCATAACGGGAAACGTGGACTGGCTGTTAAGTCTGGACAACCATTTTCTTGAAGCTGACATGGAAGGAAAGATTAATTTTCAAATCTGTTCGCCAGGAGAATTTTTGCAAAAAGTATTCAGATGATGAAGTGATTAATCATCTCGTTAGGGGGCTACCTCCCGTCGAGTAGGTTCTTCCACAGGCATGATGGATGCGACGTAATATTGTAATATCCCTTCATGCAACACGTGAAACAATCCCCTGTCGCACTCCTGCGGAATCATGTGTAAAAAGTGTAAGGCCCGTAAGATTCCTGTCTTATTAACAGAAGCCTACGGGCCTTGATAATATTGGTTTGGTGCGGCAGAGAGGACTTGAACCTCCACACCCGTACGGGCATAAGAACCTGAATCTTACGCGTCTGCCAATTCCGCCACTGCCGCATATTTGTTTTTCGTCCCTGCGGACAAGAAATATAGTAACATAGCCATATAGCTTTGTCAACATGGTACTTTGTGGCTTTACCCGGAACAGGCTAAAATATTTTTCTAGCCACTCTCTCCAACTGAAGCAGGTTGCGGCATTCAAATACGTGGTGGCAGTGAGGCGAGTATATCCCCATGATACTGTCCTCCCTGTCCCACTTTTCCCGGGGGGCGGGGTTCAGCCAGAGCACCCTGGCGGCACTGCCGGCTATCTCCGCAAAGTGGTCCCTGCCGTCCGGCTTGTAATTGTTCCGGGCGTCCCCCATGACCACCAGGGTGGTTTTATTGTTTATCAGGTGCATATGCTCATGCCGGAACTGCCTCCAGACCTCACAGTAGTCGGAGAAGCCCGTCTGCCAGATGGAGGTTTTCCTGTACAGGTCATTGACGGATAAGTTCAGGTCGCCGGCCCGGATGTAAGAGGTCACTTCCTCCACCGCCTCCACAAAGGCAAATAACCGGGTGAGCCGGAATTTGGACTGCATGGCATTCAGCATGAGGAGCATAAACTTGCTGAAGGGCGCCACGGAGCCGGAGAGGTCGCACAGCAGCACTATCTCCGGCCTGTTGGGCTTCCTGTTCTGGTAATACAGTTTCAGTGGAATGCCCCCGGTTGCCCCGGCCCTGCGCACGGTACGACGCAGATCAACCCGGCCCGAAGGCGCCGGCCCCCTGCGGTAGCCCAGCCTGGTGGCCAGATGCCGCCCCAGCCGCACCAGTTTCTTTTTGATTTCCTCCGCCTGCTCCAGCTCCAGCCGGTCAAAAACCTGCAGCCTGGTATCGGAGCGGGAAGCAATCTCTTTCCTGGTTTTTTCCCCGCCCTGGCGCCAGCGGCGGCGGTCAAGCTCATCCGCCAGCATTTTTTCCAGCAGTTTCAGATTTTCCTGCCACTGCAGCGCCTGCACTATATTATCCAGACCGCTCAGCCAGTCTTCCCCTTCGGCCCAGCCCAACTGCAACTTAATACGACGCAGCCATTCCAGTTGTTGGTATTCCTCTTCATGACCGGCAGGTAGGTTTTCCGCTGATTCTCTGGCCAGTGCTGCCAGGGTGGTTTTGCTGCCTTTTTTTATGGCCTCAATCAGCCTGCCCGCACCCGACCGGCCACCGCCGCCTGGCGCTCCGGACGAGCAACCCCGGGAAGCCCCCGGCACACCGGGGATACCGGCTCTTTTTTCCTGAATATCCCGCCTCAGCCAGTCCTTAATTACTGCAAGCCTGGCCGCAAACACTTCCGGCTCCAGCCGCGGAGGGTTGCCCGGGTCATACTGCGCGGTTTCCGCCGCAGGCAGTTGTCCCGTGCTGCCATACCAGTACAGGTGATAAAATTTGTCCAGTATGTCCCGGTCTACGGCATCCTTTACCAGCACCGCTTCCAGCGCCCATTTAAACTCCTCGCGCCCGGCGCCCAGCAGTTCAACCGCTTTCAGCAAAGAGGCGATGTCCCCGGACGAGATTTTCATGCCGGCATCCTTCAAAATGCTGGCAAACTCTATAATATTATGCAGCATTTGCCGTCACCAGGCTGTAAAATTTATTAATTCCGGAAAACCTGTCCAGCATGTTTTCGATATTGAACTGCCCGTCCTGTAAGACTGACAATACTACCAATTCCCTGTCCCTGATATTATACCTGGCCTCCATATTGTCGCCGGTATATACAAACAGGAAGAAGTCATCTGCCTTGGTGAAGCCCAGCTTTTGCACCAGCACCTGGGGGGACAGCAGCAGCCGGCTCACCTTCCCGCTAATACGCAGGCTTTTTATATTCAGAAGTTCCAGGGCCGGGGTTATTACACCCGGGTCAATGCTGGCCGGGTCTTCCACCTGCAGGAAAACATCAATATTTTTCGCATTGGCCTGGCGTTTAAACTCGATCCGCCCGGCTTCCCCACCCAGTAACACCATAAAAGTTTCATCCTCCGCCCGGTACACCACTTCCCTGGGGCAGCGGTTGATAAAACTGCTATACGCCTCCGGCCCGGCTACGGAATGCCCCTCGGCCACGGCCTCCGAAACGTCCGGGCCAGGCGGAGCAGCGCCGGCCTCACCGGTGAATACCTCCAGTAGCCTGTTCAGCGCTACCTTCTCCAGGCAGGCCCGGCAGTGCCATTCGCTTTCCCGGAAATGGCCGGCAAATTTAACCCTGGCCACGGCCAGACCGCCCTGCACCATTATTTCGCACCAGGCCATCACCGCCACATCCCGGGACTGCCAGGAGGGCTCGAAAAGGCCGGCCAGTTCTCCCCTCTCCAGATCAATATGCTCCAGTTTGTTTAGACCCGGTATAATCCGGTTGATAGGCCGGGAGGAAGCCGTAATCAGTATTTTCTGGTCTGTTACCAACTCATAAAAGGCCGGGGCGAAGGGAACCGGCCTTACGGTAAATAAGGTTTTAACCACCCTGTCCGCCAGTTCAACCCGCCGGGTGGTAAAAAGCATATAGTCTGCTCCCAGTTCCAGCTCCGCGCCTTCAGCCCGGACAATGTCCCCTATGGCGTTAAAATCTCTTTCCTTCGCCAGAAAGGTGAGCAAATCAGCTTTTTTATCCATCTGCCTGGTCAGAATTTCTATCTTCATCAGTCAACTCCAGATTTTTTTGAAATTTTATCACGGAACCGGCGGGAATGGCTATATAATATATTTGTGTTTATGATGTAAACGGGGTGTCTGCGGTGTTTGAGAGTGTCGACATAGTGATGGACTCCTTAATGGCAGCGGGATATATTGCCCGGCGCAGGGTGGCGGCCACGGTGTTCCTGGCCGGTAAAATGAAAAAGCCCCTGCTGGTGGAAGGTCCGGCGGGGGTGGGTAAAACCGAACTGGCCAATGCTCTGGCCAGAGCATTGAGCACAGAGCTAATCAGACTGCAGTGCTATCCGGGGCTGGACGAAAGCAAAGCCCTTTACGAGTGGAACTATCAGAAGCAGCTTCTTTATATACAGTCCCAAAGATCGGACTGGCGGGAGGTCAAGTCCGGGGTATACACGCCTGACTTTCTGCTGGACAGGCCGGTGCTGAAGGCCTTTACCTCTCCTAAGCCGGTGGTATTACTCATCGACGAGGTGGACAAAAGTGACGACGAGCTGGAAAGTTTTTTGCTGGAGGCGCTTTCTGACTATCAGGTGAGCATACCGGAATACGGCACCATTTCGGCCAGGCAGATCCCGTACGTTGTCATCACCAGCAACAACTCCAGGGATTTGAGCGACGCTTTGAAAAGGCGCTGCCTGCACCTTTATATACACTACCCCACCCCGGAAGAGGAAGAGGCCCTGATTCAGATTAACCTGCCCGGCATTAGCAGTTCGCTGTCCCGCCAGGTGGCCGAATTTGTGGCGTCGGTAAGAAGAATGCCCCTGAAAAAACACCCCGGTGTCGCCGAAACCATCGACTGGGCTAGGGCGCTGATTACTATGGACGCCTCCGGTTTAACCCCCGGGATAGCACAAGATACCCTAAACGCCCTGCTCAAATACGAGGACGACATGTTAAGGGTCACGGAAAAACTGGACGGGCTCATTACCTCCCCCCGGGCCGGCGACAAAGTCGGAAATCCCGGAAAAACGCAGCAAATACTAGCAACCGCTTCTGGAACCACCGGGACAGGCAATGGACCCGATTTATCCAGATTCGACTTCTAGCAGCAGGAAATAATTTTCACACTAACGGTGCGTTTCCTCGGCCCGTCAAATTCGCAGAAAAAAACACCCTGCCAGGTTCCCAGGTCCGCCTGACCGCCCGTCACCGAAATGTTTACCGAAGATCCCACCAGCACAGCTTTAATGTGAGCGTCTGAATTCCCTTCGCTGTGCCTGTAGTCCCCCGCCAGGGGGGACAGTATCTCCAGCCTTTTAAGTATATCCGCCGGCACCGTAGGGTCGGCGTTTTCGTTGATCGTCACCGCCGCTGTGGTGTGGGGCACGTAGACGCAACACAATCCCTCAACTACCCCGCTTTCGGCAATGACATCCCTAACCCGTCCGGTTATATCCACAAACTGATTCCTGGCCGAGGTTTTAATCTGAAATGACCTGTTCATATATTCCCTCAGTTCCGGCAAAAGCAAGACTACATCCTTGCTTACACCATGGGCTTTTCCATACTAATCTAAAAACGCCGGTGCTGACCGGCGTTTTGTATATCAGGGTATTATGAGCATCCTTATCCTACAAGTTTTGTGCCGCCCTGAAACCAAGGTTAAAGGTGAGTATTTCCAGCTTTACGGACAAATCAACATTTCTTACTTCCACATAGTCCGGCACATTCAGGGCTATGGTAGAAAAATTCATAATGGCCTGGATATCGTTTGCCACCATAATATCGGCTATACCCTGGGCTCCGCCGGGAGGTACGGCAATAATTCCTATCCTGACGTTGTTCTCCTTAATCACCCTGGGAATTTCCTCCAAAGGCATAACATCCAACTCGTTAATCTTCTTGCCTATCTTGGTCAGGTCGTCGTCAAAAACGCCCACGATGGTAAATCCCCGATCATCAAATCCCTTGTATGTACAAAGTGCATAGCCCAGGTTGCCAGCCCCCACCAGTATTAAATTCCAGTGACGGTCAAGGCCCAGTATTTTAAGGGTGTATCTCATCAGATCCTTTACGTTGTAACCCACGCCCCGTGTGCCAAACTCGCCGAAATATGCAAGGTCTTTTCTAACCTGAGCCGGGCTTACACCCACACCCTCAGCAATTTCACCCGAGGACACCGTGATCACCCCGTTGCGATCCAGCCTTTCCAAATATCTTGAATAAACTGACAACCTGGTGACTGTGGCCTCCGGAACCCTGAGTGTCTTCACCAAGCGCGCCTCCTTTAGATAAATTTATGTTAATTATTAAAGGGAGATAATGAGTAAAAGTGATAAATTAAAGGAAAGGAATGTTTTGAAAATAAAGTACAATGTTATGCTATTCACATGCTATGTATTTTATATCATTAGTTTTATTCATTGTCAAATACCTTGTTGGGCCTTATAATGCGCGCTTTTTGTCGCGGTTTTTGTCCCTTTTTGTCGTTGTGGCAGGCTGCCTTTCATCAACAACCTGAATCAGCAACGTCCTAGCACTCCATTATCTATTCCCCTCCAGGTTGAAACCTGTGTACCATTATATTCTATATTACCCTAAATATTCGAACTAATAAATAAAAATCCTTTAAATATTGTAGATTATTTTATATATTAATATCTATTATATGCATTTTTTTCTCAAGTACTATATCATATTAATACCTTTCGTGCATTATAATAGCCTATCATGGCCTATCCCAGAGCCAATCCTCCATCACCGGCGGGTACCTGACGGTGAATATACACGCTTTTTAATATCAGCAGGATATGGATATAAACACGGACAGGAGAAAGCCTGCGGCAATACCCAGACGGGAAAAAAAGCTGTGCATTTTACAAGACTCTGGTATTAGTTCACTCCATACAACATATAGCAGCGCCCCAGCCCCTACAGCCAACATGGCGGATATTGAATAGGGGGCAACCGCAAAATGTTGCCCTATAATAGCCCCGGCAGGGATAAACAATCCCGCCGCCGCAGTGGTCAGCACCGACTTATAATGGCACTGGCCAGCTGCCCTGAGCAGGCCGGCCAGTGCCATGCCCTCCGGAATATTGTGTATACCAATGGCCAAGGCCAGCATAATGCCCAGCTTTTCGTCCGCCTCTAAACCGGCCCCGATAGCCAGCCCCTCGGGAAGGTTGTGCAACGCCATGCCCAGCCCCAATAAATAAGCGGTTTTCAACAGTCCAGCCCCAGCAGGAAAAGGGCTTCCGGCTATTGGCTCCTTGGTACACGAACAGGTTGGGCAAAGGCCGCTGACATGCAAATGAGGCAGCAGCACATCAACCATCCGGCCCAGCAGAATCCCACAAACAAAGCCAGCTGCTGCGGCGCTGAAAGAACCAATTTGCACTGCGGCCGGCAGCAGATCAATAAACACAATGGTAAAGCCTATACCTGCAGCCGCCCCCAGCATCAGGGAGAGTCCTTTTTGACCCGGACCGCCACATAGAGATGAAAACACACCACCCAGTGCGGTGGCCATTCCTGATATAAGGGGAATCAGTATATAGGCAGGCAATCTATCACCCCGTTTTGTTGGCTTGCGCCGCATCGGTTAATATCTATTCCTATATGATAGGAAAATACCGTAAAAATATACCTCCAAAGGGGACCTATCCTTCCGGACAGGTCCCCTTGCATATAATCAAAGATTATTTACTTCGGTCAGGCAGATATGGAAACCCAGGAAAAAGAGATTATATTGCCGCAATTTTATAGGCTTTATGCGCAGCCGCCACGGTTCGTTCAATTTGCTCGTCGGTGTGGGCCAGGGACATGAAGGCGGCTTCAAACTGCGACGGCGCCAGATAAATTCCCTCTTCCAGCATGGCTTTGAAAAATCTTGCGTATTTTTCTGTATCCGAGGAACAGGCGGTTTTATAATCGGCTACCTGGCCGGAGGTGAAAAATCCGCACATCATGGAGCCCACCCGGTTGAAGGAGACAGCCGCACCGGCGGCGGCAGCGGCTTCCGCCAGCCCCTCGGCCAGCTTTTTCGCCTTGCGCTCCAGTTCATCATAGGTTCCCGGCCTGGAGAGTATCTTCAGCGTGGTTATGCCCGCCGTCACCGCCAGGGGGTTGCCCGACAGGGTCCCGGCCTGATAAACAGGGCCGGAGGGTGCCATCATAACCATAATGTCTTTCCTGCCACCATACGCCCCCACCGGCAGTCCGCCGCCGATAACCTTACCCATGCAGGTAAGATCCGGTGTTACCCCGTAATAAGACTGGGCTCCGCCGTAGGAAAGCCTGAAGCCGGTAATCACTTCGTCAAATACGAGCAGTGCTTTATATTCCGCTGTTATTTCCCTGAGTCCCTGTAAAAAACCCGGGGCCGGGGGCACAACCCCCATGTTGCCGGCCACCGGCTCTACAATGACACCGGCAATGTCCTCCCCTTCCAGCCTGAATATTTTCCTCAGGGTATCCAGGTCATTGTATGGAGCGTTAATGGTATTGGCCGCCGCGCCAGCCGGAACTCCGGGGCTGGTGGGCACCCCCAGGGTAAGCGCCCCGGAGCCGGCCTTGATTAGTAACATGTCTGCATGCCCGTGGTAGCAGCCCTCAAATTTCACTATTTTATTGCGACCGGTATAGGCCCTGGCCAGTCTAAGGGCGCTCATGGTGGCTTCTGTGCCAGAATTTACCAGACGGACCATTTCCACCCCCGGCATGGCTTCCACAATCATTTCCGCCAGAGTAGTCTCCAGTTCCGTTGGTGCTCCGAAACTTGTCCCTATCTCCAGGCATCCCCGCAACGCCTCCACCACCTCGGGGTGCAGGTGGCCGAGGATCAGCGGGCCCCAGGAACCCACGTAATCAATAAAAACATTGCCGTCCACGTCCTGTATTTGGGCTCCTTTGCCCCTGCTGATAAACAGGGGGTTTAAACCCACCGATTTAAACGCCCTGACGGGGCTGTTCACGCCGCCGGGTATATATTCCTGGGCTCTTTTAAACATTTCCACCGAACGATCTGTTTTCATAAACGGCACCGCCTTAATTTATGTAGTTGTTAATTTACACGAAATATTTCATGGAATTCTTTTTTAATTCCCTGCTGCTGAATATCACCTGATAATCACCGGCGCCTGTGGCCTCCGACATCCTCCGGGCAATCTCCCGGCAATCCTCCTCGGTCCTGCCGTGCACCATGGTAAATATGGTATATGGCCAGTCTGGCAGCGATTTACGGTTATAGCAGTGGGTTACCTCCGGGAAATCAGCCAGTCGCTGACCCATTTCCACAGCCCGTCCTGGCCCCACCTTCCAAACCACCATAGCGTTGGCCACAAAACCAATATCCTGGTGCCGCAGGGTAGCGCCGAAACGGCGGATAACGCCCCTGTCCATAAATTCCTTTATTTTATCAATGAGCTGGCCCTCCGTCATACCCAGTCTTTCAGCTATGTATAGAAAAGGGCGCCTTTCCAGAGAGAGTCCTTCCTGGAGTTCCCGCACAATCTTTTTTTCCATTTCGGTAAGCATGATTACTCCTCGGAAAGGTCAAAATTGACCCGGATTTTAAATATATGCTCTGCAGGCAGGTCTATCAAATCCGCAATGCCTGTCTTTTTCCTGATCTCGTCCAATATAGCCCCAATATTTTCCTGGCTTTCCGCCAGTAGGGTAAACCACATGTTGTAATCATGATCCCTCAGATAATTGTGAGTGATGCCCGGAAAAGCATTTATTATACCGGCCACTTCCGTTATCCTGTCCGTAGGCACCTTCATGGCGCAGAGGGTGCCGGTGTAGCCGACTTTCCTGGAATCGAAAACGGCGCCCAGCCGCCTGATAATTCCCATGTCGATCAGACGACGCAGCCTGGCAATTATATCTTCCTCGTTGGTGTCCAGTACACTCGCCATTTCCCGGTACGGCTCAGGGCTGACGGGCAAACCCGACTGTATGTAATCCAGTAGCCTGGCATCCATTTTATCCAAATCCATATATCTACTATTCCCCCCGGATCTTCCCGGATTCCCTGTATAGACACCACGGCTCCTCGGCCATGTAGTCCCCGTTATAGTAATTGGCTCTGGCCCTGCAGCCGCCGCATATTTTCTGATAGCGACAAGACCCGCAGCCGCCGGTATATTCCTCCGTGCGCAACCTCTTAAAAACAGGGTTATCCCGCCAGATTTCACTGAAAGGCGTTTCCCTGACATTTCCCACGGGCACGTCCAGGTAGGCGCAGGGCTGCACCTTGCCAACCGGGCTGATTATACAGTATGAAATCCCGGCCAAACAGCCCTTACTGAATCTTGTCTCAATCCCCAGTTCTTTAGCAATACGCATGAACTGTGGCGCACAGGTAGGCTTTAGCTCAATGCCGACCTGCTTCTGCTTCTGCATTATCCTGGTCAGCAGCGACTCGTACCTGTTGGCCTTTAGGGACTCTTCCTCTATATCCGCCCCCCTGCCGGTGGGCACCAGGAAGAATACGTGGTGGGCCATGGCGCCTATCTCCACCGCAAAGTCGGTAAGGTTCTCCACCTCTTCATAGTTCCAGTCCATCACCGTGGTGTGGATTTGAAACGGCAGCCCGGCTTCCCTGCAGGCTTTCATACCGTCCACCGCCGCCTGCCAGCAGCCCTGCGCCGCCCTGAATTCATCATGTCTTGCCGGGTCGGCGCTATCCAGGCTGATACCCATGGCCATGGCCCCGGACCTTTTCAGCCTGGCTGCCACCTCTCCGGTAATCAGCGTGCCATTGGAGCCGAATACCGGCCGCAGGCCCTTTGCCCTGGCATGTTCCACCAGGGTATAGATGTCGTCCCTCATCAGTGGCTCGCCGCCGCTGAAAATCATTATCTTAAAACCGGCCCGGGCAATTTCATCAATCAGGGCCAGGCCTTCATCTGTATTTAATTCCTCTTCCTTCTTCACCCCGGCATCCCGGTAGCAGTGCCGGCAGTAAAGATTGCAGGCGTTGGTTGTATTCCAGGAGACAAGCATATTGAACAGCTCCTTCCCGGCAAATTTGAGAGGTGAGACGTGAGATGTAAGAAGTGGGAATACAGAAACAGGAGGAATTTACTCTGCCAATTCCTTTTAGTCCCTCACCTCTAACCTCTTACTTCACACTTCAAATACCAGGGGCATTTTTTCAATGACCGCCCTGCAGCCACTGGGCCACATCCTTGGCGTGGTAGGTCAGTATTATATCGGCCCCGGCCCTTTTCATGCCGGTAAGGGACTCCAGCACCACCCGGCGCTCGTCCAGCCACCCTTTGGCGGCAGCGGCCTTCACCATGGCATATTCCCCGCTGACATTGTAGGCTGCCACCGGATAACCGAACTCCTCTTTAACCGCCTTAATTATGTCCATGTAGGCCAGAGCAGGCTTGACCATAACAATATCCGCCCCCTCTTCAATATCCAGGGCGGTTTCCCGGAGTGCTTCCAGGGCGTTAGGGGGATCCATCTGGTAAGCCTTGCGGTCACCAAACTGCGGCGCCGACCCGGCGGCTTCCCGGAAAGGGCCGTAGTAGGCAGAGGCGTATTTAGCCGAATAGGCCATAATGGGTATGTCCTGGTAGCCCTCCCGGTCCAGGGCTTCCCTGATAGCGCCAACCCTGCCGTCCATCATGTCACTGGGGGCCACCATATCCGCCCCGGCCCTGACGTGGGAGAGTGCAGAGCGGGCCAGCAGCTCCAGTGTGGGGTCGTTAAGCACCCGGCCATCCCTGATTACCCCGCAGTGGCCGTGGTCCGTGAACTCGCACAGGCAAACATCGGTAATGACCAGCAGTCCTGGAAATTCCTTTTTGACGGCCCGGATGGCCTCCTGTACCACACCGCTGTCATCATAGGCCCCGGAGCCCACTGCATCCTTAGTTTCCGGTATGCCAAACAGCAGTATCGCCGGTATGCCCAGAGAGTTAACCTGGTCTACCTCTGCCAGCAGGTTGTCCACCGACAGATTATATACACCCGGCATGGATTCCACCGGCTTTTTAACCCCGCCGCCATAAGTTACGAATAGCGGGTAGATCAGGTCGTCCACTGACAGTTGGGTTTCCCTGACCATCCTGCGGATAGTCTCGCTGGCCCTGAGCCGCCTAGGGCGGTACACGGGAAATCTCATTATACAAACCTCCAACACAAAAAGAGTGTTAATGAACTTAAGGCTGCAAATGCACAGTAACATCATCATAAGTTAATAAGTTGGGTGCCTGACCCCTAAATGCCTATTTCCTCATCCGTCAAATAGCAGGCCGGATCGGGGGCCCAGAAATCGCCGTATACAGCCTCGGCCCTGGCCCTGAAATTGCCGTTGCACAGGTCCAGCCATTGGCACCCGGCACACCTGCCGTGCAGCAGGTTCCTGCGGTTTTTCAGCCCGGCCAGGATAGGATGGGATAGGTCTGTCCAGATTTCGCCGAATTTCCGTTCCTTTACGTTGCCAAAAGTATGATTGCGGGTAAACTGGTCAGGATGAACGTCACCGTGCCAGTCCACCTCCCCAATGGCGATGCCGGTGCGGTTGCCGCCATTGCGCTGTAATAGTTCCAGCGCTTCAACAGCCCGCTCCGGGTCATCCCGCTTCATTTTCAGGTAAAGGTAAATGGCGTCGCAGTGGTTGTCCACCGTGAGCACCTCAGTATATATGCCCCGGCGGTGGAAATCCGCAGTTCTTTCCATAATCAATTCAAGTGCTTCTCTGGATTCCCCGTGGGAAAGGTCTTCATCCATCATAGCGCTTCCCCTGCCGGAATATACCAGGTGGTAAAAACAAACCCTCGGTATTTTTTCTTCACCGATGAGGTCGAATATATCGTTCAGTTGGCTATAATTGTGGCGGTTGATGGTGAAACGAAGTCCCACCCGCTGGCCTATATCCATGCAGTTGCGGATACCCCGCAGGGCGTCGTCAAAAGCACCCTTTTTGCCCCGGAAGAAATCATTTTTCTCCCCGATACCGTCAAGGCTTATGCCTACATAGCCCACGCCAATTTTTTTCAAATCAGCTGCCGTAGTGCGATCAATAAGGGTGCCGTTAGTGGATATGGTAGGCCTTATGCCCCTGCCGGCGGTATGGGCGGCCAGATCATAAAAATCCGACCGGATCAGCGGCTCCCCGCCGGAAAACAACAGCACCGGCACGTTAAATTCCGCCAGATCGTCGATCAAATTAATGGCCTCCCCGGTGGTAAGCTCGCCCTCATATTTTTTGGCCTCGGATTCCGAGTAACAGTGCCGGCATTTAAGGTTGCAGGTGCGGGTCATGTTCCACACCACCACCGGGCCTACGCCCGAGGCCGCACCGTGCAGCTGCCTGCCGGAGGTTTTATGGTAGCGCAGGGAATCACCGAAATTTTCCGAGCCGCAAAGAAGCCTGCTGATACTAATCATAGCTGTAATTACACCTGCCCTGTAAGTGGTTTTACCACAATATTATGGTCAGGCCCGATCATTGCCAAGCCTGGTGTATATCAATTAAAACCCCGGCAAATATAGAATATGGCCGGGGTTCTGCCGCTGTCATTATACCATAGTATTTCCGAAGTGTTCCACTATCGCCTCCACCAGCCCGTCTATGGTGTAGCTGGCGGCCTCTATATGGACCGGGATATTCAGTTCCCTGGCGGTATCCGCAGTTATGGGGCCAATACAGGCCACGGTGACCCCCTTCAGCAGTCCGGGCAATGCACCTGCGCCCAGCAGGCGCACAAAATTCCTTACGGTGGATGAACTGGTAAAGGTAATGACGTTTATACCGCCCTCACGGAGCAGGGTACCCACCAGTTCCGCATCCCCGCCGCCCTCCACGGTGCGATAGGCCACCACTTCATCCAGCACGGCGCCCATCAGGGCCAGGGCCTCCGGCAGCGCCTTCCGGGCTATATCAGCCCTGGGCAGCAGCACCCGGTCACCTGGATTAACCTTTCCTTTTAAACCTTCCGCAATTTCCTCCGCCCGGTACTCTCCCGGCACATAATCAACCTTTAGCCCGTAGGATTCCAGTTCCTCCCGGGTTTTGGGGCCGATGGCGCAAAGTCTTACTCCATGCAAATCCCGGATGTCCCGGCCCAAAAACAGCATGCGGCTGAAGAAATACTTTACCCCGTTTACACTGGTAAATATTATCCAGCTATAATCCCCCGCCCGTCCGATGGCCCGGTCCATGGGAGCATAGTCATCCGGGCCGGTAACGCTGATAGTGGGAAACTCCAGCGGCTCGCCGCCCAGTTCTTCAATAGCCGCAGAAAGAACGCTGGCCTGCTCCCGGGAGCGGGTAACCAGCACCCTTTGGCCGAACAAAGGCTTATTCTCAAACCATTTAAGCCTGTCCCTTAAATGCACCACTTCCCCCACCACTATAACCGCCGGGTTGCTGAAATTCTCCCGGGCCGCCCGTTCCGCTATATCCTTCAGAGTACCCACCAGGGTGCGCTGTTCCGGCCTGGTACCCCAGCGGATCAGCGCCACGGGGGTGCTTTCGCCGCGACCATGCTCAATCAGCTTGGCGGCTATGGCCGGAAGATTGCCCATGCCCATTAAAAACACCAGTGTCCCGAAGCCGTTGGCAATACCGGGCCAGTTAATATCGCTGTCATCCTTGGAGGGGTCCTCGTTGCCGGTGATAATGGCCAGGGAGGAGGTAACACCCCGGTGGGTAACCGGTATGCCGGCATAGGCAGGCACAGCCACAGCCGATGTAACACCTGGCACCACTTCAAAGGTAATGCCCCTTTCCACCAGCGCCTCGGCTTCTTCCCCACCACGACCGAAAACAAAGGGATCGCCCCCCTTTAAGCGGGTAACCACCTTGCCCTCCAGGGCCTTTTGCACCAGCAGGAGGTTGATTTCTTCCTGTTTCATGGCGTGACGTTCCGGGCTTTTGCCCACGTATATAAGTTCCGCCCCCCGTCTGGCGTGTGCCAGCAGGCGAATTCCGGCCAGGCGGTCATATACCAGCACCTCGGCCTTTTTAATACATTCCAGCCCCCGCACGGTGATTAACCCCGGGTCGCCGGGGCCGGCCCCCACCAGGTATACAATTCCCTTATTCATTAACATCAAACTCCCTGCGTACCATCCTAAGTATCTCACCGGCGCCCTGCTTCAACATATCCTCAGCCAGCCTGACCCCCAGCCCGGCAGGATCACCCAGCGGGCCGGTAAGGGAGCGGCGTATTAGCAATTTGCCATCCAGGCTGGCCACAACCCCCTCCAACAGCAGTTCATCCCCATCCACCAGTCCCAAGGCACCTATGGGAACCTGGCAACCTCCCTCCAGACGGCGCATCAGCCCTCTCTCCGCGGTGATGGCGGCCCTGGAGAAAGGATGATCAATGGCAGCCGCAATTTCAGCTATTTCCCTGTCGTCTTCCTTTATTTCAATGCCTATGGAGCCCTGGCCCACCGCCGGCAGGCTCACGTCAAAGGGAATCAACTGGGTGATTCTGTCCCCTAGATTCAGGCGGTGTATGCCGGCATATGCCAGCACGGTAGCGTCGATGTCGGTCTCCTCCAGTTTGCGCAGCCGGGTCAACAGATTTCCCCTCATTACTGCCATTCTGAAGTCGGGCCTGTAATTTAGCAACTGGGCGGTCCGGCGCAGGCTGCTGGTGCCGATGACGGCCCCGGCGGGCAATTCATCCAGGTTCAAACCCCTTTTAGAAATCAACACATCCCCCGGGTGCTCCCTCCGGCAGACCGCGCCTATAATCAGTCCCCGGGGCAGCTCGGTGGGCAAATCCTTCATGCTATGCACAGCCATGTCTATCTCGCCCCTGAGCATGGCCATTTCCAGCTCTTTGGTGAACAGCCCTTTATCCCCCAGCTTGGCCAGGGCCGCATCCAGTATATTATCTCCCTTGGTTTTCATCCCCACTACCCGAAATACTCTCCCCGGGTACAGGCGGCGTAGGTTTTCCACCACCCATTCCGCCTGCCACATGGCCAGCCTGCTGTCCCTACTGCCCACCACTATTTCCTGTCTCATGGATATCCTCCAATCAGCATCCAAAGAGCCTCGCGCACAAACTTATCAAAAAGCTTACCCCCTGATGCGCCCTTTTACGCAGGGGGGAAACCCTTGCCCCATAAAGCTGCCTGGGCGCCTGCCCAATAACAAGCCGGACAAACCTGAAGCTGTTTTGTAACGCCTCCGGTTTGTCCGCATAATTTCTATAACATATTATATTTATTTATCAGCCGGCATGGCCAGGCACAGAGCCTTTTGCCCATCCTTCGCCTTTTTGTCCTGCCCTGGAACATCCAGCTCAAACAGGTTTTGCATGACTTCCGTATACAGGTGTCCCTCTGGGCTCAGGGCATACTCCTTCAGCCTGGTAACAGGTAAATGCAACATTTTGTTCACTATAGAGTTAGCCAGCGAGCCGATGACCTTACGGTCATGGTCGGAGAGTTCACCCAGGCGGTTTAACGCCCGGCGTAGCTCCTGCTGCTTGATTTCCTCCCCCCACTGTTTGAGGGCGGCAATGGTAGGCACCACGAACTGGGTCGCCAGCCACTTCATGAACTCTTCCAGTTCCTCTTCGATGATACCCTCGGCCAGGACGGCGGCCTTTTTCCTTTCATGCAGGTGTTGGTCCACCACATTTTGCAAGTCGTCCACATCGTAAAGGGCGACGCCGGATATGCCGGCTATCGCGGGATCAATATCCCTGGGCACGGCTATGTCAATCATCATTATTTTTTTATTGCTGCGCCCGGCCATCAACTGCTCCATGTCATTATACCTGACCACGAAATGGGACGCAGCTGTGCAGCTGATTACTATATCTGCCTCCGCCATATGGTGGGCCAGCTGATCAAATTTTACCGCCTTGCCGCCGAAGCGCCCGGCCAGGGCCAGTGCCCTGTCGTACGAACGGTTAGACACGATCACACCGGTAACACCGTTGGCCACCAGGTGCAGGGCGGTGAGTTCACTCATTTTGCCGGCGCCGATAATTAGCACCGTACGACCCGCCAGGCTGCCGAAAATCTGCCTGGCCAACTCAACTGCGGTATAACTTATGGACACGGAATTTTGATCTATACCCGTTTCGGTACGCACCCTTTTTCCCACCGTAAGGGCCTGCTGGAAAAGTGTATTAATTACCCTGTTAGTGGCGCCCAAGGCACAGCATGCCTGATAGGCCTGACGAACCTGGCCCAGTATCTGGGTTTCCCCCAGCACCATGGAATCCAGGCCTGAAGTTACCCGGAAAAGGTGTCTGATGGTGTCATACAGCGTGTGGGCATAGGTGCAGTTTTTTATTTCAGATATATCAACACCGGATTTCCGGGAAAGGAAATCCCAGATGGCATTTAAGCCCTCGTCCATTTCCCTGGTGGCGGCGTAGATCTCCATTCTGTTGCAAGTGGATATGATTACACAGCCCTCGATGGCCGGGTTTTCCTGTAATTTCCTAAGGGCTTCCCCCAGCGCGTTTTCCGAAAAGGACAGTTTTTCCCTTATTTCCACCGGCGCGGTTCTATGATTGACTCCTACTACTATGATAAGCATTAGAGATCCGCTCCTTTGCCAGATCAAATTGACCCTCCAGCATCAGCCGCATGGCCTGCCTGTCAACCAGGCCGGCCAGTATTGTTTTTTTGCTGGTATCATCGTCAATATTGCTGATAATGTTCTCTCTTATATCTCCTAAAAATTCCACCATTGGACCAAATCCCGGGCTGAACACAGTATCCAGGTACTCTCTAATCCGTCTGGCCAGCAGCGGGCTTTTGCCGTCAGTGGACACGGCCACCTGTAAAGATTCCCGCCGTACAACAGCGGGCACAAAAAAATTACCGTTCGGCGGATCGTCAACCGCATTCACCAGCAGATTACGTTCGAAACAGTCGGCGGCAACCCTGCGGTTTACCTGTTCGCCGTCGGTGGCGGCGATTACCAGAAAGACACCGTCCAAATCCTCCACGGTGTACTCCCCCGGCCTGTACTCAATGTCTCCCGATTCGGCCAGGTCCGCAAGTCCGTCAGCCAGTCCGGGGCTGACCACCCTCACCCTGGCGCCGCATTCTAAAAGCGAATGCACTTTTCTTTCGGCCACCGCTCCCCCGCCTACCACCAGGCAGAGTTTATCTTTTATGTTTAAGGAAATGGGATAGCATCTCGCCAAAATAATCACCCTTGACTGGTTTATCTTGAATAAATTAAAACTTCCTTATACTTATAAAGTCTGCTATGGTGAACAAAGTATCCCTGGCCGGAATATCCGGCAGCAGGCTAAGTTCTTCCTTGGCCTTTTGGATATATTTTAGAGCAACCTTGTTGGCGTATTCCACTCCCCCGCAGGAAACTATCAGTTCCACAGCCTCCTGCACTTCTTGCTCCGTTTTTACCTCTTTAAATACTATTTCCCGAAGTCTTTCTTTAAATGAACACCGCTCCAGGGCATGGATCACGGGGAGGGTTATGATACCCTGGTGCAGGTCGCTGCCTATAGGCTTGCCCAATTGTTGCTGGTCAGCCACCAGATCAAGTACATCATCGGTAATCTGAAAGGCCATGCCTATATTATGGCCGTAACGGCGCAGGGGTCCGTGAACGGAGACAGGCGCACCGCAAGCCACCGCACCCAACTGGCAACTGGCGGCTATCAAAAGAGCGGTCTTACGGTTGATACGGTAGAAATAGTCTTTGATGCTCTGGGATGCATCCAGCACAGTGGATATCTGTTGTATTTCACCCTCACACATTTTCACGCTGGTGTCTGATAGCACCCGGGGAATAATGGGATTATCGTAAGTGGATATGAGAATTAAAGATTTGCCAAATATATAGTCGCCCAGATGGGTGGATATCCTATTGCCCCACATGGATTTAACCGTGGGAATGCCCCTGCGGGTCACTGCGGAATCAACTACATCGTCGTGCACCAGGGAGGCCATGTGAATTAGTTCCAGCGCCACCGCCAGGGCTAGCACCTTCTTAATATCATAATGATAAAATTTGGCGCCTAACAAACTAAAAGCCGGCCTAAGTCTTTTTCCTCCGGCATTTATCAAGTGTGTGGCAGTCTCGGTGATAAACGAATCGGGAGCCTGTACCACAGACACTAATTCTTCTTCTACAATTTTTAAATCGTCTCTGATTTCAGCAAAAATATCAAGCATATCTGCACCTACTTGTATGATAGAGCAAAAGGTTTTCAGACAGTTTTATATTCTTCGGCAGATGGAAAAATCCTCCCCTGTCGAATTATACTATATAATTTAATTCCCTGTTGAAGAACACTGTCTCAAGACAAACTATATATAAGATATATTATTTCCCGTTATAAATCAATGGCAGACACTGGCGGAGGCAGGCGCTCAATAATAATTTGCCTGCAAACCATTCCCTGTGCTATAATAATTTTTGTCCATTTAAGCAGAAAAATACGGGGGTGGATGGTGCCTGGTGGTGCTCCCGGTCTTCAAAACCGGTCGTTGGGCGGCGTTCCCGTCCATGGTGAGTTCGATTCTCACACACTCCCGCCAGCAAAAAGACAGATTTTAGACAGATTAATGCTTTTGGACAGATTATAGACAAAATAACGGTGTGAATTCATACCATCTAAAATGCCTTCCGGTTATTTCATCTTCTCCCGGGTGCAAATTTGCACCTTATGAGCAATTTTCAAATCCGCCAACGTTGGCGGATTTACATTTTTGATTTCCGTACCTTCTTCTTTTTTTCTTCCTGCTTCTTTTTACTGAATGTATCCTCCATGATATCCGCTGCCTGCCGGTCCTTGCTCTCCAGGAAGTGACTATATACATTTTGTGTTGTCGCTGAGGTGCTATGCCCCAACCTGCCGGCCACTGTCTCTATATCCATCCCCCGGCTTATTAAGAATGTTGCGCTGGTATGCCGCAGGCCGTGAAAAGGTATATGCGGCAGCTTATTTTTTTCAAGAAAATCCTTAATTTCGTCCATTAAAAACTCAGTCCGCCCGCGCATTCTGTTACTGAAAGCCCTCTCGGAAATTCCAGTCTTGGCAGCTATTTGTTTACCGATCAGATCTTGCCGGGCCATTTCTGCACGGAGATTTTTAAACACTTTTGCACGCCTCCTTTTCTGTCATGGGGTGGGGTAGACACTCCAGATCAAAGGGCCTGCCGCCAGCTAGGGCTATCACAGCCGTACCGTATGGTTAATCCCTCCAGGGCCACCCGGGTGTTGCCATTATCCAGCCGCTTGAATATCTCATTAACGTTAGCCTTGCCGGCATCAGTGAAGATGTTCACAGCCCCGTATGTCAATGTTTTAGTTCCGGATATACTTGCCCAGGGGCTTACCTGTAGCGGCCAGCAGGTAGAGTGCAGAACTGTATTCCCGGTTGTTGCCGGTCTCCGCCTGGGCCTGGTACTCCTCAAAAAGGCTTTCGTGGTCAGCGTTTTTGAAGTACATACAATAACCCTCCTTTATAAATTTATCTTCTTTAATATTAATTTAATTACGCTAACATTAGTATAACATGTCTAATATTTGTGTCAAGTCATTTTTCTTTGACATGTCAAACTTTATTTCGTATAATTAAATAAATATTAAATAGGAGAGGGCACATGATAAGTTATAAACCTTTTCAAAAATTACTTATAGATAAAGGATTGAAGAAACAAGAAGTAATTAAAACCGCTGGCATATCTAACGCAACAATGGCAAAAATGAATACAAATGAATACGTTTCTCTGGAAGTAATTGATAAACTCTGCGTCGCCCTTAACTGCCAGCCGGGGGATTTACTAGAACATATCCCCGTCGAGAAGAAAACCGCAACCCCTCAGACATTTAACATAACCCTGCGCAATAATCCGGATTAGCCAGGGGCGGCGGATCTATTTGAATACATAAAAAAAGGAGGCTCCTGCCAATGCAACGCAGATTTAAAGTTGTCCTTGCATGGGATAAAGAGGATAAGGTTTATGTTGCTACTGTGCCTGCTATTCCTGGTTGTTCTACCTTTGGTGATACTAAAGAGGAAGCCCTTGCTATGGCTGAGGATGCTATAAAGGTCACCATGGAAGGGCTTGCTGCCACCGGGCAGCCGATACCTGAAGGTGATGTTGACGTAAGCATTGCTGAGGTCGTGGTTCCTGCATGATGATGTCTCCCAGGCTCCCGCGTGTAACGGGCAAAGAAGTTATTGCTGCATTAAAAAGAGCGGGCTTTGTAGTAGTAAGAGATAAAAGCGGAAGTCATAAATTTTTAAGCCATCCTGAAGATGCAACAAGATACGCTACCGTTGCCGTTCACAGTGGAAAAAATATTCCGGTTGGCACACTGAATGAAATCCTACGTACAGCCAGGCTTACTCCAGAAGAGTTTAAAAAATTACTATAAGCCCCGCTCCTCCCGGCCGCAACGCCGGGTTTTGCTTTTACTGCCCTCAATAATGAAGCGGGTAAGCCTTTCATACCTACCACCTAATTAAACCGCTTGGAGACGAGGCTTCACAGATTCCAAAATACCCATCCCTGTGCTCCGGAACATCAAATTGACATTACCGGTAATCTTATTTCATAAACCTATTGATGTTTTACCCTGCTTTTCAACTATGCTATAATCATACCCCAGGGCCTTTGCGGCTTCCTGAACAACTTTCAAGTAATCCTTTGCTGTGGTTGCCCCCTGCTTTAAGTTATTAATTACGCTTCGAGGCAGGTTAAAGCGTTCTTGCAGGCTCACAAAGTCACCTGACAGGGCCTCGCGCAGGGCAAACGCTCCACCTTCCAAACCTTCCACCGGGTTGATGCTGGCCAGGACTTCCGCCGTACGCATAAGCTCCTTAAAATCATCTATGTTGGTTCGGGCATAGGGTGCCAGGGAGGATGCAGCCGTCATCATCTCGGTATCTTGGAACATGGTTTTGACTGATTCCTGCATAGTCCACCGCATATATTCCATGGCTTTTTTTTGTGATTTTAGAACAGCCTCGATGCCTACTGCCTGGAGTTCTGTCTGCGAGCTGCCCCGATGGTAGCACCACCCAGGGCGCCAACACCCATAGCCCCCAGGCCAATTGCGGCCATACCTTGCAGTGAGGTAACGCTGTTTTTGATTTTACCAATTGTCTTTGTGACTTCATCTTTGACACGAATAACAAGGCCTGACAACCGTATGCCCCAGGACACGGAGCTTTGCCGTGGTTTAATAGTATATAAACCCTTGGTACTACTGGTTTTTATTCAACAACTGCCACTTGATGAATACTTGTCAAATCCCTTTACGAATAGTTCGATTTAACATCCATTTATCAACTGCCACTTGATGAATTATTTCATACTCTCTGTAAGGCTAGACCCTATTCGACAAGGGATTCTCCCTCTCTAGGGACGCTGCTGTTAAATCAGAGTAATTGACAAATAAATCAGTTTAGAAAATCGTCTTCAACATTAAAAGGTATACAGAATGTTTTATTCCGGGTGCTACCGCTGGCTGAAAGTTCACCGCTGCCAACCATAACCTTTAACACCTGGCTGACTGACGTGTGAGATAGCCCCGTGAGATTCATAATGTCCTGCCGAGTGAAGCTTTTGCCATCGGCATAGTTTTCCATAATTATATGTTTGATGTGATCTTTCGCGTTTTTATCAAACGCTGGCGTTAAATCGATCTTCATTCGTACCCACTCCCGCCCGGCCTCGTCGGTTTCATCCTCCAAGGTATAGCTGAATGTCGAAAAACCTTGTAACCAGGATTGCAGGCTCCGTACTGTGAAAATGTCCTGACCATTGTCACCGGCCTTTTTTTCAATACCAATCATACAGCCCACAAGCCGGTTCAGGACGCCTGCGCCAACCGAATCGTGCTGGCTCATGCTTATGGCATACTCACTCCGTTTCTTCTTTCGAGCGTGGTGCAGGATGACAATCGCAGCATTTGTTCTGTGGGCCAGCATACTTAGTTTTTCAGTAACTTTTTTCATTTCTGAATTGTCGTTTTCGTCCAAGCTGTGAAAACTGGTCAGGGTATCGACAAAGACGATCTGGGGATGCTCCTCTTCTATAAATAGCCTCTCGGCATTCGCCGAGCCAGTTGGGACAAGGGTTTCCCTGAACCAACTTTATAGCATTCCTCCTACTTTGAGTGGGAGGTTTTTTGCTTTTCATCGAGATAAACTGGAAATTCGTGAATGATAAATATTTTCTTGACTTCCCCAAAACGGCTAAAAAACACTTGACATTTTCTAAACACCCCCATAATCGCGCAAAAGGGATTTTTACCTTTGAATACAAAATATGGGGTGATTGTTTGAAACCAGTGCTGATTTCACATGCAATGTATCAGGACCCTACGTTCGTATCTTCTCTTGCTCATGACGAAGACGGGAATCGGTGTTACCGAGTGGATTAATGAAATGAATCGTATTCCCTACTACGCCATCCTTAGCGGTTTCGAACCCGGGGATATTCCCGGTGTCGGTACCTTCTATGACTTCTTCAAACGCCTTTGGGCTGCCAGCGGAAATAATCTCAAACCTAATAAACAAAAGCGTAAACGCAAGCCCAAGAAAGGGAAAAAAGGCGAAAAAGCTCTTACCACCACGCCGGGTAAGGTCAAACGTCTGGTCGAGTGGGTGATTCGTCACGCCGCTAAGAAAACCGACTTGCCATCTGACCGCTTGTTCCACTTCTTCCAGACTCAAATCCTTACCCTTTCGGCGAAGCTTGGTTTACTTGGGGATATGAACGCCTTGAGTGCGGCAGGTGACGGCACACCCTTTGTCACTGCTGCTTATCCCCGAAGTAAATCAACTTGTAGTTGTCGTGCCCAAGGCCTTGCTGATTGCAACCATCCTCGTATCTACTCCCAGCCCGACTGCGACTCGGGCTGGGATAGCGCCCGGGAGAAGTACTTCAACGGTTACCATCTCTACATGATTTCTGCTGCGGACAGTCGATACGACTTGCCAATGTATCCAAGACTACAGCCTGCTTCCAGGCACGATTCTGTCAGTCTGGTCGTCAGTGCGGTTGAATTCAAGCAACGTTTTACCTTGGGCACGGTGGAAAAGATGCTGTTGGATGCCGCTCATGATGCTGAGGCCATTTATCACCTGATAGATCACCAGAACATTGAGCCGTTTATTGATCTGAACAGCCGCAGTAAGAAGAATACAAAAACCAGCGGAGATATTCACGCAAAACTAAAAAACATAAAAAATAGGCCACTTCCGTAAAAAACTTTTTAGCAATAATATATCCCATAATATACCAGACAAAAAGACAAATAAAAAGACAGAAATTCATAAAAAACCATAATAAAATAGCCGTTTGCATAAAAACGACTATCAAATAAATCCCGTAATATCGAGGGTTAAACGTCTACATACAAAAGCGTAAAAATGGCTGTATCGTTCTTCAAAACCGGTCGTCGGGCAGCGTTCCTGTCCGTGGTGGGTTCGATTCCCACACACTCCCGCCAGCAAAGCCTTAAGGCGTTTGGGTTACACTATCCAAACGCCTTTTTATTTTGCGTTAAAAAGCAAAACCGGTACGCCTAAAATGGCTGTCTTTAGCACAACCGGATTAATTTAGACCGACCGGTTTTTTAACCCCCTTCCAGCCAAATAAGGAGGTTATATTCATAATTAGATATCATCTTCCAAGAGATTCCTATTATTAATGCTATTACTTTAAGAAAGAATACTTTTGAGGTGAACGAAAAAATGAAAAAAATAACTGACCGCTTTTGGCTGGGAATTATTGCAGGTATCGGAGGGAACCTGGCTAAGAATACTGTAGAGGGTATCTTCACCAGAAAAGGATTGCTAAAATCAACTGCAAAACAAAAAGCTGCCGGTATCTTTGTCAGAAAAGCAGATATTAATACGCCCCAGGGTAAATTATTAGGTGCAGTTGCTGATAACATGATCGCTGCGGGACTCGGGATAACCTGTATTTATTGGTTGACTTTAATGGGAAAGGACAAATATTTTATCAAGGGAGCGGGCCTTGGGGCAGCGGAGTGGACAACTCTATATGGAGTTATGTCTAAAATAGGAGCAACAGCTATATACCCCATCAAACCACGTGAAGCATTAATATCTCTACTTTCACACTTTGCGTTTGGGGCAACCAAAATGGCCATAGCAGTTAATCTTGGTGACAGTAGATTATTTAAGCCAGGGAATTTAACTTTAGAAATAGATAATCCTGAAAAACTTAACCTGCTTGACAAAAACCAATCAAATCCATTGCACCAGTAAAGTTATAATTAAAAGTTTCGCAGTATGTTAAACATACATGCCTGCCATACTGACAGGTTTCTAATGGGTAGTTTACTGTCAGCTGCGATAACCGACAACAATCAATAGTATTATTCAACTACCATCATCCGCGACAAACATTTCGCTCTTTTTCGCTATATAATTATGCTGGTAAACATTTTCACTATCATTATGCAATCCTATCATGTATAATTGCTTTCGGTGACAAACCAAATTTATAAAAGGTGGTGAACGCTCAGCATGAAAAAAATATTTGTACTGGCAGCACTGGCAGCGTCACTTATGGCGTTCTCAGCCCCGGCCTTGGCAGCTACCGGCTGCAGCAATGCCGTAGCGGGAAACACAGCCCCTCAGGTCAGCAAATGCGTACCACAAATGCAGGTTAATGTTGTTCCTAGCGGAATTTCCGGCCAGCAACTGAAAGACTGTATTCAACAAATAAAAACAGCTGCCTGCACACCGGGCTTCGTAATGGGAACAACCAGTTGCTCACGCTAAGCAACTTTTTTCCATGACTTATAAGCAAGTCTGGTCTGCAAATAGTTTAAAGCCCCCGGTTCGGAAGACAAATATTCGTCTTGCCCCGGGGGCTTTAAACTATTAAACATCTGTAATTTATATTGGCCGGAGATACGCAATATAAATGATTAAAACCGCCCGGGATGGGGCGGTTTTAATCATCATCTGTATTTACAGGTGGGCTGCAGTAATGAAAGGCAGGTTGATGGTGAGCATGGCCAGCACAAATACCAGACTGAGTAATGCCAGCAACGAGAACGGGGAATTATCATCATCTTTCATAAAGCACCACTCCCAAAATATATGTTTGGCTAATTATAGTGAAAGTTTCTTAAAATACCCTGAAAATCAAAATATTTTTTAATACTTATTTTTTATGTCAAGAAAAAATTTGCTCTAACCGCCAAGGGTTATGTCCTGGGTTTCATACCATTTGAGCGCCTGGTACAGGTGCTCCGGCTGAAAATCCGGCCACATATCATCGATCACGAACATGTCGGCATATATGGACTGAACCGGCAAAAACCCGCTGAGCCTTCTCCTGGCGCCCCAGCGAATAATCAGGTCGATGCGAGAAATGTCCCTGGAAGCCAGGCCATCCAGAAAATTTCCGACATTTTCGGTGGACGGGCCGGTCTCGAAGGCATGCTTGAGATCCCACTTCCACCCATAATTAACCAGGAAATTTATTTTTAGCAATCCCCTGCCGAAGTGATACCTTTTTGTAAAAGGCAGCAATTCCCTGGGAAACATCGGGGAAGAGGTGTCACCTATAACCAGCAGTGACGCATCCCTGTCAGCAAGAAGCTTAACGGCGTCCACGCAGGCTTTTTGGAAAGCCTTTCTCTGCACGGAGGGGCGCTTGGTATTATCCTGAGTGAAACCATAAAAAGTTAGTTCATCAATCCCCAACTCAAGGCACATTTCATACAACATCAGGCCCGGGTCAAGACCCCTGTCATACCCCTCTTCCCTGGCCAGTCCCCTATCCACGGCCCAGCGCCTGTTGCCGTCAGGAATAACACCTATATGTTTCGGTACCCTGCTAAATTTCCGCTTCTCCATTTATTCACGTCTCCATGTCACCATCCAGTTGCCAGGCACAGGCTAGTTTCTTGACCCGATAGTCTCCAACTGGTCCAAAAGTTCCTTTTCCCCGGCTGTCCAGAGGCAGTATAGGGCAAGAGCCAGGTTAAAGAGGGCAAAGGCAAGATACATCGTATTATACGAACCCATATTGAAAGCCAGATACAGAGCAGCCATTATTACCGAGGCTGTTAAATAACTTATACCCTTTTTTCTGCCACTCAATGCCTCTCTAAACATCCTTTTTCGGTTAAGGTGGCCGGGTGCTACTTTCATCTGTTCCGGCTTGCTACCTTCAACGCTGAAAATTTCATGTCCAGCCTGTCTGGCCAGTTCCACCAGCTTAACCACATTTACCAGCCGAATGGCATAGCCCTTGCCGGTCTCCAGGGCTACACTTCCGGCTTCTTCAGAAAATTCACCGGTGCTAATCATAATCCCACTGCGAAGCCCCGACCTTTCTATCTCCCCGATAAACGACAACACCTGCTCCGGGCCGGTCTCCTTACTGTCACCGCCCGGCAAATCAGTGTTAATAACCACCGGGATACCATTGCAAACTGCACGCAGGGAGATATCCCTCCGCTCAAGGTCTTCCGCCCGAACAGCATGTACATCACTGCAATAGGGCAGACCGCACATTATCTGGCGGACCAATTCGGTAAACTGATCCGGACTGGTCATACCCTGAATTTTAGCCAGAGCCTCTTTTCCGGCCAGCCATATCCTTCTGTGTAAAATATAAATATTTTTTTTCCTGGTTTTAATTACATTAGCGATAATAACCTCTACCGCCCACAAGGGCAACGCGTAAATCAACGCCTTTACCGGGTTTCCCACTGCACCCTGGATAAAAAGCAGGGTCAGCAGCATGGTCACCATCAGTGTTCCATAAAAATCAATCCGGCGGGCCAGCCGGTTCCTGCCGTCGTCAGCTGGCTTAATATAATAGCGCATCAGCCTGCCGGTGCGCCTTTTTTTTCGCCATCCATCCAATTCAAGACTAAACAGCCTTTTACCAGCCCGGTATAAACCTGTCACCGATAAACACCCCCGTTTAATTGTTTCTTAGATTGGGGACATTCCTTCTCGCATCTGTTAATAAAGAAGGACTTTATCCTAACCAAAGAAGGTGTGTCCCCTTTCCTTACTAATTATTCCCACTATGCTATGAATAATACTCCAGTGAATATGTCGGTATAAAAAGCAGCCAACTATTAAAACTAAGCATAATGACCAGGAGGTGTGGTGTTTGGACATTGATGGCAGCGAAATGCAATCGGGGTTCAGAAAACTTGACCACGTAATAGAAGTGTACGGACAAAAACCGGGGCAACTGATTAGGGTGCTGCAGGGCGCCCAGGAAATTTTCGGCTATTTACCAGAGGAAGTACAAACATATATAGCAGGCAAAATGAACTTACCCGTGAGCGAGGTCAACGGGGTGGTTACTTTTTACTCCCTTTTCAGTACTCAACCCATAGGGAAAAATGCTATCAACGTCTGCCTGGGAACCGCCTGCTACGTTCAGGGCGCGGCAGGGGTACTGGAGGACTTCAGGCGGGAACTGGAACTTAAAGACGGCGATACCACGGAAGACGGTCTTTTTACCGTGAAAAGCACCCGCTGCATAGGAGCCTGCGGGCTGGCCCCTGTACTTACGGTAAACGATCATGTACACGGCAAGTTGAGCCGCAAAGATGTGAGTAAGATACTGCGCAAATACAGGCGGGAGGCGGAGGTAAAAAGAGATGATCAAGACTATGCAGGACTTGCAGGAGATCAGGAACAGCTTCCTGCCGGACCTTGAAGTCAGGCTGGGGAAAAAGGACTCCGCTCAGGAATACCAGGTGATGGTCTGCACCGGTACCGGATGTTCTTCCTCCGGGAGTCACCCCCTGATTAAAGAATTGGAAGAAAGTATAGCAAGTTCGGATTTAAATGAACGGGTCAGGGTCTTTAAAACGGGGTGTTTCGGTTTTTGCAAACTGGGGCCGATTGTGGTTGTTCATCCGGGAAACGTATTCTACTGCCTGGTGGAGCAAAAGGATATCGCTGAACTTATGGAGGAACATTTCGACAGGGGCAGGATTGTTGAAAGGCTGCTCTACCAGGAACCCGCCAGCGGGGTACGGAAAAAAAGGCTGCAGGACATTCATTTCTTCAATGCCCAGCAAAGGGTGGCGCTGCGCAACTGCGGGCTGATCAACCCCGAGAATATCAAAGAATACATAGCCACCGGGGGATATTTCGCCCTGGCGGATGTGCTGGCCAAAGGAGAGCCGGAATGGGTTATAGACGCCGTGAAACGCTCAGGATTAAGGGGACGCGGCGGCGGCGGCTTCCCGACCAGCAAAAAGTGGGAGGCCGCAGCCCTGGCGGAAGGCTCTCCCAAATATGTGGTGTGTAACGCCGATGAGGGCGATCCGGGAGCCTTTATGGACAGGAGCATTCTGGAAGGGGACCCTCACAGCGTACTGGAGGCCATGACCATTGCTGGTTTTGCCGTGGGGGCGGATGAAGGCTACATTTATGTCCGGGCCGAATACCCCATTGCCGTGAACAGGCTGGAACATGCCATCCGCCAGTCCCGGGAAGCCGGCCTACTGGGCAAAAACATACTGGGTTCCGGTTTCAGCTTTGATATTGACCTGCGACTGGGGGCAGGGGCTTTTGTCTGCGGAGAGGAAACCGCCCTGCTGCGTTCCGCCACCGGCCAGAGGGGAGAGCCCATGCCCAGGCCTCCTTACCCCGCCCAGTGCGGCTTATGGGGTCAACCCACTCTGTTAAGCAATGTAGAAACCTTTACCAATATACCGTCCATATTTCGCCACGGCCCCGCATGGTATGCCGCCATGGGCACGGAGTCCAGCAAAGGCACCAAAGTTTTTTCCCTGGCCGGCAAGATTGTAAATACCGGACTGATCGAGGTGCCCATGGGAACCACCCTGCGCCAAATTATATTCGACATCGGTGGGGGAATACCGAATGGCAAAAAATTCAAGGCAGTACAAACCGGAGGTCCCTCCGGCGGTGTTATACCAGAAAAACATCTGGATACTCCCATTGACTATGAGTCGCTGAAAGCCATAGGCTCTATGATGGGGTCCGGTGGTTTAATCGTCCTGGATGAGGACGACTGCATGGTGGACATAGCTAAATTTTATTTGCAATTCAGCCAGGACGAATCATGCGGCAAATGCACCCCCTGCCGGGTGGGCACCAAGCGCATGCTGGAAATGCTGGAGAGAATAACCGGGGGTAAGGGCACACTAGAGGAACTTGACGAACTGCAAGATCTGGCCCGGGAGGTGATGGACGCTTCTCTGTGCGGACTGGGCCAGACGGCCCCCAACCCGGTGCTATCCACCATCAAATATTTTAGAGACGAGTATGAGGCCCATATTTTACATAAAAATTGCCCGGCTGGAGTGTGCCGGGCGTTACTGGATTACACCGTGGATGAGGAAAAATGCATTTCCTGCGGACTTTGCGCCCGGGCCTGTGTGGCCGAGGCTATCAGCGGGGATAAAAAGGGGCAGCCCTATTTTATCGACCGCCAGAAGTGCCTGAAATGCGGGGTATGCCAGGCCAAATGCCCGAAAGAAGCGATATATGTTTCGTAAAAATAGGGGTCAGGCTATTAACATATTAACTTATTATGAACATTGGATATGTTAATAGCCTGACCCCATCTGAGCTTATTAACAATATCTATGAGTAATACCTAGGCGCAAAATAATTGTTATGAATAATTGAGTGATTACTTAATCATAGTAATTGCCTTTGCCGGACAAACTCTTTGACATTCCCCACAACCGGTACACATTGACATTATGACAGGTTTAATCCTCCCCTTGGCCACTTCAGCATAAGGGCTTAATACCAATAGAACTCCGCTCCGGCAAGCATCGATACATTTCAAACAATCAAGGGCATTAATACATTTGTTACGATCAATCTTTATATTCAGCATGATTACCACACTCCTGCCAATTCGGGTAATTGGTTTCTATCATTTAAGGTAATAGCTTCCTTATTGCAAGCGCTACGGCATACTCCGCACCCATAACACTTCATGGGATTGATATAACACTTCAGGTTTGAAGAGGAGAATTCAATAGCTCCAAACTGGCATAACTTCTGACAACTCCTGCAGCCAACACATTGGTCAAGGTCAATCTCGGCGACATACTCTCCTTTAAACATTATCTGCATCAAATCCGCAGTCACCTGAATCCGGTATGCCAGGCAGTCGCGGTCACAATTACAAATGCCGCCGATAAAAGGAGTCTTAAAAGTCCATATGGAATGAATCAAACCCTCTTGATCAAATTTTCGCAGAAGTTTTTTTGCCTCATCACGGGTGAGCGTCTCAAGGTTCTCCTTTAAATGAGGATAATCCCCCAAAATATCGCTTGGGCTTGGGTCCACACCGATAGCGAAACAGTAGCGTGCGTTCTTTTCGCCTCTGGTCAACCCCCTGCATATACAGGGTACCCTGGTTATAGACTGCATCATATCGATTATCATTTCGGCATCTTCCAAAGGGATTATCTGGCCGAAGTGGTTTTTTTTCATATGCGAAGTAGCCATTTTTCTAATGAAACCATATACTATGGATCTTTTCCTTTTAGCCGCGTCCAGCTTTATAATACCATTAAATTCCTTATGAAAATTAAGGAAAAAATCTTTCATAAATTGCTCCACGTTATTCTGGGAATACAATTCCTTCGAATAATTTTTCATAACCTCATACCACTTTTTCCCCTCTCCGTGCTTAATACACAATTCGCACATGGATAGTGTCCCCCTTTTTAATGGCAATTACCATCGATCAAAACAACTAAACAGAAGCCTTGTATTGCGCTATGAATTTAGAGATCTACAACTTTACTATCTTATGTTACTACACCTTCAAACATAATTCATTCCACCTGTTTCTTCACATTGCGACAATTTTTAAATACCATTTTTAAATAGTTAATAGGACGTTACTGGAATACACCGTGAATGAGGAAAAATGCATTTCCTGCGGACTGTGCGCTTGAGCCAGTGTGTCGTCGAGGCCATCAGCGGGGAGAAAAAGGAATCGCCCTATTTTATCGGAAGAAGGATGGTTTATTACAGAGATGCTACAGTCTAGCGGTGATGGATGAGTTCGAGCTATACAGTCTGTTGATCCCCGACCTTCGAGGACGGGGTCTTACAGACTGTTAGCGAGATAAAAGATTATTTACGGAAGTTTAGAAATCTTTGTAAAGCAACAGAGAGGATAACAGGTTTTCGGGTAGTTTATAGCCAGCACTGCAAAGACCGGATCAATATTGTGCAGATAATACTGTATTTTTGAATCACTATAAAATGCATTGAAATCCAGACCGGTCCAGTAAATCCTGAACAGTAACATATACCTGGTAAAAGAATTCAAAGCCATGTATTTTTCCATTTTGACTGTCGGCACTAATAACCGCTTATCATTTTTGGTGTACTCCACTGTAAGGAGCCCAACCTTCCTGGCCAAGTGAAAAAGCAGGTTTATTTCCGAATAGGCAGGCTGCATATATTTCGGACCATCCACATCCTTTGGCCTGGCCATCAGGGCAACAATTTTCCTCCTGGGGTACCAGGTATCTAACTTATTAACTTATAAAATTATGGTTCTGGCCGGACATGGATGACATTATGCAAATTCAGATATTGCTTATATAATTAATATTGTATAATAATGACAGGAACACAAGGAAGTGATGATTATGCAAAACGACTCAAGAGAAAAAAGATTATTTATTAAAACCCAGCATGCTATTAACAAACACGAATCTGCCATACTGAGGCAAAGGCAAAATACGGCGTTGGACAAAACCCGTAACGCCGCTCATATTTTAAAACATAAATATGGATGCAGAAAAGTTATACTCTATGATCAGTCTATACCGGGCAGGGAAGAGTGGCACAAGGAACTGTTGGAACAAAATGGCTATTAAGATACCAGGCGTGCGCATAGCACTGCTTAACCCTGCCACTACAAAAAAGTTGCACGAATTAAGAAGCTTCCGGTACAGGTTCAGAAACGTATACGGCTATATGCTTGATTTTAATAAATTAAAAGACTTATTGGCCATGCTGCCTGCAGCCCTCAGGGATATGCGCAGCGACCTGACTCTTTTCAGAAAAAAAATGCGTGAAATGTACGATTTGCCCGCTGATTAGACACTTACCGCCCCTTCAACGTCCCCGGCGGGGGTTTTTATTTCTCCCACCTTGAAATGGGAGGGCATGTCCACCATCAGGTATTTCCATGTCTCCTCGGCATTGGTCCGCCAGTTGGTGGGGCAGGTGGACAGGGCCTCTACAAAGGAAAATCCTTTCCCCTCCAGCTGGTTCTGCAGCGCTTTTTTAATCATTGATTTCAGCTGCCTCATATTGGTAACAGTCCCCCTTGACACATAGGCCCCCTCCCTGGTGATGGCCGCCACCATCTCCGGACCCTGCATGGGGTAGCCGGTTTTTAGCGGGTCCCTGCCGTAGGGGCTGGTTTCCGTCTTTTGGCCGGGCATGGTGGTGGGGGCCATTTGCCCTCCGGTCATGGCATATACAGTGTTGTTGGCCAGTAATACCGTTATTTTTTCATTGCGGGCGGCAGCGTTGACCAGATGCTGGGACCCGATGGCGTAGCCGCCCCCGTCCCCCATATAGGCGACGCAGATTAATTCCGGCCTGGCCCTTTTGATCCCCGTCATCACCGGAGTTGTCCTGCCGTGGTGGGTCTGCACGCTATCCAGATTGAAAAAGTCCCAGGCTAACAGGGAGCAGCCTATATCGCAGCCAAAAACGGTGCGCTCCTGGATACCCAATTCGTCCACGGCCTCCCCCAGCGCCTTCAGCACCAGCCCATGCCCGCAGCCGGGGCAAAATTTGTGCGGCTTGGTCTCCACCCGCCAGGATTTCGGCATTACCGGTTGAGCTGCCATATGTAAACCCCCATAAAATAAGTTTTTCAGAAAAAACAATGCAGTGAAGGTAATTACTCCTCGACATCATTTTAATTTTTTGCCGATTATTGCCGCTTTATACAGAAAAACAGGCATCACAAAAGTGAGGCCTGTTAAATTCATCTTAAATCTCAAAACCTTAAAGGTTTTTCGCACTAATCAAACGATAAGTTCATTCGGCAACGAATATAAGTGAGTCTTGGGTTCGGAAGGGGTTATTCCCCTACCGAACATACGTTGGGGACATTCCTCACCCCAAAGTCAGACTCTTATTAGAGGTGTGTCCCCTTTCCTTAAAAGCGAACTTAGTTCGAGCTTTACAGCCTGTTTATCCCCGACCTTCGAGGACGGGGTCTTACAGGCTGTTAGCGAGATAATAAGTTAATAAGTTGGGTGCCTGACCCCTACAGATCTATCACCAGCGCCTCTTCCTCGCAGTTGGGAAACTGCGGGCAGTTGATACACTCCTTCCAGACCTTCTGGGGCATATCTTCCTTTGCTTTCAGGGTAAAGCCGCATTTCTCAAAAAATCCTGCCTGATAGGTAAGGGTGAATACCCTGGGTATGTGCAGTTCCCTGGCCTCCAATAGAAAGGCGTTGACCAGTATTCTGCCGATACCCTGGCCGGTCATATCCTGATCTACCGCCAGGGCCCGGATTTCCGCCAGATCCTCCCAGATGATGTGCAGTGAGCCCACTCCCACCAGCTTGCCTTTTTCCTCCGCCACGGTGAATTCCCTGATGCCCTCGTAAAGCATGGAGCGCGGCCTTGCCAGCATAAGGCCCTTATTGGCGTAAAATGTAATTAAAGCATGAATATCCTCAACATCAGTTATTTTTGCCTTGCGTATAAACATATCGGACAACCTCACATTTCCCTGGCATAGCTTACGGCATTTTGGAAAACGGCCAGACCGTGGGGGTCTCCCTCAATACCTCGCCGCCAGTTGGGGTGCTGGGTTTTCTCCACGAACCGCTCCGGGTGCGGCATCAGCCCCATCACCAGGCCTGTTTCATCGCATATACCGGCGATGGCATTTAGCGATCCGTTGGGGTTTGCGGGATACAGGGCGGTGGCTTTTCCTCCGGCGTCACAATAACGGAAAACCACCTGTCTGGACGACTCTATCCTGTTCAATGTTTCCGGATCAGTGTAAAACCTGCCCTCGCCGTGGGCCACTTGAATGCTGATAGTTTTCTCCGTCATCCCCCGGGTAAAAATGCAGGGGCTGTCCTCTACCAGCAGATTAACCCAGCGGCATTCAAATTTACCAGAATCATTATGCATGAGGGTAGTGTTAATAGTGCCTATTTTTCTTTCCGGCAGCAGCCCGGTGCGCACCAGCACCTGAAAGCCGTTACAGATGCCCAGCACCGGCTTCCCGGCCTCCACGAATTCCTGAAGTTGTTCCTTCAGCAGAGAGGTAAGCTCCACCGCCAGCACCTTGCCGGAATGCACGTCGTCACCATAGGAAAATCCTCCCGGCAGGGCCAGGATGTGATAGGAGGATAACTTTTCTTCCCCGGAGCGCAACTGGTTAACATGCACCATCCGGCAGTCGCCCCCAGCCTTGGCAAAGGCGTAAAAGGTCTCTTCATCGCAGTTGGTTCCGTCCGTTCTTAAAACGCATACCGGCGGTTTCATGCTCCGAACACCTCCTTCATGGGCTTCTGCCAGGCATCTTTAAGTTCTACCAGCTCAGCCCCGAACAACTGCTGATCTTTATAATACACTGCCACTTGCTGCTCTGGAACGGTAGTACCTATCTCCACCCAGGGCACGACACCAAATATTTCTGCGCCATCAGCGCCGGCATCTATTTCCACCACGAAGCAGCCCACGGTTTCGTTGAATAAAAATTGTTCCGGAGATTCGCCGGGAACCACATTAAGGGCAGCCCCCAGCCTGCCGCCGAAGCACATCTCCGCCACGGCAGCAGCCAGGCCTCCCTCGCTGATATCATGGCAGGCCAGCACCAAACCCCGCCGGACGGCCCGGTGCACTGCCTTCAGCACCAGGGGCAGGGTCGCCAGGTCCAGGCAGGGCAAATTTCCGCCCTCCCTGCCCAGCCAGTCATAGTAGGTCGAACCGGCCATTTCGGAAGGATTTCTTTTACCCACCAGCACAATTTTACTACCCTGCTTTTTAAAGTCCGCCGATACGGTCAGGTTTACATCCGGCACCCGCCCGAAGGCCGATACGCATAGCACCGGGGGTATTTTGAGCACAGCGCCGTCTGTCCCCCGGTAGGTACTGGAAAGACTGTCTTTGCCGGAAATAAAAGGCATGCCCGTAGCCCGGACAAAATCCACGCAGGCATCCACCGCCAGATCCAGGGCACCCAGGGACTCCTCATCCGGGAAGGGCCAGATAAAATTGTCAATCAGGCACAGTTCCTCCGGGTTGGCGCCCGTCGCCACCGCGTTGGATACCGCCTCGGCGGCGGCCCAGAGGCTGCCGTAATAGGGATCGATGTTGTTCAGCACAGGGTTCAGCCCGTGGCTGATAACTACCCCGCAGGCTTCGCCCGGGAGGGGTGTGAGTATCACCGCGTCGTTAGGGGCGTCACCCCCCTCTCCGCCCAGCGGAGGCAAGGCACAGGAACCCTGAACTCCATGGTCATAAACCCTTATAATGGGCTCCTTGGAACATACATTTAGGTGAGACATAATACTTTTATATATATTTAGCCAGTCAATAGCCAATGAATTACTTTCCTTTTCCACCCCGTCCGGACACACTGGCTTCCTCTCCCAGCGGGCAGTCATACGCCTTTTAGGCAGCCCGTTGTGCAGAAATTCCATATCCAGGTCGCATACAATATCGTCACCATGGGTTACTCTAAGCCTTCTGTCCGCAGTAAACTCCGCCAGCACCGTGGCCTCCACATTGTAACCGCGACAAATTTCCAGCAGCCTCTCCAGATTCTCCGGGGCCACTGCCAGCACCATGCGCTCCTGGCTTTCGGACAGCCAGATTTCCCAGGTGCTTAACCCCGAATATTTTAGCGGGGCCCGCTCCAGCCATGCCCTGACCCCGGTATTTTCGCCCATTTCTCCCAGGGCTGAGCTGAATCCCCCTGCCCCGCAGTCTGTGACGGCCCTGATGAGCCCCTCGGCGGATGCCGCCAACAGGGCGTCACTCATCCGCTTTTCCTCTATGGCGTTGCCTATCTGCACCGCGCTGGAATTGACGTCCACCGTACGGTGAGTCATTTCCCCACTGGAAAAAGTAGCGCCGTGAATACCGTCCCTGCCTGTTCGCCCACCCAGGACCACTCCGAGATCACCAGGCCGGGCCTGTCCCTTGCGGCAGGACTCTACCGGCAGGATGCCGTAAGCCCCCACGATGATGGAGGGTTTAGCCCGGAAATCCTTATGAAAGTGCACCGAGCCGTTATTGGTGGGTATGCCCATGCGGTTGCCGTAATCCTTCACCCCGGCCACCACCTGGCGCAGCAGGTAATGGGGGTGCAGGCAGCCCGCCGGTATGTTTTCCGCCAGTGTTTCCGGGGGGGCAAAACAAAACATGTCAGTGGAGGCAATCACCCTGGCCCCGGCCCCGGTGCCCATAATATCCCTAAAAACCCCGCCGCTGCCGGTCATGGCCCCGCCATACGGCTCAATGGCGCTGGGGGAATTGTGAGTCTCCACCTTGCCGCAAATGGCCTGGCCCCGGTAAAATTCCATCACCCCTGAATTATCTACAAAGGCAGACAGCACCAGGGGGTGATTTACGTCTTCCGTGGCCTTTTTAAGCCTGGCCAGCATGGGCTCCTTTTCCTTTCCGTTAACCACCAATGTGGCCCGGAAGGTTTTATGTCCGCAATGCTCAGACCATGTCTGGGCAATGGTTTCTATCTCGCAATCCGTAGGCTCCCTGCCTGTATCGAGGAAATATTTACGGACCGCCCTCATTTCCTCCAGGTTAAGAAATAATTTGTCCCTGCTCAGTTCCATCAACTGTTGATCATTCATCTGATTGATTGGTATAGTTTTGATACTACCGATGCTGCCTTTAATAATTAAGGTTTCCGGCTTGGCAATGACAACCCTTTCCACCGTAGCGTTGACCAGCAGTTTATCCACAATCAGGGCAATATTTTCCGCGGTGGCGCCGGGTCCCCGAAAGGTGTATTCCCGGCTGGATTCAGCCGCCAGGAGACCTTCTATGCCCAGATCCAAAGCTGCCTTTATCAGGGAAGCTGCCTCGGGGTTCATCACCCCTGGTTTGTAGGCCACCTCAACCAGAACCCCGGTGTTATCCGGTAACGGACCGTTGATACTGTATATTTGGAATACATCCTCGGCCAGCAGCCTTTCCGCCAGCAGCCGGGCCTGCCCCTCATCAATACCCTCAAACCGGTACACCTTGGCCGTACTAACTTTTTCAAAGCCGTCAAGGCCAAGAGCGTGGTGCAAATCATACAACAGGCCGTTACCAGCGGGATCGGGCAACCCGGGTTTATTGGTCACCCTGACTTCCTGGATAGCCACCTGAACACCTCCAAAAAATTTTTCTTCTGCTCATATGCAGCTTCCGCTGCTAGGCCAGCCCGGCCGTGAAAAAATAAATTTCCCGGCTCTGCAGGGAGCCGGAAAATATATTGCAACTCCAATTGAAATTGTATTATATACAGCCGCAAAAAACAACTGTACAGTAGAAAACCTGACAAAATGACTTGGTTTACCTGACAATCAGCACCGGCGTCGAAGCGTGTCTCACTACTCGATTGCTGACGCTGCCCATAATGAATCCCCTTATTTCACCCAGGCCACGGCTACCCATAACTATCAGGTCAAATTCTCTCTCTTTGGCCTCCCGGCATATTTCCTCCGCAGGGTCGCCCCATATTACTTTAATATCAAGCTTCACACCTGATTTAGCAAAATTGTCCTGGGCTTTTTGAAGCGTTTCCTCGCCGGTGGCCTGAATTTCGTTGTGTATCTGTTGATAAGCGCCGTTCAGGTTACTGTTACCATAGGGGCTCAGGGCCGGTATGACATGATACAGAGTAACTTCCGCATCTAACTTGGCCGCCAGTTCAATAGCATGTTCAGCCGCAGCATTGGCCTTTTCCGATCCGTCCAGGGGAACTAATATTTTCTTATACATGTTGTATCCCTCCTCCGATTTGATTAATATTTCACAATCCATTATACTGTATTTTGTATACTTTCTCTATATTTTTTTTTAGTTTTTGCAAAAAATTTTACAATACAACCGGGCCAACTATACAGTATAGTCCCAGGGCAAATACCGGATATTTTTTAAAGGCTGTACTGACTGGGAATATTACAAATTAAGAAAAATATTAAGGATACTACTCCGGAGGTATAACCGTGACCCTAATAAAAATCCCCGCATCATCCCTGGTGGTGCTTTGCGGCCCGGCGGGCTGCGGCAAATCAACTTTCGCCCGGAAAAATTTTAAGCCTACCCAAATCGTATCAACGGACCACTGCCGGGCGATGGTCAGTGACGACGAGTCCAACATATCCTCCAGTTACAGGGCCTTCAAAGTTTTCCGCTGTATTATCGAACAACGGCTGGCCATGGGACGGCTCACAGTGGCGGATTCCACCGCCCTAACCCGGAAGGCCCGCCGGGAACTCCTGGAAATGGGCAGGGCCTACGACTTTCAGATAATTATCCTCGTCTTTAATATACCGCTGGAGACTTGCATCAAGAGAAACCTGTCCAGAAGCAGGGTGGTGAGTGAAAAAGTACTGGCCGGCCACAGCCGGCAATTGAAAAAAACACTGGAGGAAATAAAACAGGAAGGGTTTGACGGTATCCATATACTGGACCTGGAGGAAAAGGAGAACACCTCTGTACATGTGGTTCCCCTGCCCCTGGAAAGACAGGATAGCGGCCCCTTCGATATCATCGGCGACATCCACGGCTGCTGTGATGAATTGGAAATGCTGCTGGACCGTCTTAGTTATATAAAGAACGATAACAGCTATGCCCACCCCTCCGGGAGGAAAGGCATATTTCTTGGGGATCTTGGCGACCGTGGTCCACGTTGTCTGGACAGTATCAATCTGGTCATGGCTATGGTGGACGAAGGTAATGCCCTCTACGTACCCGGCAACCATTGCAACAAACTGGCCAGATACCTTGCGGGGAGAAGCGTGAAAGTCAGTCATGGCCTGGAGAACACCGTGCGGGAAATAAATAAACTTACGGAATGGAAACGGACGGAATTTAGCAGCCGCTATCTAGAGTTTTTTTATAACGCCTGGCCCTATCTCATTCTGGACGGAGGAAAACTGGTGCTTTCCCACGCCGGTATAACCGGTAAAATGATCGGCAAACTGTCCGGGAGAATCAGGGAATTTTGCATGTATGGGGACACCACCGGGCAGCTAACCCCTGAAGGCCTACCGGTGCGCCGGGACTGGGCCAGGAATTACCGGGGCAAAGCCCTGGTGGTTTACGGGCATGTGCCCGTGCCGGAGGCCGAGTTTAGAAATAATACCATTGATATCGACCAAGGCTGCGCCATAGGGGGAAAACTCACTGCCCTGCGCTACCCGGAAAGGGAACTGGTTCAGGTGCAGGCCCTGGACAGGTACTACTGCCGGGGAATTTTCCGAAACCTGGCCAGCCTCCCCGGGCCGGGAGAAGACCTGCATCCCTCTCTGATGCCCAGTGCAGACGCTTGAAAAAACCGGCTGTAATTGCCCATAAGGAATTGTCAGACTTTGTTCGCAAAATCGTAGCAATTAGAGGATAAACTATTTATAAGGGGTCGGGTAACGGCACCAGATTTGGTGAACGGCACCAATCCCGCAGAAAGGAGGTGAATATAGATGAAGAAAAAATTATTTGCTCTATTAGTGGCAACCATGATACTGGTATTGGGAATAGCCCAGGTAGCCTCCGCGGACTGGGGCGGCGGAATGTTCTGTACAAGGGGTGGCAATCTGTCCCAACTGAGCGCCGACAACTGGCAAAACCCGACCGCATTTTTGGACCTGACCGATGAGCAAGTCCGCAAGGCTCAAGGAAATCCAGCAAAATGCCTTCAATAGCTCCCAGGACCTGCGCACCAAACTGCAAAAAACCATGTTTGACTTAAGGCAAATGCAGTGGGAGAAAAATCCCGACCAGGCCAAGCTGAACGCTAAAATAAACGAAATCAACAGCCTGCGCAACCAGTTGTACCAGCAAAACCAGAAAACCCGTGAACAAATGTCCACCGTACTTACCCAGGAGCAACTGGCCAAAATAGGCCGGCAAGCTTTTGGCTGCGACGGTAGAGGATTTGGACACCGGGGCGGCATGTGAGGGTTCCAGGGAACAGCCCAATAAATGTTCCCGGGACATCCATCGAATATAAACGAGTCTTGGGTTCGGAAGGGGTTATTCCCCTACCGAACCCTTAGAGCGAACTATAAGGTATGGGGACACACCTCTCTTTGGAGCTTGGATCTAGTGTCAGAGGAATGTCCCCAATTTTGAGCTATACAGCCTGTTGATCCCCTGCCTTCGAGGACGGGGTCTTACAGGCTGTTAGCGAGATAAATATTGTATCTAAATAACAGTCCCTATTCCAGACGTTCTCATATAAAACATAACAATGACACATAATCTATAAAGAGCCGCTCACTTCATAGCCGGGGAGTGATAAATCATACAGGAAAACAATAAGAAAAAAATTGCCGTGGTAGGCGCAGGCCAGGTGGGTACAGCAACCGCTTACGCCATCGTAATTAGCGGCCTGGTCAATGAACTGGTACTTGTGGACATAAACCGCAGCAAGGCTGAAGGGGAAGCCATGGATATAGCCCATGGGGCTTCTTTTGTCAAGCCCGTAAATATATATGCAGGTGATTTTTCTCAATGCCTCGATGCCGATATAATCATATACACCGCAGGTGCGGCCCAGAAGCCCGGGGAAAGCAGGCTGGATCTGGCGGCCCGGAACACCGCCATACTAAAGGAGACACTATCGGAAATAATCTATCCGGATAGCAAATCCATTTTGCTGGTGGTGGCAAACCCGGTGGATGTTTTAACCTATGCAGCACTAAAAACCATAAAAATGCCGCCCGGCAAGGTGCTTGGCTCCGGCACGGTACTGGACACTTCCCGCTTCCGCTATTTAATCAGCCGGCACTGCCTGGTGGAGCCCAGAAATATACATGCCCATGTGGCCGGAGAGCATGGTGACAGCGAAGTGCTGCTCTGGAGCACGGCCAATATAGCCGGCATCAGTATTGACAAATTCTGCGACCGCCGGGGTCTGTCCGTTCCGGACAGAAATACTATCAGCAGCGGGGTGCGCCGCGCCGCCTATGAAGTTATCGCCCGCAAGGGTTATACCTGCTTTGCCATAGGACTTGCCGTGAAAAGAATTTGTGAATGCATTTTAAGGGATGAGAGTTCCATTCTGACCGTATCGGGGCTTTTATCCGAGGAATATGGCCTTAACAATGTATGCATGAGCCTGCCGTCTATAGTTAACCGTGAAGGAAGAGCCATAACCCTGGAAGTTTCTTTGGCCGAAGACGAAAAATCCGCACTGCAGCGCTCTGCGCAAGCATTGCGGCAGGTACTGGATAATTTAAAAATATAACCAGTAATTTATTCTATTCATGATGATTATCTGCCCAGTTGCCTGCGGATTTCCGCACAAACGGTATTGATGTCTCCGGTCGCCAGGTTGAAATCGTGGTTTTTCTTTATTCCCAGTTCTGTTGCAATTGTATAATCAGTTACTTTAAACCCGGCGTGCTCCAGTGTCTTTTTGGCGCAGCCGGCCGGGCAGCCGTCTATGGCCACGATGCGCCTGGCTACCTTGGCCGATTCAATGAAACTGTCCAGGTGCCCGCCGATGCCGGCAAGGCAATACAGCTTGCCCACACCGGCTTTGGTCAGGTCCACTCCGGCCTGGTTTGCAATCTGCCCCACATTGGAGCCTCCGGAACATGGAAAAATTAAAATTTCAGTGGGTTCACAGTTACAAGTATCGGACATTTTATTTACCCTCCCCAAAAGGTAAAATTATTTTATTAGTAGATTGAAAACCTTCCGGCCCCTTTGTATTTTGCACAAAATGAAAACTACATATTTTGCGTACTGAAATATTTTCTTTTATACCCAAGGGCTACATTTACCAGCCCGATCATAACGGGCACCTCAATAAGTGGACCGATTACCGCTGCAAAGGCCTGGCCGGAGTTGATGCCGAAAACCGCCACGGCCACGGCTATGGCCAGCTCGAAGTTATTGCTGGCGGCTGTAAAGGCCAGGGTTGTGGACTGCTCGTAATTAACTCCCGCCCTCTTGCTGAGGAAGAAAGAAAGGAAAAACATGATCAAGAAGTAAATCAAAAGGGGAATGGCTATCCTGACCACATCCAGGGGCAGGCTGATAATATAATTACCCTTTAAGGAAAACATGACCACGATGGTAAACAAAAGGGCTACCAGCGCCAGGGGACTAACGGTGGGCACGAATTTTTTTTCGTACCACTCCTTGCCCTTGGCGGGGATCAGTGTAAACCTGGTTATGACGCCGGCGGCAAAGGGAATACCCAGATAAATGGCCACGCTTATGGCCACTTCGGCCATGGAAATATGTATCTCCATGGATGCCAGACCCAGCCAGCGGGGGGCCAGGGTTACAAATACATAGGCGTAAACGGAAAAGAATATAACCTGGAATATTGAATTCAGGGCCACCAGCGCCGCGGCGTATTCCGCGTCACCCCTGGCCAGTGAATTCCATACTATGACCATGGCAATGCAGCGGGCCAGTCCAATTATAATCAGACCCACCATGTATTCAGGATAGTGTTGCAAAAATATTACAGCCAGAAAGAACATCAGCACCGGGCCTATGACCCAGTTTTGCACCAGCGACAGGCCAAGCACCCTGCCGTTTTTCAACACTTTGCCTATTTCCTCATACTTCACCCTGGCCAGGGGGGGATACATCATCACAATTAGGCCGATGGCTATAGGTATTGAAGTGGTGCCCACCTGGAATTTATTCAACAGTCCGGCCACCTGGGGCACGACATAGCCCAGTCCAACCCCCAAAAACATGGCTAAAAATATCCAAAGGGTGAGAAATCTGTCCAGCACGGACAGTTTTGCAGCTGCTTTTTCATTCAAGGCGCTTACCTCCCGCAAAAAATATTTATCCCTTGCCTCTGCCAAACATAATTTGCACTACGTTGCTAAAGGCAGGTCAAATTTATGCTGCGTCATATATCCTTTTCGCATACTGATTTTTTATAACCCAGTGTCTCGCACATATTGGGATTTTGCCTCAGCGGCGAGGATCCGGGCATAGTGTCGGAAAAGCAATGCAAATCATGGAGAAAAAGATTTACCTGGTTGAAAAAATTTTGCAAACCGGTTTTATTAAGCGTATAAAATACCATTTTCCCTTGTTTTTCTGTGCACACCAGGCCGGCCTGCTTAAGTATCTTTAAATGATGTGAAACCGCCGGCTGCGACAGACCGATAGCATGCATTATTTCACAGACGCCCATTTCCTGGCGGGCCAGCAATTTTAGAATATTTTGGCGGTGCTGGTCCGCCAGGGCTTTTAGGATATCAATCATTACATCACCTGCCTTAATAATATTTATCTTGTTAAATATATGAATATGTTAATGGGTTTAGTATGTTATGTCAAGAAAAGTACAGGCATCCCCGGAAGAAAAAAATACCCGGCAGCTATTGTGCCGGACTTATCAAGACGTTACCAAACCGTTTTAATGTCTTGGACCCCACATTATAATGGATACACCTGCAAGACAGATAACCGCACCGATCCAGTCATATATATCCGGCGTCTTTTTATCTATCCACCAACCCCATAATGTTGATAGTACAATGAATATGCCACCGTAAGCCGCATAAACCCTGCCAAAGTTTTGTTCGGTCTGCAGGGTAGGTATTATTCCGTATAATACCAGTACTACACCACCAATTAACCCAATTGTGATGCTTTTCTCTTCCCTCAACCAGAGCCAAATAAGATATCCCCCACCAATTTCAGCCAATCCGGCAATAATAAATAATAAAATAGACTTCAACATAATTTATCACCTATTTTTAAAACATAATTTATTTGAAAGGCCATTGATACTAACGTCAGGTAGTATCAATGGCCTTTCATTCCCGCCTATAAAATTATATTAAACAAATATCCCACCAGAGTTATAGACACCGCCAGAATACCGACAAAAATAGCAATCAATTTAGGCTTTAAGACATTGCGCAGTATGATCATCTCCGGCAGCGAAAGGGCGGTTACCGACATCATAAAGGCCAGCACCGTTCCTATGGACATACCTTTTTCCATCAGGGCGTGCACAATGGGGATGGTGCCCGCGGCGTTGGAATACAGCGGCACGCCTATAATTACAGCCAGCGGCACGGCAAAAAAATTACCCTTGCCCGCCCATTTGACCAGAAAATCCTGCGGGGCATAGCCATGGATAAAACCGCCGATGGCTATACCGATAATCACATACAGCCACACCTTTTTTAATATCTGTAAAGTATACTGGTAAGCCTGCACAGCCCTATCCCGCCAGGACGGTTTTTCCATTTCCATGTCCACGGACTTGATCTGATATACATAGTCTTCCACATAGCCTTCCAGCTTCAGCTTGCCTATCATGATGCCGCCGAAAATGGCTACAATTAGTCCGGCAGCAGTATATATAATGGCCACCTTCCAGCCCAAAAGGCCCCACAGCATTACCAGGGCCACTTCATTTACCATTGGTGATGATATAAGAAAGGAAAAAGTCACTCCCAGAGGCACCCCGGCTTCTACAAAGCCTATGAAAACCGGTACGGCGGAGCATGAGCAAAATGGTGTCACTATTCCCAGCAGTGCTGCCATAATGTTTCCAATAAACAATTTTTTGTGGCTTAATATTTTTTTTGTTTTTTCCGGAGGGAAAAAACTCCGGATAATGGACACAAAAAAAATAATTATGGAAAGCATCAGCAATATTTTTACAGTGTCATAAACAAAAAAGTTCAGTGCATCCGCCAGATGGGTGCCGTGAGCAAGCCCAAATAATTTGTAAGTTACAGTATCAGCCAGCCATTTTAGCATTTTTAGTCCCCCTATTTTCTAACCCGTTGCAGTAATTTAGACTTTTTTTCTGCATTGTTGAGCAATATTCCATCCAAAACCTTCATCATGTCATGAATTTCCGGGTAACATACCCAGTACACAACCCTTGCCCCTTCTTTTCTACAATCAAGAATTCCTGATTTTTTCAAAATACTCAGGTGCTGGGATGTGTTGGATTGCTCCAGCCCGATTTCCTCGATAATGTCACAAACACATTTTTCCCCCGCCCGCAGCGTTTCAATTATGGTAATCCTGGTTGGGTGGGCAATGGATTTTAATATTTCCGCCCTTTCTTCTATCAAAACCGTTCACCTCTTTTAATCACATTATTATATTACAATTTCATAATATGATACATTTACCACAAGGTCAATAGCCATATGAAAAAATTTTACTAACAGGGGGCAATACCAGCGAAGGTTAAACCAGGGGCAATTGTCAGACAATTTACACACGTATACGTGGTGCCTTCGCCCCATATTTCTTGGCGTCTACTGTCCATGATGACATTGGCCACTTCGGCAATGGCGTTTCGCAAATTATCCTTGTAAATAAATTTCCGACGGATGTAAAGAAGATCTTTGTAACTCTCACCATGCTCACCGGCGCTAATCCTTTTTAGACCGGTGTTGGTACCCAGTCCGTATAAAGTAAGAATAAGCCGTTTCTGGAGGGTTGCACGATCAATTACCTCTCTCGCGGCGACCGTTTTGAACTGGTCGGTAAAAAATACCCGAAGGTCGGCTTCTTTCAGGATATCCAAGAGGTTTGTCATAGGCCACCTTCACTGGACTTCGGCCTTCAGCCTCGATTTACCGGTTCTGGTTGAGCTTCAAGGGGTGATACTGATATCCACCCGTTTCCTTTAGTCGTTATCTTGACCTTAGGATTTTTCGGAATGCTGTTATTGAGGCGTTCTAAAGCGGATTTCATAGCCAATATAAGCCCTTCAATAAATACATCGGCCTCAATGGGCTGTTTTAGAACCTTGTAGTTCTCAACGCGGTATTGCTCAAAGTCGGCAGGCAGATCCTCGTCGGGGTTATGATAACGGTTAGCAGAATAATATTTCTAGGAATTATTTTTAACACAAAATATACCTCTGGAATGATGGTTGCCAGAGGTATATTACAATTCTATAACTAAAACAATAAGGCGGCTAAAATGCTGCCTTATTAATGATCTTCGTGACTATCCTGCCCGCTTTGACTAAGGTAAATCAACCTGTAAACCGAATTCATGCTTGGACACCTCTCCGGTAATATAACCGGCATCACTATTTAGTTGGCGAAGTTCTTCTTCGATTAAAGGTTCTTCGTCCAGATTAATTTCCTGCTTGGCCAAGGTTACTTTTAATCTCTTACTTTTTTCTTTAATCATTATTAAGGCGCTCTTTTACCCATGAGGCAATAAGGTCAGAGTATTTAACACCTTTTTGTTTTGCAATCAAACGAAGGCGTTTTTCGTCTTCTTTTTCAAGGTCAATAGATATAATTAATTTTTTTCTGGTAAACTTTACTTCTTTAGTTTCCTCAAGATCATTTTCAAAATCAGCGAGAGAATTATTATTCCAAAAATCTCTGGCTTCTTGAAAGGTGCCAAAATTAGGTATGGTTTTGTTAGTCATTATTGGATTGCCTCCGGTAATATTTTCGTTCGTTTTCATCCATATCCCGGGCAGTGACTACCATGGCCCGGCTATTCTTAAAGTATATAAACATTACGAAAAGATATCGGCCTGATTCAGTTTTTCCCAAGGCATAGTAGGTAAGGTTTAACCCCTTGGAGGCTTGTTTGTTTTTAACGATTATTGGTTTTCCGAAACATACCTCTTCGACTTCTTCCGGATCTACGTTATGCCTTGCTATGTGATAAATTATATCATCATTCCAAATAAATTCATGGATATTCAAAAGATCTCACCGCATTTCTTTAAAGACGGGTGTGTATGAATTATAACTGTTTAATCTTATGGCTGTCAATAATATCCATATGTTATTTATAACCAACTAAATACTGTCTCAAACTTTCCTTTTCCTGTTTCCGTCAGATAGATAGCGGATATTAATTCAGATAACCAAGATACCTTAGTATCTCGGATTCTACATCCCTGTACTTGACACAGGTACAGCCGGATGTAGGGCACCAGAGAAATTCCTTATGGTAGATGCTTTTTTCTTGACATTAACGCCCAATGGAAGTTTAATAAACATATAAGTACATTATTATATTAATATATTTTGCGTATCATTTTCAGTTTCTATCAAAAAAATAATATCAAAATAACAGCAAGGAGGATTTTATCATGGGGGAAAAGAAAACCTGCGGAAGCGGCTGCAGCACTGCCTTAACCGCTGAGCATACTGATAAAATAGAATATTAATTTTTTGGAAAGGGTGTATATATTGGGGAAAATCACTGAAATAAACAGCCACGATCATAAACCTGAACATAATCATAAACACGAACATGAACACAGCCATAACCACAGCCACGCTGCTCACCATTGCGGCGGAGCAATTCATTCCAATGCCTCGGTCGGGAAAATGGGTATAGTATTCTTTATCACCCTGGTTATTCTGGCGGTGGAAATCACCGGGGGCATAATATCCAACAGTCTGGCCCTGCTGTCCGACGCCGGGCACGTATTCACCGATCTGGCTGCCATAGGACTATCCACAATCACTGTGATGCCAAATCATTTTCAGCACTTTTGCAGCTGGCCACGCAGCTTTCGCTGTCCAGTCCCGCCAGCCTGCGGCTTTCCTCTCTGAATTCCGGCAGGGTTGTTATGTCTGCCGCCAGAAAATCCTGAAAGCCGTTCAGTACATTTTCCATGACTTCACGGCTGATTATATAAAATGTTTTTTGTGCTTCTTTGTTTTCCTTTAATATATAGGCATCCTTAAGCACTCTTAGGTGTTGCGATATTCTGGGCTGGCTCATTTGTAAAACCGCTTCCAGCTCACACACATACATGGGCCGCACGGACAGCAACCTTAATATTTTTATTCTGGTGGGCTCTCCCAGAGCTTTAAAAACTCTCACATACTGTTCCATAAATACCTCCATAAACAGAAACTTATATAATTATAGTATAACAAAAAATAGTGAATAACTATATCTCCGGGCCAAATTTGTGCTCCCGGGCCTAGGCAATCAATATTTATTAAATCTTTCAGCCAGTCAAACACTTGATAGGCATCGGTGGAATTAGCCGCCTTGGCTATGGTCACCCGCCGGGGAAGAGCGTTATTAGACGCACATCCCTGGTAAAGGTAAGATTGTAGGCATGACTGTTGAATGTGGCTATGCCCATGACACCGCCAAAAATAAATGTGTAGCGGGGTCCCAGGGTATCCATGGCCCGGTGCAGTCCGAAGGATTTGCCTTTCTTGTCGGGATCACAGGAAACTGCAATTATGGCGTCCCTGGGCGCGGTGCGAATACCTGTCGCCCACCCTGCCCCAAAGCACCCAGGACCAGGAAGAGGCAAATACAATCAATATTTTCGCCAGCGCGGAAAAGCCATAGCCGAAAATAGCCAGGTGTTTCCTGCAGTTAAACCTATCCGACACATAGCCGGAGAAAACCTTCAGCAGGCTGGCCAGGCTTTCCGCAAACCCTTCTATGACTCCTACGATGGCCGGAGTAGCACCCAGGGTGTTGACCAGAAAAAGCGAGCGGGTTGACCATTTCCGAACTGATATCTGTCAGCAGGCTTGTCAGTCCCAGGAGAATAATATTAAACATAACTCTGCCACCTTATGAAAAATTAAAGGCTCCCGCCGGGGCCACACAGCCCGGCAGAAGCCATCAGCGCAACGCATTAGGCGAGCTCCATCGCCGCTTGTATTAGAATTACCAGTACAATTTAACATTTTAGCTACAAAGTGTCAACGGTAAGAACTAACGACAACTTGCATCCCCATTATTGAAGATTTAATCAGTAGCATCATTACGCCGTTTTTTGCCCGGAGGCAGGACTGCTCCGGTGTATCTGGTACATAATTCTATATGGGCCATATATAATCTCACGGGTGTTTTCCTCACCGATTTCCGGCACAATCCGTCCACTTTTAGGATATCGGGACAGCCTCTTTGTTGCCATAATTACATCGCTCGCAAATTTTTCAGAATAGTAAACTGAATCCCTCGCAATATAATTCTTAATGGACTGTAAATCCTGAAAAGCCGGTTTTGTCCAAAGCACCTTAATCATTGCTTGACAAGCAAGCCTTTCACTTCATCCACCGTGAAAACATCTCCGTTTTCAATAGCAACCATGGCATTTTTATGTTTCTGTAGGATATACAGTTCATATATAATATCTTCCAGCGTAGCATTTTCCGGCAATCTGCTGATAAGACTGATAACCTCTTGTTTTACCATCGATTTCATCACCTCAAAAATATTGTACCACAAATTCAGTCACATAAACGTAAAACCATAGTTTTATGTCTATCCAGCAGCTATTTTGCGCTTAATACCTCAGGGTAGCAATAAGCCGTTGCGGGTTGAGCAGGAGGTCCAGGGCGTCACAAATTCTGCTCACTATAATGTCGGCGCTTTTTATGGTTATGCCCGAGGCCCCCTCCGGGCCGATTATAGCTATCCCAAGAGCCGCCCGGGCCAGCATGAAAGCGTCGTTGGCGCCGTTGCCCACTGCCACCACACCATCAGTCCCCAGTTTCTTCACGAAATTCTCTTTTTCACTGCCGCCGATGGGGTTTGACAATATTGTCAGTTTTCCATTGATGCCCTTGCACTGCGCCGCCGCCTTGCCGAAGGTATCCGCAGTCAGTATGTGTACCTTTAAATCCCCGGCGAGGATATTTAATTTCTCTTCAACCTCCTTGATTAATACACCGTCGCAGGCCATGGTGCCGTTGTAATCCAGCACTATATGCTGCAAATTTAGTTCACCGTACCCGGGTATAGTTACGCTGATCATTATTATCTCTCCTCGGTTGTCAATTAATAATTTGTTTACATGACTTCACCGCAAGATCATCTGCCGATCCGGCCAACCGCAGAAACTATTGATATATATGTTCCAGAGTAAGGGGTAATTTATTGTTAAGTCCTTTGGAAAACAGCAACTGGTAGACATTAAGCCCGGATACCCTGAAAGAAGAGGCACAGCTGCTCAAATAAAGCCCCCACATACGTACGAAGCGCTCTCCGAATTTTTCCTTGACCACCGATATGTGCTTTTGAAAATTTTCATACCAGCGGTCCAGGGTCATGGCGTAATGCAGGCGCAAACTCTCCGCATGCAGCAGGTGAAAATTATGCCCGGACAATAGCCAGATAGTTTCCCTCAATGACGGTATGTAGCCTCCGGGGAATATATATTTATCGATCCAGGGATTGATGGGATATTCATCGGTGCCCATGATGGAATGAAGCAGGGACAGCCCGCCGGGCAACAGCATTTTGTCAACCGCTTCCATATATTTAGCCAGGTTTTCCTTACCCACATGCTCGAACATACCCACGCTGACTATCTTTTCAAAACTATAATCCTCCCCGGCCAGGTCAAGATAATTGGCAAGCCTGACGTCTACCAAATGTGACAGGCCCAGGTCTTTCACCCTCTCCCTGACGGCGCTGTACTGTTCCTCGCTAAGGGTAATGCCCAGTGCCCGCACCCCATAATCCCTGGCCGCTTTAATGATCAGCCAGCCCCAGCCGCAGCCTATATCCAGCAGCCTTTCGCCAGGCTTAAGCTGTAGCTTCTTCAGAGTATGGTCAATTTTCCGCAACTGGGCCTGGTGTAATGTGTCGCCGGGTCTACCAAAATAGGCACAAGAATAACTCATAGTTTCATCCAGCCAGAGGGAAAAGAAATCATTGCCCAAGTCGTAATGATGCTGTATATTTTGCTTTTGCCTGGCTTTGGAGTTGCCGATTATGCTGCCGATGAGGGAAACGATTTTGCCGGTTATGCCGTCGGTAATGTTCTCCTTGTTTTTCTCGACTATGTTTATAATTTCCTCCATACTGCCCTCAAAATCGACAACGCCGTCCATATAAGCCTCCCCAAAGGCCAGTACGATATTGTCCGTTTCAAAGTTGACGGCCAGGGGTTTTTTGAAGACAATCTTAGCTACGGGCTCTCCCTGGCCGTAGGCTATGGTGTCCCCGTCCCAGTAGCACACCTCGAAATTGGCATCCCGGAACTTGTTAAAGAAAGAGTGATATATGCTCTTGATCATATGGCACCCCCTGAAATATGGAATCTTAAAACAATCTTATTCAAGACGAAGAACGTTTTTTCCGAATATTTTTTGATGGCCTCCAGGAAACTCCACTTCCGCCTGGCTGATGGGCTGGTCGGAGAAAAACAGAAATATGGCGGCTTCCACCATGGGCAGGTGACTATGACCCGCTGGGAGATACGCTGACTATTTTTACTGTATTCAGCTAATTTCCTTAATTACCAGCACCACATAACCGGTACCCCCCTTTTTTTTTATACTGTAACCCAGCCTATATCTTTACATCTCACCCACTTCTCCCAGCTGATCTTCCTCTTCGGGATAAAAATACTTTTGGGCGATGACAGTTGGCACTATGGCGCTTAAAATAACGGCAGCCACCAGAATGCTGTATTGTCCCTGGTTAATGAGTTTATTGTTCAAGCCGTACAGGGCGGAGATGGTACCGAAGGTCAGTCCCGTGCTCATCAGCAGGGTAGTATAGATGGCCACACGCCTTTTGTATTTAAAAAAATAAGTAACGGGCATTATCCCTATAAATTTAGCAGCCATTTTTATTAGCAGAAAAACCGCCGTAATACCGGCAAACATCCATAATGCCCTGACGGAGACCAGTGAGCCCGCCTTGAGGAAATAAAAAGGTGTGAAGGCTGCAAATGCAATGGATCGCATTTTGTCCAGCGTTCCTCTGTAATGGGTAAAAAATTTAGCCATGGCCATGCCTATGATATAGGCCGGAAGAACGGCCTCACTGCCGCTGTATACCGCCAGGCTGGCCAATACGGCCAGAATTAAAAAGATGAATTTAATTTCCGGCTCACTTACCACCCCGCCAAACTTGCCAAACAGGTATTTGGCCATGGGCGTCACCAGCAAAACGGCCATAAAAAGTGCTGCAGTAAAGATCCACAGCTTCAGGGTAAATCCGGTAAACAGAAGTCCCAGGGCCACCACGGTACCCAGATCTGTAATGAAGCAGGCGGCCAGGATTGTTTGACCCAGGTCGCTCTTATTCATCCCAGTTTCGATCATCACAGCGTAAACCACCGCCACTGAGGTTGTGGACAGGGCAATGCCGGCTATTTTAGCCGCGTTCAAATCCCAGTGAAAAATATAATAGGCGAAAGCCATAGCCCCCAAAAAGGGGAACAAGAACGATATAAAGCCGATACTCATACTCTCCCGGAATTTTTTCTTTAATATTCCAGGATCAATTTCGACTCCGGCTAAAAAAGTTAAAATAACAGCGCCGAAGCTGGCAAAAAAGGTAACCCACTGGGTGATTTCCAGGTTCACAATGTTTGCCCCCACCGTACCGCACAGTATTTCCACCAGAGCCACTGAAATACCGAATCTTATAGATATCAGGCTGGCCAGCAGGGCCAGGAGTATCCACTGGGCAGCTACCACATAGCTATGTTCCATATAGATTCACTCCAAAATAATAATTTGAGTTACAATTCCGTGTTTTCTTGCAAGATGACTAAATAAGCAAGTTGTTTCTGTAACGGAGAAAATATTCCAATCAAATAATAGTATTTCCCAGGAGCCGACCTCAATTAACGGCAAAAATACTAACTACACTCTCCTTTCTTTAATTAATTACAAAAATTAAAGCTCCTACCACATACTTATGCTTGTGGTAGGAGCCATCAGCTTCGCAGCATTAGGCGAGCCCCATCGCCAAAATTATATATTTTATAAAATTTTAATCTAGACAGCAATAAATGTCAATTAAAAATACAATTGTGTTTCGTAGCAATATTAATATTACTTATTTAATTATCCTGACCGGGCAGCTTGCCTTTTTGCTAATCTTGCCGGCAAGGCTGCCCAGCATAATTTTTTTAATGCCGGTATGGCCTCTTGATCCAATAACTATTTCTTTGCATTCTTCTCTTTTTGCAACTTCACAAATGACCTTTAATGGATCCCCTTCAAGTATTATAATTGGTACTTTAAGCCCCCTTAGATTAAAAATATTGTTTACCTGCCATTTTATTCTACCTGCCAGTTTAGCTAAGTTTAAATCATAATCATCCCCGGACACGCCCAGGAATCTTGCCAGATCCCTGGTGAAGGGCAGGACAAACAAAACCAGGCAGTGGATACCGGCATCGCCGGACATCATATCCGCCACATACTTCGCCGCCCGAACAGAGCATTTTGAACCGTCAAAGGGGAGAAGAATTTTTGAGGCCATCAGCCACACCCCATCCCTGGCTCGTTTTTCATTTTACTGTCGGCGTCAACAATACAATTATGCAAACCCGGGAATAAATAAAACTCCCACCCATTCAGGCAGGAGCTATCAGCTCAAAAGCGTTTGGCAACGAGCTCCATCGCTCTTTACATTATAATTTATAATATTCTATCATATCTTACGATATTACACTATATATTTTCGTTGACTTTTTACCAGCGGTTTGCTATTTTTAGGACATGTAAAAAACGGCGATAGAGTTCGCCTAACGCTGTAACGCTGATGGCTCCTGCCTGGCTTTGTGGCCCCGGCGGGAGTATTTTATTGTAGTGATATTGCTGCAGGATACTGGTTACCATTAAAAACAGGCAGGTGATAGCATGCTAAGCAATATATTAGTCGCTTTTGACGGCTCGGGACACTCCCTCCGGGCGGCCAGATTTGCTGCTAAAGTAGCCAGGATCATTCCCGGTTCCAAATGCACACTTATTACAGTGCTGACTTTCACCAGAGAAGAAGCCCGCTTTTTAGGCGCATCCAGTGAGGAGTTTGAAAAGGCGGAAAAATCCCTGGAAGCAAAGATTTTTGGCGATATCAAAAATTACTTCAGTGGTATGAATATTCCACTGATCACTGTATTCAGGGACGGAGACCCGGCCAGGGAAATATTAAAATACGCCGAGGTATATCATATTGATCATATCGTAATCGGCTCCAGGGGGCTGGGCAACATCAAGGGAACACTACTGGGAAGCGTAAGCAGTAAGGTAATCCACAACTCAAAATGCCCTGTCACAATAATTAAAGACAAAATAAATGCAACTCCGGAGAGCGCAAAATGAAAAATGTTTTGAGCGTGGGTATGGGAGGTATTTTAGGGGCTCTTGCCAGGTATTTTATTTATATGCCGTTAAACTCCCACTTCTTCTTTCCCTGGGGAACAATGACGGTAAATATGATGGGGAGTTTTTTTCTGGCCTTTTTCCTGACCCTGGCTCTACACCATTTTTATCACAGATCCCTGTTGGTACTGTCCATTTCCACCGGCTTTACCGGGGCTTTTACCACATTTTCGTCAGTCAGCGTGGAGATGGCAAAAATGGTACAAATCCACCCCATGATAGCCTTGCTTTACGTTATGGCAAGCTTTTCCGCAGGCCTTTTGCTGGCTTACACCGGAAGATTACTGGGGGAAAACGTGTCAGCGTTAATAGACAACAGGCTGGGTCTAAAGGAGGAAGGCAGCGTTGAATGATGTCCTTCTGGTGGGCGCCGGAGGGTTTTTGGGAGCTTCCGCCCGTTATCTTCTGGGTAAATATATAAACAGGAAATGGAATGGGGATTTCCCTCTGGGAACTTTCGTAATTAATATTATAGGAAGTTTTTTACTGGGGCTGTTAGTTTTCTACCCGGCTGTAGCGGGCCTGTTCACCATAGAAATGAGCCTGGGCGTGGGAATCGGTTTCCTGGGGGCTTTTACCACCTTTTCCACCCTGGAATACGAAACGCTGGTGTTGCTGGAAAAAGGTAAAGCTACCACGGCGTTACTTTACGTCCTTGGCAGCTTTATTATAGGTTTTTTAGCCGTCTGGGTTTGCTTATGGCTATAATGCTTAACTATTGCTAGCCGGTTACGGGCATACGCCTGCAAGCGGCTTATTTAGAGTCGCGCCAGCCCCTGATGAGTTTTCTGGCCTGGGAAATGGTAATGGCTGACTCCTCGAAATCGAAATCATCCTTTTCTTTAAGTATTTCCATTAGATGTCCTATCCTCGGCAGCCTGAGATTGACGCTGCGAATCAAGTCATGATTTAAAAATACTTGTTCGGGTGTGCCCTCCAGCACTATTTTTCCTTTTTCCATCACGTATACCCTGCTGCAATACAGCGGCACCAGATCAATATCATGGGTGGACAATACAATGGATATTGCCAGCTTTTTCTGAATCTCCCTGAGTAAATTCATCAATTCGCTGACTCCCATGGGATCCAGCCCGGCGGTAGGCTCATCAAGCACCAGTATTTCCGGCTCCATGGCCAGTATACCTGCTATAGCCGCCCTCTTTTTCTGGCCGTAGCTCAGGCTGTGCACCGGCCTGTTCCTGTAGTCCCACATTTTTAAAAGCTTCAGGGTCCTCTCAACGCGCCTGTTGATCTCGCCGGCTTCCAGCCCCATGTTGGTCACGCCATAGGATACGTCTTCATATACAATGGGGGCAAACAACTGGTCGTCGGGGTTCTGAAAAACAAGGCCCACAGTTTTGTACAGGCTGTTTTCACGCCATTTTTCAATATCCTTCCCCTTGACCATTATTTTTCCCTTAGAAGGTTTCAGCAGTCCGTTAAACAGCATAAAAAAGGTGGTTTTACCACAGCCGTTAGCTCCCAGGAGCCCGACAAACTCACCTTTTTTTACGCTGATGCTCACTCCATTTAAAGCTTCATAGCCGTCAGAGTATTGAAAAAAAATGTCTTTAGCTTCCAGCATGTTCACAAACGCTAATTCTCCCCTCACCGGCAAAAAAACAGTATCGACCCCAAAGTTGATGTCAGGCCAAGGGAAACAAGTAAATCACTTTTCGTAAAACTGGCATTATACTGAACCTTAATTTGCTGACCGTTATAACCCCTGCTTTTCATGGCCCTGTGCAGTTTCTCACTCTTGTCCACAGCTCTGAGCAGTATTATGCCCGAAAGATTGCCCAGAGACCGTACGGACTCGCCCGGTGACGAATAACCCAATCTGATCTTTTGAGCGTTTTTTACAGTGGTAAATTCATCGAAAAGTACGAACACGTAACGGTAAGTAATCATCATTACTTCCAGAAAGGCGCCGGGCAAACGGAACCAGCCTGCCGCGTAGATCAGTTTGTTCATTGAGGTGCTCAGGGTAAGAAACAATACCGTGGCTATTCCCGCCAGCACCCTGCACATCAATACAATACCCCTGGCAAGACCTTCCCGGTATCCGGAAAAAGTAACCCCAAACAGGTCCACGGTGAATATAGGCGTATGGCCATATAAAAATATTTGGGTTGCCAGGACGGCTACCGCTATTGATATAGCCGGCAGGCCCCGGATTAAAAAAATTTTCTTATTCACCCGCAACATAATGATGCCAGCCACCATAAAAAATACTACGGAGAGATGTACAAACACGTTCCGGGTACAAATGATCAGGACAAGCAGCGCAAAGGAGAAAAATAATTTAACCCGGGGATCAATACGTGTAATAAAGTTGTCTTCGTAAGAGGATTTGTCGTTTAATAAACCAAGCCCGCTCCCCAAAACAAATCATTCTCCTTTTTCGGAACAAATTGATTTATTTGGTAGTATTAATTCATGGAAACCTTATTTTTCTTGCCGCTTTCAACCTTTCCCGACACTATGTTTTTCCAACTGTAGCCCAGGTAAAAGCCTGAAGTAAGTCCGGCTATAGCAAATAGAAATAACAGTATATCCCCTTTGTCGGTGTTAATAAAAGGATCTCTTTCGGTCACCCCAACCTTCTGTGTATACTCCTCAATTACCCCGCCCAATTTTTCATCGGCCCCTGGAACCTCATCGTAGGTAAAGGCCATGTATACCACTATCCCTATAAAAATGAGCAGAGAAACAATTATCACTGTCTTTTTCATCTTATTGCTCATTCATCAATCCCCCGGTATAATTATTCAACTCCGTTTTATTTATGATGTTAAAGTTATAGAGTAGGTCCGGCCTGACTTTAGCCATGTAATTCAGGGCCAGGCCGGTGAATAAGCCTTCGATAACGGCCAGTGGTCCCTGGGTCGGTAAAAATGATCCAAGTATTGTTAAGAAAACTTTCCATAATGAGGCGTCTCCATGTATAGCCAGGGCAAGTTGGATCGATGTCCCCATATATACAAACAAATCGCCAATCAGCCCGGCAAGCATACCCGCCATCAAAATGCCCATGCCCATTTTCCGGCAGCCCTTAAACAGCAGCCAGCCAGTTAGTCCCCCGAAGACACCCAGGGTAAGAACATTGGCGCCAAGGGTGGTCAAACCTCCATGGGCGAAAAACAGGGCTTGGATAAGCAGAGCGATGGTGCTCATAAAACAGGTCACCGCAGGTCCCATAAAAATTGACGCCAGAGGCGTTCCGGCGGGGTGGGAGCAGGTTCCGGTAATGGGCACGGGAATAGGCAGCAGTGATATAATAAATATCGCCGCCGTAAAAACACCGGTTAGTTGCTTGAACATGGGAGTCTGTTTTGATTTCCTGTTATAATCATATATCCCCTTGCCGACACAAACAGCTGCTGCAGCCCCATATGTCAGGGCATAACCGGCAGGCAACAACCCTTCTGCTATATGCATAATCTGCAATCCTCCATATATATAAAATCTATTTCTTACCGATTAAAAAGATGTTCTTGACCCGACTAAAAAAAGAAAAGCCTTCCTTAACACCTTCCTTGCGGAAATGTTTAAGAAAAGGCCGGATCAAGTGCTTTTGGGTCATCATGGACCTTAGTTATTTACCTTATTAAGTCCATTCACCATAGATTAAATCAAACGCACCGGATTCATTTATGCTTTATCCCTCAAGATAAAAGCTACCATCATATAAAGCTAACTAAAAAACCCTGCACGGTTTCTCATGCAGGGGGTTCATACTCAGAGCATATAAAAGCTCACCCCCCCATCCTTCGTGGGTATACAGGCAGGCATAGAAATAAAAAGTATCCTGACTCAAGATCATCATTTGCCTTGCGCCTTCCCGGCATCAACCGGTGTATATACAAGGAAACTCCCTTTTACAGTGGCGGGACCGCTCCGGATTTAAACCGGATTCCTTTTTAATCCTATTTGTCCTAATTGTCATTCTATTTACTTATTGTAACACCTGTGCTTCAGTTGTCAATCACTAAATCATTTTAAATCAAGCCAGGATACAGTTTATATGACTTTGAAATTATCTAAATATAAATAGCAAAATCCCTCTACATATAAATACTTTTTTAATGAGCGCCATGATTATTGACACTGACCGGTGAAACAAGGTAAAATCCTTTGTAATATTTGGCAGTAATATCTGTCCAACTATTTTATTATTGAACAGGAGGCTACAATTTCGTGGAAACATTAGCCAGCGTGGAAATATATACCGACGGGGCGTGCTCGGGCAACCCCGGCCCTGGGGGCTACGGGGTTGTACTGATATACGGTGATAAGGAGAAGGAGTTGTCCGGAGGGTATGCCCTCACCACCAACAACCGCATGGAACTGATGGCGGTAATCAGGGGACTGGAGGCGCTCAGGCACCCCTGCGAGGTAACCCTCTACAGCGACAGTAAATACGTGGTGGACGCCATGAATCTGGGCTGGGTGGAAAAATGGCGCAGGGCCGGGTGGATGAGGGATAAAAGCTCGCCGGCCAAAAACCCGGATTTGTGGCAAAAGGTGCTGGAAATGGCAAAAACCCACCGTATCAGGTGGGTCTGGGTCAAGGGTCACGCCAGCAATCCCTACAACAACCGCTGCGACAGGCTGGCAGTGTCCGCCACGCAGGGGGACAACCTCCCCCCGGACCCGGGATTTACCGGCCACAAGTCAATCTAGGGACGGTTCTGCTGTCGCATTCCCCGGCACAGGCATGCTTCGCACAGCAAAACACAGAAAAAGCCTTTAGGAATCACATAGTGCAATTTCATGCGACACCAGAGAACCGTCCCCTTCTGTCGCATTTACTCCTCCAGCAGGTGGCAGGCCACCCAGTGACCTGTTTCAACTTCCCTGAACTCCGGCTCGTCAATGGAACACCTTTCCATCCTTTCCGGACAGCGGGTATGAAAGCGGCAACCCACGGGCGGATTGATAGGGCTGGGTATCTCCCCTTCCAGTATGATGCGGGACTTTTTATATTTCGGATTGGGAACCGGTATAGCCGACAGCAGCGCCCTGGTATAAGGGTGCAGCGGTGAGGCGTATAGCTTCTCCCCCCCGGCGAGTTCCATCATTTTACCCAGATACATCACCCCTACCCGGTCGCTCATGTGTTTTACCACATTCAAACCACGGGCGATAAAAACATAGGTTAGGCTTAATTTGCCCTGCAATTCTTTTAATAAATTTATAATCTGGGGCTGGATGGAAACATCTAGTGCGGAAACCGGCTCATCACAAATAACAAGTTTAGGGTGCAGGGCCAGCGCCCTGGCGATGCCTGCCCTCTGTCTCTGCCCGCCGCTGAATTCATGGGGATACCTGTCGTAATGATTTGAACCCAGTCCCACCAGGGACAGCAAGTCCATCACCCTCTCCCTTATATCCGACGCGCCCCCGTAACCGAATATTTTCAGTGGCTCGGCGATTATGTTCCCCACTGTCATGCGGGGATTGAGAGAAGTATAAGGATCGTGGAAGACTATCTGCATATGTTTGCGTAACTTCCTCATTTCACCGGCGGGGAGTTCCACAATATTGCGCCCCTGGTAATATATCTCACCCTCAGTGGGCTCCAGCAGCCTCAAGAGCAGCCTGCCCACAGTGGATTTGCCGCAGCCGCTTTCCCCTACCAGCCCCAGGGTCTCACCGGGAAAAATGCTGAAATTAACGTTATCCACGGCTTTTACCGTAGACTTTAACTTTTTCCAGCCATTTTCTACGTTAAAGTATTTTTTCAGACCTATTGTTTTCATCAGGGGTGCGGTTTTCTTGGTCAACACTGCTTCTCCTCCTCGTGGTAAAGCCAGCAGCGAACTCCCCGACCATCACCCAGGTCCATCATGTGAGGTCTTTGCTCCAGGCACACGGGCTTAACCAGTGAACAGCGGGGGGCAAAGGCGCAGCCTTCAGGCAGGCAGAGCAGATTGGGCACGGCTCCTTCAATCATGTAAAGTCTCTCCTGTTTGCCGTACATCCTGGGTATAGAAGCCAGCAGGGCCATGGTATAGGGATGCAGTGGCTCTTCGAAAAGTGCCTCCACGGGGCTTTCCTCCACCACCTTGCCCGCATACATCACCACCACCCGGTCAGCCATTTCTGCCACCACGGCCAGGTCATGGGTTATCATTATTATAGCGGTATTGTATTTTTGTTTTAAATTCATCATCAGATCGATAATCTGAGCCTGGATGGTAACGTCCAGAGCCGTAGTGGGCTCATCAGCAATTAGTAGCAGCGGGTTACAGCACAGGGCCATGGCAATCATAACCCTCTGGCGCTGGCCCCTGCTCATCTGGTGAGGATAATCCCTGGCTCTTTTTTCCGGCGAAGGAATGCCGGTCAGCCTGAGCATTTCCACGGCCCTTTCCCAGGCTTCCTGTTTTGAAAGCCCGCGGTGCAACACCAGCGACTCGGCAATCTGTTCGCCCACCCGGTACACAGGATTTAGGGACGTCATTGGTTCCTGGTATATCATGGAAATACGGTCGCCCCGGATACTGCGCATTTCACTATCCGTAAGCTCAAACAGGTTTTTGCCGTTAAAGAATATCCTGCCGCTCTCAATTCTTCCCGGGGGACTGGGTATCAGCCCCATTACGGATAGGGCTGTGATGCTTTTACCGCTACCCGACTCGCCAACCACCGCCAGTGTTTCTCCCGGCGCCAGGGCAAAGGAAACACCGTCCACAGCGGGTACGGTTCCATCGTCAAGCCTGAAATAAATTTTAAGTTTATCCAGCACCAGCAGTTCCCGGGCCGCCATCTCCTGAATAAGCTGCTCCCTGGCAGACAATTCCATGGAATCTTCCTGGCAGGGCAGGGACACTTCCGGAATTTCCAGATCTGACTGGCTTTCATTCATATTTTCCTTTTCCTGGGCCATAAGACTAACCCCCTTTACTGCCGCAATCTCGGAGGCCGTTGAAAAACTGCGCCTGGCTTTGTCAGGCTCGCCGTCCAGTATCAATTGGGGACATTATACGTTGGGGACATTCCTCTGAAAGAGGTGTGTCCCCTCACCTTTTACGGAGGTGTGTCCCCTGACCTCTTACCCAACCGTACGCTCCGCGCTGTCCGGCTTCGCCTTTCGCGCCATGCTTGTTTTTGACCGGCCTCTAACATTTGAGCCTCGGATCAAGGGCGTCACGCAGCCCGTCGCCCAGCAGGTTAAAGGCCAGTACGGTTACAGTAATGGCCAGGCCGGGGAAAAAAACTATATGGGGCGCGAGACAGTTTCTCCCTACACCCAGCATCGTACCCCACTCCGCATAGGGAGGCTGCACCCCCAGCCCAAGAAAGCCCAGGGCAGCGGTATCCAGTATGGCCGTGGAGATGCCCAGTGTGGCCTTAACAATGACGGGCGTAGTGATGTTAGGTAATATATGACGGGCGATGATGGCCAGATCCCGGTTGCCGATGGCCCTGGCGGCCTGCACATAGTCATTCTCTTTCACCGCAAGTACCGAACTGCGAACTATTCTGACATACTCCGGCACGGAAACTATGCCGATGGCGATAATGGCGTTTTCAATGCCCTTGCCCAGCACCATCATGAAGGCTATGACCAGGAGCAGGGACGGAATGGCCAGCATTATATCCATGAACCTCATAATCAGGTTGTCCGCCCAGCGTCCGTAATACGCGGCCAGTGAACCCAGTATGGTACCTGCAGCCAGAGCCACCGCCACCGCAAGAAGTCCCACCCATAAAGATATGCGCGCCCCGTAAATAATCCTGGTATAGATGTCCCGCCCCAGTTCGTCCGTTCCCATAATATGGCTGGCACTTGGCCCTTTTAGCGCCTGGGGCAGTTGCCCCACGTAGGGATCATAGGACGTCACCAGCGGGGCAAGAATGGCCAGCAGGGTAAGTGTCACCAGTAAAATGAGGCTAGCCATGGCAATCCTGTTCTTTTTGAACCTCTGCCAGACTTCTCCGAAAGGTGAGTTTTTTTCCTGTTCTACGGCGGCTTCCGTGTTTACCGTTGCACTCATGGCGACTTCCCTTTCCTATTGTGGCTGTCCATACCAAAACACCGCGCCGTCCCTTTCCGCTCAGGAGTATAGAATCCTGGGGTCCAGGAAAGCATAAAGCAAGTCAACCAGCAGTTTAACCAGCACGAAAAAGGTGGCAGTTAACAATACGCAACCCTGCACCAGGGGATAATCTGCGGCCAGGATGGCATTAACCAGCAATCCCCCGATACCCGGCCAGGAAAATACAGTCTCCGTGAGCACCGCCCCGCCCAGCAGGGATCCCATCTGGAGGCCGATTACCGTCACCACCGGGATCATAGCATTGCGCAGGGCGTGGCGGTAAATGACCACGCTTTCCTGCAGTCCTTTGGCCCTAGCGGTACGCACGTAATCCTGACGGACCATCTCCAGCATGATGGAGCGAGTCGTCCTAGCAATTATGGCCATGGAATAGGAAGCCAGGGCCGCAGCAGGCAGTATGATGTGCTTTAGTGAACTGATAAAGGCCGGCCAGTTGCCCGTGATAAGGGAATCCACCAGATACAGGCCGGTAACCCTGGCAGGTTCCAGACCAATGTCAATACGGCCGGCCGCCGGCAACCAGCCCAGGTATCCGGAGAAAAGGATAATCAGCATCAGACCTAGCCAGAAAATGGGCATGGAAACCCCTGCCAGGGCTCCCGCCATGCTTAAATAATCAAACATGGAATATTGTTTAACCGCTGTTATGACGCCCACAGTTATGCCCACCACGGTGGCGATCAGCAAGGCGGCAAAGGTTAGTTCGATGGTGGCGGGAAATCTGGCCAGCATCTCGGTGGTCACCGGGACTTTGGTCATCAGTGAATGGCCCAGGTCGCCGTGCATAAGTTGCCAGAGGAATCTGCCAAACTGCAAATAAAGCGGGTCGTTGAGCCCCAGTTCCCGGCGCAGCGCCTCTATCTGCGCAGTGGTGGCATGCTGCCCCTGCATTAAGGCGGCCGGGTCGGTGGTAATAAGGTGCAGCACCAGAAAAACAAACATGCTTATACCCAGCAGCACCGGTGCCAGCAATAATATTCTTTTTATTATGTAACGGGTCATTTAATCAGCTCCGTTATAAAATATAATACATTTTACAACATTTAACTGCAAAAAGAAATATGGCCCCCCACGAACCATGTAAATTACTGTAACTTTCCGGCAAATAATAGAAAAAGGGGTCGGGAACCGGTTTGTAAAGATTAGCCGGTCCCGCCCCCGTACACTTCTATATTTTTTACTAAAAATCAATATATTCCTATCGCCGCTTACCTCTGCCGCCGAACAGGTTTCTCAGCAGGTATCCGTGATAGTACCACTCACCAGCCACCACTGCGCCGGCCAAAAGCAGCATACCCAAGGGATTCAATGTACCGTTATACAAAACAATGGCAAACTCCAGGGCTACCACCACGGTAATAACTGCATCTGCGACTAGAGCCGCTATATTACCATAACGCGGCAGTATTACCAGGTCGGCCGTCAGGTATGAGGCTAATGTGGCTACTATAGCTATAAGTATGGCCTCGGTCAGTGTTACAGGGCTGATAAAAGGCAGTATTATACCCATGGCGGGTCCGAAAAAAAGAAACTTGGTCAAAATGCAATTAAAATGCATAAAATGCTTTTTCATTTTCTTTTGCCCTCCAGCCAGGTTATGGCGGCTTTGGTACCAACATCCCGATCATAATGATATAGCATCTTGTGGGCCAGTTCAACCCCCAGTACCCACAGGGCTGCGGTGGTCAGATGGAACGGGGCCACTGCATCAAATAGAATAATGGAGCGGGAGGGAAAATCTTCATCTCCCTCCCAGAGTGCCACTGCCAGGGGGAGTTTGGGTAACGCCGGTATGGAGAACGATATATCACCCAAATCAATCTGCCTGCCCCCCAGCGCAGCTGCCGCCCGTCTGAATGCATCGGGCTTGTCACCGAAGATCCGGGCCAGAGGATTGGTAGCATCGATCTGGAAAGGTACATAGTGGTGTTCACCCTCCGGAAGTTCCAGGAAGGAAAGCCACCTGTTCCTGGGCGGCAAACCGCTGGCCTCACACAGGTACTGCAGTATTATAGTCCGGTCGTTGAAAGGAACTTCTTCTCCCGGGCTGTCCGCCAGGAAAACCTTACCGCTTTCCCCTACCTTATACTTACTATTGAAATAGTCGATGGTATAAAATCCGTTCGCACAGGAGACTCCGCTACGGAGAACTACATCGGAGTGGTCCAGCAGCAGAAATCTTTTAACCGTTTCTTGATAAGCGTTCATGGGATTGCACAAATCTACCCACCCTCTCTATCAATCACTACACCGCTACGTTAAATTACTGCAAAACCTTAACACCGTCCGCCCTTTAGACGGCAACAGCAGTTCGCTGTTACATCTCGGGTATGCGCCGGCGTTGTAATATTTCAGCTGTAATAAATATAAAGCACGATGGCGGTAACTATAACCACCGCATACAATACCATGCTCAGCCCGCCGAAATTAGCCAGGGCGGTCAATTTGATCCCCTGGTTCTCGGCCCGCTCCCGGACAAGCTTGTACAGCTCCAGTCTTCCTATAACATCCATGACCATGGCGTCCATCAGATCCGGATCGCCCCTCCTGGCCAGCATGCTCTCCACTGTGGTGTTAATCCACATTTCCTTTTCCCGGCTGTCGCCGGCCTCAAATCTTTCCCTTAGGTGCAGTTTTAACTCCCTCTCCCTGGGCTTAATCCGCTGATAAAAAATACGTCTTTCCTCCCTGGAAAGTTCACGTATATTTTTTATCAACAGGGCCGCCTCATTCCGGGCAAGGCCACAGCCGTCGGCAAGTATGTCTTTTAGCTCTTCGGACAACGAAATATACCTCCGGTATCAGCAACACCGCTACAATTCATTCGCCAAATTAGCTTAATATCCCTGTCTTGTTAACAAATTAACAATGAAAATTTATAACTATGGCCAAAAACGCCACGGTGTGGTTAGCGGTAAACAGTATGACCTGGGCTCGGTTCCTTCCACAAATACCGCTTCCAGTGCCTCTGCATCGCCGGGCAGCGCCAGCAGGCCGTAATCACGGCAAATTTCCTTCCTTACAATCCCCGGAGGTACTTTAAATTCTGCAGCAACCACGCCTTTCAGCGCATGCTGGATAAAACTTGCCCAGATGGGTGCGGCCAGTGTTCCCCCGGTAGCTCCCACATTTTTACTTTTGTTGTCGTATCCCACATATACTGCAGCCGCCAAATCAGGGGTGTAGCCCACAAACCACGCATCCCTGTTGTTTTCAGTGGTCCCTGTCTTGCCCGCCGCTGGCCGCCGCAGCATCTCACCGACACCGGCGGCGGTGCCGCCAGAACCAAGAACTCCGGTGAGCATGTCGGTGACAATATAGGCCGTTTTTTCGTCAATGGCCCTTTCCTGACGGGGGAAATTTTCTTCCAGTACATTACCTGCCGGGTCAATAATGCGTTCAACAAAATAAGGCTCCGAACTGATACCACCACTGGCCAGGCAGCCGTATGCCGCTGCCATTTCCATGGGAGTCACCTCGGAGGTGCCCAGGGCCAGGGAAAGGTATGCTCTCAACGGGCTTTTAATACCCATGCGCCGGGCATAGTCTGCAGAAACTCCGGGCCCCACCTGTTGATTCAATTTGACGGCCACCACATTGTCCGATATGACCAGGGCTTCCTTTAGCGTGAAGGACCTGTAATGATAGCCGCCACCATAATCAGTGGGTTTGTAAGGAGGCGCACCGGGCTGCTCATACTCTACCGGCTCACACATGATGATACTGGCCTCTGTATAGCCATTATCCAGCGCAGCTGCGTAAACGAAGGGCTTAAAAGCGGAACCGGGCTGGCTGCGGGCAGTGGCGCGGTTAAAAGCCGAACGGCCCGGGTCCCTACCCCCCACCATGGCCCTGATAGCACCTGACGAAGGATCCAGAGCCACCAGGGCTCCCTCCAGGGCACTGTCTCTGTCCTGCAGTCCTTCAACCAGGGCTCTCTCCGCAGCCTGCTGCATATCAAGATCAAAGGTGGTTTTAATATCATAGCCGCCGGACATTATTTTTTCCTCCATGCCGGGATGCTTCTTTTTGACATAGTCGTTAACGAGATTAACCAAAAATGCTGTTCTGCCCACCGGGGTGTTTACTTTTTTTATACTGAGTTTCTCCCCAGCCGCCTTGTTTGCATTGCTCTGATTAATAAATCCCAGTTCCACCATACGCTCCAGAACCAACCGCTGTCTTTTTTCGGCGGCCTGAAAATTCCTTGCCGGCGAGTAAACTGACGGCGCCCGGGGTATCCCCGCCAGCATAGCGCTTTCAGCCAGGTCAAGTTCTCTGGCCGGTTTACCGAAATAAGTCCTGGCGGCCATTTCAATACCGTAAGCCCCCTGGCCGAAATAAATCTGGTTAAGATACATGACCATTATTTCCGTTTTGGAATATTTCCTCTCCAGTTGGACGGTCAACACAAATTCCTTTAATTTGCGCCCCACCGTTCTTTCGGGGCCAAGATATAAATTTTTTGCCAACTGCTGGGTTATGGTACTGCCGCCTTCAACTACCTCGCCAGCCCTGAGGTTGTGATATAGGGCGCGGGACAAGCCCACCGGGTCTATCCCGTGGTGTTTATAAAATCTGGCGTCCTCTATGGCTACAACGGCATCCAGCATCACCGGCGCAATCTCCTCCGCCGTTACCGGGATGCGGTTTTGTCCGGAAACCGTGGCTATTAGTCTGTCCTCCCGGTCCAGCAGGCGGGAAGGCTCGGGAACACTGGCTTCAGGTATGTTAAATTTCGCAGCGCAACCGGCAGAAAAAACGGTTAGGAGCACTATAACAAAAAATAAATAATAACGCATCAACCGGATCAATAAGATCATTCCTTCAGCAGAACGATTCATAAGCTATAATTTAATACGAGAACTTTCGACTCTAAACGGTAATATTATATCCAGTCAAGCAGTAATTTATCTTGTCTCCCACTGTCTCCTACATAAGTATACAATTGATTTCACTGGCATAATATGGTTATAATATTAAAGACTGTGCATTTCAGGTATTTCATGATTAAATATAGATTAATATGTTTGTGATAATCAATCACCGGCAGGAGAGTGTAACATTGCTGACCGAACAACACAACACCAGCACAGAGTTGAAAAACACGGAAGTATTTGCGCTGGTAGGCTCCAGTGGGACCGGTAAAAGCCACCGGGCTATTAAATTGGCCCATGAGTGTGGAGCGGAAATAATAATAGATGACGGGCTGATTATCAAAGCAAATCAAATACTGATGGGCCATACGGCTAAAAAGCAGCCTACCCGCATCGGCGCCATCAAAGCCGCCCTCTTCCTCGATAAGTCCCAGGCGGCAAATGCCAGGGAAGTTATCAATGAACTATCGCCGGAAAAGATATTAATTTTGGGGACTTCAGAGGGCATGGTGGATAAAATTGCCGAAACCCTTGGCTTGCCGACCGTCAAAAACTATATAATGATTGAAGATATAGCGTCCGGCAAGGAAATAGAAAGAGCCCGGTTGATGCGCTCAAGATATGCCAGGCACGTCATTCCGGCACCCACAGTGGAAGTAAGAAAAAGCTTTCCGGGTACGCTAATCGACCCGTTAAAAGTTTTTTTGAAACCCCAGAACAAAGCCGGCCGAAAAAGCTGGCTGGAGCAGTCCGTGGTGCGTCCCAACTTTACCTACTACGGCAAACTGACCATTTCCAAACAGGCCCTGGTAGCCATAGCAAGCAGGGCGGCAGAAGAAACAAAGGGCGTAAAAAGCGCCGGCAAGGTCAATGTCACCCAGAATGAGGAGGGCATAGCTGTGGAGATATTTCCTGTACTGCTCTTCGGCTCAAATCTCGCCGCCATATCCGGGGAAATACAGGATGCTGTTAAAAGGCATCTGGAATACATGACATGTTTGTCCGTAACTTCTGTAAACGTCACTGTAATAGATATCGCCTTTGACAGATAACAAGTATAAATTCAATAATAGTAATAAAAAACAAGATGCTGCCCGGTACGGGCAGCATCTTGTTTTTTATGTCCGGCTGGCAAAAACATGGTTACCTATCCTTGCCATGACCGGCAATGTCTTGATCCATTTATCCGAAGCGATATGGGGGTTGTAAAAAAACAGGGCGCCATTGGTGGGATCCCAGCCCAGCAGGGCCTGTACGGCGGCGTTAACGGCTGTTTCGTCCGGCTTCAGGTTTATAGACCCGTCCGCCACCGGAGAAAACTGGTAAGTATTTTTATTCCTCTGCATGATAACTTCCCTCATTGATTTGGGAAAGTCGGGGCTATCCACCCTGTTCAATATAACCGCCCCCACCGCCACCTGTCCGGTAAATGTTTCACCCCTGGCTTCCGCATATATAGCCCGGGCCAGTAAATACAGATCTTCCCTGGAAAAGTTGCCCCGGGAAAGAACCGTATCCAAATCAGCGCTCTTACCCGGAATTACCAACACATCGCTGGGATGAATAACAGTAGTTTGAAGCTTATTGGCCTGCACCAGGGATCTCAGCGAAATATCAAAATGCCAGGCGATCCCCGACAGCGTATCGCCCTCACGGACGGTATAACAAATCATACAACTGTCAGCCAGTGCCTCAATCCCATTTGCAGTAACATCTTTCAGATTCTGTTCAGCAGTTGCCCGGCCCATGGCCTGTCCGCCCAAAATTAACAGCACCACCGCGACAACCCCGACGAATCTGGAAATTGCGGTACTCATAGGTCCTCCTTTCTTCCCAAACAGTATTTTTTACCCTAACAGAACAAAAATATACATACCACCATATGGTTTCATTACCAGCATATGTTTATATATTCTATAAAATGACTGAAAAACAAAATAAGCCTCTTTGTATAAGACCCCTGTCAAATTATTTGCTGTTTCACTTTTGATATTCTAAACACACACAGAAAACTATCAGTCCTGAAACAAAAAGACGGCCTGTGCAAGGCCGTCGTTCATTTTCCGGGGATTTTTACGCCAGCAGCAGCAAGGCGTTTACAATGGTAGCAGCTATGGTGCTGCCCCCCCGGGTGCCCGGCAGGGTTATGTATGGTACGCCTGCCTGAATTAATACTTCCTTTGATTCCGCCGCCCCCACAAAACCCACCGGTGTTCCCACCACCAGGGCGGGCCTGGCCTCTCCCCTGTCAATCATAGTGATCAGGGTAAAGAGTGCCGTGGGTGCGTTGCCTATGGCCACAATACCGTCCTGAGCCAGGGAAGCGCCTTTTTTGATGGCTGCCATGGCTCTGGTGCTTCCCTCACGGCGGGACTGCTCCACCACCTCCGGGTCACTGATCAGGCAGTGGGCGGTCACCCCGAACTCTTCCATCCGCCTGGCAATAAGCCCGGTACGGACCATGTTCACATCAGTCAGTATACCACAGCCGTTACGAATGGCGTTGATACCGGCCTCCACCGCCCCCGGGGATATCTTTACCATGCCGGCGCAGCCGGGGTCACCGGTGGTATGCACCACCCGTTTGATGATTTCCCTTTCCTCAGTGGGTAACAGGGCCAGTTCCGGCAGCAGCTCCTCAATAATGGCCATGCTCTTTTTTTCAATCTCCCTGGGGTCCCAGACAATATCCAACTAACTAACCTCCCCGATTCTGTCCAGCACTATATCCGCCAGTTTTTGATCGGCCCCGATATTCCTGGTCATGATAATTTCCATGCCGGGATAAATTTTTTTATGCTCTGCCAATATTTCTGGAATATCTTCTTTCATGTGTAGCCCCATATATAAAAACAGAGGCGCCACAATCACCCTTTGCATGCCCCCGGCGGCCATACTGGCCAGGGATGCCGGTAAATCAGGCTGGTTGAACTGCAGGGAAGCAACCTCCACCGCATCGAAATTGCCAGCCCCCGCAACCATTTCCTTTATTTTGCGTACTGTTACCAAAGCATCCGTCGATCTGCTGCCATGGCCTAATATAATCACACCTGTTTTCATAGTCGCACTCCCTCTTAGCTTCGTTACAACGCCAGCTGCCTTAATTTTTCAATAATCCCATCTATACTGTCCAGCGCTTCTGCCGGCTCCGGAGGCCTGCGGATCAGGACCACTGGCATGCTCAACGCCACGGCGGATGCCAGTTTTTTATCCTGGCCGCCCTCGGCGCCGCTTTCCTTGGTTACCAATACGTCTGCCCGGTAATGTTGGAAAAGGGCAAGATTCAGTTCATAGCCAAAAGGCCCCCGCATGGCCACAATATCCCCGGCATCAACCCCCAGCCCGGTAAGCCGCTCAATAACTCCCGGGTCGGGCAGAATCCTGATTACCAGCCGCTTGCCGGCTGTTGTGGCGGCCCCGATGAAAATATCGGCGGTTTTGCTGCCCGTGGTCAGGAAAATTATATCCCCCAGCCTGACAGCCAGTTCCGCCGCCTCTTTGTAGCCGTTTACGGAATGGAGCAGCGGGTAGCCGGGCAGTGCTTGCTCCTTTCTTTTAAAACGGATATATTTAACATTGCCTGAAGCGCAGGCCCGTCTGGCGTTGGCTGATACATTTTCGGCGAAGGGATGGGAAGCGTCCACCACCGCCCGTATGTCCCGGGAAATCATCAGTTCCACCAGCTCATTCCCGTCCAGCCGGCCCCACACCACCTCCGCGCCGGTTTCGGAAGCAAGCCTGGCGCCGTAGGAAGTGGCAGTGCTCAATAATACCGGGAAGCCCGCTGCCAGTAGTTGTTCGGCCAGGCTTTTTGATTCTGCCGTGCCGCCCAATACCAGAATCATAAACGGTATCCCCTGGGTGTTACCATGAAGTCCCCCAGGCGGCGGGTGCTGCTGTTGCCCACAATCACCACTGTCAACATGTCTATCAACTGTCCGGTCATATGCTCTATATCCGTGATCATTACTTTTTCGTCCTCCCGCTCGGCGTTCCGGACCAGGCCTACGGGGGTGGAGGGAGACTTGTGGCGCAGCATGATCTCTCTTGCTGATCTGATCTGCTCCACTCTTTTGTGGCTGGCGGGGTTATACAGAACAATGACGAAATCCCCGGCCGAAGCGGCTTCCAGCCTCTTTTCGATCACTTCCCAGGGGGTAAGCAAGTCGCTCAGGCTGATTACCGCAAAATCATGCATCAGCGGTGCTCCCAGTCTGGCCGCAGCGGCAGTGGCGGAGGTAATGCCGGGCACTATTTCAACCTCCAGCCGGCCTAGAAGGCCGTCACCGTGCAGCATTTCCAGCACCAGGCCGGCCATCCCGTATATACCGGGGTCACCGCTGGACACCAGCGCCACACGCTTGCCCCTGGCGGCCAGGTCTATGGCGCTCCTGCACCTGTCGACCTCCCTGGTCATGCCGGTGCTGATTTTCTCCTTGTCTTCAATCAGCCCGCCGATGAGGTCAATATATGTTTTGTATCCCGCCACCACGTCGCATTCCTGCAATACCTGCAGCGCCCGGGGGCTTAAATGCTCCGGCGAGCCTGGACCGGTTCCCACCACCCAGAGCTTTCCTCCGCTACCGCCACCGTTATCCCGGGGTACTTTGTTTTGTTCATAATCAGCCTGCCCCTGGGGCAGGCCAGCAGGGCCACCGGTTCGCATACTCCACCAACTCCTATTTTTTGCTGTACCAGGGGCGAAAAGGTTAAACCGGCTCCCCCGGCATCAAAAATATTCTTAATATCTTCCCTGGAATAGACCAGCAGTGGCACGCCCAGACTAGCGGCGGCCTTTTTTAAACCCGGCTCGCCGACCTTTAAATCCACTGTCGCCAGGGACTTGATACACAACGGGCTTTTATCCAGTATTTTAAGTGACTCCCGGATAGAGTCGAGAATTTCACCTGCTCCGGCCCCCTTACGGCAGCCAATACCCACCACCAGGTTACGGGGTCTGAGATAAAGAGTCCGCCCCCCCTGAGGCGGCAAATTCCTACCGGTAATCAACACCTTCCAGTCCACCGGGGGGCCGTTCTGCTCCTCCATCAATATAAAACCCCGGGGAACTTCCGGCAGCCGGTACTCGGTATACAGTCCAACCCTGCCCCCGTTAACCAGGGCGGAATTGACGCCGCGCACGGCCTCGAAGGGCTCCATGGCCAAATGGTAATCCCGGGCCAGCACGTCCACCGCCCCCAGACCGTGCACATCCGTGGCGGTGGTGATGACGGGAAGGGCACCGATGATCCCGGCCAGCTCCCGGGCCAGATCGTTTGCCCCGCCCAGGTGCCCGCTCAGAGCGCTGATTACAAACCCGCCCCCCTCGTCCAGCACCACCACCGCCGGGTCGGTACGCTTGTCCCTGATATGGGGGGCCAGTACCCGCATAACTATACCCAGGGCCATGATCATTACCAGCCCATCATAGGCGTCAAACAGTCCTCCCGCCGCCTCCGCCAGGGGCACTGACAAAATACTTGCGCCTTCCCGGGCATAGGCCTCCGGAAGCAGCAGCCGGACTTCGTGTCCTTTTGTTCTCAGCCCTCCGGCTACGGTACCGGCCAGCCCCGATCCCTGCCGGGTTATGGCCACCACGGCCAGCTTCATCGCCGGGCACCTCTCATCCTTCGGCCTTTCTATACCCATGGGAAAAACCGGGATCATACAGTTTGGAACGGTCATATTCCGCCCCAAACACGTCCCCCACCATGATCAGGGCCGTTTTAGTAATGCCGGCCGCTTTAACCAAGCCAGCAATGTTTTGCAATTCGCCCCGCAGCAGCCGCTGTTCCGGCCAGGAAGCTTTTTCCACCACCACCACCGGGGTTTCCGGCTGATATCCGCCGGTGATTAGCTGGTCCACCACCTCTTCGATCTGCTGAACGCTCAGAAAAATGCACATGGTGCTGCGGTGGGAGGCCAGGGATGCCAGCTTTTCCCTTTCCGGCACCGGGGTTCTTCCCTCCATGCGGGTCAGTATCACCGTCTGGGTAACTCCCGGCAGGGTAAGTTCGTGGGGAACCGCAGCCGCAGCGGCAAAGAATGAGCTCACCCCGGGAATTACCTCAAAGGGTATGTCATTTTCCTTAAGAGCGTCCATCTGTTCCTGGATGGCGCCATAAAGGGCGGGATCGCCGGTATGCAGGCGGGCCACTGTTTTTCCCTCCAGGCGGGCGTGCCGGATAACTTCCAGCACCTCGTCCAGGGTCATGCCGGCACTGTTGTGTATTTCCGCCCCGGGCCTGCAGTTTTTCAGCAGTTCCGGGTTTACCAGCGAGCCGGCATAGATGACCACATCAGCCCCGGCCAGCAGCCGGAGTCCCTTAACTGTTATCAATTCCGGGTCTCCCGGCCCGGCCCCGATAATATATACCACCACCCTACCCCCTTTTCCGCACGATGAGGAGTGACATGTAATCCACTGTTACCCCGTCCAGTTCGTCCAGGTCTGTAACGTAGAAGCCATCCGGATAGCCGCAGCGGTTATACAGTACGGCGTTATTACCCAGCCCCATGTCTTTAAGCAGCTTCACCACTTCGGGCAGCCGCCGGTTAACCTTCATCATCACTACATTGTCGAATTTTTCCAGTATATCCCTGAGCGTTTCTATACCGTACGCCGCCGGCACCACCGCCAGGGTTTCGTCCCCCTCCACCAGCGGCTGCTGTAAAAGCGAGGAACAAGCCGCCATGGCAGTAATACCCGGCACTGTCTCCACCGGCAATTCCGGGTGATTGTTTTTAAGGTGGGCCAGCAGATAGCCATATGTACTGTAAAACAGGGGGTCCCCGATGGTTACAAAGGACACCATTTTACCTTCCCGGACCAGGGCCGCCACCGACTCCCCGGCAGCCGCCCAGGATTCTTCCAGCACCTTGCGGTCTTTAGACATGGGAAAGGAAAGCTCCAGTGTTTTAATATCTTCTTTAAGAAAGCCCTTCACCACCAAAAGTGCCAGGCTGTCCCTGTCGGCGTAGGACTTGGGCACACAGATTACGTCTGTCTCCTGCAATATCCTGAAAGCCTTTATAGTTATTAATTCAGGGTTTCCGGGACCAACCCCGATACCGTAAAATTTACCGGTCATCCCCTTCCTCCTCTTTCCATGCGGTAATAATGTAAACGGGATTTAATCCCCGCATAATATGACTTTTTCCAACCCTCTCGGCCCTGGCCGCTGAAATCTGTATAATATCAGTCTGCCAGGGGGTCTTGAGGCGTTCTACGGCCCCCGCCAGGGTTTCCAGACTTACAGCGTTAATCACCAGCCTGCCCCCGGGAAGCAGTTTAGTCTCAACTATATCTATAACAGCAGACAGATTGCCCCCGGAGCCGCCCACGAAAACCCGGTGCGGCGACGGCAGGCTACCTAGAGCGCCCGGGGCTTCACCGGCCACCACGGTTATATTGTCCAGACCGAAATGCTCCGCGTTTTTACGGGTCAGTTCCAGGCCCTCCGGGGATCTTTCCACCGCGAATACCCGGCCGCCTGAGGCCAGCCGGGCCGCTTCCACGGAAATGGACCCGGTGCCGCTGCCCACATCCCATATAATCATGCCGGGGTCCAGCCGGGCCTTGGCCAGGGTTACCACCCTGATTTCCTCCCTGGTCATGGGAACCTTACCCCGTATAAAGTTACCATCGGGAATACCCGGAGAAGCGTACCCCCATACTTTACTCATCAACAATCACCATCACGCAATTATGCCTGTTCCCTTCGGGGTAACCGATCAAATCTTTAATTTTTAAACCCGTCACCTTTTCGCCGGGCAGGGTGAGGTCAGTGCACACAAAGGACGCTCTCTCCCCCAAGCCTGCTTCCGTCAGCAGCCCTGCCAGCCTGACTGGGGTCGACTCCGGGCCGGTCAGCACTGCCACCTTGGAGCTATTCTTGATAATCTCCACCAGCGCTCCGGTATCCCGGCCGTGGGCGCTTAGTATCACCGCGTCCTGCCAGGGCATGACCAGCCTGGCAAAGGCCTCCTGCACCGCACTAATGCCGGGTATAACCTCAATGTCCTCCGGCTCGAAATGCCGCCTCAGAAAATCCAGTATCCCGTACATCCCGGGATCCCCGGTGGCCAGTACGGCCACACGCAGGTGTCTTCTATCTTTGATAAATTGTACCGCATTAATTAAATTGTTGGCCAGGGTAAAGGTCTCCCTGCCCCCGGAGGCAAAAGTTTCCAGATGGCGCCTGCCACCCAGCAGCACATCCGCCCGGGTAATGGCCGCCTGGGCCGCTCCGGTAAGGCTTTCCCGCCCCCCGGGACCGACCCCGATCACGGTAATTTTGTGCATCCCAGCGCCTCCCCGATATCCCTGGCGGCCCGGTCCAGCCCCAGCACCCTGCCGTCCATGGCCAGCATGGCAGTGCCTATGGTCATGGAGCCTTTAATATGTTCCCCGGCCTTTTTACTGGCTATTTCGGCCAGGTGGCTAAACAGGAAGCCGAACCCCCTGCTTTCCATATCGGCCACCAGCCCTTCCAGGGTATTGGCCCCCATAATCTCCCCGACAAACTTACTGTCCGCGCCGTGCAAAGCAGCATGGGCGGCAATAATCTCCCTGCGGGCATCAGCCATTCTGCTGTGGGTGTGGAATATGCCGCCGGCTACCTTCACCAGCTTGCCCACATGCCCCCACAGAAGTACTTCCTCTATACCATGATCAAGGCAGCAATCCAGCATAAAACCCACAAAGTTACTCATTTCCAGTACTGTTTCAGGATTAAAGCCGTATTGCTTTTCCGCCGCCTGCTGCCCCATCCGTCCCGGTGTCAGCACAACCCTCCGGTGGCCCAAAGCCACCGCCTGCCTGACCAGAGGCACCAGCGATTCCTTGAAGGCTTCCTCGGACATGGGACGCACTATGCCGCTGGTGCCCAGTATGGAAATCCCCCCCAGGATGCCGAGCCTGGGGTTTAATGTACGGGGGGCCACCTCTTCCCCACCGGGAACGCTGATTATAACCTCCACCCCCGCATCACCGGGCATCGCCCGGGCCAGGGCAGCAGCGATCATCCTGGCGGGCACAGGGTTTATGGCCGGCTGGCCCACCGGCACCTGCAGCCCTGGCCTGGTAACCCGGCCCACCCCGGGACCTCCCTTAAGGGTTACCCCCCCCGCGGAGGCGGGAAATATATCCACCACGATGTCCAGTCCGTGGGTAACATCCGGGTCATCTCCGCCGTCCTTCACCACCACAGCCCTGGCGCCGTCCCCTATTAATTCCACCGATTTTATATCAATTTTAATTGGATCGCCATTGGGGTTGTAGATAACTGCCTCCCGGAGGGTTTCCCCGCCGTGGAGGAGCCGGGCGGCAGCATAAGCTGCGCCGGCGGCACAGGCACCGGTGGTAATGCCGCAGCGCAATACTTTTTTATTTTTAGAAGATGGCTGTCCGCTCATTGCTACTCCTATAAAGGTAAGGGGACACACCTTCTGGTGCTGCCCTTAGTTCCTTACTTATTAACAAATTCCACGAAGGAATGTCCCCAATTTACTGTCCCTGCAACATCCTAATATCCACGTCGACCAGCAACCGGTAAGGCCGGCACATCTGGAATATCCTCGAAGTGGTACGTTCACCCAGGTGGGCTTCCAGATTTTCCAAATTTATGTTAGTGGTAATAACTGTCGGCAAACAGTAATTCAAACGGTAGTTTATTATGGAATATAGTTTATTACGCGTCCAGTCTGTATAATTGTGGGCGCCGAGATCATCAAGAATAAGCAGCGGTATTGTCCGGGCAGCATCCATCACTTCCTGCTCGGAATACCCCATCTGTTTGCCGGCATCATAAGTAGCCCTGATTCGATCTAGCATGTCCGGCACCACAGCAAACAAAACAGGATGTCCTCTTTCCAGTAAAGCATTGGCTATACAACATGCCAAAAAAGTTTTACCGCTACCCACCTGGCCGGTGAATACAAGCCCGCTTATGGTCCCGTTCTTTTCCGGAAAATTCTTAACAAAGTCCATGGCAGCATTATATGTCAAACGTGCGGATTCCAAATAATTGAATCTCTTGTCGGGATCAGTCTTTGTTTTGGGATAATATTTAAAATCAAAGCTATTAAAAGTAAAATTTCTTACAGCAGGTGGCACACATGACTGTCTGTATAAATTCTCCAGCATCTTTTCTTTAGCACAGCGGCAGGGCATAGCATAATTATCCTTAAAGACCAGCCCCCGCCCCTGACATAAAGCGCATTCCTCAGCCATCTAACACTTCCCCTTATATCAAACAGCTGGTGGATAAGCCAGCTGTTTTAGCTCATGTATAATTGTTTGATTAACTCTCTTTTTTTATGATCCGGTGATTTTTCATCGTCTGCCGCGGCAACCTTGGGCTGGCGGCGTCCCCCGCCGGCATGTCTGTCTTTAAAACGTCTATCGTAATCTTCAATCTCTTCCACCGTGCGGAGATTGTTTTTCACCCACTCCAGAATAATCGAATCCACATATTTAAAGTTTCTTATCCCCATTAAGACTGAGCGGGAAAGGGCTTCCCTCACCAGCAGCGGCCCTGCCTGCACCGACCACTGGTCAATTTTTTCAACCTCAATGGGTGAAAGGGGCCGGCCGAATTCTTTTTCAAATGAACGATACAGAGTGCCTATTTCTTCCTTTTTCCTGGTGCCCCTGGCCAGTGCCTGGTTGGCTTTTTCTATCTCCTTTACCCTGGCGCTGGCCCAGAAATCAGAGAGCTTTTCAAAAAGAGGTTCGAAATCGTAGCCGGTTTTAACCTCGTCAGCCAATTCGTCATAATAGTGGGTAAGGGCAAGCATATCCTTGGCCTGCAATGAACCAAGCGCCTCCCGTATTTCTTCGGCATTACCGGAAAGATAGCAGCACAAGATCTCAGGCGTGGGGTAATGCTCCTTATCTTCGTGACGCAAACGGAGCATCTGGATCAGCAGCATCATTTCACCGTCACTGATGCCCATGCCCTTGTAGTGCTTCAACAAAAGGTTCGGAATACCAGTCACCCCAAAAGAACATAGGTCCGCCCCGTAAGCCGCAGTAATATTTCCTCTGTATTTCTTTATAGTCCTGTTTTTCATGGTCATCTCACACCTCGGCTTACAAACAAATGTGGTATCCCAAACATGCCCGGCCTGCTTAAACAACCTCAGCCCCCAGTACGGTTTCCATCTGTTTTAGCGCCCACTTGTGGGCGTCCATGTCAAATGAGGTTACACCGTTCCTGTACACAACTACCCTGTAATTCCGGTTGCACAGTTCTTCCACGGTATACAGAACACAAATATTGGTGCAAACCCCTACCACTTCCACCAGCCCGGGATCCAAATCCCTGATGATAGTGTTTAAGTTGGTACGGAAAAAACCGCTGTACCTGCTTTTTAAAACTTTTATGGCGAAGGAATGCTCTTCCACCTCATGCTCTATTTCTTTAATCAGGCGGGCGCCTGGTGTTCCATACACGCAATGTACCGGGAACCGTTTAAATTCAAGGTCCTCGGGGTCATGGGCATCCATGACAAATATGACCGGCAGCCCTTCTTTTACATACTCCCCAATCTTTTCCAGCACCAGGGGAACTATGTCCAACGCCTGTCGTCCACAGCTAAGAGCTCCGTCCTGATTGATAAAATCATTCAGCATGTCCACCACAATCAGCACCTTTTTGCTCACCAAGACACCCCTCCAATAGCAAACCGGTTATCACTTATTCTTTATTTTTATTTTTTTTCCTGCAGGTTTATATAAATGGTCCGCCAGCTTATAAAATTTGTAATTCGCCAGTTATCCATTGATTAGATTTACCAAAAAAGCCATTTGGTGTTGATCATGAACCTCTGACTAATGAAGGTACTCCTGAAATGGTTTCAAGGGTATGGTGACCTCCCAGCGGCTCCTCCATTTCATGGTGCCAGGTGTACTGGTTAGGAATATATATACAGTTAAAACCTGCCTTCAGACCTGGGTTTATATCCGATTTTATGCTGTTCCCCACTACCCAGGAGGAACCGGGGATTAACATGTGGGCACCGGCAATTTCAGCATATTCCCGGTGGGTCTTTTCTTTTAGTACATAAATTTTTTCAAAAAAAGGTGTCAGACCGCTCCTGGTCACTCTCTCCAATTGAACGGAGGGATCACCTTTGGTGGCAAGATAAAGAGGGTAATCCGCAGACAGTTCTTCCAGCGCCTCCCCCACACCGGGTATCAGTACCGGCGGCTGGTCAAAAACCCACCAACCCATATCCTCAACTTTACGCCTGGCATCATCACTTGCCTTAATTTTCTTTATATTACAAAAGTGGTCATAGGTTTGCGCCATGGCGTAAGGAAAACATTCTTTCAAAAAACCGCCGTATTTATGAACATTCTCAATATCCGCCCGGTCCAGTACATCCAGCACCTCTTCCAGGGGAAACCCCAGCTTCACCATGTACCGGGCATATTTTTCCCTGGCCATTTCGAAGTATAGCGTGGTCTGAACCAGTGTATCATCAAAATCTATTAGAATACCTACAGACATAAACCACACTTCTCTTGCATATTTCGCAATATATACTTCGCCCCGGAGCTTATATTTTCCTGCTCCGGCTAAATGCTTTTAACAAACGATTGCCTCCGGAAACTGTCGCATAAACTTAATAAACCCTCCGCCCCAAAGGGACGGAGGGTTTATAATGAACCCGCAATGACCTGCGCTACAGCCACTACAAGTATCTGCGCAACCTACTGCAATCTTTCGACTACAACAGATCATTACGACACCTGCAATGACCTTTGCTTGACTATCATGAATATTTATTAAGACCTGTGACAATCTCTCGACTGCCACAAATCCCTGTTTATAAACCGCAACTGCTGCGGCAAAATAAAACATCAACATCCATGATAATCTTAGCCCGGCCAGTGAACATCCCTTACGACCATATGACAATCTTTAGGACTGCCATACAGCCTGCCGGAACATCCACTAGTCTTCCCTCCGGCTGTTACAGAGCCGTTACGACCCTGCAACAATCTTGGCCCGGCCATTGCGAACCCGATGACAGTATTATGGACAACCCGCCACTGAAATATAGCCGGCAATTGTTGCCAGCTATAAATGAATAGTTAATCAGGACTCCAGTCGCCCCTGACAAAATCACAACCTGTCCTGTTTAATTTTACCATGGATCACAATATATGCCACCACATTCTATTATGCATCACAATTAACAATAATGCCATCATTTTTATTGAATTAATTACTATTTTGTGTTACAATCTCACATGAAAATGATGGTAATATCTTATTTCATACAGTATACTGTATCTTGAGGAATACTTCTAACGGACTTTTAAAAAGTACTATTACTGCTAACAATATACTGAGCGGGTAGTTTGCTGAAAATAACGATAGATTTGCATCATAAAATTATGCCAGGCAATTAAGAAAAATAAACAATAAATAAAGGAGTGCTGTTCATGACACTGAAAATTGGTATTAACGGTTTTGGCCGCATAGGCCGCAATGTGTACAGGGCCGCCATGAAGTTTCCCGACAAACTGCAGATAGTGGCTGTCAACGACCTCACCAGCGCCGCAACCCTGGCTCATCTTTTAAAGTATGATTCGGTGCACGGCATATTATCCGAAGACGTGAAGGCCAACGAAAACGGTTTTACCGTAGGCAATAAAGAAGTACGGGTGTACGCGGAAAAAGACCCGGCCAATATACCCTGGAGAGATTTGGGCGTGGAAATCGTGGTTGAATCCACCGGGCTTTTTACCGAGCGGGACAAAGCAGCAGCCCATCTACAGGGCGGCGCCAAAAAGGTGCTTATTTCCGCACCGGCCAAAAACGAGGACATAACCATTGTTATGGGAGTTAACGAGGAGAAATACGATCCCGCCAAACATAACGTGCTGTCCTGCGCCTCCTGCACCACCAACTGCCTGGCCCCCTTCGCCAAGGTGCTGCACCAGAAATTCGGCATCGTGCATGGAATGATGACCACCGTGCACTCCTACACCAACGACCAGCAGATACTGGACCTGCCGCACAAAGATCTGCGCCGGGCCAGAGCTGCCTCCGTGTCCATCATACCCACCACCACGGGAGCGGCCAAGGCTGTGGCACTGGTGCTGCCCGAGCTGAAAGGAAAACTGAACGGCATGTCCATGCGGGTTCCCACCCCCAATGTATCCGTGGTGGACTTGGTGGCCCAACTAGAGAAGACTACCACTGTGGAAGAGGTAAACGCCGCCCTCAAAGCAGCCGCGGAGGGAGAACTGAAGGGCATCATGGATTACAGCGAAGCTCCCCTGGTATCCATCGACTACAACGGCAACCCCCATTCATCCATTGTCGACTCCCTTTCCACCATGCTCATAGACGGCAATATGGTGAAGGTTATATCCTGGTACGATAATGAGTCAGGTTACTCCAACAGGGTGATTGACACTGCCCTTTACCTGCAGTCCAAGGGATTGTAACAGTTTTTAAATATTCTTGGCAAAAACTATCATAGCCCTGCAGGCTACTTAGGCCGGCAGGGCTTTTTGCATTATTAGTTATCTTTGCAACAGTTTAAGCCATTTCAAAGGTTAACCTGCTGCCGTCGCCGGACAACTGCGCAGGCTGTACCACCAGGCGCCTGGGCATCCTGTTTTTTAGCTCCGGCACATGGCTTATTATCCCGATGGTCAGGTGTTCCTGGCGCAACTGCTCCAGTGCGGTCATAACCGTTTCCAGCAGCTCTGGGTCCAGTGTGCCGAAACCTTCGTCCAGGAAGAAAAACTCCAGGGGATAACGGCCTTTTAACTGCAGCTGGGCGGACAGGGCCAGGGCCAGGGATAGCGAAGTAATAAATATTTCCCCACCGGAAAGGGTACTCACCGGTCTTTTAACACCCCCGTTGCCGTCGTCCCTCATGACAAAGCCACCCTCTGAATCTACCTCCAGGGCATACCGGTAGCCGGTAATCCTGCCCAGGCGTACTGAAGCATCCAGAGCCACGTTGCCCAGTTGCTCTTCCGCCAGGTACTCCACAAAGGCGTTGCCCCGGAACAGCTTCTCCAGCAATTCCAGACGGCCCTGAAGATCCACCAGTTCCAGCAATCTGGCCTCCAGCACCTTCCACCTGTTATTATTGGCTACTGTCCTGGTGTATTCCTTTTCCACAGCCCCCAGTTCCAGCAGCCCGCCGTCATATTCCCGGCGGGAGACGGCGAAATTATCCTGTAATTCCTGCCATTCCTCAGGAGTAAGTTTTCTTCCCTGTAAACAGTTTTCTAACTGACTGCTCTGCCGGATCAGATTTTGCCTTTGCTCTCTGAAGTTTTGCACCTCAGCGGCCATACTCTCCCTGATCGGTTCATCCAGCAGTGCCGCTGCGGCCTGCCCGCCATCGGCAAAACCCGTCTTTTCCAGCATGCTGCATAGCTTTTCCCGGCTCTCCACCAGGTTTTGCCGGGCCGCCTCCAGAGAACTGGTGGCAGCGGCCAATTTCTGCTCCCTTAGTCCTCTTTCCCTGACAGCCCCTTTATCAGCACGGCGGGCTTCCTGCTCCCGTTGCTGTAAATCCCGTAGTTTCTTTTCCACTTCTCCCTTTACAGTGGTGGCCGGCCAGCCGCCAGTGATCGCCGCCAGTTCAGATTCCTTTTCGGCCAGCTGCTGTTTTAAAGCTTCAGTTTTTTCCCGCAGACCGGATATTTCCACCAGCAAGCCGTTTCTGCGGGCGGCATGACTTTCAATTTCCCCAAGCAGAACCGCCAGGCGGCTTTCCACATCCTCCCGCTGCCTGTCAACATCAGCGGAGCGGGCATCCCGGACCTCAATTTCCTTTTGCACATCCTCTATTTCGTGAGGCGCCATATCTCCCCGGACACTGTCCAGTACAGCAAACAGCACCGCCCTCTCCCCAGCCAGGGTATTCATCCTGCGCCGGGACTCCTCCAGAGCGTGCGCGGCCCCTTTTGCCATCTCCTCAGCCCTGACCAGCTCCAGACTGGCAGCCTGATGCACTTTTTGCTTATCCTCCAGCTGCTGCTTACTTTCCCGGGATTCCCGCTCCCACTCCAGCAACGCCCGGCGGTGCTGCTGGAGGACGGCTTCCCGAGCAGCCAGCTCTGCCGCTATATCCTCTTCCTGCAGCCCCGCCCAGACCCGGGGAACTTTCTCTCCGGCCAGTCCAGCAAGCTCCTCTTTCCCCGTCAGGGACTTCTCTGCCTCACCCAGTATGTCTGCGGCGTTCCGGGCCTTTGTGGCGGCAGCTGTTTCCAGGCGCTGGGTCCGGACATATTCCTGCTGCCACCGGACTTCGGCGTCCCGGGCATGTCGCAGCTCAATTTCCAGACTCCTTAACCCTTCCACTCCGTCACCGGGTACCGGCGCCGGGTGCACGATAGACCCGCAAACAGGGCAAGGCTTGCCTTGCTGGAGGGATTGGGCCAGATGGCGGGCCATGTCCCGGTTACGGCCTTCCTCCAGGGCCGCCTGCAGCCTGCCTGTTGCCTTCCCGGCCTCCCCAAGCTGTCCCGTGATCAGGGCCAATTGCCCTGCCGCCTCCCGGGCCAGTAATGCCAGGGTAGCATATTCCCCGCGCCGCCTTAGCACCTCCGCCCCGGCGTCATTCATTTCCCTGCTGCACCTGATATAATTTTCCGCCCGGGAGCGTAGCCTTTCTAACTCCTGCACGGCAGAGTTTATTTCTTCGCCCTGCTCCGGACAATGTTCCAGGATAGCTTTTTCCCTGACGAGGGCTTCCTGCAGCATGCCTTTCCGCTGTAGCAAGGTACCTTCAGCCGCTCTTTTTAATCCGGCCGCCTTGTTTAATTCCTGTTCCTTGTCCCTGGTGATTCTTTCCCAGTGCTCCGCTTCTTTTTGCGCGTTCCGGTAATTTTTCAGAGCTGTCAAAGCATTGGCTACCTGACGCCGCCGATCCGGCTCAACAAAACAGTTTTTTAATTGCACCCTGATATGCTCAAGTTTCTCCTCCAGCTCCCTCTTATCTATGGTCAGCTTTTCCAGGTTTTCCGCAAGATTTTTCTTCTCCCCTATTTTGCTGTTGCCTTCGTCTGTTATAATCTTCAATTGCTCCTGCAGCAGCAGGCAGTCCGGTTCTAATTTTTCGGCCCGGATCAATTGAGACCTTTGCTCCAGCAGCAGCGACTCCCGGCTTTGTCTTAGAGCTTCTGCCGCCCGCAGTTTTTCACCGGCCTCCCCTGCCAGCAATACGGCCCCGTCCAGTTGGCTCCGGGAATACTCCAGATCCGCTTCGGACTTATCATAAGCTTCGCTGTCCCGCTGCTCCTCCGTCAGGTAAGGCGCCACCCTTTCCGCCCGGCTGCCCAGTTCCAGCTTTTTTTCTATAAGATTTATCTCAGTCTGGCGTGTATCCTGTTTTTGCAGGGCATTCATTACCCCTTCCAGTTCACTCTGCCAGTTCCACACCTGCTGCATCTCACCGTGCAGAACCCCCAGCCTTTCTTTTTTAAGTCCGGCCTGTCTTACTATTTCCCTGGCTTCCCCGAGCTTTTCAAGAGCCGCCGTCACAGCCTGATCCGAAGCCTCACCAAGACCCTCTTTTTCTCCAAGAATATTTTCTTTTTCTATTTTTGCCAAGTTTAGCCTGTTTTTTAGCTTGCTTATAAACCTGTCCCCGTAATCCTGTAGGCCGAACAGCCTTTGCAGCATCTGCCGGCGATCCCTGGGCTTAAGAGATAAGAACTCAGCAAATTTTCCCTGGGGCAGCACCACCGCCCGGGTAAAATCATCCGCCGAAAGGCCCAGAATCTCCACCACGGCATCGGTAACCCTGCTTTTTTCCGCCAGCACTATTTCCGCCCCGCCGGTATATTCCACCAGCCTGCTGTTGGCCGCAGCCACCGTATTCTCCCCGGTACGCTTATAAACACGCTCCACCCGGTATCTTTTTATGCCCTCCGGGTCGGCCAGCTCAAAGGTAAATTCCACCAGCACCCTTTCCTCGGCATGGTTGACTATACCCTGGTTCCTGCCGCCGGCCCTTTCCACCAGGCCGTAAAGGGCCAGGGTAACGGCATCCAGCACGGTGGATTTGCCACTGCCGGTGGGTCCGAAAATACCAAACAGGCCGGCCTCGCCCAGTTTTTCAAAATCCACCGTCTGGGCTTCCCGGAAACTATGCAGACCGGCCAGCTTCAGCATTACGGGCTTCATAGCTGCATACCTCCCGCTGCTGTTTCTTCATCATCCAAAACGCCCTCCCCCAGCAGTTCCATGAACAATTCGACCAGTTTTTCATCCGGCGCGGAGGCGAATCTCTGCTTGTAGTAACTGACAAATAACTGGTCTATAGGCAGACCTGCCCTTGATTCCCGGACTTCTCCCAGCCCATCAAACTTGTAGACCGGACGTATGTCCACAAAACGCGGGCAGGCCTTTCTCAAAGCGTGTATGTCCTGCATGGTCAGGGGGTTGTCCAGACTAATCTCCAGATCAATCCAGCCCCTTGTGTCCCTGCCCTCATCCAGCCAGCGGTACACCTCGGGCAAACCCCCGTCAGCCCGCCACCTGACCAGAGGCCGGCCTGAGCATAACGGTATCTCCGTTACTGCCGGGACGCCACCGGGCAATACATCCACAATTAACACAGATTTTGACTGGCCGCTCTCGGAAAAGCTGTAGGCCAGGGGGGAACCGCTGTAGCGGCAGGCACTGGGACTGCCGGCGACGGCCTGGGGCCGGTGCAGGTGGCCCAGGCCGGTGTACTGGACCATGTCCGGCAGCATCAGGGGGTCTACGGTGCACGCCCCTCCCACGGAGAATATGGGCCTCTCGGAATCACTGGCGGCCCCTCCCAGCACGAAAATATGGCTCATGGCGATATTCACCGCATCATCCCGGCAGTTGCCCGACAAATTCCTAAATATATAGCCAACCCGCTGCGAATACTCTTCCCTGAGGGTATACTCATCGTCCAGGGAGGACTGCAGCATATCCTTCAGCCGGGACTCGGAGGGATAGGGCAGAGCCAGTATAACTGCGCTGTGGGCGCATCCCGGCACCGCCAGTTCCAGCCAGGACTGCCCGCCAGTCAACAACCTGACCCCGCCTGTGGCAGCTTCAGAACCAACTGCCTCCTGTCCCGGCAGTCCCAGCAGAAAAATGCCCTGACTGCCGGCCAGAGGGGTCGCGGCCACCAGCCGCTCAGGATTGTCATGGTTGCCGGCAATCACCACCACCCCCCGCCTGCCACCGTCGGAAAGCCTGTGCAGTGCGCTATAAAAAAGCTGTTCTGCAGCAGCGGAAGGATTGGAACTGTCAAAGACGTCCCCGGCCAGCAAAACCGCATCGACCTGCTGGTCTGAGGCGATACGGCATATCTCATCGACAAATTCTTCCTGTTCGCTGGAACGGCTGCGCCCTTCCAGGCTGCGTCCCAGGTGCCAGTCGGAAGTATGCAAAAAACGCAAAAAACATCACCCGAACTTTTTGACTTTATTGTTGCATTCTTCCGCCACCGGTTTTTTCCCTTCCATACGTAAACTATTTTGGCAAGAAAAAACCACTCTTCTTCCGCCAAGGAAGTTGAGTGGCTACTTTTTTAGCCACGAGGAGGTTATCCTGTGTTCCGGCAGCTCAATAGCCATAGCCAAATCTACCACCAGGTTTTGCAATCGATCAGCATGGCCCTCAGTAATATAATCCCTTGCCTCTAACGCTTTCATAAGAATCTGTACGATGGCACTGCAAGCGCTTTGACTGCGGTGTAGCTTTTCCCGGTACATCTTGTTATCTGCTTCCTTGAATACATCACTTAATTTAGCCCCAACAACATTTCCATTGTTATCCAACAGGGGCGAGGTTATTGCCCAAACATAAGCCTCCTTTCCTTCAAATAACGATTCTTCGCCATATCCCATCATATTCTAAAACTCTGGGTTGCTTTCTATTATATTTCCTTGTTTATCAAGTTTTTGTTAATTACTGGATGACCTTACCGCGATTTTATGGACACGCAGAACGTGTGATACAATAAATCACGGAGGTGCCCTAAATGAGGAAGTTTAATAAAGAATATAAGATGATGGCGGTCAATCGTGTTAAGGAAAGCGGAAAGTCTGCCACTGAGGTAGCCCGGGAACTAGACTTAAGCCCTAACACGTTACATGGGTGGATTAGCAAGTTGGTAAACACGGCAACCAGGCCTTTCCCGGCAGTGGCTACCTGCACGAGGCTGACGATTAGTTGCGCATGCTACGCCAAAGAAATTATGGATTTAAAAGAGGAAAACGCTATCTTAAAAAAGGCGGCAGCCTACTTCGCCAAAAACCAGAAATAGAACAATTCCGTTTCATCGGGTTTACGCCAGGTAAACTGATAAAGTCAGGATAATTTATTGAAATAAGGGATTGGGTATTGGAGGTTCTATGATTACTGAAAAACTGTATTCCTTATCTAAGGTTCGATTTTTTGCCGATCTTACTTCCCATGAATTAAGTGAACTAGCGAATGACTTTAAGTGGCAGGAGCATGAACAAGGCGCTGATATCATAAAGCGAGGCCAGACGGAGCACTATTATTATGTTTTAATTAAAGGACAAGCTGAAGCGTTAGTTTCGACGCAGGGAAGTAATTTCTGGAAAGTTAATTCCTTCGGCCCTTATGATACCTTCGGTGAAATCTCTCTGTTCACCGGAAAACCTGCACCAACGACGGTTCGGTGTTTAGAAGATTGCCGTGTTTTAGTATTAAATGCTGAAAATTTTGCTCGAATGCTCACAAAATGGCCTAAACTTTATCAAAAATTTATTGAACATCTATACAATAATTTAAATGATGCTAATCGTGAAATATTGGATGCCAAATATAAAGATTTTTTACGTTCAACTCTGCAGCTTACCCAGTATGAGGATAAATTTTACGGGATTTGGGGAAGTGTTCGAACGACAAAGGAAATTGAAAATAAAATTGCTGAGCTAGTTTACACGAAGGAAAACTTGTTTTTAATTGGTGAACGAGGTACAGGCCGGCAAATGCTGGCTTGGTATTTACATAAACATAGGTTTGGGGAATCGGCAACCTTTGTAGTTGTTGATGGGCGTTATTTTGATCAGCAGTGGAGCGATATGATATTTGAAGCTGGTGAAGATGATACTTCAGCATCGTTTAATCTTTTTGGAATAGTCGAGAATGGAACATTATTGTTACGGGAAATAAATAAAATTTCTCCCAGAGCTCAACTAAAACTGGCTGAATGCCTAAAACTGAATAAGCTGAACTGCCTTGTGATAGCTAGCTTACAAGGGAACCCAGAGCAATTGTCCCCTAAGATTATACCGGAATTAAGAGAGTACTTTAGCCAAACTTATACAATTACACCGTTACGCGAACGAAAAAGGGATATCCCAATCATAGCCCAGGGTATTTTAGAAAAACTAGCCCTTAAGCATCATAGGACAAGCCCTGTTCTCAATAAAGAAGCGATTAAGTTGCTTCTTTCCCATAATTATCGACAAGGAAATGTAACTGAGTTAATTCAAGTGATGGAAAGGGCATTCTTTCTGGCTGAAGATAATTCAATTGAGCTGGAGCACATTTTTTTTGGTCCTACTGCTGAAAAAATTGGAAGCACGGTTAATTTTCTTTTGTGGCCAAGTATTGAAAACATATTTAAAAAAGGAGTGCTTATTTCTTGGCTTAGGCGTTTTACTGCAACTATTTTTATATCCATAATTTTATTATTACTGCTGGCTCCCAAAGTAGCTATTGATAACTTAATTTTTACTTTAGTTTGGTGTTTATGGTGGCCTGCTTTAGCAATAATTTCACCTTTTTTGGGGAGAGTATGGTGTACTGTTTGCCCCTTTGCGTTTATTATGGAGTTTGTCCAAAAAAAGTTACACTTGAATAAACCTGTTCCAAATTTATTAAAAAAGTATGATTATCTGTTTATTACTTTTTTATTTCTTTTTATCTTCTGGACAGAAATTGTTTTTGGGATGCGATCTAGTCCAAAAAATACTGTAATACTTTTATTCTCTATCCAGCTAGCCGCAATAATTGTGGGTATTATTTTTACCCGTCATACATGGTGCCGCTACCTTTGCCCCCTCGGAGGATTTGTGGGTACCGCTTCTATCGGTTCTGCACTTGAAATAAGAGCGGATCCCACGGTTTGTCTTAACAAATGTACGACTAACGAGTGCTATGTTGGTAATGGAAGTATTCCTGGGTGTCCGATGTTCCAACATTTACCGTACGTTGATAATAATCTCGCTTGTAAGCTTTGTTTTAATTGTGTGCGCAATTGTCCTAATGGTTCGGTTCAATTAAATCTTCGGGTTCCAGCTAGGGAAGTATGGCACTTAGTTAGGGTTAACCAAGGTTTTGCTCTCTTTATCGGAGTAACTTTGGCCGTTTTAGTCCCGCTTAATTATTTTGAGGCACTGCAATCGATATGGCCAGTTTCCGTATGGCGCTTATGGTTCAGTCTTACTTACTGGGGAACTGCAGTTAGTGCTGGTTTGATTACATGGCTTATTGCTAAGCCTTTTAAAACAAAAGCAACATCTAGGCGGATTAAGTTAGTTTTTGCTTTTATTCCATTAGTTTTAGCCGGACATATTATTTATCAACTTCAATTTATAATCGGCGCGAATTCAATTTTTTTAGGGTTAGCTCTTAAAACCCCTGCAGGGATAAATCAAGTGTTTTATGTTTCTGCTTTCGTAGTAGGAGCAACAATCGCAATTTTAATTGGTTTGCTTTTGACAACTTTTGCATTTATTATGGTGATCCTTCGTTCAAAAGAAAAATTAGCAAAAAAATCAAATCCCAAGAAAACAGCAGCATGACCATGTTTTTGGCCGCTTGCGTAGCCCTTTACATTAGTGAGGCCTGTGTTAGCCTGCCCGGGCAAAAGGTCAGCGTTGGCCTGCCCCTGGCCTTACGGAAACACGGGCCTATTAAAAATCTAATCAACTATGGTATTGGCGTGAACAACCCCTCCCTTCGCTACACTTAGGAAGGGGCTTCCATAAGATAAGCAAAGTTTCGGAGCTTCCTGGTTCATCGTAAGCCCCAACGGGCCTAACTCCCCAGGCATCGATTCGGCCAGTTCCTGACCTACTACCCAACGTTTTAGTTTCTTTAGGCCGGACTTGAACACGGTAAGTCATCCTGGTACCGCAAAAGGTTGACAAAATACACCCGGCTATTTTAGGAACTGATTTTACGTAGCAACCCATGACCTGCTACAACCCTATATCAGTTGTCAAAGAACTAACTATATTATACCAGATAATTAAAGACAGAACAAGAGTTCCCTGTAAGGCATGCTCGCCTTTCATCCCCACCCTTCACTCTCGCTACGCGAACAAGGAAGGCTCAGGATGGGGACTTCCCGGTGGTTAAGTTAAAAAGATTAAGCCTGTAGATAACCCTACCATCATGCCGACACAGTGGATGTCGGTGGAAATAAATGACCTGTGCCCCACCAGCCAGGGGAACGGGTTACTTATAAGAGTAGGGCCTGCGGTTATAGAAGTGCAATCCGGCATTACTCAAAGACGTAATACGAACAATAGCGGTTCTATGCTGACCGACACAGATGTTGAGCGAGTCTACCTGGCCTGCGAAAGCACGGATTTACTCAAGTCAATTGACGAGTTACATTCATCTACATTTACATTTACATTTATGTTCCGGCCAGACCAACGGCACAGGACTATTCATTCTGTATCGTCTTCCGCCTGCAGTCTCCCGTCTTTCAAAAGACAGGCCCGGACGTATAGGATTGCGCTGCCGGGTATGCTTTCCGGCAGCAGTTGCCTAATGGCAGCCGGCCTTTTGATGCCCGCCTGCTCCATGGCCAGATATATCTGCCGGCGCATAGGCCACGGCACCAGATCGTCGATATTAATCCTGTTTTCCGCCACCAGCCCCGCCAGATAACCCTCCACCACGTCTTCCGGAAAACCTGACCGGCAGGCAATAGCCTCCACTGACAAACCCTCTTTGAAAAGAGTTTCAATATTGTCCGCCACTGACGAGCCCCTTACGGCCCTGGAGATTGCCTCAATCTCCGCCCCGGCGGGTGCTCCAGCCTGACCCGCCCCGTCCGGGCCGGTTGCATGACCACCGGCACAGGTCCGGATAATATTTAGCAACTGCTCCCCGAATCTGGCTATCTTTTTTTCGCCAAGCCCTTTAACCTTCATCAATTCCGCCCGGGTAAGCGGCTTCCTGTCGGCCAATTCTACCAGGACCCTGTCATGGAAGAACACATATGGCGGCATTGACTCTTGACGGGCCAACCCGGTCCTGAAATCCTTCAGCCTGGCCAGCAGTTCCCCGTCCCCGGGCTGTACTTCCGCGCCAGTGCTAGCAGAGTTTTTTACCCCGGGCAAAAATACATCCCTCACCGGTAGCGCTTCACCACTTTTAAGTATATCATCGCCCCGGGGCGTCAGCACCACCACCGGATATTCATCCCCTGCCACCCCCAGAAAGCCGTCCCCTATTAACTGGTTGATCAGCCCGCGGACCGCTGCGGCGGAATGGCTGGACAATTTGCCGTAACACTCCAGATTGTGGTACCCCCATCCGGTGATATCCTGTGCCCGGGAACCTCTCAGCACGTCCGTCAGCTTCTTTTGTCCCAGGGGCCGGGGAAGTTCTTTTACGGCGGCAAAAATCTCCAGGGGTAAAAGGGACACCGGCATTCTGCCGCTGCCGGTGTCCCGGCAGTTGTCACAGCACACCTCCACCCGCTCCGACATGGATTCACCGAAATAATTCAAAAGCAAGGACCGACGGCAGCCACTGTGGTGTATCCAGTTCAGCATGGACGCCAGCTTCTCTTTTCTGGCTGCAGTTCGCTGCCTGAGTTCATGCAGAACACTATTCATCAGCGGGCCGGTGGGGGAGCGGGAACCGGCTTCCAGATACAGGCTGTCCCCGTTTCGGTCGGTCAGCCGGGCTACCTGCAGCCTTTCCAAAATGGCCAGCAAAAGCCTTATTTTTGTCTCATCAATATTCTTCTGCTCAAGGGCGGCACAGGAAATTACGGACACGTCGCCCTGCAGGCATTCCCTGTACACACGCCAAAAATTAATAATATCTTCTTTGCCCAGGGCATCGTTATCTATAATCCACTCCTGCAACTGCCGGTCCCGCTGAGTGAACAAAAGGGAACACCTGGCAGGCTGTCCGTCCCTTCCCGCCCGCCCCACTTCCTGGTAATATGCCTCCATGGAAGAAGGCATACAGTAGTGAATAACAAAGCGTATATCCGGTTTGTCTATACCCATGCCAAAGGCATTGGTGCAAACCACCACATCAATTCCGCCCTGCAGGAAATCCTCCTGAACCCGGCTTCTCCCGGCGGGTTCCAGGCCGGCATGATAGGCTGCCGCGGTCATTTTTAGGTTGTTATTCACCCACTGGGCCACCCTTTCCGCTTCCTTTCTGGTGGCCACGTACACAAGGCCGCTTCCCCGGCGTCCGGACAACAGTCTTTGCAGCTCTTCCAGCTTGGCTCCGTCGCTGTCAAAATTACCCGCGCTGTAATACAAGCTTGGCCTGTCGCTACCGCTGATAACCCTGTGCGCGCCGGGCATGCCCAGTTGTTCCAGGATATCCTTTTGCACGGCGGGCGTTGCGGTTGCGGTCAGGGCCAGTATTACCGGACTCCCCGGAATTTGTTCATAAAATTCCCGTATATATAAATAATCCGGTCGGAAATCATGCCCCCAGTGGGAGATGCAGTGCGCCTCATCCACAGTTAACAGGGATACCTTCAGCCTGGCCAGTTGAGCCAGAAACATACGGCTTTTCAAACGTTCCGGGGCAACGTATACAATTTTGTATTTTCCTCTGCCCATCTCTTCCAGGCGCTGCCTTTGTTCTTCAGGAGCAAGCTGGCTGCTGATGTAAGTGGCCTGACTCAGATTTTTGCCGTAGAGGGCATCCACCTGATCCTTCATCAGTGCCACCAGGGGGGATATAACCACAGCAATCCCCGGCAGCATAAAGGCAGGAAGCTGGAAACACAGTGATTTGCCCTGCCCCGTAGGCATTACCGCCAGTACGTTATTCCCGTCGAGTACCTTTTCCACAACTTCTTTCTGGCCCGGGCGAAAACAGGTAAAGTTAAAATAGTGTTTCAATGCTTCTTCCGGTGAATATCGACTGCTCAAAACAGTCCCTCCAATTTGACATGAACTATTAAATGTTTAAATTTCTTCCATTGTCCCCCTTTTCCTTTTTACAATCGACAATATGTTTCCATAAAAAAAGGGGCTGCCGCCCCTCAGAACTATCGGTCCTTCACCCCGATCTAAGGAAAGGGGACACACCTCTCTTTGAAGCCTGGCTCTAGAGTCGGAGGAATGTCCCCAAATATTATCCACTTGGATAATTTCCTATCTCTATAAAAAAAAGAATGGCAGGAAATCCTGCCATTTAGCTCCCTTTTTGAGGAGGGAGAATGGGTTTAGAAAAAAATAAGCCGGCTTTAAGAAAAAGCCGGCTTTATCGTCATGGTTCTGTTAAAAGAGCCACTTTGCCGGATTAACCTTTTCTCGGAAGGCACACCGCTACGTGAACAGGCAGGTTTCCTGACTTATGGCTCCCCGCCCGCCCCGCCTTCCCAGGCATACTGCCCAGTGGCTCTGGAGCGGCCGCGCCAAATACAGTGGCCGGACCGTCTGGGATTCTAACCCGGTTCCCTTTATCCCTGCTTACCAGGGACCTGAACACAAAATATATTCAGTTTTGTAAATTGCAATAACACTTTACCACGAATATGAAACCCTGTCCACTATTTTCAACACAATCTTAAACACGGGAAATATTGAGACTACATATCATCAGCACCATTGCCGGCCAGCGCCGGGAATAACAGAGCTATAATTTCAGCATTCTCACCAGCATGGTAGCGGCCTCACCCCTGGTGACCATTTTGGCCGGAGCGAATTTACCGCTTTCGGCGGGCATGATGCCAAGACCTACCACAGCGGCTACATAACCGCGATAATCCTTGGGCACGGAGGTGGCGTCCCCCACGGACAGATTAAACAGTTCCGGCAGCCTGGCCAGCTTACCGTAGCCCTTGGCGTTAATCAGCAATCGCGCCATCTGCAGCCTGTTAACGCCGCCCTCCGGATTGAAAGACATCCCTTTTTCCAGAATGCCTGTGGCCAGGGCTAAATCCATATATTGTTTATACCACGCCTCGCCGGCAGCGGGAGCATCGCCGTAATAACCCCGTTTGTCAGCTTTCACCAGCATAGCCACCAGTTCGGCCACGGTAACCGTCTCACCGGGGCGGAATTTGCCCCCGTCCCCGCTGACAATCCCTTCGGAGGCCAGCAGCAGGATATCCTGCTCGGCGGGAGTGCCGGAAATATCGCTGAAGGCTTTATCCTTCTTGATCACCGGCTTGCCGCTGTAGTCTATTTCCGTGCCGGTTGCAGCATCATACATGATGTCGTACCCCCCCGGAACATAATAGACAAGATAGAATTTATTTTCATCTTCGCCTCCCCTGTCCCAGGGACTGTCCATCATAGAATATGTTTTCTTGATCGGGTGCTCAACAAGATACTTTTGGTTAATGGTTTGAACATCCATTACCTTTTCCGGGCCGGAAAACCGGGTATCCAGCCAACTCATATCATAACTGCTAACCTCGCCGGTAGTGGAATCAACCCGGACCCTGAAACCGTTTTCCGGGTAAACTATACCGTTGACCAGCCTGGCGTAATTAAACCAAAAGCTGCGGGCAAGGGGAGACTTGCTAAATTTTACCCACGGGCCAATTTCCGGGTCCACATCCCTCAGTATCACTTGTCCGGCTTTGCCCGGCTGCAGTCTGCTAATGGTGTCCAGGGCGATTCTCTCCGCCTGTTCCCGGCTGAACTTAACCTGAGGTTCCTTATAATATTCCATCTCATCGTAATTATTTTTATTGAACGATAACAGTTCCCCGTTAAAGGCATTGACCTCGATACTCATATTGTTCTTCTTTTCTTTGTCCTCGTAGGAAAACCTCCAGAGCCTCAGGCCGGGGACATCATACTTCCGATCCAGATTCTTGGCAGTCAGTGTAAACCCATCAGGAACCTTAACGGCAGCCTCCGCCTTTTTTTGGGCTCCGTCAGCCGACAGCATTCCCTTCATCTCCTGCACGGCCCTGTTCTCCTCAGGAGTCATGACTTTTTGTACTGAGGACAGGCTTAACTTCATCCCCATATCACCACCGCCCCCGCCATATTCATCCAGCATAAAATACTTTTCCCGGGGGTCATATAGTTCACCGCTAAAGGCATCAATAATAAAGCGTCCCGGCGGTTTGGGGCGGTATACCAGTTTCAGCGGCCCGGCCTGATCTGGATCATCCCCCAGGCGGGGCATAAAATAGGTCAGCTCGAACCCGCCCTTGTCCATAAATATTTCCCTGGCTTTGCCTTCGGAAATACTTCCCTGCGAGGAGGGCAGTACCAGAGAATCGTCCCAGTTACTATTAAATCTGACTACTTCCCCGTTCTCACCGTTAACCGCCACATTAATCCCCTGGCTAGCCACCGGAATGCCACTGTAAGTGCGCGTAAAATTAAAATTGTATTCCACCGGGTAGTCCCTGTCCCTGAAAACAGTAACCTCGTATGGTGGAGGCGGGGACAGCACCGTTTGCCCGAATTTTTCAGGGAGCATTTTGGCAGCCTGTTTTTTTGCTATTTCCAGCGACTGTTCCCTGGTGTATCTGGGCAGCCCGGTGTAATGACCCGGTGTATAGCTCCGGTAGTAATCAATGTTTGTGATCTCCCCGCTGTCTGAGCTGACGGATACGTTAAAATTTCCCTCGGGCGATTTGGTTGAATACCAGCGCAGGTTCCAGTAGCCTTTACCGTTGGCTTCGTTGTAATCAGAGCTGAATTTATCCAGGCCGGTGGGGATATCCAGTTTCCCTTTGGCAATCTCTATGGCCTTCTCCAGGGAAACCCCCGTCTGAGCCTGCGGTGCCGGCTTAACCTCTCCTGCGGCCTGCTTTTCGGCCGCCAAGGCCGGAGCCGTTGCCATAAAAGGAGATACCATAAACAACAAGGTCATACCCATCACCAAAATCTTTTTTACAACCTTTTTTTTCAATTACCCTGCCTCCCCGCTCAGTATTTACTACACCTGAGGACGCAGTTAAATGTGTAAAAGTTCCAGAAAAAAATGCTTATTAAAAAATATACTCCTGGGTGCGACAGGGGCAAGGGAGATCTTTCTTTGCATCGCATCCCAAAAGTGCTTAGATAATCCCATGCAAGCTGCCGCCTTTAGCGCCGAGCCGGTCTACCCGCCGGGAAACCTCGGGGGATTCAACCAGGGGTGGAGCATGGTGGGGTTTCAGCCGGGCATCGATAATCAGTGGCCCCTTGCAGCCCCAGTGTTTGTGGTCGGTGAAGCTGTCCACGCCATACACGTCATGGGAGGGGTTGGAACGGGTAAAAGTGACCCAGAGAAAATTGTTTATATGACGGGCGGCAAATTCGCTGTCTTCGGTGAGCACGATCAGGGCAATATCGTCCGGACAGCCGGCCTTCCCCAGGTAATCGGCCAGGAGCAGGGCGTCTTTTTCACCGGCTTCAGCATCCGGGCGGGCAAGCGTACTGATTATAACCACGCCGGGCAGAGCCAGGGCCGGTCGCTTAAAACCATCCGGCAATCGAAGCCGATCGTCCAGGGTTCGAGCCAGGTTACGCTTCGGCTCTCCGGCCGCAGCCACTATCAGTTTGGAACCCCGGTTAAAGCCGGTGCCCGAGTAGTCCAGGGTATCAATGGTGGTCCGGGTCTGGAAGTGCAGATCGCGCCGCCAGTCGACCCGTTCCAGCACATGGGTGAAATATGTCTGGATATCGTACACATCCAAATCCGGGCGGTCTTCCAGGGCGGTAATAAACAGGTATTTGGCCAGTGAGCAGGGGCCAAATCCCAGGATGGCATTGGCCAGGGTCAGTATTTCCCTCGGTTCCCGGGGCGCATAGGGCACATACCTTTCCCGGCCCACAGCCAGGAGCAGGGGATGCACACCGGCTGCGTCCACGGCATGGAGGGCTTCTACGCCAGGGATGGAGGTAGGAACCACCGGATTGGTTATTTCATGAACCAGTTTCCCGAAAACGGTGTCTTCCTGGGGTGGCCTTCCCACCACCGTAAAGGGCCAGACAGCGTCTTTCCGGTGATAGACGTGTTCCACGTTCAAGTAGGGGAATTCATGGCGCAGGGAATAGTAGCCCAGATGATCTCCGAACGGCCCCTCGGGCTTGGTTTTTCCAGGAGACACAGTGCCGGTGATGCAGAAGTCGGCATCCGTGGAGATGGCGTACCCGTTGCGATAGGTGTATCGAAAGCGCCGCCCGGCAAGGAGACCGGCAAATGCCACTTCCGGCATGAACTCCGGCAGGGGCATGATTGCCGCCAGGGTGTGGCTGGGCAGCCCGCCGACGAAAATGCTGACTTTCAGGGGTTCGCCATTTTCGAGGGCAGTGGTATGATGAATACCGATATCCCGGCGGATCTGGTAGTGAAGGCCGATCTCTTTGTCCTTTATGTACTGGTTACCGGCCAGTTGGACCCGGTACATGCCCAGATTGGAATGCATGATGCCCGGTTTCATGGGATCTTCGGAATAGACCTGGGGCAGGAGAATAAATGGTCCCCCATCATCGGGCCAACATTTGACCTGGGGCAGCTGACCGATTGTGGTTTCACCGGCCAGGACCGGCCCGGAACTCACCTTCTGAGGCAGAATCTTTAACCCGGCCATCGATAGTCCGGCATATTCCCAAGGCCGCCGGACAGCCGCCATTGGATTGGCCGGAATTTGCATAATCCGCAGCACCTTCTCCAGGGTGAACCGAAAGATGAACCGGGCCCGGTCCATAGTGCCGTACAGGTTAGAAACAGCCGGAAACGGACTGCCTTTCACCCGTTCGAACAGGATAGCCGGCCCCCCGGCTTGATACACCCGGCGGTGGATTTCGGCCATCTCCAGGTTCGGGTCGATTTCCTCCCGCACCCGCACCAGGTGGCCATGTTTTTCCAGGTCCAGCATACATTCTTTCATACTTTTATATATCATCGTGGTTCCGCTCCTCAAGAAAATGCAGGCGATTTTTTTAACAAAATAAAGAATATGAATATATATTGTCCCCAAACACCGTAGGGGTTTACTTCTCCGGCAGGCGACGTTTATTCTCACCTTTTTCATAAATATAGTGCGACACAAGAACCGTCCCCTGTCGCACCTCAACCTATCCTGTGGCAGGCCACAAAATGATTGGCACCAATTTCCCTGGATACCGGCGTCTCCTGGTTGCATTCTTTCATCGCCTGCGGGCAACGTGTAACAAAGGCGCAGCCTGATGGCGTATTAACCGGGCTCGGTACATCACCTGCCAGGATAATGCGCCTGCGCTCCGCCTCGATATCCGGATCGGCTACCGGTATTGAGGATAGCAGGGCCTGGGTGTATGGGTGCAGCGGGTTTTCATAAAGATCCTCGCTGCCCGCCAGTTCCACCACCTTGCCCAGATACATCACCGCCACCCGGCTGCTAATATGCCTGACCATAGACAGATCGTGGGCAATAAACATATAAGTCAGTCCCAGCCTCTCCTGCAGTTCCTCCAGCAGGTTTACCACCTGGGCCTGGATGGACACATCCAGTGCGGAAATGGGTTCGTCGCATATGATAAACTCCGGATCCACGGCCAGTGCCCGGGCTATACCGATGCGCTGCCGCTGGCCGCCGCTGAATTCATGGGGAAAGCGCCCGGCATGGTCGACATTCAGGCCCACCAGCCTTAACAGCTCCATAATCCTCTCCCGGCGTTGGGAGCCCCTGGCAATCCGATGAATATCCAGCGCCTCACCTATTATTTCTCCCACAGTCAGGCGGGGATTTAACGAAGCGTAGGGATCCTGAAAGATCATCTGCATGCGCCTGAAAAGGCTCTTCTTATTCTGTCCGGAGGCTTTATGGACATCCAGCCCGTCAAAAAGCACATTCCCCGCTGTAGGCCGGTACAGACGAACCACAGACCTGCCCAGGGTTGTTTTGCCGCAGCCGCTCTCCCCCACCACGCCCAGGGTTTCCCCCTGGTAAATATGCATAGATACATCATTGACTGCTTTTAATATCTGGTTTCTGCCCACCCTGAAATATTTTTTAAGATTTACAACCTCGACCAGCTTTTTTATAATCAGACATCCGCCCCCTTTACCGCATACTGGTGGGTCAGCCAGCAACTCACCCGGTGAGTGTCGGATAACTGTGCAATACCAGGTTGCACCTCCCGGCAAACCAGCATGGCCCGGTCGCAGCGGGGCCAGAAGGCGCAACCCCGGGGTGGATTAAGCAAATCAGGCGGTCGCCCGGCGATAGGGCTTAATTTATTCCTTATCTCGCGGCCTGTTCTTGGCACTGAGGCTAGCAGCCCGCGAGTGTATGGATGCTGATGCTGATAAAATATCTCCCTGGTGGCGCCGCTTTCCACCACCATGCCCGCATACATAACTATGACCCTGGAGGCGAATCCCGCCACCACGCCCAGGTCGTGGGTGATAATAATTATTGCCGTTCCCAGCCTCCCCTTTAATTCCATAATCAGCTCCAGAATCTGCGCCTGAATAGTAACGTCCAGGGCGGTGGTGGGCTCGTCCGCAATCAGCAGCCTGGGATTGCAGGCCAGGGCCATGGCGATCATCGCCCTCTGCCGCATGCCCCCGCTAAACTGGTGGGGATACTGGGCATACCTTTGCTCTGGACCGGACATTCCTACCAGGCCCAACATCTCTACGGCCCTCTGTTTTCTTTCCTTTGTGTTTAGATTGCTGTGTTTTTTCAGCATCTCTTCTATCTGCGGGCCTACTTTCATAGTGGGGTTGAGGGATGTCATGGGATCCTGGAAAACCATGCCGATATCCCGGCCCCGGATGTTTTCTATCTCCCTTTCGCTTCTTGACAGCAAATCCTGTCCGGCAAACAGTATTTTACCCGCTACATAACGTCCCGGCGGAGATGGTATAAGTTTCATGATGGACTGGGCGGTGACGCTTTTGCCGCAGCCCGACTCTCCCACGATGGCCAGGGTTTCACCTGGCGCCAGGTCGAAACTGACGCCCCGGACTGCCTGTACCTCTCCGGCAAAGGTTGTGAAATGTACCTGCAAATTATTGACTGACAGTAGTTGTTCCACTACCGACCCCCCTAACGGCGCAGACGGGGGTCCAGCGCATCGCGCAGGCCGTCTCCTACAAAATTGAAAGCCAACATGGTAATACTGATAAACAGGGCCGGAAAAAACAACTGCCAGGGATAATTGCGCAAACCCTGAATACCGTCACTGGCCAGCACGCCCCAGCTGGCCATAGGCGCGGAAACCCCGAGACCCAGGAAGCTTAAAAAAGCTTCGGTAAAAATAGCCTCGGGTACCAGCAGGGTCATACTTACGATAATGGGGCCCATGGTATTGGGGATCAGGTGGCGCAGCAGTATCCGCCAGGTGCCCGCGCCCAGCAGGCGGGCGGCATATATGTACTCCTGCTCCTTCAGGACCAGCACCTGCCCCCGGACTATCCTGGCCATGTTTTGCCAGTATACTATGCCCAGGGCTATGAAAATGGACTTTAGCCCCGGCTCCAGAAGCACCATGAGCAAAATGACATAAAGCAAAAAAGGTATGCTGTAAATCACTTCAACGAAGCGCATCATGATCTCGTCCACCCGACCGCCCAGGTAACCGGAAATACCCCCGTACAGCACTCCAATGACCATGCAGATGACACTGGTCAGTAGCCCGATAGTCAGGGATATCCGGGCGCCGTACCACACCCTGGCAAACAGATCCCTGCCCAGGGCATCGGTTCCGAACCAGTAGCTGCCGCCGGGAGGCTGATTTACCATCAGCAAATCCTGTTCTTCATAACTATGAGCGGACAGGTGCGGCCCCACCAGGGCCAGCAGCGCCAGCAGTACGATAATAATAATTCCTGTCATAGCCAGTTTATTCTGTTTTAAACGCAGCCAGACATTCTGCCGGTAGCCTACGGACGGGCATAATGTTTCCTCTGCCGGCTGTCCGTCGTGCTCCAGCCGTTTAAACATTTGCGGGCTGATTTCCATACTCATGCGGCTACACATCCTTGCGGTCTACTAATTTAATGCGGGGATCAATGACCACGTAAGTCAGGTCCACAAAAAAATTCATCAGCATCAAAAATGCGCTGAAAAAAATGGTAACACCCAGTATTACGGTATAATCCCTGTTCAATATGCTGTTTACATACCACATGCCAAGGCCTGGAATGGCAAAAATGGACTCCACCACGAAGCTGCCCATGAGCACATCGGTCACGAGGAAACCGAGGTAGGTTACCACCGGCAGTACCGCATTGCGAACACCATGCCGCAGTACAATAACCCTTTCGGATAATCCTTTGGCCCTCGCGGTTTTGATATAGTCCTGCTGCAATACTTCTAGCATACTGGAGCGCATCAGCCTCGCTATAAATGCGGTGGGTAGGGCGGCAAGGGCCAGGGTGGGGAGAATGGCCTGCTGCCATGTTCCCCACATGGCTGACGGTAATATCTGAAGTTTATAGGCAAAAAAATACATTAGCAATCCTGACAGTATGAAGATGGGTACGGAAAAACTCAGGGTCGCCAGGACCATGGCCAGGTAATCCTGCCAGCGGTTTTGCCGCAGGGCAGAAATGATACCTGCTAGCAGGCCCACAACAAGCGCAAAGGCGATGGCCAGCGCGCCCAGGATGGCGGAAACGGGAAAGCCCGTTTTGATAATGTCGTTAACCGTTCTGTACTCGTATCTAAAGGAGGGGCCAAGGTCGAAATGAATCAGATTATTTAAATAATTAATATATTGTTTGCTCAGCGGGTCATTGAGATGGTAACGATCTTCCAGGTTGCGCTTAATAACGTCCGGAAGCTTTTTCTCGGAGGCAAAAGGCCCGCCTGGAACAGAATGCATGATCATAAAGGTGAGGGTAACGATTAACCATAAAGCCAGTATGATGGTAACTATCCTTCTAAGCAGATACTGCACCAACTGCAACACCCCATTATTTACCATAAAAAGATACTAATTAAATGAGGTATATGGGCTTGCACCCATATACCTCCCGGGAATTGTTACTCCACGTAAGCCCATTTGAAATCTGCATCGGTGGCAAAGGGAGGAACAATCACGTTTTTCAGGTTTTCCTTGATCATTATCGGGTGGGTATAGAAGAACAGCGGTGTCACGGGCATTTCGTCCATGAGTATTTTTTCCGCCCTGTGCATTGACTCCATCCTTACCTTCTGGTCTCCCGTGGATTTGCCCTCACTTACCAGACGGTCATACTCCCTGTTGCTCCAGCCGGTCTTGTTGTTGCCGCCGTTGGTGACAAACATGTCGATGAAGGTCATGGGATCAAGGTAGTCCGGGCTCCAGCCGGCCCGTTCGATATCATAATCCAACTTGGTTTCCCGATCCTCATAAACCTGCCATTCAACATTCTGGATGGTCACTTCGATACCCAGATTTTTCTTCCACATCTGCTGAATGGCCTCGGCCACTTTCTGGTGGTTACCTTGTGTGTTAAACATTATGGTAGCCCTGGGGAAACCCTTACCGTCGGGGAAGCCGGCGCCGGCCAGAAGTCTTTTAGCCTCTTCCAGGTCTTCCTTGAAATAGTTGTCTCCATTTCTCCGAAAATCCTTACCGTCAGCGTCTTTAAAACCAAAGGGTACGAAGGCGTAGGCCTGCTTCTGGCCGCCTTTCGTCACGCTTTCCACCAGGGCTTTGCGGTCGATGGCCAGTGCCAGGGCCTTCCTCACTTTAACGTCGTTGAAGGGTTTGCGGGTGACGTTAAAACGGTAGAAGTAAACCGAAGCATCAGGCATTATTTTCAGTTCCTTGCTGTCCTTCAGAGCGGTGAGTTCCTGGGCAGCAATCTCATTCATCTGATCAAGCTGGCCGTTTTTAAACATGTTAAATGAGGTATCAAGGTTTTCAATAAGGTATATTTCCAGCTTTTCCAGCTTCACGCTCTTGGCATCCCAGTAGTCCGGGTTCTTTTCCATAACTATCTTCTGGTTGTGTTCCCAGCTCACCATTTTAAATGGTCCGTTGCAGACATATGTCTTGGGGTCGGTGAACCAGTTGGGGTTGCCCTCAACCACCTTCTGGTTGACCGGGAAATATGTCTGAAAGGCGGTTAATCCCAGGAACTGGGGTGCAGGCGCATTTAGTACCACCTGTAATGTTTTGTCGTCCAGGGCTTTTATGGCCACGTCTTCCTTCTTGCCCTTGCCGCTGTTGTAATCCTCGGCGCCTTTTATGTAGAAGAACTGGTAGGCATACTCGGAGGCGGTTTCTTTGGCCATAGCCCTCAGCCAGCTGTATACGAAATCGTGGGCTGTAACCAGATCGCCATTGCTCCATTTGGCATCCCGCAGTTTAAAGGTATATGTAAGGCTGTCCTTTGAAATATCCCAACTTTCAGCGACGGCGCGTTTGATTTCCTGGTTGGCGTCGTAACGGGTAAGACCGTCAAGCATCTGCAACTCTATGGTAGCTTCCGGTGATCCTGTGGATTTGGCCGGGTCCAGAGTCTTTGGTTCTGTACCAACGTTATAGCGAATCAACTGGGGCCCATTAGCTTTGCCCGCCGTGTCTTTGGTCTTGTCGTCGCCGCAGCCGGCCAGGACAAAAGCCGCCAGTACCATTAAAGCCAACAGAATTCTTTTCAAAAACACAACCTCCCTGTTTATCTTAATAAACTATTAAATACAACTTTTACTGCTTTCTTCCTTTTAGAATTAAAAAATTTTACGTGCATATTATAAAACACAAAAAAAACAGGTTGAATAGTACTGTTTTTAAAGGGAAAATATATTTTCATCCATGGATTGTGCCTTATAGGAGCATGGAAGTTTGGGTTTATACAATATGCCAATTAAAAAAATCGCACAGAAAAGACAATATAGTAAATCCAGCCCGCGAGCGCTTAAATACAGGAAAAAAGCTTATTTCCCCAAAAAAAACGAGGTTCACGATATATATGAACCTCGTTAAACTTGTAAAATATACGCTAAATATTCATCTTTAATTTTCTTAACCCCATTTTCCACTGGCACCGCCGGCCAGCACCGCTAGTAATACCAACAGAAGAGAATAAGGTATCTTGCTTATCCAGCGCGACAAAAGGTTACCCCCTTTCATTGCATATTATAAGCTCTTTATTTCGCAGCATTATTTGCTGAATTACCACGAAAGCTCCCAGAGCAATTAAAATGTCGCCAACACTGTATACATTAATACCGGGCACATAAAAAATATCGCACAGAAATTTAAATTTGGTGTTGTCCGTAATCAATATGATGTTATATGAGGCTGAGCCGCTTTCTATCCGGGCAATTCTTTCTACGGACAATATGTGTTTTAATGAGTTAATACTGGTAGGCATATACCCACCGTTAGCGATTATTGCGATTCCATTCGAGGCAATTCCCGCGCCCAGCAACCTCAGGCCCGTTAGATTGAAATTTCTCAATATAAAGATAATTAACAAAATAATTGAAAGGCAATATGTTAAATTAGTTATCATGCCGTCATTAACATATTTCTCCCACCAGGGGTTAAAAATAGACACCTGCAATAGTATGGCTACAAACACCAGCCAGGAACCTTTAAATTTATACAACGTAAAATTGCCCCACTTTCCTCCTTTCAGCAGCCCCACCAGAACTGCCAGGACAACCGAAATACAGAGAAACACTTAAACAACCCCCAGTTGGTAATTATTCTGTCTTAACATGCTTATAAAAGTTTCAACCACCAACGGGTCAAACTGGCTGCCGGCGTTGCGTTCCAGTTCCTGTAAAGCTTCCTCCATCGTCAGCGCCTTCCGGTACGGCCTGTCCGTGATCATGGCGTCAAAAGCGTCGGCAACCGCCAGTATCCTGGCCCCCAGAGGTATTTTGGGGCCTTTGATGCCCCTGGCGTACCCCAGACCATCGTATCTCTCGTGGTGGGCTTTAACAATTTCCGCGCCGGATTTATACATTCGCATGGACTCCAGTATGTCGTGGGCAACTTCCGGATGGGATTTCATTATGTCCATCTCGGCCGGGGTCAAGCTCCCTTTTTTAAATAAAACACTGTCGCTGATGGCAATCTTGCCCAGATCGTGAACCCTAGCCGCGGATGCTATGGTGTCCTTTTCAACATCAGCTAGATCCATTTCATTAGCGATCGCGCAGGCATATGCCGCCACTCTTTTGGAGTGCTCGGCGGTATAGCGGTCTCGGCGATCTACAATATCCGCCAATATTTCCAATGTCTGTTTTGTTTCAATTTGTAAGGAATTATAATCCCTGAAACTGGCATGGGCTATAGCCAGGAGAGGTATGATTAAAACCATGGTTAAAGGTTGTTCTTTATACAACAGCACTGTAAACATGCTCATGGGAGCCAGTGCGGCATAATACAAAATAAGCATGCCCAGATCGCGCTTCAGAATATATAAAAACCTTTTCTTCAGGCTTAATGAAACTATAAAAGAAACCAAGCATAAATTTACTACAATGTATACCACAGCCGCGCCCATAAAGGCCGGTAAATCCTCCGGCAGGGCAAAGATGCCAGGTGAATCTTTTAAAGAGTAAAAAACTATACCGGCCAGGTATAGGGTAATAGAAAACTGACTTACATTAAATAATAATTTAACAATTCCCTTTTTGTTGTAAAGATCTGTAATTGCACTTACCAGAGCCGCCACCACAATGACAAACCAGTATCCATGTATAACCAAAATTGGCAGGTGAAATGCGAAAGATAATGTAAAATGCAGTTCCGGGTTTACTCTAATGGGTTTATTTTCAAAGGGAAGAGCTATAATGGTCCAAATAATTATTGCTAATATTTCACCTTTTTCTATTCTGTTAAAAGAAAAAAAAGTAAGGGATAATCCTATTGAGCAAATAATAATAAGGTATATAGCCTGTTTAGCTTTCCAATCCAAGTCGCCTGCACACCTTATTTTAAATATTTTACCAATTTTACCATGTTAGGTCAAGTCCCGCAAGACATTTATTGCCAGAAGCCGTTTTTTCTCTTAAATTTTACATTTTATATCTCGACAATTAAATTTAATTAAGACCTGCATTTTGTAAATTTATGTCTTTTTCAGTCAGTTTTTAAGCTATTTTCATCTCAATTGCCGTTAGGCGCAAGTATAATTAGTCGAAAGTTATAATAAAAAGTTCCATAAAATATTATCAATAACATCATAAAATGATAAAATAATAAAAACAATTTTGGAGGGTCTTTATGCGAGAGTGGGTTAGATTAACAATAGCTTTCATATTTCTATCCATAGCCGGTCTTATTTACTATTATAAAGTTCTCCATTAAAAGTATGGGTACTTACCGTTATTGCCATTAGTGACTGCTTTCCTATTTTTTAACCGGAGCATGGGACTTATGGCCCATGCTCCGCGATACTACTGCCTGATTAAATAACCAGGAAAGCTGAAATAATTATAACACCAGTGTTGAGTTTAATCACATTGTTTTGCCAATTTCAACAATATGTCATTAAGAGTCTTTTGAAACCTTTCGTCATCTTCCGGAGTCCTCTTGCGGGGCCCCCTGGTTCTTCCGCCGCCCCGGCGAAATCTGGCCTTCATATCCCTCTCCTCCAGCAGAAAATTGATGGTCTCTTCCCGGAATACCTTGCCGTGAGGGGAAAGTACGGCTGCGCCTTTACCCAGTACCATGGCGGCCAGACCATAGTCCTGGGTTACCACCACATCACCGGCGGCGGTCATGTTCATAACCCGCAGATCTGCCTCCTGAGAGCTGTTTCCAACAATGACGTGGTTATCGGACACAATATTATGGTTAAAGCTCGCCACGGTCCATACGGCAATTTTATATTCCGCCGCAGCCTGGTGACAGATTTCCAGTACCTTTCTGGGTGCGGCATCAGCGTCAACAATTATTTTCATTAGCTACCCCCTAAAACTAATTAAAAAATCTACTGCTTAAGTTTAACCTTTATGGAATGTTAATTCCAGGAATAATACAAAAAAAGCCCCTTTTTAGAGGGGCGGTGTTGACACATCAGGCAAGCTTGGTTTTCTGTGACCTTTGCCTTTGGTTTTTATCAAGTATTTTCTTACGCATGCGCAGATCCTTCGGCGTGACCTCCAGGAGTTCATCATCACCAAGGTATTCCAGGAATTCCTCCAGGCTCATAATCCTCGGCTCTTCCAGACGCATGGCCGCCTCGGCGGTACTGGAGCGCATATTGGTCAGATGTTTTTTCTTGCACACATTGACCTCCAAATCCTGCTCCCGGCAGTTTTCCCCCACCACCATACCTTCGTAAACTTTTGTTCCCGGCGTTATAAACAAAACCCCACGTTCCTGCACCGAATGCATGCCGTACAGGTTTGCCTCGCCTGCCTCAAAGGCTATCAATACCCCGCGGTTGCGTCGCTGGATATCCCCCTTAAAGGGTTCGTAACCGGCAAAAACGTGATTAATTACAGCATGGCCCCTGGTTTCGGTAAGCAGATGCGAACGAAAGCCAATCAGCCCCCGGGCCGGCACGTTGAATTCCATTCTTAACTGTCCGCCTCCCATGGGCGACATGTTAATCAGTTCCCCCTTACGTGATCCCAATATTTCCATCACTGGCCCCATAAAATCTTCAGGTATATCCACCATCAGCAGTTCCATGGGTTCAAGCTTGATCCCATTTTCGGACTTATATATAACCTCAGGCTTTGATACCTGCAGTTCATAGCCTTCCCGGCGCATGGTTTCAATTAATATGGAAAGGTGCAATTCCCCCCGGCCGCACACCTGAAAAGCATCGGGGTTTTCCTCGGTTACCCTGAGACTTACGTTTTTTTCTATTTCCTTGAACAGCCTGGCCCGCAGTTCCCTGGAGGTTATGTGTTTGCCCTCCCTGCCGGCAAAGGGGCTGTCATTAACCATAAAAGTCATTTTCAGCGTCGGTTCGTCAACGGTAATTGGTGTAAGTTGTTCAGGATTAACTGGACAGGCCACTGTTTCACCTATATTTACGTTCTCCAGCCCGGAAAATGTAACTATTTCTCCGCATCCGGCCAATTCGGCCTCAACCCTCTCCAGCCCCTCGTAAACATAAAGGCGCCCCACCTTTGCATTTACAACAGCCCCGTCATGCCTGATCAGAACCACGTTCTGGCCGGCTTTTATGGTGCCCCGGCAAACCCGGCCCACCACCATCCGGCCCTGGTACTGATCATAGGTGGTATTGTTCACCAACAGCTGCAGGGGGCCGTCCGGCTCCCCATCAGGTGCTGGCACATGGTTCACGATGGCATCAAAAAGAGGCCTTAGATCCTGTCCGGGAACGTCAAGGTCTGTTGTTGATACACCTGTCCGGGCTGAGGCGTAAATCACCGGAAAATCAATCAGCTCATCGGGTGCCTCCAACTCAATGAACAGTTCCAGGATTTCATCCACCACTTCTGCCGGCCTGGCTTCAATGCGGTCAATTTTATTGACCACCACCACCGGCCGTAGTCCCAGTTCCATGGCCTTGCGCAGCACAAAACGGGTCTGGGGCATGGGGCCCTCAAAGGCGTCCACCAGCAGCAACACCCCGTCTACCATTTTCAAAACGCGCTCGACTTCACCGCCGAAATCAGAATGCCCCGGAGTATCCACAATATTTATTTTGATCGCCCCGTAGCGCACTGAGGTATTCTTGGCCAGAATGGTTATGCCCCGCTCCCTTTCCAGGTCGTTGGAATCCATAACCCTCTCCGTTACCTGCTCATTTTCCCTGTAAATGCCGCTTTGTTTCAGCATTGCGTCCACCAGGGTCGTTTTTCCGTGATCAACGTGGGCGATAATGGCAATGTTCCTTAAATTAAGTTCCTGCATATAAAAACCCCCTCTGAAAACACCATAATAGTATAGCAGTTTTCATATGCATATACAATGAAATTCAGGTTAAAATTAACCTCAACGCAGGGGGAATCACAGTTAGGATTCCATCTCCCCTTTTAATAATTGCACTGCCTTTTCATAGTCGGTGGCACTTACCACCACCCTGACCATGAACACCGGGGTCATCATGGCTGAATGCTCGTCAAAAATAAAGGAAGTGATTCCCTCCTGCTCTAACAAGCCCCTGAATAAATAGGCCTCGTTGGGATTGGCGAAAGTGGCCACCGTTACCAGTCTTTCATCCCGCATTTTGGTCAATTCCTTTCAACCCTTATTTTTCTTTGCCCCGCTCATCATTTACCGGTCTCACGTCAGTTTCCCCGGCTTTTAGTATTTCCAGTTCGTCCTCCAACTCTTCAAGCATTAGCACCATCTCAGGCTTTACGGAATGGGCCGGCATTCTAGTCCTGACATCCCTAATTTTAGCTTCCAGCTCAATTATCCTTGCCTTCATTTTCTCCAGCCTTCTTCGTAAAATATAAAATTTTTGTTTGCTGTTGATATTTGTGGTCTTTTTCTGATAATTTTATATCAAAGTTCAAGCAAAGGCCAAATCCTTTTCCCAAGAGCAGACAATTTGCCTGAAGTCTGAACCTAATCACGGTAGATCTACCTAACAAAGGAGAAAAATATGAGTAAGGGCTTTATTCCCATGATGATAACCACCCTGGGGGCCGTGGGTGTTTATTACTACTGGTCCGTGGTGCTGGGCTTAAACGACATTGCCGGCATGGTCATCGGAGTGGCAGTCGCCGTAATTATTTCGGCGCTATTGGCGAGATTAAAAAAAAGCAAAAAAAAATAATATACCCCTTAAATTTACTAAATTATATCATTCCAAACGAGGTGTAATATTTGTCAGCACGCAATCCCATAGCCATATTTGATTCCGGTGTGGGCGGACTTTCCGTTGCCCGGGAAATTCGCAGGCTCCTGCCTTACGAGGATATTCTGTATTTTGCTGACTCTGCCTACTGCCCCTACGGCACCAAACCGCCGGAAGAGATACTGTCCAGGTCGGCAACCATCTGTCGCTTTCTTGTGGGGCAGGGAGCAAAAATACTGGTAGTTGCTTGCAACACTGCTTCCGTGGCTGGCCTGGATAGACTGAGAGACTTTTTTAAAATCCCCATAGTAGGTATGGAACCGGCGGTAAAGCCCGCAGCGGCAGCTACCCGTAATGGCAGGATTGGAGTACTGGCCACCGGTGTTACCCTTAACGGGGATAGATTCGGCATACTGCTAAGTAAATTTGCCAGTGGTATTGATGTATATACCCAGCCCTGCCCGGGATTAGTTGAACTCGTAGAGGCGGGAAAAATGAATGGCCCTGAAATCGAGGAAATGCTGAATACATATCTCCTGCCCCTGTTGGACCATGGCGTTGATACAGTTGTACTGGGTTGCACCCATTATCCTTTTTTACGCCAGGTGATACAGGAAAAAGCCGGGCCCGGTATAAATATAATAGATACCGGTGAAGCCGTGGCCAGACAGGTACACCGGGTACTGAGGGAGAATAATCTGCTTAACGACAGTGTTATTCCAGGTAAAGAAATTTTCTTCACCAGTGGCGACCCGGAACTAGTTGGCAGGATAATAGCACGGATTTTGGGCAAAGGAGAAATTAACATAGAAAAAGTGGTGCTGACCTAACACTACAGCGCAATTTAAAGGTTAGTGGAGCCATGGGGACGGTCATAAGGTACGGGGACATTCCCCGAAGGGGTGTGTCCCCAACGTATGAATGTCCCCGATGGAATGTCCCCAAATATTAACCACTTAGACATCCATGTCGCTAAAGCGGCACCAGCAGTGGGTGAATAAGTTAATAAGTTAAGGGCCTGACCCCTATATATCTTTTCGGCCAAAAATTCTCAGCGCCAGGGTCAGCATGGCCAGACAGTATAGAATCGCATAGACAGTCATCCAATAGCTGGGCTCGGACTGGACACCAAAAGGCCCCAGGGTCTGGAATCCTGCCAGAAGGTTGGAAGAAGCTGAAAATAATATCGCCACCATTTTTCTGTACAGCACATCCACCGGCACCAGCAGGCCGGATATGATGCCTATATTCAGCAGTGTGTCGCTTTTTATGATTCCCCCCACCTGCTCCACAATCCCCCCCATTATACTCATCCCGTAGAGAATGAATACTGCTATACCATTGGCCAGAGAGGAAAAGAGTGTTGTGCCCAGCATCGACAAGGATAATAGAACCAAGGGCTGAAAAAGGAAATATACCCCCGCCTGCACAACGTTAACGACTTTGTAGCCTGTTTGCACGTAGACCAGTGCTATCAGGGCACTGTACAGCAACAGCCCGTACAATAGCAGCATGCCGCCGATACCGGCAAATTTGCCCAGCACAATCCGGCTGCGCCGGACCGGTCTCGGAATTATGGCATGCGCCACGCCGCTCTCAATGTCCCCGGATATGGCCCCGGCCCCTGAGAATATGGCCAGCATGGAAATGATCATACTGGCAAAAAACAGTCCGGCGGTAAGCAATTGCGGAATCACCATGGACTCGAATACCCCGGGGGACATTTTGTCAATTTGTTTATATGCATAATGTAGCGCAGTGCCGTACAGAGAAAGATAGGCCAGGGATAAAACGAAGGTAATCAGCAGTATCTTTTTCCTGGCAATCTCTTTAAATGTCAGCCCGGCTATGGTCCACATCCGGCGCCACCCCCTCCACCAGATTAACAAACAAATCCTCCAGAGAATCGCTCCCCGGCAGTAGGCGGTACAGTTCCCCGCCGCTTTCCACCACCGTCCTGGCTACCAGCGGGATGTCCTCCTTACGGAACAGGCGGATTACAAATTTGCCTTCGTTGACAATGGTTACTTTACCGAAGGCGGCAAGCTTTTGCTCCATTTCCCTGTTCAAGCCGTTTAACGCAACCTCAACCTCCGTCCTTCCGGATAGAAGCTCTTGCATAGCTCCGCTGGTAATAATTCTTCCTTTATTAATTATCGCCACCTGGTCGCAAACCATTTCCACCTCGCTGAGCAGATGGCTGTTTAAAAAAACTGTCTTGCCCCGGAGCTTTAACATTTTAATAATTTCTCTGACTTCCCTGCGTCCTATGGGATCAAGGGCTGAAGTGGGTTCGTCCAGAAATACCAGTTCCGGGTCGGGAAGCAGTGCGCAGGCCAGCCCGATGCGCTGCTGCATACCCTTGCTGTAACTGCCCACTTTCTGGCCGCCTTTTTCCGCCATGCCTACCAGTTCCAGCACTTCCGGTATGCGCCTGCGCTGTTGTTTTTTGTCTACACCGCTAAGCGAACCGTGTAATTTTAATAATTCATATCCCGTAAGCCAGCGCTGGTAACTAAAATTTTCCGGGAGAAAGCCTATCTTTTTCCTGGCCTCCAGGTCGCCCAGCGGCCTCCCCAGCAGGGCGGCCCTGCCTGAGGTGGGGACTAGGAGTCCTACCAGCATTTTGACCAGAGTGCTTTTACCCGCACCGTTGGGGCCAAGAAAACCGAAGATTTGCCCTCCGGAAATGTCAAGACAAATCTCCCGGCAGCCGGCTTTCCCGTCATATAGCTTGGTTAAATTCACTGTTTCGATAACGCTGTTGCTCATTACAAACCCCTTATTTTACAGAGTCTAAAGTCTAACGTCTAAAGTCAAAAGTCCAGGGTTTCCAGTTTCATTGACTTTTGACCTTCGACTTTTGACATTAGACTTGCTTTTATTTCATTGCTGAGGCAATGGCCGTAGCCTGTTCCTGACTAAGCTGGTCGCCGCTGACAATGTGTATTACACCGTTATCCTGCCATATTAATGAGTTAATTTGCCTGCCTGCAGTATCCATACTATTTTCACCAGCATGATGTCTATAAATTTTGCCGGGCCGAGAATTTTGTACAGGGCTTTGCATAAATACTCCCTGACTGCCATTTACCGTAACCTCAGTGGTAGAACCGTCTATACTGGGAATCAGCAGGGTATGCTGCCAGTCATTAATTGCTGCCAGCTGATTGCGCAGGTTTTCCGGCAATAAGGGTATGGAAAGCAGCGCATCTCTGACCGCATTTTCATCCACCCCCGGGGGAACCTGTATCTCCGGGCTTCTGGACTCGCTCAAAATTAGAGTTTTGCTGCCGTCAGCACTTTTATATTCTGCAGTGACAGCGTTGGGCACCTTCAGGGTAAATGTTTTGCCGTTCAATTCATCCGGCAGGAATTTATCGCCCCCCAGCGCCTTGATAGTTGAATTAATATTATCGGCGTTGAGGTTAAAACTCACTTCTGTTCCGGTAAGCCTGGTATATACCGGTGTCGTGTACCCTTCCGTTTCTTCGCCAGGCAGGCTTAAGGAGAAGTCCACCGCCTTTTTTGCTTCGTCAAGGCTAACTTTACTGGCGGAAATGTGTCCGCTGGATTCTACGGTACCAAAGTTTCTAATGTCCGCCTTACCACCCTGCTGGCGAAGAACTTCTTCCAACTGGCTCATATCGGAAGGATCAATGGCAATGGTCTGAATTTTATCCACCCGGAATATTTTCAGCATATCCGCTGCTGTCGCACGCACCGGCCCAAAGCTAAACAGAGTAAACAGGGCGGCGCCTGTGGCCAGAGCAGCCACCGCCTTTTTATATTTATTTTTCATTATAAACACAACCTCCTTATGTTCAACCTTACCCATATCCACTTCCCGGCAAAACCGGCGCCAGGCAGCCTGGGTATCCACCGGGACAGATTTCCCGGCGTCATCGACAATCCCTATGGCCCTGTCCATAAAACCTTCATTCCCCAGTAATTGATCGTATTTTAAAGCACATTTGCTGCAATACATAAGATGATTTTTTATTTCCTCGGCATCAGTTGCGGATAATTGGCCGTCAATGTATGACTGCAGGCGGCCTTCATCAGTTCGGGGGCACTTCTGCCCTGACTGGGCGTATCGCCATTCTTTATTCCACAGTTTAGACCCCTCCCCTGTGTAAATTGATATTTATCCTTAAACCGCTGTTGAGCTCTGGAAACCATGGTGCCCACAGATTTTTCCCGGACATCCATGATTGTGGCTATCTCCGCATAACTGAAACCTGACATCTTTAAAACCAGGCACTGTCTGTCTTTAGCAGACATCCCAAGCAACACTCGCCTCACCGTTTCGGCCTCCATTTGCCTGAAGACCACATATTCAGAGGAATCTTCAGTCTGCGGCGATGGGTAATTTTCCTCCCGCTTTTTTCTGCTCTGCTCGCCCCTGATGAGGTTAATGGCGAGCCTTTGGCCGACTTTACGCAGCCAGGGACCAACGTAATTAATTTTGCTGTCGGCCCGGCTTAATTTAATGAAGGTTTCCTGGGCGATATCTTCCGCATCATCCCTGTTGCCCAGAATAACCGTAAGACGGCGCACCAAATCCGGATAGTGCCTGTAAAACAAATCTTTCAATTGTTCATTTGCCTCCGCGCCCGGGCCGGAGTGCTCTTCTGGCCAGATTTTCAGCACCCCCTTCTTTTGTTGCACTCACATAATAGAACACCGTGCTGAAAGATTTACAACAGTTTTTAAATAAAAAATAATAAAAGGGGACACACCTCTCTTTGGAGCCTAACTCCGTGGTCGGAGGAATGTCCCCAATATAAAATTCGCCAGCCCTCACCAGACCAGCGAAATAAAAATTCATCATTTAATACCCTTGCCAAGGCATATTTATAAAACTTTATAATATACCGCCCGGGGACTCCGCACAGCCATTCCGTTAGGCGGATTTCAGCGGAGATAAATCCGGTTGCGCCCCGCTGCACAACCCGGGCAGACCCATTTTTTCCAAAGGCAAAGAACTAACAAGTTGGATAAGCGAATCGTAGAAAGGCATTTCTCTCAGCCAATTAGATAATTCATAAACTATTTCCACTGCGCCTTCGTAAGTAGGCAAATCTTTTATTAAATCCTGCGCGGCTTCCAGACCCAGTTTCAGATTTTCCACGAGAACCTCATAATCCGGCAGGTCTGCAGCTTTTTCCAGCACCACACCGGCCATTTCCCCGGCATCTTTGCATACGGAAGCATCACAAATCAGATCTACAACATGATTAACCAGTTCCTTTGAACCTTCATAAGAAGAAATATCTCTTAGCAAAGATAAGGCTTCTGATATAAGTTCATTAATATCTTCCCTGGTAAAATTGGCAATGTTTTCATGCAAGGCATCAATTACATCTTTATATTCCTTTTGAAATGATAGATCACAGATTAAATCAACTAACTTATAAATCGCATTATAACTATGTAGTTTACCTGCATCATCCAAAACATCATAAAAAAAATTATCGATTACAGTTTTAAATCGCTGCTGGGCGGAAATATCACAGGTTAAATCCAACAGCGCATAGGTAAGTTCCTTTGGATTGCTGAGATCCAAAATAAAGCACCCCCATGGATTGTATTTTTATTAGAATCAGCACTTTGGAAAAGGTTTTTAGGCAGGTTCATTAAAATACATTTTATAATATTTTTTTGCAATTATCCAATTTTTCTTTTTATAATGTCAGCGAAATATAAATGTTATTATAATAGGAAACCCTAATAAATTATTACAATTCGAGAATTTATCTTGACATAACTACAAGCAAATTTTAAAATTTATTGAATAATGCTTTTGAAATTACTGTTACGCAAATTAATTAGTTAAAAAGAAACCATTTTACAATATTATCTTTCTTTGTATTGTGTATACATGTATATCGTTTAATGATATGGCCATTTTTGCCATAGTTTTTTTATTTTACACCTGTTCATACTTATAGCGCAAAAATTAATTATTATTAACCTATTGAACCGTAACCTCTCATGCCGATTATGTATAGTTTTATTTTTCTGCACTCACGGCATAAAAAATTCAATTATCTATAAAAGGGTTTATCAACACTAACATATAATTATATAAGTAGTCCATACATAGAACGATTTTTAACAATGTCTCAATATAATTGACCCTTGCAAAATAGAATCGTCAGATGTAATTTTAGGAGGGAGCTATCAACAAATGGAAGTCTGCCTGAACGGAAGCCGCTCATTTTATGAAACAATCAGAGCGAAAAGCGGCCAGCCTATCGAACTTTGCTTCCAGTGCCAGAAATGCGCCACCGGCTGTACCATGGCAGCCGATGCGGACCACACACCCAACCAGATTTTAAGAATGGTCCAACTGGGATTGCAGGAAAAGGTTCTGAACTCAAACAGCATTTGGCTTTGTTCCAGCTGCGAAACCTGCGGCGCCCGCTGCCCGAACGGCATAGACATTGCCGAATTAATGGATACCCTGAAAGAAACAGCAGTGGAAACCAACATGATCAGGGAAAAGAACGTCAATATTTTTAACAATGTGTTCCTGGACAGCGTGAAATCCATGGGCCGGGTCCACGAAGTCATGATGATGGCAAACTACAAATTAAAATCTGGAGACCTGTTCTCCGACCTGGATTTCGGCCTGGCTATGTTTGCCAAGGGGAAAATGCCGCTTTTCACCAAGGGAGTAAAAGCCAGGGATAAAGTGCGTCAGATATTTGAAAGGTGCAGTGAATATAAGTGAGCCTTGGGTTCGGAAGGGGTTATTCCCCTACCGAACCCTTAGAGCGAACTTAGTTCGAGCTTTACAGCCTGTTGATCCCCGACCTTCGAGGAGGGGTCTTACAGGCTGTAAGCGAGATAACAGTTTGCTGATTTCCTTTGCTAACTGCCTGTAGCTTGCCGAAAGTCTAGCTGGAGATAGAGAAAGAGAGGTATTGGAGATGGAGTTGTCATATTACCCTGGTTGCTCCCTGGAAGCTACCGCCAAAGAATACAACTTGTCGGCCATGGCCGCTTGCAAGGCTCTGGGGATAGAATTAAAGGAGTTGGAGGACTGGATATGCTGCGGCGCGACCTCCGCCCACAGCACTAACCAGAAGCTTGCCCTTACGCTGCCCGCGCAAAATCTGGCGCAAGCCCAAAATATGGGGCTAGATTTGGCCATACCGTGCGCAGCCTGCTATAACCGAATGAAAAGGACCGACCACGCCCTAAAAACTGATGAAGAAAAAAGAGCTGAGATAGAAGAAATAATTGATTTTAAATATACAGGGGAAATAAAGGTAATGTCCCTGCTGGAAGCCATCGTAAACGGGCTGGGAACCAAAACCGTGGCCGAAAAAGTGACCAGGCCCCTGCAGGGTCTGAAGCTTGCCTGCTACTACGGCTGCCTGCTGGTCCGGCCGCCCCAGATAACCTGTTTTGACAACCCTGAAAAACCCATGACCATGGATAACTTGATGAAAGCTTTGGGAGCCGAGCCTGTAAAATGGTCATATAAAACAGATTGCTGCGGGGCCAGCCTGGCCCTGACCGCCAGCTCCACCGTGGAAAAGTGGGTCACAAGAATAATCGATATGGCGGAGGAAGCCGGAGCCCAGGCTGTGGTTACCGCTTGCCCGCTGTGCCAGTCAAACCTGGAAATGCGCAGAAAAAACCGCCTGAGCGGTATACCTGTTTTCTATTTTACCGAGCTCATCGGCGTGGCCCTGGGCCTGCCGGACACCAAGAACTGGTTTGTGAAGCATCTGATTGACCCGGCGCCGCTGCTACGCGCTCTCTCGCTGGCGTGTTAATCTAGGGGATGGAGGTTTAGACGAACTTTGATGAACAGTAACAAAAACACCGAGACAAATAAAACAGGTGCGGTACTGGTGGTTGGCGCAGGGATCAGCGGTATGCAGTCGGCCCTGGACCTGGCGGAAATGGGCTATAAAGTATATATAGTTGAGAAAACCCCGGCAATCGGCGGCAAAATGCCCATGCTGGACAAAACCTTCCCCACCAACGACTGCTCCATGTGCATTCTTTCGCCCAAGCTGGTGGAATGCGGAAGGCACCGAAACATAGAAGTACTGACCATGTCCGAGGTAATGGATTTACAGGGGGAACCCGGTCGCTACAAGGTTACAGTTAAAAAATATCCGCGTTTTGTGGATACGGGAAAATGCACCGGCTGCGGTTCTTGCGCTGAAGAATGCCCGGTCAAGATGGACGACCCCTTCAACCAGAATCTTGGCAAAAGAAAGGCCATCTACAAGCTGTATCCCCAGGCCTACCCCAATGCCTATGTCATTGACCAGAGTAAATGCTTAAAACTGAAAAACCCCAAGGCCTGCGGCAAATGTCTGGAGGCCTGTCAGGCCGGGGCCATTGACCATAAAATGCAGGGGGAAGAAGTTACGCTGGAGGTAGGGGCAGTAATCCTCTGCTCCGGCTTCGAATTATTCGATGCCGAAATACGTGGCGAATACGGTTACGGTGTATATGATAATGTCATTACCAGCCTGCAGTTCGAGCGTATGCTCAGCGCCTCCGGGCCATTCCGGGGACATGTACAACGGCCCTCCGACGGCAAAGAGCCCAAAAAAATCGCTTTTATTCAGTGCGTTGGATCCCGGGACATATGCAACGACCAGGGATACTGCTCCTCTGTCTGCTGCATGTACGCCACCAAGGAAGCCATTATTGCCAGGGAGCACGTGCCCGGTCTGGATACGACCATTTTCTGCATAGACGTACGAGCTTACGGTAAAGATTTTGAAAAATACTACAACAGAGCCAAAAACGATTATGACGTCCGTTATATCAAAAGCATGATTTCCTCCGTCAAGGAACTTCAGCAAAGCAATGACCTGCGCCTGCGTTACCGAACACCGGACGGCAGTATAGTGGACGAAGATTTTGACATGGTGGTGCTGTCCGTGGGTCTGAAACCCACCAAGGACGCTCTCGAATTGTCCGAAATAATGAGGATTGAGCTGAATCATTATAATTTCTGCCAACTAAAGGAACTTACAGGGGTGGAAACTTCCCGGGAAGGCATATACGTGGCAGGAGCTTTCAGCGGCCCCAAGGATATACCCGAAACAGTCATGCAGGCCAGCGCCGCCGCAGGGGATTGCGCCACTTATCTGGCTGACGCCCGCAACACCCTGGTAACAGAAAAGAAATTCCCCGAGGAAATAGATATAGCTGATCAGGATACCCGAATCGGTGTATTTGTCTGCCACTGCGGCATCAACATCGGCAGCGTGGTGGATGTGCCCTCGGTGGTGGAGTATGCCAAAACGCTGCCCAATGTGGTACATGCCCAAGAGGGGCTTTATGTGTGCTCCCAGGACAGCCAGGCGGCCATGAGACAGCTGATAGACGAATTGAAACTCAATCGCATTGTGGTTGCCTCCTGCAGCCCGCGCACCCATAAACCACTCTTCCAGGAAACCATGCGGGAAGCCGGGCTGAATAAGCAGCTTTTTGAAATGGCTAATATCCGGGATCAGTGTTCCTGGGTGCACCAGACCGAACCGGAAAAAGCCACCCTGAAATCCAAAGATCTGGTTAAAATGGCCGTGGCCAAGGCTGCTACCCAAAAGCCCATCAAGCCGATTATTGTTCAGGTAACCCCGGCAGCGCTGGTCATAGGCGCCGGAATTGCGGGTATAAATACCGCCCTTTGCCTGGCAGATCAGGGCTTTCAGGTTCACCTGGTGGAAAAAACCGACCGTCTGGGCGGCATAGCCAACAGAATCAGGGAAGGGTATAATGGCGAGGACATACCGGCTTATTTAAACAAACTGATTGACAGAATCAACAGCAACCCCCGCATATCCTTGTTTACAAACTGCCAGGTATCCGGGGTTTCGGGATATGTCGGCAATTTCAACACCAAGCTGACCAACGGCCAAACTATAAGTCACGGAGCCACCATTATAACCACTGGCGGTGAGGAAACCAAACCCACCGAATACCTTTACGGCAAGGACAGCAGGGTTTTAACGCAACTGGAACTGGATGAAGCCATAAAGAACAATTCCCAGACCCTGCGGGAAGCCAAAAACATTGTCATGATCCAGTGCGTGGGCTCCAGAGAGGCGCACCGTCCCTATTGCAGCAGAATTTGCTGCACCAAAACCATGCGGCTGGCGCTGAAACTTAAAGAAATCAACCCCGATACAAATATTGTGGTATTATACCGGGATATCAGAACCTATGGCTTCAACGAGGATTATTACCGGGAGGCCAGAGCCAAAGGCGTATTTTTTATACGCTACGAAGTGGACAATAAGCCGCTGGTGGAGCAGGTAGACAAGGACGGCAAGCAGGTTATCCAGGTATCCGTAACGGATCATATACTGGGAGACACCATAAAAATTGATGCAGACCTGATGGTGCTGGCTGCGGCTTCGGTACCCCCTGAAACTAACCAGGCCCTGTCACAAATATTTAAGGTACCCCTGAACCCGGACGCCTTTTTCCTGGAGGCACACATGAAACTGAGACCGGTGGACTTTGCCTCAGACGGTATATTCATGGCCGGTCTGGCCCACGGTCCCAAATCCGTTGAGGAATCGATAGCCCAGAGCAAAGCTGCGGCAGGCAGGGCCGCCACCGTACTGGGCCGCAAAACACTGGAATCAAAAGGCATCACCGCCAGGGTGGATCCGGATAAATGCGCAGCCTGCCTTACCTGTGTCCGCCTTTGCCCCTATAATGCACCCCGCATTAAGGAACATAAAGCCGAGATAGAGGCGGTAATTTGCCAGGGCTGCGGCTCCTGTGCCGGGGAATGCCCCAACAAGGCCATAGTTCTGGAAGGATACAGTGATAAACAATACCTTACCATGGTAAACAGTCTATTTGAACAATAAATAAGTATATCAAGCACCCCGGTGGAAACCGGGGTGCTTGATATACTTCTCCAGATCCCCCATAATCCTATTGCCAATTCAACAATTCAACAACCGGCACCATCACCCCCTATTGAAGAAGCCCGGCATTTGCCGGGCTTCTTCAATAAACGTTTTAGTCTTCAAATTTGGGGCGGGGGTAAAGTCCGCAGCGCTGGACGATTTCAGGAATGATTTCCTCCCAGGCGATGGCCATTACGTGCACCCCGTGCACACCTTTAATATTATCCTTAATGTAATTAATCTGCTCTATGCAGAGATCCACGCCCTCTTTCTTGGGATCTTCGGCAGATTTCAGGCGCTGTACAATTTCTTCCGGAACAATCATCCCCGAAACGTTGCTCTGCATGTATTTGGCTCCACGCCAGCTCTTCAGGGGTGTTACTCCAGCCAGTATATGGGTGCGCTCATGCAGTCCACGCTCCCGCACCATCTCCATGAAGCGCTCAAACCGCTCCATGTCAAATATGCACTGGGTCTGGATAAACTGAGCTCCCGCCTCCACCTTCTTCTCCAGACGATCCACCCGGAATTCGAAGGGATCGGCGAAGGGATTGGCCACCGCACCAATGAAGAACTGCGGCTCATGCTCTTTAATTTCCTCGCCGGAGAAAAACTTTTTCTCGTCCCTCATCCTTTTAACAAGGTAGATGAGTTGCATGGAGTCCACGTCATAGACGTTCTTGGAGGTAGGATGGTTGCCAAATTTCTGGTGGTCACCGGAAAGACACAGCAGGTTGCGCATGCCCAGACTGTATGCACCCAACATGTCCGCCTGCATGGCTATGCGGTTCCTGTCCCGGCAGGTCATCTGCACGATCGGCTCAATTCCGCAATCCATGACGTGAACACCGGTGGCTATACTGGATATGCGCACGATGGCCGTCTGGCAGTCAGTGATATTGGTAGCATCCACATAGTCTTTCATCATATGGGCATGGTGCCGGACACCTTCGGCAGATGCATGCTTGGGCGGACCTATTTCAGCCGTAACGGCAAAATTACCGGTTTCCAGAACCTGTTGAAGTTTGCTCAAGTATTTCACCCTATGATCACATCCTCCCTAGTGGCCCGGCGCGGCCCGCCGTCACGAGACGTGGACCAGTCCTTGGGCGGCTGGATTTCCATCAGTTTATTCAGTTTGCCCAGAGTCTTCATGCGTTCGTAAATAAGTGCCCAGGCACAGTCCGTATCCTTGCTGATCTCGCATTTACCGTACTGGGAACCTCCACAGGGCCCGTTCAGTATGCTCTTGGAACAGCGGATAATGGGGCAAATTCCTCCGGTTTTGTGCAGCACGCAGTCGCCGCAAAGGCCGCATTTTTCTTCCCATATACCATGCACTGTGGAACCGCCGATAAAGTTGGTATTCAATGCCGGAACCACCCATTTATCACTGTAACGCTCAGCCACGTACTGTACTCCCACACCGCAGGCCAGCGAAATAATGGCGTCCACATCCTTGACCATTTCATCCATTTCCGCAATGTATTCGGGATCGCACTGCCTGGTGGCCGTAAATGTCACGGTGGTCAGCGGGTTCTCTTCCAGACGGCGCTTTATGCGCAGCGCGGAAGACATAACCTCTGTTTCCTTTTCACCACCGGAAAGACACACAGTAACACAGCCGGCGCAACCAACCAGCAGCACTTTTTTACAATCACTGACCATATCAGCAATTTCCTGAAGGGGTTTTTGCTGGGCTACAATCATTTATGCGTCACCTTCCTTCTTTTTGGCCCCGCTTTTATTCAGCGGGCTGGGCCCCAGGGATTTGATGCGTTCGGTCATTTCATTAGCTATCTGGGCAAACCGTCCGCCCTGAGCGGAGGATAAATTAAACATTTCCAGGCGGTCTCCTCCGACACCTATCTCGTCCAGTAATTTCTTAACCGCATTTACTCTCTTTCTGGCGCGGATATTACCTTTCAAAAAGTGACAGTCGCCTTCCATGCATCCGGCCACATACACTCCATCGGCCCCTTCTTCAAAAGCCTGCAGGAGTACCCTGTGATCGGTGTTACCCGTACAAGTCATCTCAACTATTCTGATATTTGGAGCGTACTGCAATCTCATCGAACCTGCCAGGTCCGCAGCAGAATATGCTCAGTAGTGGCAGCAGAAGGCAACGATTTTTGGTTCAAAATCGCCCATTTTATTGCACCTCCTTGTAAAGAGCCTTTACCATATTAATGTATGCCTTGTCGTTATAGCTTTGTAGTGTAATGGCTTTGTTCGGACATTCACCGGCACATGTGCCGCAGCCCTGACAGATCACGGCTTCGATCTGGGCCGCGTAATTAACCACCTTCGGTGCGTTATAGGGACACAGGCGTACGCAGGTAAGACAGGCGGCGCATTTTTCCGGCTCCACCACGGCCACCACGCCGTGCGACTCCAGCTTATCCTTGGCCAGTATGGTACAGGCCCGGCTTACCGCAGCCCTGGCCTGGGCAATATTTTCTTCAATAGTCTTGGGTCCATGAGCGAGACCGGCCATGAAAATACCCTCGGAGGCAAAGTCCACCGGACGCAGTTTCATATGTGCTTCCAGGAAGAAGCCGTCCTCATTCACCGGGATCTTAAATAGTTCGTTCATTTTTTTATTGTCCGTCGCGGGCAGTATGGCAGCAGCCAGTCCCACCACATCGGCTTCAACAATTACAGGAACTCCCAGCACATGATCGGTTACGGTAACCTTCACTTTGTCACCGACCGCCTCCACCAGAGGTTTGTTGTCCAGGCTGTATCGTATGAAGATAACTCCCTTGCGCCTGGCTTCTGTGTACATTTCTTCATAAAAGCCATAGGCCCTGATATCCCTGTACAGCACGAACACGTTGGCACCCGGATGCTCATCCTTAATTTTAATGGCCAATTTAATGGACTTGGTGCAGCATACCCGGCTGCAGTACATGCGTTCTGGCTCCCGGGAGCCCACACACTGGATTAAAACCACGTTCTTGGCCGAGGTAACTTTTGCATCACCTGCAGCCATTGCTTCTTCCAGTTCCAGTTGGGTCATCACCCGACCGTTTTGTCCGTACAGGTACTCGGTGGGCTTATATTCCTCACCGCCGATGGCGACAATTACCACGCCGTGTTTAATCTGCTTACCATTACTTAGTCTGGTGTTAAAGTTCCCCACAAAGCCCGATGCTTCCTGCAACTCGGTGCCGGTAAATACTTCTATTTTCGGGTTGTTATTTACTTTGTCGATCAGTCCGCAAAGATAAGCCTGGATGTCTTCACCGGAAAGACCCTGTTTAATTCTGTTAGCCACCCCGCCAAGCTGGTTGGTTTTTTCCACCAGATACACGTTGTAGCCCTGATCGGCAAGGGAAACTGCACTATTCATACCGGATAGTCCGCCCCCGATAACCAGCGCGGATTTTGTTATATCCACCGGCTGTTGATGGATGGGTTTCAGCAAGGCAGACTTGGCCACAATCATTTTCACCAGATCCTTGGCTTTTTCCGTAGCTTTCTCGGGCTCGTGCATATGCACCCAGGAACACTGGTCCCGGATATTGGCCATGTCGAACAGATAGCGGTTCAGGCCAGCCTCCATCAAGGTTTCCTGGAACAGCGGCTTGTGCGTACGCGGGCTGCAAGAGGCAACCACCACGTGATTAAGGTTGTGTTCTTCGATCATCTGGCGCATAGTGGCCTGGCTATCCTGGGAGCATACATAGAGGTAGTCGCCGGCGTAAACAACATTGGGCAACTTTTTAGCCATTTCCACCACTTCGGGTACTTTGACCACCCCGCCGATGTTAATGCCGCAATGGCACACAAACACACCAATACGAGGATCTTCACCAGTTACATCCCTTTCAGGCGGGTATACCTTTTCTTTGATCAATGTACCCCGGGATTCCGACAGCAAACTTCCCGATGCACCGGCAGCAGCGCTGGCCTGCAAGACGGTTTCGGGAATGTCCTTGGGTCCGGCGAAGGAACCAGCAATATATATACCTGGTTTGTTGGTTTCCACTCCTGTTAGGGCGGCTGTTTCGGCAAAGCCGAATTTATTCAATTCCACGCCCAGTTTGTTGCCCAGTTCTATAACCTGCTTGGAAGGCTGCATGCCCACGGAAAGCACAACCATATCGAATTCCTCGGTATGGATATTGCCTTCTTCGTCAGAATAACGGATCACCAGGTTTTTATTTTCGTCCATGGTTTCAGAGACTGCATAAATCCTGGAGCGTACAAAATTTACACCGCTTTCGTTTTTGGCCCGCTCGTAATATTTCTCAAAGCCCTTGCCGTGGGTCCGCATATCCATAAAGAATATGGTGGTATCCAGCGGGTCATGGCTATGCTCTTTGGCTATGACGGCTTCCTTAATGGCGTACATGCAGCACACTGAGGAGCAGTAGCCGTGCTCTTGCCTGACGTTGCGGGAGCCCACGCACTGAATCCAGGCAATTCTCTTCGGTTCCTTATGGTCAAAGGGGCGCACCAGATGTCCCTGGAATGGTCCGGACGCGCTTAAAACCCTCTCAAACTCAAGGCTTGTCAGCACGTTGGGGAACCTGCCATAACCATAATAGGGAAGTTCGGAGGCGTCGTATTTTTCAAAGCCGGGACAAAGGACCACTGCGCCTACATTTATCTCTATTTCCTTTTCCTGGTCATCGTGCTTAACGGCATCCGCCAGGCATGCTTTTTCGCACTCCAGGCACTCGGAGCAAACGCCGCAATTCAGGCAGCGCCCGGCTTCCTTTTGGGCCTGCTCAAGGGTATAGCCGTTGGATACTTCCACAAAGGAAGTGCTCCTGGCGGATATATCCGCATGGGAGGCATGTTCCGGTTCCTGGAATGGTATTTCTTCATCCTCAAAGCGGAAGGGAGCAATCTCCTCCTCCGGCACGCCGAATTGCCTGCCCTCTTTGAGATCTTTACCTTCAATATATAAATCTATAGATTCTGCGGCAACTTTACCTGCGCACACAGCCTCAATAACTGTTTTGGGTCCGGTTACAGCATCGCCGCCGGCGAATACTCCGGGCATTCCAGTGACCAGGGTATCCTTATCGGCCACGATGGTGTTGCCCCTGCCTTTGGAGATACCAGTATCATCTATTGCTGAAACGTCCGGCTGCTGGCCCACAGCCAGTATAACGGTATCCACATCGATGAAAAAATCGCTGCCGGTCACCGGTACCGGGCTTCTTCTGCCACTGGCGTCGGGTTCGCCCAGCTCATTTTGCAGGCACTCCATTTTACTCAGTTTTCCACCATCGCCGTGGAATGTCTTGGGGCTGGTGAGCATGGTGAATACCACGCCCTCTTCCTTGGCCTCCTCGATCTCTTCCGGCAGCGCGGTTATTTCCGCCTCGGTCCGGCGGTATACGATGTGTACCGCCTCCGCGCCCAGCCGCAAAGCTGTTCTGGCGCAGTCCATGGCCGTGTTGCCGCCGCCTATGACGGCAACTTTCTTGCCAATTTCAACCTTTTCGCCCAGAGCTACCTGCCTGAGGAAAGGCACTCCATGAATGACCCCGGCCAGATCTTCACCGGGAACTCCCAGTTGGGTTCCCTTGTGGGCGCCTATGGCCAGGAACACGGCGGAATAGCCGCCATCCATCAAGCCCTGTACGGTTATGTCCTTGCCCAGACGGGTGTTGTATTTAATCTCCACACCCATTTTTTCCAGTAGATTAATTTCCAGCTCCACCAATTTTTTGGGCAGTCTGTATTCCGGTATGCCTACCCTCATCATGCCGCCGCCCACCGGCAGGGCTTCAAAAACAGTAACCCCGTACCCTTTTTTGATCAGTTGGTAGGCTGCTGAAAGTCCGGCCGGTCCGGCTCCTATAACAGCCACCTTTTTCCCTTTGGGTTCCGCTTTTTCTGGCAGCGGTAGTTCGTCCAAGTTATTATAAGCGTAATCCGCGGCCACCCTTTTAAGCTGCATAATGTTTAGCGGCTCATCAACGTTGCCGCGGTAGCACTTGGACTGACAGGGGTGGGTGCACACCCTGCCGCAGGCCGCCGGGAAAGGATTGTCCCGGTATACCATCTGCCAGGCCCTGGTGTATTCGCCTTTCTTGATTAACTGAATATAGCCCTGGGCATTGACACCTGCGGGGCAGGCGGCCCGGCAGGGCGGTGTGCCGACTTTGTCCAGCATGAAAGCATTGGGGAAAGCCTGGGGATAGTGTTTATAGGCCGCCTTACGGGTTCCCAGACCCTGGTTGAACTCGCTCTTTACCTCAACCGGGCAGGCATTTGAACACTCACCGCAACCCTTACATTTATCCACGTCCACGAAACGGGGACGCTGTTTTATTTTAACCTTAAAATTACCGGGCTCTCCCTGTAAATCCATCACATCAGCCAGTGTATAGGTCTCTATGTTCAGATGCCGCCCGCATTCTACCAGCTTGGGTGACAGGATGCACATAGAACAGTCGTTGGTAGGAAATGTTTTGTCCAGCATGGGCATGGTCCCGCCGATGGCCGGGGAATTCTCCACCAGATATACATAATATCCGGACTCAGCCAAATCCAGCGAGGCCTGGATGCCGGCGATGCCTGCGCCAACCACCATTACTGCCCCTACTTTCTCGGTACTCATAGGCATCACATCCGTCCTCTCTCCGAGATCTTTCTCTCACCCCAGATAAAATAGTGTGAAAAAGCGACTCTTCCCTTTGCCGGGCAAAGCCTCTTTTTCACCACTTGACTTGTCATTTTATGCGCGGATGCTATTCCTTAACTTTAGCTGCTGATTATTCTTTCTCCGGCAGAATTAGCGCCCTCTCCATCAGTGCGCACATGTGCAAATTCTTGGATTTACCCTTGGTGTCCGGGTACCATTTGTTCATGTCATTGAACTGGTCCATGCAGTTATGGCAGGGAACTATAACGATACTCGCCCCGGTATCCATAACCTGATCCACTTTACGCTTGCCCTTGAGTTTACGCTTTTCGTTGAACTCCGGCATGGCCATAGCACCGCCGCCGCCGCCACAGCAGTAATTCATCCTGCCGTTAGGGTTCATGTCAACAAAATTCTTTATAAAGCTCCTGGCCAGTTCCCTGGGTGCCTCCCATACGCCCTCTTTACGGGCTGTGTTGCATGGATCATGATATGTTACCACTTCGGTAATGGCATCGGGATCTAGCTTGAGTTGGCCTTCTTTAACCAGATCGTTGAGCAGTTCTAATATATGGCGAATGGGGAACATGGGACCGTCCCAGAATGTCCTCTGACCCCATTTCATAGAACGGAAGGCGTGACCGCACTCGGTAACGATAAATTCCTTGCAGCCCAGGCGAACAAATTCTTCCCAGACTGGTTTTGATATATCCACAAAATCATCGTTCTGACCGGTAAACAAAGCGATGTTGGTGGCATCCCATCTCCTTGTGCTGATGGTGTAATCAATCCCTGCAGCATAAAAAATCTTCAAAGTAGTCTGCAGTTCATTGGCATAGATTTTAATATCCCGGGCGTTGAAGCCATAAAAGTACTGGGCTCCTTCCTTATCCAAAGGAATGGTGAAATCAGGGTCGCCCAGTTCTTCACGCATCTCGTCCTGGATCCACTCCAGAGTCTCTTCATAGTCTTCCTGACCCACGTTCATCTGGTTGCCGGACTCTTTATGCTCCTCGGCAATGGTCTGGAGATAGCCCGGAATGTTGTCTTTGGTCCGGGAAGCCCCGCGGATGGTACGAACCACGACGGCCACGTTAATCTGCATGGGGCATTCTACGGTGCAGCGCTCACACATGGTGCAATACCAGACATAAGGATCCTTCCAGATTTCGTCTTTCAGACCAAGAATCACTTTGCGCAGGAACTTGCGGGGATCCTGATCCTCGTGGACATCCGAGTAAGGACATCCGGCGGTACACATACCGCAGGCCAGGCACTGCGAAAAATCATAATTTTTCATTAGTGCGCCCAGTTCATCTCTAAAACTGGGGTTGATGCTCGAAGCAGTAATTGCTTCCATTAAAATCGTCCTCCCCTCAGTCGGAGTGCTATCTGTTGAAGCCTTTGTAAAAATGGATATTTATACGCCAGCCGGAGGGAGCCCTGCCACCATTTTCGGGCGGCAGCAATCCTATCCGGCTATGTCCCTTATTAATATTCGTTGGGTAACTGGTTTAATTCCGCCCTAGTGAAAACCGGACCATCCTTGCAAACGTATTTGCTACCCACGTTACAGCGGCCACACATGCCGATCCCGCACTTCATGCGGTTTTCCAGGGACATGATTACTTGCTCCGGTTTGAAGCCGCACTCTTCCAGCACAGGCATAGTAAACTTAATCATCACCGGCGGTCCGCAGATAATAGCCACGGCGTTGTCGGAACTGGGCGACACTTCCTTGGTTACGTTGGGAATAAAGCCTACCCTGCCGCTCCAGCCTTCCACCGGACGGTCGATGGTGCACACCAGGTCGATATCCGAACGCTTATCCCACTCGGCCAGCTCTTCCTTATACAGCAGCAGGCCGGGGTTCCTGGCACCATAGATCACAGTCAGGTTACCGTAATCTCCCCGGTGTTCGGGCTTCAGCATATAGGTGGCCAGAGAGCGCAGGGTGGTAAAGGCAAAACCCCCGCCGATGATTACAACATTTTTACCCTTCATTTGCTCCAATGGATAATAGTTGCCCAACGGGCCGCGCATACCTACGATAGTCCCCTCTTCCATCATGTGCAGGGCGGTGGATACCACGCCCACTTTAGCCACGGAAAACTTCAAGTGTCCCGGCTCGGTGGGTGAGGAGGCAATACCGAAGGGCGCCTCACCTTTACCGAAAACACATATCTCGGCAAACTGCCCGGGCATATAAGGGAAGCTCTTTTCATCCTCTTCGCTTAAATACTCGAAGGTAAAAGTGTGGATAAGCTTATCCTCGGTCTCGGTAAAGTTTTTCACCAGTTTCATTGGGAGCGGTAGATACGGATTTCTTTGCATTATTTATCCCTCGCTTCCGACCCCAGGATATCCGCCAGCACTTCCCGGATGTCCAGATTCACGGGGCAGTTCTTGATACATCTGCCGCAGCCCACACAAGCCGTGGCATTGAAATTATCAACGAAATATTTAAACTTGTGCATAACCCGCTGGCGCATGCGCTCCTTGCCGCCGGTGCGAGGATTGTGTCCCGAGCCGTGCAGGGTAAACAACGGGTACATGCAGGAGTCCCAGTTTCTGATACGGCAGCCGTTGCAGTCCACGGCGTCGTCCACTATGTCAAAACAGTGGCAGGTGGGACAGGAATAGGTACAGGAGCCGCAGCCCAGACACTTCTCATGAACACGGTCCCATATCTCATCGTAGAAATTGCCATCCAGCTTGGCCTTCAGCCCCTCAGTAGTAACTTGGCATGCTACTTCGGCGGCCTCCTTAACCTTAGCGGCGGCAGCATTATCGGCATCGCCGGCGGCGGCTAGTCCCAGCTTGGCGGCCAGTTCCCTGCCTTTATCGCTGACAGCCTCTACCACGTAATTATCACCGGTATCCACAAGCAGCAGATCCATTCCAGTAGAATCAAATGGACCTGTGTTCATGGAAGTACAAAAACAGGTGGCGGCAGGATCGTTGCAACCCATGCCCACCAGGATGGTATTGGCACGCCTGGTCAGGTAATAGGGGTCTTCGTATTTATCGTTCTTGAAGACATTGTCAAGCAGTAGAAGGCTTTTGGCGTCGCAAGGACGAACACCGAAAATTACCTTTTGGGCACTGTCGACACATTCATCCACCCGGGCTCCTTCAGGGGTCACGCTGTAGCTGAAAAGCTTTTCGGACTGAGGGAAAAGGATTCCCTTGGGTGGGATTTTGGAATTTTTATTGCTGAAATCAGCTTCACTGCCGGATTTGATTTGCTTGAACAGTGAATACGCGCCTTCTTTGACGGGGGCGTATACCTGATATTCGGCAATCAGTTTATCCAGCAGGCCGGATATTGCGCTTTTGCTAATGATCATCCTTTTCACCTCACTCCTTCACCAGGAAAGGTTGGGGATCGTCGGCGGTGAATTCGTTCAACGCTGGCTTGTCTTCCATGTTGACACCGGCTTCATAGCCAAACAATTCCTTGACTTCCTTAACCATTTTACGGGTTATGCCCCTGAGGTTGATGCCCATGGGGCAGGCCCGGTCGCAGGCGCCGCAGTCCACGCAGCGGCCGGCCAGGTGTAACACCCTGACCGACTGGAACAGCATATTGTCCGCAGTATCAGGAGCCTTTTCAATCCAAACGGGTGTGGAGCAGTCTACGAAACATTCAGGGCAATAGCACATTGGGCAGGCGTTACGGCAGGCGTAGCACCTGATGCATTTTGACAAATCCTCGGCCAGCATTTTTTTGCGCTCCGCCGGGGATTTGGCTTCAAATGCCCTGACATCGTCAAAATTGTCCTCAGCCTTGGCCGGTACCGGCTCTCCGATAAGCATATCGTAGACAACAGGGGTGCCATAGCAGCAGGTTTTGCAGGTATCATGACAGAGATCTGCCAGTTTTGCCTCCACTGCAAAGCCCTTGCCCTTTAACACCAGGGTATCGCCCTTGTCTTCAACTTCCAGCAGTTCCTTGCCGTCCAGCAACTCATCAGCCTTGTTCCGGTCAATCATGCCTGAGCACGGAACACCAATGATATAAAGGTTATCCCGGTTAATCTGGTTTTCCTTGATTAAGGCAACGATGGCACGGGTATCACAACCTTTGGCCACCACGGCCACTTTGCCCTCTCTCTTGCGCAGGTAATTGGCCAGGTTATTCTCACAGCTGTAATCCCAGGTAAGCTTGCCGGCGTCGCAGGATTTGCGAATAAAGCCTGGTGTGCTGCGGAGGGGCAGGCTGCCCCTGGCAAAACCTACAACCAGGTCAACCTTCTGATCGTCAAGTAATTTTTTTGCTGCGTCTTGTATCGCCGCCGCTAGTTTTTGCATCCGCAACTACACCCCGCTTCGCTGGGAATTAGCCCATTATTCGGGCCCAGTTCTTTTACCTTGTCGGTTACGTCCTTGACCAGTTCCGCAAAACGGCCACCTTCGGCGGCGGACACCCAGGCAAAATTAATCCTGCCTTCGTCCACGCCCATGTATTCCATCAAACTCTTCATCAGAGCAAATTTCCTTCTGGCCACCAGGTTGCCACTAACATAGTGGCAGTCACCAGGGTGTCACCCGGAGGTCAAAACGCCGTCCGCACCGTTTTTAACAGCCGACATTATAAAAAGCGGGTTAATCCGGCCTGAGCACGGTATGCGGATGACGCGAATATTGGGGGGATACTGAATCCGGCCCACGCCGGCCAGGTCAGCCCCCGCATAGCTACACCAGTTACATAGAAAAGCAACTATTTTGGGTTCCCATTCCATAACCTATATCCCTCCCCTGTCGCTATAGCGCGCTAATCATGGCCATGATTTGTTCGTTGGTGCAACCCTTGACGTTCAGTGCCCCGCAACGGCAAGAGGAAGAGCAGGCCCCGCAGCCCTTGCAAAGCGCTTCGTTGACCACCGCCACCTTTTCCGTCGCATCCACGGCTATGGCCTTGGCCGGGCAGACGTCCTCACATACGCCGCAACCGACGCACTTTTTCTTGTTAACCATGGCACATTTGCCTTCCACATCAATGGACTCTTTAGCCAGCACGGTGCAGGCACGGGCCACCGCAGCCTTGGCCTGGGCAACATTCTCCTCCAGGTTTTTGGGGCCGTGGGCAAGGCCGCACATAAACACACCGTCGGTGCCGAAATCCACCGGACGCAGCTTCATGTGCGCCTCCAGGAAGAATCCATCCTGGTTCAGAGGAACTTTGAAGAACTGTGACAGTTTGTTGTTCTCGACCGGTACAACAGCGGCAGCCAGCCCAACAGCATCGGCTTCGATAATCAGCGGCACACCCAGGACGTGGTCGGTTACGGTAACCCTAACCTTGTCCCCGGCAGCTTCCACCACGGGCTTTTTGTCCACCGCATAGCGAACAAAAATCACACCCTTACGGCGGGCTTCAGTATACATTTCTTCATAGAAACCATACGTCCGGATGTCGCGGTAAAGAATAAACACATTGGCTTCCGGGTTGGTTTCCTTTATTTTGAGAGCCTGCTTGATGGATTTGGTACAGCAAATCCGGCTGCAGTACGGCCGCTCGTCATCCCTGGAGCCTACACACTGGATAAACACGATATTCTTGGCCTTGGCCAGCTTGCCGTCGGCCAGATCGGCCTCCATCTCCAGCAGGGTTTTAACTTTATCGTTTTGCCCGTAAAGGTACTCGTTAGGCTTGTATTCTTCACCGCCGGTGGCGATGATGGTAACGCCATGCTGAAATTCCACGCCACTGGAAAGTTTGGTCACAAAATTGCCCACAAAGCCGTGAGCTTCGGCTATCTCGACACCTGTAAAGACATTGACTAACGGATTAGCGTCAATCTGGGCAACCAGACCGGCTACGTAGGTCGGAACATCTTCGCCCTTCATGCCGTAGCGGATGCGGTTAGCAATACCGCCCAGACTTTGGGATTTCTCCACCAGGCTGACCTTGTATCCCTGCTTGGCCAGGTTGAGGGCTGCGTTCATACCGGACACGCCGCCGCCTATAACCAGGGCGTCGTGATTCATACCCAGGCTAATGCCCTGCAGGGGCTCCAGCAGGGAGGCCTTGGTTACAGCCATTTTCACCAAATCCTTGGCTTTTTCGGTGGCTTTTTCCGGCTCGCTCTGGTGCACCCAGGAACACTGGTCCCTGATATTGGCCATTTCAAAGAGGTTTGCATTCAGTCCGGCCTCTTTCAGGGTTTCCTGGAACATGGGCTCATGGGTTCTGGGGCTGCAGGACGCAACCACCACCCGGTTCAGGTTGTACTTTTCTATGGCTTCTTTAATCTGACCGGCTGTATCCTGGGAGCAGGCATACATCTTTTCATCGGAGAAAACAACGCCGGGCAGTGTCTTGGCATATTCCACAACATCCGGCACCTTAACCACGCTGCCGATGTTGATGCCGCAGTGGCAGATGAATACTCCCGTACGCACTCTCTCTCCGGCCACATCCCGTTCGGCGGGATACTCTTTCTTTTTCACCAGGGTGCCCCTGGCTTCGGACAGCATGGCAGCCGAATCGCCGGCTGCGGCGCTGGCCTGCATTACTGTTTCGGGAATATCCCTGGGTCCGCTGAAAGCACCGGCCACGTAAATACCGGGTTTATTGGTGCCAACACCGGTTAGGCTGGTGGGCTCTGCAAAATTGTATTTATTCAGTTCGATACCGAGCTTGCCGGCCAATTCGACAATATCCTTGGGAGGCTCAAGGCCGATGGATAGAACCGCCAGGTCGAATATTTCCTCGGAGATTGTGCCGTCTTCGTTGGCATAGCGTATTTTTACATTGCCGCTGCCATCAAAGGTATCAGTGATTTCATAAACCCGGGAGCGTATGAATCTCACTCCGTGCTCGTTTTTGGCCCGGTCGTAGTATTTTTCAAATTCTTTCCCGTATGTCCGCATATCCATGAAGAAAATAGCCGTGTCAAGCTCGTAGGGAGTATGTTCCTTGGCAATGACGGCTTCTTTGATAGCGTACATGCAGCAAACGGAGGAGCAGTAGCCGTGCTCGATCCTGCAGTTACGAGACCCCACGCACTGAATCCAGGCAACCTTTTGGGGCTCCTTGTGGTCCGAGGGACGTATCAGGTGGCCGCCGAAGGGACCGGAGGCGCTTAATATACGCTCAAATTCAAGGCTGGTTATTACATTGGGCAGTTTGCCGTAGCCATAGTAACTCAACTGGCCAGCATCAAAAGCCTCGAATCCGGGCACAAGAATAACCGAACCTATTTGCAGTTCGATGGTTTGATCCTGCATGGTGTGGTCGATAGCCCCGGCCTGGCAGGCTTCAAGGCATTTTCCGCAGGCTTTGGGTTTCTTGATTTTTAAACATTTAGTCTGGTCAATGGCATAGGCATTGGGATAGGCCTGGGCATATAATTTGTAAATAGCTTTCCTTTTACCCAGCCCCTGGTTAAATTCATCATCCACTTTAACGGGACATTCTTCGGCGCAGGAACCGCAGCCGGTGCATTTGTCCGGATCAACAAAGCGGGCTTTTGTATTAATGGTTGCCTTAAAATTGCCCGGTTCACCCTGTAAGTCCACAAGCTCTGAATTGGTCAGCGTCTGAATATTCAGGTGCCGGCCGCAGTCAACCAGCTTGGGAGACAGGATGCACATAGAACAGTCGTTGGTGGGGAATGTTTTGTCCAGCATAGGCATAGTTCCGCCAATAGCCGGCTGTTTTTCCACCAAATAAACATAATAGCCGGATTCGGCCAGGTCCAGTGAAGCCTGTATGCCGGCGATACCGGAACCTAACACCAGCACTGCTCCTACCTTATTAGTACTCATTTTTGCATCACATCCGTCCTCCTAGTTTCGGCGTGTGGTGAGGCTTAGCCGTCACCGTTGGCCAGGAAGAGTTTCTCTCTTAATGGCTAGGTATAATATTAAACTCTTATGACTCAAAACCTTTTTATCCCCTTGGGTTGGACAATAAAACACTAGGGTTATCAAGGACCAAAGCAAGTCCTTTAAAACCCTAAAATTATTAATCCCTTCTCCAAAACAGTTGATGGCCCGCCACGGCATGCCATCACAATGAATGAATTTCAGCCATCGAAAAGGGTTAGACTCACGGCCAACATTTCAGGCCATAAAAAAATTATTGATGAATTAGCGTCAGCCGTTCATCAATTCTTAGTTAACTGTTTAAAAACTCACCTCCGCTCATGTGTTGTAATAATGGCAACCAGCCCCGGTAGAGATCATGCGCAGCAGCGATAATGTATAAATATTGTTTCAAGCCGGAGCAGCTCATACCGGAAATACAGTGCGGATTTAAATTTCCAGCGACTTTAGCAGGGATTGCGGGAAATTTTGCACACCTTGTCCATAGTATATTATTTCTCCGCTTTTACGTCAATTCCTTTAAATATCCCTGAAATAGTTGCTGTTTTGTCCTCCGGTCCTATGTCCGGTCTTTCTTAATACCACTGTAAATTCATAGTCGGCATTCGTCTGAAACGTTTATTTGCTATCAATAAAAACCATCCTCCGGCTTAGGGCTGCTCATAGCAAGGCGGCAGTCGTGCAACTGCCGCCCGTTGTTATATTTTATTACATAAACATTACTAGCGCTGCCTGAAAGTTTTCAGGAAGGAATCGCAGTAAATATCCTTGTTCAGCAATAGGTTTGCCGCTGCCACTGCATCAACCAAATCAGAATCATCCACATCGGCGATGGCAGAGTCAAGCCCGCAGGCCATGCTCATAATCAGGAAGGTCCTGTTAATCAGGTGACGGTTGCTGCAACGCTGGGAGGCGTTGGACAGTCCCATGGTGGTGCGCACCCCGGGGGCCAGAGCTTTAATCTGGCGAATGGCCTCCAAAACTTCGGGGCCATGCTCCTGGGCCACGTTGCAGGGAAGCATCAGCGGGTCGATATATAGATCTTCCATGGGTATGCCATGCATGTCAGCATTAACAATCAGTTCCATGGCCAGGGCGGCACGGTCCGAGGCGCTTTTGGGAACGCCTTTCTCATTCATGGCCAGGGCAATGATGGCGGCGTTGTATTTTGCAGCCATGGGCAAAAACAAATCCATCTTCCACTGGTCGGCATGGGTGGAGTTAATCATTACTTTACCGTGTTTGTTGGCCGCGCAACCTGCCTCAATGGCATCCGGGTTGGTAGAGTCCACTGCGCAGGGCAAGGGAACGGTTTCACCACATATGTTAACCAGCCACTCCATTACCGCAGGCTGGTCTTTGGCCTCTACGGTGGGGCCGGTATTGACGTCGAGGTAGTGAGCCCCGGATTCATACTGCCGTTTAGCCCAGTGTTTAATGGGCTCCGGATCTTTGCTCAGTATACCTTCACGGATATCTTTGAACATACCGTTAATACGTTCACCAATCAGGATCATGTATTGTATCCTCCCTCTAATTAAGAATAATGGGATCACGGGCCTGTCATATATACTGTCAAAGGCCATGATTATCAAGGAAGATATAGTGTTTGGGGACATGCCTGCCGGCTACACGTCCGGGGCAGGTATGTCCCCTTGCACTGCTGTTTTCTTAGTAGGCGTTGGATTCCATCATTTTATTAATGTGGGCAAGTACCTGCTTCACTGATTCAGGGTGACGGAGGATGAAGATGGAACCTCCGGCCTGGGCAAAGGTGGTGGCAGTCATTACCTCCCAGAGAATAGCCCGGCTGGCCTGAACGCCCCACTCGGGAGCCTCGTCGGTGGATGCCTTGGCTTCCTTGGTTTTCCAGGCTTCCTGGCCCACAAAGCATATTACCGGCATGGCCAGCATTTTATCACCGGTGAGAGCGCCCATGCGGGAACGCTCCATGATGGAATAAGCGTATTCAATGCCGTAGCCCAGCGCACCCACCAGGGGGTCGATAGCGATACGTTCCGCCGCCAGGCCCATTTCGGTAATAAGAATATTAAGTTGTTTAGCCAGGTTAATATCCAGCGGACTGGAAGCTATTATGCTGTGACCGTTTACCATACAGGCAGCGGTTATGGTTTTATAGTTATTAGGAGTGGCACACCCCAGCAGAACTACCTTACCAATCAGGGCCTCACCCACCACAGGCATAATTTCGGCGTCTTTTTCCTCAACACCACAACCTACGATAATAAGAGGCACGTTTACCGCATCAGCAACAGCCTTGGCGGTTTTGGCACAGTCTTCGGGACTGGCATTTTTATTGTCCGGGTGCGCGCTAATAAGTTTAAGGCAAACCATGTCTGCTCCATATTCAACGCATTTCTTAGCCCAGGCTGCAGGATCTCCAAGCACCCCGGCATACGCAGAGGATAGCATATCCGGCCATTCGGTGGGCTCCATATCCCAAACCTCCAGTGCCAACACGGGCCTGTTGGGCATGGATCCCTCAAAATGCAGGAAGGGCAGTGTAGTTTCCCCGCCAACTTTAACAACATTGGGCTCAACGCCCAGAACCAGTTCGTTCACCTTGCTGGTCCATCTTTCCTTAGCTATTGTTACAGCCATTACTTCCGCTCCTTTCTAATCGTTAAGAAGCATGCAACCGGTGCCTGTTGCTATTCCAAAAGGCACCTTAGGACATCTTCAAATATAATTAAAGTATTGATGCTTTTTCCATGATCTGCTGAACCGCCCTGACCACGGGAGAGTCATCCGGAAGGTCCACCAGAGGCTTGCTGTGCAGATCCATTTCCCTGACCTGATCATCCAGAGGTATGGTTCCCACAAGCTCCAGCCCGGTGCGGTCTATTTCACCCTGCAGGGCTTCCACGGTTCCCTCTGTGACCTTACTTACCACCAGATACATCTTTTTAATGTCTAGTTTCAGAGAATCCACCAGTTCCTTGACCCTGCCGGCGGACCTTATACCCCGGGCACTGGAGTCGCTGCTGACCAACAGAATATCTACGTTCTGCGTGGTGCGCCGGCTCAAGTGCTCCAATCCAGCCTCATTATCCATTACCACGTAAGGATAATTATTACTGAGGTCCTGCATAAACCCTCTGACCAGATTGTTGGCATAGCAGTAACAGCCAGCCCCCTCAGGACCTCCCATGACCAGAAGATCCACATCGTCGCCTTCTGCCAGAGATTGGTGCACTCTGTAGGCTACATACTGGTCCTTGGTCATGCCCGCAGGCAGTGGTTCCAGATTGTGGTTGATACGGTTAAGCAATTCGGATATGGTATCATCTACCTTGATACCCAGGGCTTCGTTTAAATTAGCATTGGCATCAGCATCCACAGCCAGCACAGGTCCCTTTCCGGCCTTTATTAGCTGCCTGGCCAGGAGGGCGGCCAGAGTGGTCTTGCCGGTTCCCCCTTTTCCCGCGATAGCAATAGTAAAAGCCATAACTGTCACATCCCCTTCTACATATTTAACTTGCTATTTTACTATATCTAAGGATACCTTACTAAATGCTGTAATGCCTTTAACTCTATTGTTTACAGCCAGCGCTGTTTGAGGAACGTTGCGATGCCGGCGGATTCACGTGGACCCACCAGTATTTCCCAGCCGGACAGTTCCTGCAGTTTGCCGCTTAACACAGCTACACCGCCGGGTATAATGACCTTGCGATGGGATACCTTGTCGGTAATACCAGAAGACTGAAGCATTTCGGTGATTTTCTCAGGAGTAAATTTGCCTGCGGCCCATCCGGTCATGACTGAGATGCCGTCGGTATCCACCGGCAGGATATAACCAGGAACCCTTGAAGAGTCCACATCGCCAGCCACACAGAAATAGGTAAGTGAGAAGTTGGTGGTAACGAATACCGGAGAATCTGCTGTTACATTACCGATTTCATATACCTTGGACTCCACGGCGATAGGTTTCTGCGGGTCGGTGTACACATTCAGACGCAAGGTAACAAGGGGCAGCACGTCAGCCGGATCGGGAGTCTCAATAACTACTACCGCCGCATACTTGGCGATATAAACACCGGCGTCCACAACTGCCTGGATAGGATCTTCGTTCATAGCAAAGGCAATGGTGGGGTAACCGAAAGAACGGAACTTTTTCAGGGCCTGACGGCGAATTTGGGTCTGGTCTGCCAGCACCTTGTTAACTTCCTTAGCGCCGGAATCCAGCACTAGCTGCTTGTGGCCCAGGGCAACGACCTTATCCACCAAACCGGCCAGTTCATTCAGATCTGCTCCCTTTACAACCATGGGAACATCGTATTTTTTAGCAAGAGCTGTCATGGCCTCATAATTTGAGGAATCGGCTCCGCAAACCAGGGGCTTTTTAGCTGCCACCAGTTCAAGGGCCTTTTCAACAGCGGCTACGTCACTGCTCTTTAAAATCAGGGGCATTTCGGTATTAGCGGAGACTGCCTTAATGGCGTCGGCAAATTTAGCCGCATCGCCTGAATGGTTGCACACTGCCACCAAATTAACACTATGAATCTGACCAACCCGGTCAAACACCAGTTTGTTAACAGCGGCTACCTTGGCGGCTATTTCATCCGCTGAAAGTTTGTCGCTCACTGCGATGGCAATACCGGTAGGATGTTCAAACCTCTTGTCATGACGGAAAAGCACAGTTTCATTGCCAATTTCGATGACCTTTTCGCCAGCGCCGATTTTCACCAGTGCCACCGGCGGTGCAGAAGCTGAATCCAATGCCTCCTTGGCAGCATCGCTCACATGCGGGCAGGCATCCAGGCTGGCCTTACCGCCGGCCAGCGCCATAGCGAAAGCAAGGCAGGTGGGCTGTCCGCAATCCTTACAGTTGGTTTTGGGCAGTTGCTTAAAGATTTCTAAACCTGTTAAACCCATTCTCCTTAACTCCTTTCTCGTCGGTTGATGCCGTCTGAAAAAGTGATGCCGGGAGGCACCCGGATATTCCGGGTGCCTCTTTCCGGAATTTCATAGATTATGATACTTGATTTTAATCAGTTAAACCAGCCATTGTTTTAGCACATGCCCGTTTTAAGCTCTTCGTTCGATATTATGCTAAAAAATGGAGCGGTTTAACTGAAAAGCTATGCGTTTCTTATTACATCAGAGGATCCATAGTCAGAGCCGGGTGTCCTTTTTCCTCCAGGAAGCTCATGATTTCATCGCCACTGACACCCACGGTTTCGTCAGCAATTTTATCCACAAAGTCCTTGCCCAAGCCGGCATTTTCCGCTGCTTCCTCCAGCAAGGGGCGCAGATCTTCCTTCAGTGCCTTGGGCAGCCACACCAGGCGTCCCAGACCGCCGTCGGCGGGAACAAACTTGCGGGAGCCCAGGTAAGATTTGCCCATGCCCATAAAGCCCGGCATCTGGGCGCCGGCCCCGATAGTACCGGCCAGGGTGGAGAAAGACATACCAGACGGGGTCATGCCGCTATGTTCACGGTTAACCACCATAAAACCGTTACATTCCGGCACCATGGCCAGGATGCATTCGAAACAGCCGCAGGAGGTCATGGGATATTCCATAATGGTATAGAAGTTAACATTAGTGATATTGCGCTGGGAATTATTGAAGCAAAACTCGTTAAAGGATTCCCACTGGCCTTTGACTTCGTCAATAACACCGTTTTTGAGAACGGGCTGGTTGGAGCCGTGCGGATTAATTTCATAGGCGGCCTTGGCGTCAAGCCAGCTCACAGCGCCGCACAGACCTACACGTTCCGGAGCAATCACGCAGACATGGGTGGGGGCAAAGGACTGGCACAGGGTGCAGGAGTAGAAGGTGTCGACCTTTTCATCCTGTAATTCTTTGAGCCTGTCATCCCTCTTTTGGTAATACTTCCGAGCCAGACTACGCATTTCCAGAACTTTTTGTTCATCGGTATAAAGGGTAATCTGTACCCGGTCGACGATAGCCGAGAATTCCGTCTTGAATTTAGCATAAAGTATCTTGCCTATATCTGCCATGCGGAAGCCTTTGGCAAAGGCATCATTGGAGATACGGACCCAGTTGATGTCCCGCTGGGCAACGTGCCACAGGCCTTCGCCGTAGTTGGTGAAGTAATGGATGCGGCGCTCCAGCACAGGCTCGAAATCTTCCTGCATTTTACGGCCGTATACATCTACCACAATACCAATGGGCAGCCGGGTGCCCGGTTCGATGGTATCGATATCCGGACCCACCAAGGCAATCTTGCCGTCTTCAATTTCATCTTCACCAACCATACGCACCAGTTCAAAACCGGGGGTTTTGGTGCCGCCGAATTCAACATACATATCTTTCTTACGGATAGACTCACCTTCAAAGGCAGGTCCCACGGTGATAGGCACGTCGATATCAATGGCGGTAATTTTGATGCCGCGGACTTCCAGACAGGTCTGGACAATCTTATCATAGTCGGGCTGGGATACGAACCAGTCCTTGATCTGCTTATTTTCGGGGAGTTCCTGGTCGGTAATGACCGGGAAGCCCACGTTGATAGCGCCCATGCAGGCGGCATCCTTAACCATGTCGTGCTCACCCAGGTACAGTATGAAGGCCAGTACCCGGCGGTGCTGATAGTCCTTCTGGGCATCCCTGGCGCCAGCCGGCAAACCGCCGAACATCATACCGGCCCTGAGGGCGAAGTTGGCTGCGTGCACTACCTGAGTAAAGTTACCCAGCGGGAAGGCAATATAGTCAATGCCTAACTTAACGTTCTCTTCCATCAGTTGCTCGATTATTTCGTCGCAGAGGAAGAGCATGAGGCCCTTGGCCATGAAGGTGTCCACAAGTTTCTTGGCAGCTTTGCTGTCCTTGGCCCGGCCGACGATAACGGCCTCACCGGGAATGGTCCAGTCAACCAGTTTGGTACCGTACATACGAACCACCGGGTCGCCCAGGAATCCTGTCCAGGGGGCCTGGTAAAGCGGGTTTTCGGGGGTGTTCCGAACGTAGCGCACCGCTTCAATTATTTCAGCGGCATACCAGGTTGCCTCGCCGCCCTGCCGGGCATTTTTAAAATCTCTGTAATCTTCCCGTACAGATGCCCTCATGCGGTTTAATATGGGTACAAGGTCCCCCAGGGTCTTTACTTCCTCGCCGCTCAGGCAGCGGATTACAGGCAGATAATAAGCGCAGTCGGGATAGGCCACCGGCTGGTTTTCACCAAAATCGCGAATAGCCTGGTTTAGCAGTATCTCGGCATAGCTTAATGCGGTAATGGTTCCATTATATGCTGATTTGAATAGCGCCTTGGGCTCTTTACCCGGTTCTATAACGCCTTCAAAAATAGCGTCGAAGTTGATCTGCTCAGACATTTGGTATCCTCCTTTCGAACTCGTGGATTAATAGTTCTGGCACAGCGGAGTTTCAAGGTCCTCAGAAACTTTCCTGTGCACGCCCAGCTTCCAGGTGCGGTATTCAAGGGCGCTAAGCATTTTCTTGGCGGCCACGGCGGGATCCATTTCGAAGATAAAGTAACCGCCGTATACGTCGCCGGCAACCTGGGTAACGATGGAGTATATCAAATCGCTGCCTTCCAGGGGAGGCATGGCGCCAACGTGTACGGGCATACCCATGGCCACGCACCAGCAGCCGATGGAAACGGCCTTGCCGCTCATGCCTTCCGGAGCGGAGGCTACCCAGGGCACCTTGGGAGTGTCCACACCAAGTTCATTGGCCATATCCATCAAAAGGTCCGAGCAGCGGGTGTTGTCCACGCAGGAACCCATATGGAATACAGGCGGCAGCGGGATGCTCAGGTTGGCATTGGCGCTGATTTTGGCCAGGAAGCTCTTGAGTCCGGGGCCGGCGTATTTCTCCACGGCTTCGGGATTCATATAACCCATTTTGGCGGCAGCCTGCATAACGCAGCCGGTGCCGATTACAAATACGTCATTCTTCAGCATCTCTTCAATAATGCCCAGATGGCTTTCATCCTGGGGCCGCTTCACGTTGTTGCAGCCGGCCATCAGTGCCACGCCTTTAATCTCACCGCTCACAATGGCGTCAGTAAGAGTTTTTACCGGGTTATCCGGATTGACGGAACCAAAAATCTCATATAACGCTTCCAGGCTGAAGCCTGCCACAACCTTATTTACAACATTGGGGATGTGTACCTTGGCCGGGTCTCTCAGCTTGAAGGCATCAATGGCTAAACGTACCGCTGACTTGGCATTTTCCAGGGCCTTGGTGGTCTGGAAGTCAATATGGTATGCGCCCGGTATCTTTACGATGGGAGAAGTGGTGATAATCCGGGTATGGAAACATTCCGCAGCATTCCTGATGGCGGGCATGATGCACTGCACGTCCACCACCATGGCGTCGACGGCCCCGGTGGCAATGGCGTATTCCTGGGAGGCAAAAGAGGTTACGATGGGAACACCGTGGCGCATGAGCACCTCGTTACCGGTGCAGCAAATACCCATTAGTTTGACACCCTTGGCTCCTGCAGCTTTGGCTTCGCCTTCCAGCTCTTTGGAGGCCTGAACAATTATTTCTGAAAGTATAGGGTTATGTCCGTGCAACACAAAGTTTACATATTCGGGATCAATGACACCCAGGTTGGCTTCGCTGACTACAGGTTTGGGGGTGCCAAAAATAATGTCTGACAAATCGGTGCCAATATGCATTCCTACATAGTCGCCCAGAGCTACCCGCAGGGCGGAAAAAATGAGGTTTACAGGGTCGTTGTCCATGCCGACGTGGGCCTGGGTGACCAGTTCTGAAATAACATTGTAAATACCACTTGGCATAATGTCGTGGGTGCGGAATTTTTCAATCCGGCCCTTGGTGGCGGTGGTATTTACCCAGGTGGATTCCCCGAAGCCTTTCAGGCGGCTGTATTCTTCAAGGGCAGCTTTGGCCACGTCATGTGCTATTTCCATATCCGTGCGGCCTTCAGTGGCAATACCGATACGATTGGCTACCTTGTACAATTTTTGGGGATCCTTGACACCGTAATCAGGCGCATGACCCTCTGAGGCTTCAAACAGTGTGTGAGCCATGTGGCTGGCGTGCTCACTGTGGGATGCAGCGCCGGTAAGCAGCAGTAATCCTGTGCTGCGGGCGGCGATGGTCCAGTGGGAAGCGCCACAGATACCCTTGCTGCCCGGGCCTTCATCGGCCTTGATGCGGCAGGGTCCCATCATGCAGAAGCGGCAGCAAATACCTTTATAGCCGAATTGACACTGAGGCTGTTGGGCGACAACCCGGTCAAAAGCTGTGATCATGCCCCTTTCCTTGGCTATGTCAATCATTTCAAGGATGCCGGGGTCAACAGTGCGTTTTATAGACTTCGGATCGACTACTCTGGGGGCCGCCGAAGGCTGGCAAGTATGGCTTGGATCGCTAAACCTTGGCATTGCTTTTGTACCTCCTTAGAAATAGAGTTAACTGTTCAACCGGTTAATTTTGAGTCCACCCCGGTGTATTTATCACCGTTTGGTCAGGACTAAATATAAACCCCTCCCTTTCTTCCCAGTCACTTACCACCTACCTCTCCCCGAATCTTTTCCCGAACCTCTCTCATACCAACCAATAATTTCCCCCCGGTTGCGTTTGAGTCAGGTTCCATGCCACTTTCCCAGATGGTATTGTTAAAAGCCAAAAACCCCAGCACCTCACCGGGCTGGAAACTTTTTTCTATAAACTCTCTTTCCTTATCAGAACGGATTTTGTTACCGATAATTTTAACTTTATTAATTCCAAGATCCAAGGCCATTTTCATGACATTACGGGCAGTATTGACGCTATTGAGGCTGGGCTCCACCACCACCAGCATCAAATCAACGCCTTTGGCGGTACCCCGGGAAAGATGCTCAATACCGGCTCCCATATCCATGATTACCACTTCATCCTTGTCCAGCAGCAGGCTGGATATAAGGGCGGAAAGAAAGGTATTCTCCCGGCAATAACATTCGGAGCCGCCTTTTTTAACATCTCCCATACGCATAAACCTGATATTCCCATGAACATGACAAAAATCATCAATGGTATCGTCCAGTTTGGGATTCAGAACGTAATAAGCCCCAGCGCCGCTTACCGTACGAATCTTGTCCCGCATCTCCACCACGGGCTTGATGTTTGCAGCCTTTTCCCCTGGAATCCCAATGGTTGCCGCCAGGCAGGCGTCGGGATCGCCGTCAACGGCATAAACGGTCTGATGGGTCTCAGCAAATGATTTAATCAGTGCTGCTGCTATGGTAGTTTTACCTACCCCACCCTTGCCCGATATGGCCAGTTTCAAAGCTATCACTCCATCTAAGCTATAATTATTGTCAGCAATTATATGACGTTATTGTCGGAAAACTCAGAAGAAACTCTTCTACAAAAGCAAGTTAAATTCCTTCTTAAAAAAACCTTTATTAAATTTATAATAAATTTATAAAATTTTGAATATATAATTCGACATCAACTCAAAAGACTCCTGCAAAAAATTTTAAATTCTGAACATATGAATATAAAAAATCATCTTTAAATAATGCCTGGAAAGAAAAAATTAAGCAGGAAAAAGCAATGTTCTCCCTGCTTATAGTTACCACTTTTGTTTTTAAATAACCGCAAATGTGAAACCCTCAGGTAAAAAACAGGTATCTTTTTTTAAGCACTTTAAATTGCACAAACAGGGCAATAATAAACAACGCCAGGGTCACAACAAAACCAATTTTCATTATCCTTACCGTCAGGTTTAATTTGTCAATCCGGTAATCCCTCAGTTTCATTTCTCTTTCCATAGTATACTTATCCTGAGTCAGGCGGGCTTTCTCCTCCTGCACTTCAATCCTTTTCCTCTCCAGCCTGCCCGCCTCATCCAGGATGCCGGCATAAGCGCCGCTCAAATCCTTTACCCGCTGCTGGAGCATGTAGGTCTCGGGTCTTCCCGGACCAGGCTGCAATGCATCCCACAGGATCAGGCCGCTCGCCCCCGGCATTTCTATACCCTGCAAATAGGCCAGCGTTGGTGCTATATCTGTATTACTTACAGCCGGGAGGGTTTTCCCGGCGGCAAACTCTCTGCCCCTGATAACCAGGGGAGGCTTTCCTACCGTGCCGCACACGACAACCAGAGTATCCTCATACAACCCCTGTTCGTGAAGGTATCCCAGCAACCTGCCCAGCTGGTTATCTGCATCTTCCACCGCTTCAAGGTAGCCACTGCTTTCTTCTCCGTAATGCTGCATGGCGCGATAAGGACCGGATAAAACGATTACCGAAAAAAACGGTTTGCGTCCGGATATTTCCTTGATGGCCAGGTCTATTAACTGTTCGTCCTTTTCATAATTATCCGACTGAAAGTATTTCAGTCCGGCCATAGAGCCCCTGAGTTCCCCCGTCCCGTCAATCAGCAGCGTATCGTTATCCCTTTTCTGCAACAAACTTAAAATATTTTCAACCTTTGGCTGATCGCCCGTGTTCAAATAGCCATGCCTTGCCGGTTCAACTCCGCTAAAAACCGAATATATCTGCGCCGCACGGCTGTCAGGCGGCATTACACACATCCTGTCCACCCTAACGCCGGCCGAGCCCAGGCCGTTTATGTTGGCTGCCCGGGTTTTCTCCAGTGCACCGGACTGCAGGCCGTCTACAACCAGGAGCATGATGTGCCTGGTATGCAGAGGGGACGGCTGTACCTGCTCGGGCAGGGAATCCGGCAAAGCTGGAGCCTTTTCCGGATTACAGCTCAGCCACAAGGCAAGCACAAATATTACAGACATAATTCTGTATAGTATTTTCAAAGACGGTGCCTCCCTCCATTATTTCTCAATAATACTATAATAAGGAGGCAATAATTTTATGACCGTACCGTGGAAATTTTATCATCTCTCGGCAGAATACCTCCACTTCCAAAGTGGGGGATGAAATGCCGGTTGCTACCCAAACACCAGTTCCCATCACTAACATTTTGTGATACAATGAAAGTGGTTTAAACGCGAGAAGGAAGGGGTGAAAGAGTATAATACGCGTTCTCAAGACCACTTTCCGAACATCAAAACAAGAACTGAACAGACTGTTTGCCTACAACCGTGAATCGGCAAAAGCATGGAACGACTGCCTCGCCTATGCCAGGGAATACCACAAAAGCAACGGAAAATGGATCGACAAGAGTGACCTGCAAAAACTTACCAAAGGCCGGTATCATCTGCACAGCCAGAGTATCCAGTCAATACAGGAACGCTACCTGGATGCCCGGACCAATGCCTACAGAGCCAAACAAGTCGGGCATGGACATGTCCGCTATCCATGGAGGCAGAAAAAGAATTACCCGACCCGGTGGAAAAAAGACGGTTTCACCATCCAGCCCAACGGCAAGATCATGCTATCCATGGGCATCCACAACGGCAAACGGGAGAAACCCATCACAGTTCACATCCACCGCATCCCGCCGGGAAAAGTCAAAGAGATCGAACTTGTTTGGGACCGCAAGCTGATGCTGGCGATAAGCTGCGACGATAGTACGCATCCCCGGGAAAACCCCAATCAAGGTATCGCCGCCATTGATATGGGCGAAATTCACGGGATTGCCGCTGTAGCCGACACAGGTGAGGCATTAATTGTCACATCCCGGAAACTGCGCAGCGTCAAAAGGCTGCGTAATAAAAAATTCAAGGAATTATACAAAAAGCGCAGCCGCTGCAAAAAAGGCAGCCGCAAGTGGAAGAAATACACCCGTGCCATAGCCCGTACCGGCAGCAAGACGGACAACCAGCAGCGGGACATACTGCACAAGATAAGCCGCAAATTTGTCGCCTGGGCCAGCGGCCAGGGGGTTAATACCGCAATCGTTGGTGACGTGGAGGGCGTGCAAAGAAACACCTCCAGGCGCAAGAAAAAAAATATAAAACAAAAACTCCGTTCCCACGGCTTAAACCAAAAGATAAGCCAGTGGCCATTCGGGTTGTTGCTGGCCTATCTGACATACAAACTGGCTGCCCTCGGCATCGACCTGCTCAAAATAGACGAGAGCTACACAACACAGACATGCCCTGTCTGCGGCCGGAAGAAAAAGCCTTCCGGCAGGATGTATCACTGTCACTGCGGATACACATGCCACCGGGATGTGCATGGAGCAAGGAACATTTTGTCCAGGCACAAACATGGCGAAATCCGCAATCTTGACTGGAAAGTCAATAAAATCAAGTATCTACGGCCTGCTTCGTGAGAAGCACAAAGTAGTAGAAGCCCTGAACCGGGCCTGTGGGGATAAGCCCCGCAGTTGTCGGGAGAAATCGGCTCAATGCCGGCACTCTTCGCGGGTGAGGCCTACCTGGCAGGTGGCCGCCCAGGTTTTGAGCCGGTATGCTCCCTGAAGCCCTCACCTCTTAGCGTAGCGAAGGTGGGGGAGGTTCACTACCTGACAACCCAATACACAACTGTTTTTCAATGGCGTCCTTTGTAAAAAATAGAAAAATGGTAAGTTTCATCTGGCATGAATAAATACCCTGACACAGGGGATAATATTACTACTCCGCTTTGGTGAGTTCTATCTCTCCCCGTCCAGCTATATGCTGGACATTTTTTTAGTTTTAATAATATAATATACTTACTGACACTATTATCCTTCTTGACTACTGTTGTCATATTAGCTATAATAACATTTGCGTGCGTGTTGACGGGATGTGGCGCAGTTTGGCTAGCGCGCCTGCCTTGGGAGCAGGAGGCCGGGGGTTCAAGTCCCTCCATCCCGACCAGTTGAGAAGTGGGAAGTGAGTGAGAAGTCGGAAGTGAGAAAATAGCGGCAACAAGTATCTCACCTCCAACGTCTCACCTCTCACCTCTAATACGGCCCCTTGGTCAAGCGGTCTAAGACACCGCCCTTTCACGGCGGTAACACGGGTTCGAATCCCGTAGGGGTCACCATTTTAGTCGTGAGTCGTAGGTCGTTGGTCAACCACCAACCACTCACCACCAATCACCAAAATGGAGGGGTTCCCGAGCGGCCAAAGGGAGCAGACTGTAAATCTGCCGGTGAAACCTTCGCAGGTTCGAATCCTGCCCCCTCCACCAGAAATTTATTGGGGCGTAGCCAAGCGGTAAGGCACCGGATTCTGGATCCGGGATACGTTGGTTCGAATCCACCCGCCCCAGCCAAAAAAGCTCAATATCTGGATTTTCCGGATACTGGGCTTTTGTTATATAAAAGTTCCCCCCAGCAAAACAATAAACCTTTTCCTTTTTGAACAAAAAATTATTTAAATCCTTTAATAATAGGCTATTCAAAACATCACCTTGACCTTTACACTCGGTCTGAGTAAAGCAAAGAGAACCCCGATGATGTATCGGGGGTTCTCTTTGTTACAGGCTAATTATAATTAATTCTGCATGAATAATTTTCACAGACAAAAAAACGGTACCTATAGAATTCAGCTATTTCACGCAGAAAAGGATTTTCAAACAACTCTCCTTCATTACATAGGTTCATAATTACATAAAAATCGAAAAAAAACGGCAACAAAGTAAAATACGTTCATTTCTCCATATTTCTCTCTATTTGACATTAAATAGCTACAGGAATACACTTATGAAAGATAGTTCAATTGCAGGGGGGGTGTAGAAATTGTGAACACAATACTAGCTTCAAAATTGGATCACAGATTTTTTGACGAGGTGATTTCCAAAGCCTGTACCACTAGTAACCGCCTGGACTTTTATAATTGTCTGTCCTGTGGTATGTGCAGCGCAGGATGCCCCTATAACGGTGTGCATGACCATGCAGACCCGCGCAAATTTATCCGTCAGCTGGCACTGGGCATGAAGGAAGAGGTGTTGAATTCAACATTTATATGGGCCTGCACGCAGTGTGGCCGCTGCACCATGGAATGCCCCATGGGGGTCGAAGTATTAACCCTGGTAAGAACTGTGCGCGGCAATTTCGGACTGAAGGCACCCGGATTTTTACAGGATGTTGTGGATAACCAGATTAAAACCGGCAACCAGATGGAAGTTAAAAATGAAGAGTACCTGGAAACCCTTGAGTGGATGGAAGAGGAACTGCAGGCAGAGGTAGGGGACCCAAATGCCAAAATACCGGTGGATATAGAGGGGGCAGATTTTCTTTTTCTGTGGGACCCCCGGGAGATCAAATATTATCCCAACGATGTACAGAGCCTGGCCAAAATAATGTGGTATGTGGGGGCCAGTTGGACATGCAGCAGCCGCTGGTGGGATGCCACACATTACGCACTATTCAGCGGCAATGATGAAGAGTCCCGCATAATTACCCAGCGCTACGCCGACGAAGTAAAACGTTTAAAAGTAAAAGAGCTGGTAATAACCGAATGCGGCCATGCTACCCATGCCAATAAATGGGGCCCCAAAGTATGGCTGGATAAAGATAATGATTACCCGGTAAAAAGCATAATAGAAAAATATGTTGAATGGTTTGAGGCCGGGCTGCTGAAAGTAGATAAAACCAAGAACACTGAGCCCATCACGCTGCACGACCCGTGTAATTCTGTGCGCAAGCAAGGACTGGGCGACGCCATGCGCTATGTGTTAAACAAAACTGTAACGAATTTTATAGAAATGAATCCCCATGGTATACACAATTACTGCTGTGGCGGCGGTGGAGGGCTTTTAGCTATGGGTAGTGATATTTACCCTTACCGCATGGCCAAGGGTAAATTAAAGGCAGACCAAATTAAAGATACAGGCTGCAAATTGATAGCATGCCCATGTCATAACTGTTTTGACCAGTTAACTGATATTATCAAATATTATGAACTGGGCGGAAAAGTAGTGCATCTGCATCATTTAATCAGCCATGCGTTAATTTTAGAAGAGAAACCATTTTAATTAAACCTAAATCGTGCTTCCCCACTATTTTTTATACAGTTTGTGTCGTTAGCGGCCAGACTGTTTTTTCTTTCTAAGTCAATCTAGTCAATCTAGGGACGTTTCTTGATTTGAAAAAAACTGTCCTTGCGGACAGTTTAAGAAACATACATTGCTAAAATATTAAACACCATTCATCAAAAACATTATAAATTACATTTTCCTGCCCATTGACAAATTCCCGGGATTAACATAAGGACTCTTTACTAAAGGCATCGGTCTGATATTCTTCCACACGTCCCTGATCACATAATTCTGCCAGCGCCGGGTCTATCGGTAAAATCTCCAGAAGTCTTATGCCTTCCGATAAAGCCATCTGCTCTCCTCTGCTGGGACCGAAGACACTAACCTCTTTGCCGCAATCGGGACATTTAAAATAACTCATATTTTCCACCATGCCCAGCAGGGGAATACCTAACTGGCTGCTCATTTTAATGGCCTTTCTGACAACCATCTGGGCCAGTTGCTGGGGCGAGGTAACCACCACCATGCCATCCAGCGGCAGTGACTGCATGGCCGTCAGGGGTACGTCACCGGTTCCCGGGGGCAAATCAACAATCAGGTAGTCCACTCTTCCCCAGGCCACATCGGTCCAAAACTGCTTTACCGCTCCTGCCAGAATCGGTCCCCTCCAGATCACCGGATCGTCCTCATTGGGAAGCAGCAGGTTAATGGACATAACTTTTATGCCTGAAGATGTCGTTACCGGAAGCAGGCAGTCATTGTAATTGCCCGGGCGCTCATGCAGGCCGAACATTTTAGGTATGCTGGGACCGGTTATGTCGGCGTCCAGTATACCCACTTTGAATCCCTGTTTTTGCAAGCCCATGGCCAGGAGTGAAGTTACGGAGGATTTGCCCACCCCACCCTTGCCGCTCATCACACCGATGACATGCTTAATCTCATTGTACTCATTTTGTGGCAGTTTCAGCGACTGCTCACAGCTGTCCGGACTACAGCCTTCAGTCTTTTCACTGCATGTCCCACACTTGCTGTTTTCTTCAGCCATTTTATTCCTCTCCCATATAATTATAATTATTATTGTTACAGCATTTTTAACAGACTATCCCAAATACCGAGGGTGGCTGTTGACGCCGGGCTGTCCTTTTTCCTAATGTATGGTATACCATTCTTTAAAGCATTATATACCGTCATATCATAAGGAATCTTACCGACAACCGGAATATTTTTGCTATAACATATATCCTCTATCTCCCCGGTATTAGACGCACTTATGTCCCACTTATTAATACAAACGGCAGCCCTGCCGTCAAAGTGCTCCACCAGACTCAGCACCCTCTCCATATCATGGATGCCTGTTCTGCTGGGCTCTGTAACCACCAGGACCAAATCCGCATTGGACAGGCAGGAAATCACCTGGCAGCCAATACCGGGCGGGCCGTCGGTGATAATCAGCTCATAATTCTTATCTTCGGCAATCTGCCTGGCCATTTTACGCACCTCGGCCACCAGCTTGCCGGAATTATCCTCCGCCACCCCCAGCCTGGCATGTACCATGGGACCGTATTCAGTATCGGAAAACTCAATCTGCCCGGCTATATGTTCTACCATCTCAATGGCCCCGGCCCGGCAGGCAAGCTTGCAAACCCCACACCCCTCACATGATAAACCATCCACGAAAGAATTGTCTATGGCGCCAAAGTGACAATAATCCTCACAATCGCCGCATTTAACACACAATTCCTCGCTTATTCTTGCTTTTTTTAAACCATAAAAAGGTATCTGCCTGATTACGGAAGAATTAAATAGTAAATGAAGGTTTGAGGCATCCACATCACAGTCAGCCATTATTTTTTCCCCCGCCAGCACAGAGAAGGAAGCAACCAGACTGGTTTTACCGGTGCCTCCCTTACCACTTATTACCACCAATTCTTTCAAGAAGACACCACCTCCTCCACCTTATCCATTAATTCAGAAAAAAGCTCTCCCCATTCCTTTTTGACCAGTACCGCAGGAATACCGGCAGCATACCCCTCGGCGACCTCCCGGTCCAGCGGAATTTTCTGCAGTACCGGTATTTTACAGCGGCCACAATATTCTTCCACCGTCAAATCTAAACCGTCAGAGCGGTTGATCACCACACCGCAGGGAATTTTCAGCTGATGCAAAACCTGAACAGCCAAATCCAGATCATGCAGCCCAAAGGGAGTCGGTTCCGTAACCAGAATACAGAAATCAACCCCCTCCACAGATTTAACTGCAGGGCAGGAAGTGCCCGGGGGAACATCAATAATGGTCAGCTCATCATTTTTAGCCTTCGCCTTAACAGCCCGGATCAGCGGAGGGCTCATGGCCACACCAACGTTTAGCCTGCCGTGCACAAACCTGACTTTTTCAGCCCGGCCTTCCTCCACCACCCCGATATAATTATCAACCGGTGTAATGGCCTGCTTTGGGCAAAAATTCCAGCATCCTCCACAGGCGTGACACATTTCCGGAAAAACAAGGGTATTACCCGGGAGCACAGCCAGTGCGTGAAAAGCACATATCTCTGCACAATAGCCACAGGAATCACACTTTTGCTCGTCTATTTCCGGAACCAGCACAGCCACCATTTCCTTATGCTGCAGCACAGGGTTCAACATCAGATGCCCATTTGGCTCCTCAACATCACAGTCCAAAAAGGCAACCCTTTTACGCTGCGCCATGGTAATGGCCAGACTGACTGATACTGTTGTTTTTCCAGTCCCTCCCTTGCCGCTGGCCACCGCTAGCTTCATAATTTACCCCCGCATCCCTGCATGAGAGGAAACATTTGGATCACTCATCAGGTTTAATTTTTTTTCTTTGAACAATTCCAACGAATTCTCCACATTTCCCTTAATGCCCCCGTACACCTTAATTCCTGCTGCATTTAAAACTTTAAAAGCATTGGGGCCCACGTTACCGACCAAAACTGCGCCAACAGCCTGGTTAACCAACAACTGGGCGGTCTGAATACCTGCACCACCGGAGGTTTCCCCTGAAGGATTGGCCACAGCAGTTAAACTGCCGGTATCCGAATCATAAACAACAAAGTGCCGGCACCGCCCGAAACGGGGGTCCACCGGATCTTTCAAACTAACACCCTGAGCCGATACAGCAATTTTCACAATACTTCCCCCATCCTTAGTTAATCAAAAGAGTTCTTTATGGACTTATGCTCATTACTAATATATTTCCCTTTTCCGTCCATGTCAATCTTTTTTTATTTTCATCCATTGATTGTGTCCCGCAAGGGCATAGAAATTTAGGACATATTAAGAAAGCTGGTTAACACCCGTGACAGGGCAAACCTGGATAATTATTTTGTAGACGCCCGAAAAACAAAAGGTTATTATAAAGTTGTTTTCCCATACAATAGCTTCAGGAGAATTAATAATGAATGACAATGAACGTCAATACGCGGCTAGCTGGGCATTAAGGGGCCTGATATTTTTTTATTTCGCCTCGGTGGGCGTGCTGTTGCCCTTCCTCCCTCTGGTCTTCAGGGAAAAAGGACTTTCCACCTGGCAGATTGGCGTTCTTTTCGCCATCGGCCCCCTGGTAACCATGACCATACAAACCCTCTGGGGATTTATCAGTGATCGCCTCAAAACAGTGAAAAAAATTATTATATTTCAACTTGTTGTGGTCAGCATGTTAAGTGGCTTCGTATTTGAATCCGACAATTTTTACCTTCTTCTACCGGCATTGTTTATTTTCTATTCTTTTGCCTGGCCCGTGATTCCCCTAACTGACAGTCTTACGCTCTCCTGCATCCGCAACATCGGAGGTAATTACGGCCATTACAGGCTATGGGGCTCAGCCGGGTTCGGGCTTACCGCCCTGGTATGCGGCAAATTATTCCTCACCTACGGTGTGGGGTTATTTACCATGGTCTATGTAGTACTTATTATTATCTGCCTAATCATGTGTGTCTTTTTAAATGACGCCGTATACCTGGGCAAAAGGGCCTGCTTAAGGGACTTCAAACAAATGCTTACCAACAGGGATATTATCATTTTCTTACTCATCGTTACGTTGCTCAGTTCGACAAACAGGGCAAACGATGCTTTCATGAGTATATTTATAAAATCCATGGGCGGCAACGAAGCCATTGTTGGGCTGGCCTGGACTGTGGCCCCTTTAGCTGAGATACCGGTTTTTGCACTGGGGGGGCTGCTGCTGTCCCGTTATTCTGAATCCGCCCTTATGACGGCGGCAGCTGCTTTATTCGTCGTAAGATGGGGCCTGTTCAGCGTTATTTCCACCCCCGAAATGATCATCGGCGCACAACTATTTCACGGCGTAACCTTCGGGCTCCTTTTCATGTGCGCGGTCAGTTATATGAGCAAATCGGTACCCGAAAGACTGCGCTCCAGTGGGCAGGGACTGCTGTCCTGTTTTTTCGGAGGCGTTGCAGGCATAACCGGCTCCAGCCTGGGAGGGCTATTAATGTCCAGATGGGGTCCTGTCAGCCTTTACACGGTTTGCACCCTGATATCAACAGCAGCTTTTGTCCTTTTTTTATTTCGCTACCGGCAAAGCAATGCCGTTACTAGATTGGGGACATCCCTTCGTGAAAGTGATAAGAAGTAAGGAATCTAGCTCACCAAAGAAGGTGTGTCCCCTTTCCTTAAATTGGGGACACACCTTCGTGAAAACGTCAGAGGTCATTTTATACTCTCACCTGATAAAATAACCAGACAACTATTCCAGCCTGAATTAGAAAAATAATAGGGACTCCAACAGAGAATTTATAATGCCTGGATTTATGACGAAAAACTTTTAATCCTAGATATATCCCGACAGATCCACCGACAAGGGCTATTAGTAGGAGATTGTTTTCCGAAATCCTCCATGCACCGGCCCTAGCCTTCATCTTGTCCCATGCCATTATAAACACTCCGACAATGTTTATTGCAATGATGTAGTAAATAAGCCACATTATATTTACTCCTGTGTTAAATATTAACATTGAGTCCTGACAACAGTATGTCCTGCTGAAAAATAATTTCTCTGAGAGAATTATTGCAGCAGCCTTACGTATTTCTTCTTCCCGCCTAATGTATTCACCAGTTTTTTATCCGCCGTCCAAAACTCGCAAGAACCCTCACTGGTATTTTTGGCGGCAACTTAAGCCACGGCAAGATATGCGGCATCATAAAGGGTTGGAAGGTTTTCATTAAGACTGATGAGCTAGGCGAAATTTTTCACTTCTTCACTTCTGCTAAAAATTCTATTATAAGGTTTTTACAAAGCGAACATAATTTCTTCGGCCATCTAAAGAGTTAACCAACCTTTCATCACCAGTCCAAAACTCACAAATCTCCCCTGTCCTTTCCTCCACGATCTCTGCCACAGCTAAATAAGTTGTATCGTACAATGTGGGCATATCGAAATAACGACTGATTTTCCATGCCCGATCCATTACTGCATCATCTGACATATATTCGATCCCAGGAAACTGCCTAAACTCAAGCCACAGGTCGTCTGCTTCCTGTACGGCCAACTCGTTTCTTCTGCGCTTCTTCCTAAGGACACTTCCGACTTCGGCCCATGCAAACTGCGGCAAGACGATCAACTGCCCACTTTGAATAATCTTTTGCATTAAGGCAGTAGCTTTTTCACTATCCTCTTCCTCCACTAGTATTTTTACAAACACGGACGCATCTAAGCAAATATAGTTACTCATGACGCCCCAGACCTTCCCGTAACTCACGGATTAATGGGGTTGAGTCACTTTGAACACCAGTCTTTTTAAATACCTTTGCCCGTAGTTTTAATATCCTGTCCAAGCTTTCCTTCCTACTCTTGGCCAATAAGCCAGACTCTGACTCTTCGTGCCTTTGCATGTTTTCAAACACCTCCGAATCAACCAGATATGCAACCGGTTTGGAACGCTGAAGGATTACGACTGGCTTTTTGGTCTTCACCACCTCTGATAGAATCTCGCGGATATTTGTCCTAATGTCTGTTACATTTATCATACGCATTACTACTACTCCTTACTGTATTGTTTGTTGTAACTATATCGTATTGTGGAAATAATTGCAATATTTTATTTACCTCCCCTTTACTGATCGGTGTTCTTTGTTATCCAAACACCACCCGGTTCCTGCCCCTTTTTTTTTGGCTTTATAGAGGTTATCGTCCGCCCGCTTTATAACGTATCTACCGTATCATCAGGCATTCTTAACGCGACTCCAACGCTTATTGATACTGCTAGAGAAAAAGCATCAACATAAAATTTTTCATTGCAAATCACTGTACGAACTCTTTCCGCCAGTCTCATAGCCTGTTCGGATTCAGTGACATTTGATGCCACAACGACAAATTCTTCGCCATCGTACCAGGCTGCTATATCGCTAGCAGCCTGGCTATGAATTAACAGTAAAATACAACTTTAACTCCATAACAATTAATATCCAATCCCTGGTAATTAACTTGAAAACTGTACGAATCCAACAGGCCGGTTAATCGTCTTTAGCGAAACGGGTATCTAACATAAAATTTTTCTACCCGGACTGGCACTTTTTCACCCTCTACACCATATGATATACGACCATTTCTTTCAGGGGGGGATTTGATGTTGCTCGGGTTGTGGACTCTGGCCGTGGTATCAATGGTGAATGGGCTTGCGCTGCTGGTTTCCTATGTTTCTAATAACAGTTTCCCAAAACCGCTATCAGAAGAAGAGGAGAACATTTACCTGGAGAAAATGCTGGCCGGTGACGAAGCCGCCAGGCAAACGCTCATCGAAAGAAATCTCAGGCTGGTGGCTCACATCATCAAAAAATTTGACGGAGCCGGAGAGGATTTTGACGATCTGGTCTCTATAGGCACCATTGGTCTAATCAAGGCCATCAATACTTACAACCCCGAAAAATCTACCCGTCTTGCGACCTATGCTTCCCGCTGCATTGAAAACGAAATACTGATGCATTTCCGTTCCCGCAAAAAGACAAAAGTGGAATGTTCTATCTACGAACCCCTGGGCACTGATAAGGAGGGCAACGAAATAACTCTCATCGACGTACTGGGAACCGATGCCGAAACTGTATCCGACATAGTATCCTCTCAGTTTGAACAGGAGAGATTATGGAAGAGACTGGTAAACCTATCCTTCCAGGAACGAAAGGTACTGGTACTGCGCTTTGGCTTAAAGGAAGGTTTCCGGCTAACCCAAAGGGAAATTGCAAAAAAACTTGGTATTTCCAGATCATATGTATCCCGTATAGAAAAAAGGGCCATCAACCGGCTTACTGAACAATTCGCCCTGGAGGCAGCCAATTGCAAATAAACACCACAATTCCAGCCTGAGCTTTGAAATAAACATATAGTCTGCTATAATTTTCCCATGCCACCAATAAAATCTAATAATAATCATTAATAAGCAAAACAAGGAGCTGCTGAACATGGCAACATCACTTAACGTAATCATCCGGCTCAGGCTGAAGAGCAAACCCGGTACGCTGGCCGGGGTGCTGGCGGCTATAGCTGAAGAGGAAGGCGACGTGGGATCAATAGACCTGCTCTCTGCTGCCAGCGACCACGTTGTCCGGGAAATAATGGTACACATGCCCTCCAACCGAAAACTGAAGGAACTTGCCGTTAAGCTGGAAAAATTGGCTGGAGTGGAGCTTATCCACATCGCGGACAGGGTAATGCTTAAGCACATGGGAGGCAAACTGGAAGTCACCCCAAAACGCCAGATTGAAAACCGGGAGGATCTCGCCCTGATATATACCCCAGGGGTGGCAAAGGTTTCCGAAACTCTCGCCCGGGACCCGGAGTTGGCCTATACGCTTACCCTGAAAGGCAACTGCGTGGCCATAGTCACCGACGGTACGGCGGTGCTGGGGCTGGGCGACTTGGGGCCGATCGCCGCCCTGCCGGTGATGGAAGGAAAGGCCGTCCTTTTTAAGCGTTTTGCCAATGTTGATGCCTTTCCCATCTGCCTGGACACAAAAGATCCGGAACAAATAATCAGTACTGTACTGGCAATCGCCCCGGTTTTCGGCGGCATAAACCTTGAAGATATCGCTGCACCCAAATGTTTTGAAATAGAAGAAACCCTGCGCCGGAAACTGGACATACCCGTTTTCCACGACGACCAGCACGGCACTGCCATAGTTACTCTGGCTGGACTGTTGAATGCCCTCCGGGTGGTGGACAAGGATATTCGCCAGTGCAGCATCGTACTCAGCGGCGCAGGCGCAGCCGGCGTAGCCATAACAAAAATACTACTAAAGGCCGGCGCTGAGAATATTGTGGTTTGTGACCGCAAGGGAGCCATCGGCCCCCATACCCCTCCGGGAAACAGGGCCAAAACCTGGCTGGCCGAAAACACCAATCCCCATGCTAAACAAGGCTCCCTGAAAGAAGTGCTTGGCGGGGCGGATGTATTCATCGGAGTTTCTGGGCCGGACCTGCTCAACCGCGAAGATATCATGCAAATGAACGGCAGTCCCATAGTATTTGCCCTGGCCAATCCCGAGCCCGAAATTGCACCGGAGGATATATACGATATAGTAGGGGTAGTAGCTACCGGCAGATCAGATTATCCAAACCAGATTAACAACGTGCTGGCCTTTCCCGGCATTTTCCGGGGAGCCCTGGACTGCCACGCCAGCTGCATCAATGAAGATATGTACCTGGCTGCCGCTTACGCCCTGGCCGGGATAATCCCACCCGAGCAACTGGGGCCGGAAAATATTATCCCTTCCGTGTTCAGCGGCAAAGTAGCGAAAGTGGTGGCCAGGGCGGTAACCGCTGCAGCGGAACAAACCGGTGTGGCCAGGAAATTTACACCCTACCACGATGCATTGATATAGAAATGACTGGAAAAGTCAATACCCCTGTTTACTTCTATAAAATGTAATTGACAAAGCCCGGTACTGCTGATAGACTTGTTTTGTAATTAAATTCAATACTAAATTTAATATGTACTCTTATCCGGAGTGGTGGAGGGACTGGCCCTATGAAACCCGGCAACCAGCTTTATTGAAACATAAAGCATGGTGCTAATTCCTGCAGGAGTGAAGACTTCTGACAGATAAGAGGGAAGCTGGATATTGCGGCCTCTTCTCTCGGGAAGAGGCTTTACTTATCTGGGAGAGAGTGCATAGAAACAAAGACGAAAGGAGAGCTTTTTAGTGGAAAAAACCTACGCAGAAATCAATGCCAAAATTAAAGCAGGCCAGGCAGTGGTGGTAACGGCGGAAGAGCTTATCGCCCTGGTGGAGGAGAAAGGACTATCCCGGGCCGCCCGGGAAGTAGACGTGGTAACCACCGGAACCTTTGCCCCCATGTGCTCATCCGGAGCTTTCCTTAACTTCGGACACTCGGCCCCTAGAATGAGAATGCAGAAGGTGTGGCTAAACGGTGTGCCCGCTTATGCAGGTATCGCTGCAGTTGACGCCTACATTGGAGCCACCGAGGTTCCCGAGGATGACCCGCTGAACAACAATTTCCCCGGTGAGTTCAGATACGGCGGGGGTCACGTTATTCAGGACCTGGTTGCAGGAAAAGCCGTGCGGTTAAAAGCAACCAGCTACGGCACCCACTGCTACCCCCGCAAGGAACTGGAAACCACCATCACCATTAACGACATTAATGAAGCGTTTCTGTTCAACCCCAGAAACTGCTATCAAAACTATAATTGCGCCGTCAACACAAGTAACCAGACAATTTACACCTACATGGGAATGCTCAAGCCCCGTCTGGGCAACGCCCACTATTCCACCTCCGGCCAGTTAAGCCCGTTGCTTAAAGATCCTCATTTTATGACCATTGGCCAGGGCACCCGGATTTTCCTTGGGGGCGGCGCGGGATACGTGGCCTGGCACGGCACCCAGCATTTCCCATCCATTCAAAAGGATGAGGATGATAATAACTTGGGACCTGCCGGCGGCACCCTGGCACTAATAGGCAATCTAAAGGAAATGAGCCCCAAATGGCTGGTGGGCACCAGCTATATAGGCTACGGCGCCACCCTGTCAGTGGGCGTGGGCATACCCATTCCCATTTTAAACGAAGAAATAGCCCTGTATGCCGCCGCCAGAGATGAGGATTTATATACTCAGGTGGTGGATTACAGTGACGGCTATCCCAAACGCATTCCCGGCAATCTGGGCATGGTAAGCTACGCTCAGCTAAAATCGGGCAAAATCATGATTAATGAACGGGAAATACCCACCGCCCCGCTGTCCAGCTATCCCAAGGCCAGAGAAATTGCCGGCATATTGAAAGAATGGATAACAGAGGGCAAGTTTCTGCTCACCGAGCCGGTGCAAAAACTGCCGTCACCGGTGGATGGCATTTCGGGCAAGGCTTTGCAAGTTGATGACAGGTGCTAGGCGGCCGTTGAAAAACTGCGCCTGGCTTTGTCAGGCTCGCCGGACAGTATTAATTGGGGACATTCCTCCGAAGGAGGTGTGTCCCCTGACCTCTGACCTTCCAGTACGCTCCGCGCTGTCCGTCTTCGCCTTCCGCGCCATGCTTGTTTTTGAACGGCCTTAAGGATGGCTCACGAATCTTTGTTTGATGCTCACTAACCCTGTTTTCATAAGCTCATCATGTACTTTTGCAACAGTTTCATTGTATTTGCAGATATTTAGGAAGGAGGAGCGAAATTGTCTCCAAAAAAAATAGTGCTGAGATTCGGCCCGGACATTTCCGATATGCCTATCATATATCGTCTGGTGAAGGACTATAATCTCATGGTTAACATTGTAAAGGCCAACGTCAATCCCCAGAAGGAAGGTACCATGGTTTTGGAGTTAACCGGGGAAGAATATGATCAAGGGCTGGATTACCTCAGAAATGCCGGGGTATCTGTGCAAGCCTTGACCCAGGAAATAGTCAGGGACGAGGAGAAATGCACCATGTGTGGCGCCTGTACCGCCATCTGCCCCACCGGGGCGCTACACATCGAGAGGCCCTTGATGGAGGTACATTTCAACCTGGATAACTGTGTGGTTTGCCAACTCTGCGTGAAGGCATGCCCCATGAGGGCCATGGAGGTCAGACTATAGTTGGATTTTGAAAGAACATACCGTACACTGCACCGCCAGGATGATCTGATACATTTCAGGGTGGCTGTAAAAGAAACCGATCTGGATATAGGGGTGCGCAGGCAGCAATATTCCCCGGAACTGGCGGCCTGGTGTGAAAAACTGGTAATGGCATGCCGCACCCCACTGGAGGAATATATAAAAACCGACGCCGGTTTTATCCGCTCACTGGTCCCCTATATCCCCCTACCCGGCGCCCCGGCCATTGCCGGCATTATGGCGGAGGCGGGGCAAACCGCAGGAGTCGGCCCCATGGCCGCGGTGGCCGGGGCCGTTGCCGAAGAAGTGGGCAGGGCCATCGCCAGGCGCTCCCGGGATGTAATCGTGGAAAACGGCGGTGATATTTTCATCAAAAGCAATTCCATCCGCCGTATCGGCATATTTGCCGGCAGGTCGGTTCTTTCCAGCCACCTGGCCCTGGAAATTCGCCCGGAGCAGACCCCGCTGGGCATTTGCACATCCTCCGGCACCGTGGGGCACTCCCTCAGCTACGGCAGCGCCGACGCGGTGGTAATACTCTCCCCCTCCACCCCTTTGGCCGACGCCGTGGCCACCGCCACAGGTAATATGGTTAAAGAATACATAGACATGGAAAAGGCGGTAGAGTTCGCCATGTCCATAGAAGGCATTCTGGGGGCACTGATTATAAAAGACGACAAACTGGCCGCCAAGGGCCAGTTAAAAATTGTACCGCTATAGAGCGCAAATGCGATAGGGGAGAATCGTCCCCTGTCGCATTTGCGCTTAGCCTATGTTTTTTCTTAATTCTTCCACAGCAACGGTGGGACAGTCTAAATCATCCAATACCCTAATAATACTCAGACCCGGCTCCTCGTGCAAACTGATTTCATAACAATTTTCCATATAACTTCCATCCGGTGCGAACAACACCCTTACCCTGGGGTGAAGTGAATTCCCCCTAAAGGTTTCCACCACCGCACCCAGTTCACCCGTATTCAGTTCCACAAAGGTACCGGTAGGGTAGGCTGCAATATTATGCAAAAAAGCATTCACCACAGAGTAATCAAAATCGTAATCTCCGGAACCGGCCAGCATCTCGTAAGCCACATGGGGCAGCGATGCCTTTTTATATACCCGGTCCGAGGTAATGGCGTCGTAGGTATCCGCCACGGCAACTATACGGGCAAATTCGTGTATGCGATCTTCTTTTATCCCCCGGGGGTAACCTTCGCCGTTATGTCTTTCGTGGTGCTGAAGCGCTACCGCCGACACCAAGGCGCCGTCGAAACCCGCCTGTTTTATTAGCTTGGCGCCGTATTGACAGTGCTTCTTTACCTCTTCGAATTCATCGGGGGTGAGCCGTTCGGGCTTATTTATTATTTTGGCCGGTACCAGTGTCTTGCCAATGTCATGCATGATGGCGCCCAACCCAAGCTGAACCAGCCTCTTAGGGTCGTAGCCAAGGTTTATCCCGGCTAACAGGGACAGCACGCACACATTTACTGAATGACCGAAGGTATATTCATCATAGGTCCGGATATCCTGCATATTAACCAGCATGCTGCGGTTTACCATCAACTGATCGGTGATTTCAATCACCGAATCCATCATGTCCCTGCATACTACCGCAGCCTTTTTTACGGTAATCTTTTTTTCCGGGCCAAAGCCGGTCATGAAAGCCTTAACCCTTGAAACTGCCTGCTTTCTCGTCTCCTCTAAAATAACATCCTCTATTTCTATGTCGGGCAAAAGTCCGTCATCCACATAAATCCGCTGTATGCCCAACCTTTTCAACTTTTTAATAAACCTAACCGTAAGCTTAGTTCCTGCGCTCAACAAAACCTGCCCGTTACTGTTATATACAGAACGGGCAATTTTAAAGCCTGGGTTAAGGGAACTCACGGGTATTAAACGCATCTGCCACTCCCCTTAAAAGATGTTGAAATATATAATAATTTGTTCTATAAAAAAATAAAATTCCCTCCCATGAAAAGAATTATCAACCGGAATCCGCAAGGTTAAAATTACATATTTATCTTTCTTCTTATGATATAACCCGTAGCTATATACAGCAATACGGCGCCTGCTGCCAGAAAGGGCAGCCGGGAACCGGTGAAATCCAGCAACGCCGGTAGGTAGTGGGAAAAAAACATGCCCACGATTAAATAAAAAGAGGCCCAGGACACTGCAAAAATAGTGTTGTACAAAAAAAACCTTTCTGTTCGCAGTTTGCTCATCCCGGCCACATATGGTGTAAGGTTGCTGACCATGGGAACGAAACGTCCGAAAATAATAAAGGCGGCTGCGGAATGCCTCATCCAGCTTCTGGCCCTGTCCAGCCCGGCAGGAGTGATTTTAAGATATTTACCAACCTTATCAAATAATGGTTCGCCGATATACTTTCCCAGCAAGAAAGCCGCCCCGGCCCCCAGGCTAAAACCTCCTACGGCCAGAATAAGCGACCAGGCAAAACCCATTTCACCATTGTTCACCAGCATTCCGGCGAATATGATCATCAGTCCGCCGGGGAAGGGTATGCCCAGTGCTTCTATTATTGAACCCAGGAACAGTCCTCCCAGCCCCAGTGAACCCAGAAAACCCGTGATTGTTTCGGCCATAAAAAATCAACTCCCCGGGTTAGCATGCCCCGGGGAACAACATGAATAATCCTCCAATTGTTGAAAGCCAGACGCAGTTTTTCACCAGCCGCCTAGAAAACTGTTGCTCCAAAGGCCGTTCAAAAACAAGCATGGCGCGAAAGGTGAAGCCGGACAGCGCGGAGCGTACTGGAAGTACGTGAGCACTAGACGGCAAGCCTGACAAAGCCAGGCGCAGTTTTTCAACGGCCGCCTAGAGGACCCTGGCGGTGCCCTTATATACCAGCCCCCTCTGGCCGTCCACGGTCACAACTTCACCATCATTTAAAATGGCGGTGGCGGATTCTATGCCCACCACCGTAGGTACACCGAATTCCAGCCCTACAATGGCGGCGTGAGATGTAAGCCCGCCCACCTCGGTAATCAGGCCGGCAGCTTTTTCAATGGCGGGTATGTAATCCCTGTCTGTGGTCTGGGTGACCAGAATGTCCCCGGGCTGAATTTTATCCAGGGCATCTTTTACGGTCAAGCAGATTCTTACCCGGCCGGTTACGGATTTTGGTGTAATGCCGGTGCCCCTGGCCAGTATATCCCCTACGGTGTGCACCTTGATCAAGTTAGTTGTACCGTGCACGCTGACCGGAACTCCGGCCGTAACCACTACCAGATCACCCGGGTTAATTACACCTTCGTTCAGGGACATCTCTATGGCCGAAGAAATCATGGAATCCGTATCTCTGGCCCTTTCCATATATATTGGATAAACACCCCAGATTAAAGACATCTTGCGCATTACCTTATGAACTGGAGTAACGGCGGTAATGGGCGCTAGCGGGCGGTATTTACTGACCATTCTGGCGGTTAGCCCTGTCTCGGTGGATGTGATTATGGCTGATGCCCCGAGGTCCTGGGCTATGGAACAGGAGGCATGACTGATAGCGTCGGTTACGGTGCGCGCAAGCCCGTGCCTTTTGGAGGCCAGAATCTGGTCGTAATGCAAAGCAGATTCGGCTTTTTCAGATATTCGGGCCATGGTTTGCACAACTTCTACCGGGTATTTGCCGGCGGCGGTTTCGCCGGAAAGCATGATGGCATCCGTCCCGTCAAATATGGCGTTGGCTACGTCGCTGGCCTCGGCGCGGGTGGGGCGGGGATTATGGATCATGGATTCCAGCATCTGGGTGGCAGTAATAACCGGTTTGCCCGCCTTGTTGCATTTATCTATAATGGTTTTTTGGATCAGGGGAACTTCCTCCACCGGTATCTCGACCCCCAGGTCCCCCCTGGCCACCATGATGCCGTCAGCAACCTTAATGATTTCATCAAGGTTGCTGACACCCTCGCGGCTCTCTATTTTGGCGATGATATCAAGATCGGCATCGGATTCCTCCACAATCTGTCTGATGGCCAGTATATCGTTGGCCTTCCTGATAAAGGAGGCGGCAATGAAATCCAATCCCTGTTTAATGCCGAAAAGTATATCGTCAATGTCGCGGTCCGTTACCGCCGGTATCCCCAGTGAAACACCGGGCAGGTTGATACCTTTCTGGGAGGCTATTTCTCCTCCGTTGACAATTTCACATTCAACAGTTTTTCTGGTGGTATCCAGTACCCTTAATTCTATCAGCCCGTCTGCAATCAATATTCTGTCGCCGGGCATCACGTCCCGGGGCAGCCATTTATAAGTTACCGGCAGTTCCTGGGCGGTTCCCTTCATATCCCTGGTGGTCAGGGTTACCTTTTGGCCGGCTTCCAGCATAATGGGCTCAGTCTCCAGATAGCCCAGGCGTATCTCCGGACCCTTGGTGTCAAGCAGGATAGCCACATTTTTTCCGGCTTTCGCCGCAGCCTCCCGGATGGCCGCTATCCTGAGGGCATGCTCCTCGTGGGTTCCGTGAGAAAAATTAAGCCTGGCCACATTCATGCCCGCCTGCATCATCCTGATCAGAGTGGGCACCCGCTCGCTGGCAGGCCCAATGGTACATACAATTTTAGTTCGCCTCATACAGATCCCCCTCAAATGGACAGGATACCGGCCAGGTCGTACATATCCATGGCGATATTTTTGCTGCTGGATATTGCTTCCTGCAAGTCCTTTGACACCACCTTGCCGGAAACCATACCAACCATCTTATTTTTTTCGCCTTTCATCAGCAGTTCCACGGCCTTGGCACCGAGACTGCTGGCCAGGATGCGGTCAAAGGCTGTGGGAGTACCGCCCCTCTGAATATGTCCCAGTATGGTCACCTTGGTGTCAAAACCGGTTTTTTCTTTAATCAAGCGTCCTATTTCTATTCCGCTGGCCGCCCCTTCGGCCACTATTATAATACTGTGCAGCTTGCCCCGCCTGTGGCCCCGGTTGAGCTTTTCACAGATATCGTCTATACCCAAGGGTACTTCCGGAATCATTATAGTTTCCGCCCCGGAAGCCAGCCCGGCATGCAGGGCTATATTGCCTGACTCACGACCCATAACCTCAATGATAAAGGTTCTTTCGTGGGATGTGGCGGTATCCCTTATTTTGTTCACCGCGTCAACCACGGTATTTACGGCAGTGTCGAAACCGATGGAATAATCGGTGCCGTTAATATCGTTGTCAATGGTTCCCGGAACACCCATCACGGGAAGGCCGTATTCCTTATGGAAAGCCAGGGCGCCCCGGAAGGAGCCATCCCCGCCGATTACCACCAAACCCTGCAAACCGAAACGCTTAACGTTATCATAAGCTTTTTTCCTGCCTTCAGGGGTGGAAAAAACTTCCGAGCGGGCAGTGCGCAGTATTGTTCCCCCACGGTGAACAATATCCGCCACAGAGCCGAGGTTCATGGGATCCATATCGGCCTCTACAAAGCCGGTATAGCCACGGCGTATCCCTATTACCTCCAGACCATGATAAATTGCCTTGCGCACCACTGCCCTGATAGCGGCATTCATCCCTGAAGAATCACCGCCACTGGTCAGTACACCTATCCTCTGCAATGAAATTGCCCCCTTTGAATTAGCTCGCCCGGACCCCGGCGCCTGCAATTACCCGTAGAGGTCAGGGGACACACCTTCTTATGTTGCCTATATTCCTTACTTCTTCATAATTTTCACGAAGGAATGTCCCCATTTGAATACGCCTTACAGGGGCAAAAAAGACTGCTGCCGGCACATCAGTACGTACACCGGCATCGGAATTAAATATAATATTAATATAAACTTTCATTGTTAAAAATAATAGCATTTAAATGGAATTTATTATCTCCATAGCCTCATCCACTTCGGATTCCGGTACCAGCACCTCCACCGGACCGTTATCTCCTGTCTGGGGCAAGCCTACTGACCTTATTTTTACCAGCAGGCCTTCGGCGGACAGCTTGTTTTTCATTTTTTCTGCCTCTTTCTTATTAGGTGCTATATAAACCACAGTCCACACGCCAGATGTCCCCCTCACGCCATTAATTACCGATACGACAATAGTCACTTCTACCAAAATACCGGTATTCCTTTTTTCAGCAATCAAAAATAAGTATATCCAGAGCAAAAGCCCTGGATACTTTATTTTCAGTCGGAAGTTGTAAGCCTGCCGTGCTTGGTCAGGACTTCCGCCCTCCCCCGGATTTTTATAGCGCCTGTATGTTCAGTAAACTGGGCCACCATAATTTCACCCTTATCTAGCTTTTCAGAATGGTGGAATTTAGTATCCTTGCCCCTGGTCAAGCCATAAATGGTAACGCCGTTATCCAGCGCTTTAATCACAATATATTCCCCCGCAACATCGGGCTGCTCAGACACTTTCATCACCCCTAAATTTCCTGCTTTACAAGCAAATCATAGCACATGCCGGAGCGAATTGGCAAGAAACATGGTTACAATTCCTTAATCCTGACATTAGACGCACCCAGCATCTTTTTCAATTCGCCCGTCACCGGGCTGGATAGGTCTACCCAGTGGTCTCCGGAGGTTTTAGACAATTTCTTTTCCTTCTGGTTGTATAAGAAAACTGGTGAGGGACCCGGATATGAGCGCAGGATCATCTTAACCCTGGATAGATCGTCACGGCTCATCCCGTCTGTTTTTATATAAAGCTCACCGTCCATCTTTTTATGCAAGGATAGTATCTCATCCGCGAGAACTTTGGGCTCCTCGCCGCCGGCATTCAGCTTGCCCTTAACCAGTACGGCTGCGTCGCTGACCAGCAGCTTCTGATACTGCTGGTACGGCCGGGGAAAAAACACTACTTCTATACTGCCGGTTAAATCCTCCAGAGTGGCAAAGGCCATGGGATCGCCCTTGCGTGTGTTTATACGCTTAATGGAGTTAAACATACCCCCGATGGTGACATTTCCGTCCTCTTGCAGGCCCCTGGCCTCGGCTATGGTACATCCGGCCTGCTCCGTCAGGGCACGGCGGTACTCAAGCAGGGGATGGCCGCTGATATAAAGGCCCAAGGCTTCCTTCTCCAGGGACAACATTTCGGCCCGGGGATATTCATCAATATCTGGAATATTCAGGACAAGGGTTTCTCTGGCTTCTTCCCCCCAGAAATCCATGAGCGATAGCTGGCCGCTGGCCTTTTCCTTCTGGCTCAGCTGGGCCAGGCTCAGGCCTGCGTCCACCGCAGTCATCAACTGGGCCCGGTGGTAACCCAGTGAATCAAAAGCTCCTCCTTTGATAAGGTTTTCCAGAACCCTACGGTTGACCACCCGGGTGTCCAGCCGGCTGCAAAAATCAGCAAAGCTTTCAAATGGCCCTCCCTTTTCCCTTATCTCTATAATGGTCTCCACCGCCGCCAGGCCAACATTTTTTATGGCTGCCAGGCCGAAACGTATCTTGCCGCCCACCGCCGTAAAACTTTCCCTACTCTCATCAACATCCGGCGGTAGTACCTCAATGCCCATACGGCGGCTTTCCTCCACGTACACAGCCACCTTGTCGGTATTGTCCCGCACCGACGTTAAAAGGGCAGCCATATACTCCACCGGGTAATTGGCTTTTAAATAGGCAGTCTGATATGAAACCAGCGCGTAGGCGGCGCTGTGGCTTTTGTTAAAGCCGTAACCCGCGAAATATTCCATCAGGTCAAATATCTGGCCGGCTATACCGGCATCAACGCTGTTTTTTACCGCGCCCTCCACAAACTGAGCCCGCAGACCGGCGATAATTTCGGCTTTTTTCTTACCCATGGCCCGCCGCAGCAAATCCGCCTCTCCCAGGGTGAAACCTGCCAGGTCCGAGGAAATCCGCATGACCTGCTCCTGGTACAATATCACCCCGTAGGTGTCCTTTAATATGGGCTCCAGTTTGGGATGCAGGTAAGTGACCACCTTCAGGCCGTGCTTGTTTTTGATGAAGTCCTCCACCATGCCGCTGCCCAGGGGGCCGGGGCGGTACAGGGCCACCAGGGCTACTATGTCCTCAAATACCTCGGGCTTCAGTTCCTTAAGAATGGCCCTCATGCCGCTACTTTCAAGCTGGAACACCCCCGCTCCCTCACCGCGTATAAGCAGGGCATAGGTGGCTGGATCCTCCAGGGAAATAGAGTCAATATCCAGGGCTATACCCCTGCTCTGTTCGATCATCTTTAGCGCGTCGGCTATCACCGTTAGTGTGCGCAAACCCAGCAGGTCCATTTTCAAAAGCCCCAGTTCCTCCACCTGGTCCTTGGCGAACTGGGTAGTCAGGGGACCGTCGGCAGCCTTGTACAGTGGCAGGTAGTAGGTTAGCGGCTCCCTGGTAATAACTACCCCGGCCGCGTGGGTGGAGGCGTGCCTGGGCATTCCTTCCAGCAGCACCGCCATGTCAATCAGCTTCTTAATCTGGGGGTTGTAATCATATAATTCCTTTAAATCCGGTGAGTCCTGCAGGGCTTTTTCCAGAGTTATATGTAATTCCATGGGCACCATTTTGGCCACCCGGTCCACCTCGCCGTAAGGTATGTTCAGTGCTCTGCCCACATCTCTGATGGCAGCCCTGGCTGCCATGGTACCGAAGGTGGCAATCTGGGCCACCCGGTCCGCACCGTACCTCCTGGCCACGTAGCTGATGACCTCGGCCCTGCGTTCAAAGCAGAAATCTATGTCAATATCAGGCATGGATACTCTCTCCGGGTTCAGGAAGCGCTCAAAGAGCAGATTGTATTTCAGCGGATCGATGTTGGTAATGCCCAGCGCATAGGCCACTATACTGCCCGCGGCGGAGCCACGGCCCGGACCTACGGGTATTTTATTTTCCCTGGCAAAATGAATAAAATCCCATACGATTAAAAAATAGGCCGAAAAGCCCATCTGCCTGATGACAGCTAACTCGAATTCCAGCCGCTGGCGAACAGGCTCGCTCATTTCCCCGAAACGCCATTTGATACCCTCCAGGCACCTTTCCTCCAGGTAGCTGTCCACCGTATAATTCTCAGGCACTTTATACACCGGCAGGTGCAGCGTGCCGAAGGACAGTTCCACATTGCACCTTTCGGCAATCCGCACCGTATTATCCATGGCCTCCCGGTGTTCCCCAAGCACCAGGCTCATTTCCTCCTCGCTTTTAAGGTACAGCTCCTGGGACTGGAATTTCATCCTGGCCGGGTCGTCCACTGTTTTGCCGGTCTGGATGCACAGCAGCACATCCTGCATCTCTGCATGTTCCCGGCGCACGTAATGGACGTCATTGGTAACCACCATGGGTATACCCGTTTCCTTGTGCAGGGCGATTAATTCCCGGTTGGCAGTTTTCTGTTCGGCAAAGCCGTGATCCTGAAGCTCTAGAAAAAAATTTTCCTTGCCGAATATATCACGGTATTCCATGGCTGCCTGGCGGGCCTTATCAGACTCACCGGCCAGATAGCGCCTGGCCACCTCCCCGGCGATGCAGCCGGACAGAGCGATTAGACCTTTGCTGTGGGAAGCCAGGGCCTGCCTGTCCACCCGGGGTTTATAGTAGAACCCGTCGGTATAGGCCATGGATACCAGTTGCAGCAGGTTTCTGTAGCCCTCCTCGTTTTCCGCCAGCAACACCAGATGGTACAGGTTATCGTCCACCCGGGGTGTGCGGTCGGCCATGGTACGGGGCGCCACATACACCTCGCAGCCCAGTATGGGTTTTATATCTTCCTTCCGGCAGGCTTTATAAAAATCAACCACCCCGAACATGCTGCCGTGGTCGGTCACGGCCAGGGCCGGCATGCCCATTTCCCTGGCCGATTTGACGGCGCTTTTAATCCGGGCCGCGCCGTCCAGCAAGCTATATTCGGTGTGGACGTGAAGATGTACGAACAATATATAGCACCCTTCCTGATTAACCTCATTAATGAAATATTGCAGGCAGCATGGATGCCTATTTCTTCGGCAACTCCATGATACCCTGCAGATGGTGTATATGTATCTCATAATAAGGGAAATGCGGATCTTCAATGTTAACTGGAACCATGGTATGGCGGAATATGCAGCCGTAATCCCGCTCCCACTGCTCAACAAACTGAAACGACGGCTTTCTGCCCGGGTGGGAGAAGAGCAGGCTGCCCCCGGGCTGTAAGTTGGCAGCAATTATTTTGCGCAGGTAAGGGTGAAATTTAGGGTCGTATAATATATCCGAACCAACTATCCAGTCAAACTGACAGGATAGCTTCCAGTCCCTCCAGTCGCCCAGAAAAAAATCCACCCCGGACAGGCCGTTCTTCCGGGCGTTCATGGACGCAATTTCCAGGGCGGAGGCCTGGTAATCGGAAAAGGTTACTATGGCTCCTTTGAGCCCGCAAATTACCCCGGCAAGCCCCAGCCCGGCCCCAAGCTCCAGCACAGTCTGCCCGCTGAAATCAATACCGTTCCAGATGTATTCAGACAGACCCCGGGCGGCGGGCCATATTTCCGCCCACAGGGGCACCTTGTCCTCATCGGCGGGATCGGTAATCAGTTCCTCCACATCCCTTACCACCGCCAGGCTAACGTTTTTGCCCGGCAGATGCACCACCGTTTCCCTGGTTTTTACAGCCATAGTCACCAACTCCTATAATCATAAACAACACTTCAGGCGTTTTTGAATACCTGCCAGTGGAGCACCTTTTCCAGATGTGCAATGGTATTGCACTCGTACATGGGAAAATGCTTTTCAAACAGCGCCACTGTGGGGTAAGCTCCCCAATCTTTTCCCGGCAGGGTATTCAGCCAGATAATTTTGCCCAGTCTCTTTTTGATGTCCTGCAGCAGGTTTGCGGCCCCGGCCGGGGACAATGTTCTGGTATCGCTCACCACCAGCAGTATCCTGTCGGAGGATATTAAATCACTGTAATTATCAATAAAAGTACCCAGCGCAGCATGCAAATTGGTGGATTTCCCCCACTGCTTACTGTTGTTCACAATGTCCGTCATTGTATCCGCAAAGCCGCGGCCCCTATTAAAATAAGGCGTTACCCTCTCCATGTTCTCTGAAAAAATAAAACTCTCTATACCCCTGACCGCACTACTAAGCCCGTAAATGAACTGCAACACAAACCTGGCGTAGCGGGCCATGGAAGCGGACACATCGCAAATCAACAGCAACTCCGGGCGGAAAGGCCTGCGGGAGCGGTAACGGAGTTCCAGGGGAGTTCCGCCGTATTTAATATTTTGCCGCATAGTCCTTCTGATATCAATTTGCTGCCTGCGGCTGCTTCTGCGAAAACGGCGGGAAAGGCCGGTGGCCAGCCTGGAGGATATCCTCTGGATTAGCGCGGTCACTTTGACCAGATCCTGATCTTCTATACTCTGCATGTCCTTGTAAAGTATATCATCCTCGGGTTTCCGGTAAAACTCAGCCTGCACCCCTTCTATGATTTCATCCAGTTCTTCCTCGCCGGTAAGCTGCGCCTCCAATTCCCGGCTGATGCCCCCCCGGGCGGACTCGGCTTTTAACATGTGGTAACGCCAGTAGTTCAGGGACGACTGCATTACCCTGGCTATTAATTCACCAGGATTATTCACCGGATTGGCCTTCATTCTCTCCAGGATATCCTTCATTCTTTCCTGTTCTGCCCTGGGCATGCTGGAGAAAGTTTTCAACTGCTCCGGGGTAAGCTGCGTGTCTCCTTCCTGCCAGTCCCCCAGTACTTCCATGAGCTCTGACTCGGCCCGGGAAAGCTGGTCCTGCCTTTCTTCTTCCTGTTTTCTGCGCAGCTCCCGCCGTCTTTGTTTTTCTTCAGGTTCTACAAAAAACTGATCAAAGGCCAGTTCAAACACATTGCGTTCCGGTTTGGTTTTAACCAGACAGGACCTTAAGGCCGCCCTGAACTGCTCCCTGTTCACCATATCCACCCGGGTAAGAGCCTGGAAGGCGTCAATGGCCTCGGCTGAGCTGACCCGTACCCCAAGCTGCCTTAAAATACGGATAAATTTTATTAAACTATACTGAATGGTATTCCCGGCCTGACTCTCCGCCAGGGCAACCGCTTCAGCAACCTTGGAGCCGTCCATAAAATACCCCCCTTTTCAACGGCTTCCCTATTTGTGCTGGTGATGGCAGTGTGATCCCGCCCCGTGGGTATGCCCGCCGCAAGCGCAGCCCGCCTCGCCCGCCGCATTCACCTTTAGGGAACCCCTCCCCAATATGTTCATCAGGTTGGCCCCCTCCAATATCTGCTCACGATCATCGCGGTTCTTTACCAGCAGGTTTAACGTATCGGCCATGCTATCGGCCGTCAGCGCATCCGCGTGCAGGGCTACCAGGGCCCTGGCCCAGTCGATAGTTTCCGCTATGGACGGCTGTTTGCGCAGATCCAGGTTGGCCCTGATGAAATTAACCGCCCCTGCTATCTCCCTGGACAGCTTCTCCCCTGCCTCGGGCACTTTAATCAGCAGTATTTTTACTTCTTTTTCAATGTCCGGATAATCAATGTAAAGATATACACACCTTCGCTTGAGCCCGTCGGAAAGCTCCCTGTCACCGTTGCTGGTGAGGACCACAATGGGAATTTGTACCGCTTCCAGAGTTCCCAGTTCCGGGATGGAAACCTGGAAATCCGACAGCAGTTCAAATAAAAAGGCCTCGAAGGGCTCATCCACCTTGTCCACCTCGTCCACCAGCAGCACCACCCTTCTGTCGGCCTGAATGGCCTTCAAAAGGGGCCGTTCCAGCAGATACTCCCTGTCAAAAAGGTCCTTCTCCAGGGCTGTCGAGTCCGCAGTATCTTTCATGATTTGAATTTTTAGCAACTGGCGCTGGTAATTCCATTCATAAAGGGCTTTGTTTTCATCAAGACCCTCATAGCACTGCAGCCTGATCAGTTCGGTATTGAATACCCGGCTTAGAACCTTGGCGATCTCGGTTTTACCTACTCCCGGAGCACCCTCCACCAGCAGTGGCTTTTTCAGGGTAAGGGCCAGATATACCGTAACGGCTATATCATCTTCGCAAATATAACCTTCCTTTTCCATAGCCTTTTTAAGTTCTGATACACTTAAACTCACAACAGTCCCCCCTCATAAATTCTTCAATTATTTTTTAGCACCATAAACATTCCGCAAATCCCCGCATGACTGTTTCAAGGGTAGAATTCGCCTGACCATGATGTAATCCCTTTCTGCCAGCGCCACGTAAGTTGGAGACATTCCTTCCCCTCTCATCTAAACCCGGGGAAATTTTGCTGCCGAAGAGCCTCATAAAGCACCAGCGCCACCGAATTGGCCAGGTTCAATGACCTGACGTTCCCAATCATGGGTATACGCAGGCAGTGTTCCGCATTTGATTTGAGTAGTACCCCGGGCAGTCCTCTGGTTTCCTTGCCGAAAACAAGGAAATCGTCAGGTCCAAAGGAAGCCTGATGGTAGCTTTTGTTTCCTTTGGTTGATATATAGTAAAATTTACTATGGGGGTAATTTTCCGCTAATTCCCCGAAACTGTCATAATAATGAATCTCCACCAAATGCCAGTAATCAAGGCCGGCCCTTTTTAAGTATTTATCTTCCGTGGAAAACCCAAGAGGTCTCACCAGATGGAGAGCCGTACCCGTTACTGCGCAGGTGCGGGCAATATTTCCGGTATTAGCGGGTATCTCCGGCTCCACCAAAACTATATGCATTAATCTTCACTCCGGAATCCGTCCTGAGGCTGGCGGGACGGACATAAATTTTGCAATGCACACTCTTTGCAACGAGGCTTTCTGGCTGAACATACCCGCCGGCCATGGTAGATAATCCAGTGGTGCACATGTCCCAGTTGGTCCGGAGGGATAATAGCTAACAGATCTTTTTCTACAGCTTCCGGAGTCTTGCCCCGGGAAAGCCCCAAACGCCGGGCCAGGCGAAAAACATGAGTATCTACCGGCATGGCCGGTTTGCCGAAAGCAACTATTAAAACAACACTGGCGCTTTTTCTGCCTACCCCGGGCAGAGACAGAAGCTCGTCCATATCAGCCGGTATTTCTGAGCCGTATCTTTCCACCAGCATCCTGCAGGTATTGACAATGTTTTTGCTTTTATTGCGATAAAGCCCGCACTCTCTGATGTCCTGAGCCAATTCATCCGGGGTCAGGACAGCAATATCATCTGGGTTATGATATTTTTTAAAAAGCTTTGCTGTAATTTTATTAACCTGTCTGTCGGTACACTGGGCGGAGAGCATCACCGCTATTAATAGTTCAAAATTATTACGGAATACCAGTTCGGTGCGGGCATCAGGGTATAGCCGGGACAATACTGCCAAGATTTTCCCGATATTGTTATGCACTACCATCAGAGATTGCCTTCCCCACAGGTTGATGCTCCCAAAATCCTTTTGTGCTCTACCATCAGGCAAAGGTCCATAATGACAGCAATACCGTTTTCCGTAGCCCTGGCGGCGGCCCCTTCATTTACAATACCCAGTTGCATCCAGATGCACCGGGGGTTAACAGGCAGAGCGTCTTCCACCACAGCCGGCACATCCTCGCTTTTTCTAAATATATTAACTATGTCAATCTTTTCCGGCACCGAAGCCAGATCCGGGTAAGCCCTTTCCCCCAGCACCTCCTGTTTGAGGGATGGATTAACAGGTATAATGCGGTAGCCCTCTTTTTGCATATATTCCGCCACCCTGTAGCTGGCCCGGTGGGGTTTGGCTGACAGGCCAACTACCGCTATGGTTTTGGCTTCGGTTAATATTTTTTTTATTTTTATATCATCGGGTTTTTTCATAAAATCCTCCTTTCAAAATCCTGATACATAAAACATTAATTACTAATGATATCATCTGTGCCGTGTGTTTTGAAGTGCGCTGCCTTCCGGCAAACCAATATGTTTGCATACTAATGCTTAAGCGGCGCTATATGCCGAAAAAATTGTTGATTATAATTAGCCCCGGGCTGGCAATAATAAAAAAAGTATTTTTTGTTCGGACTCAAGCCAAGCCGCACATCACCAAAGGAGGGCAATAAATGAGCGCATTTATACCTTGGCTACTGGGAGCCTTGATAGTCATCCTTCTTGTAGCCTTTTTTGTATGGCCCGGGCTGCACAAACAAAAGCAACAAAAGCCCGGTCCGGTGTCAAAGACTCCGGGTTTTAAACATGAAACAGCCGGTGAGCTTTGCCCGCTGGTTACGGAGCCGCCAGCCAGGGAACCGCTGCCGGAACTACCGCATGCCTACGGTATCAACCGCCTGGTGCTACTGGTACGAGATCCCAACTGGCTATATGCCTACTGGGAAATTACCGCCACCAAGCAGGATGAATTCGAAGCGGCCCACGGTGTGGGAGCGTGGAGCAACACCCGTCCGGTGTTGCGGGTATATGACGTTACCGGCACACATTTTAACGGCCACAATGCCAACAGCTTTGTGGATATTAATTTGCCCGATTTCACCGATAACTGGCATTTCGACCTTGCCAAGCCTGACCGTTCTTTTTGTGTTGATTTGGGAAGAATGTTCCCGGATGGAAAATTTATAACCATATTACGCTCTAATGTAGTATCAACCCCCAGAGCGTCCCTTTCTAATTCCCTTGATGAAGAGTGGATGTGGATCGAAGGCCTGTACAGAACCATTCGCTATCAAATGGGCGTCAGTTCACCAGTAATTATTGAAGATATTAATCAACGCATGGGAGCCTTGCCACTGGGCATAAGTTCTCCGGGACGCAGGGAGAATTATCATTAATAGCTTGAGCAGCGGACCATAATTTTCTCAGTTAAGGGTATTTTCCTTAGTTCTTTGTTGGGGGATTAAATATATGATACGAGGAGGAAACCGGATGCCCAAGGGTTACCTAGCACTGGTTTTACACGCTCATTTACCATTTGTACGCCATCCAGAAAACGAAAATTATCTGGAAGAACGATGGCTGTTCGAAGCCATAACAGAAACATATATCCCTCTGCTGGAAGTTTTCGGGCGCCTGCGGGAAGAAAACGTTCCCTTCAAGATTACCATGTCCCTTTCTCCCACCTTAATATCTATGCTGACGGATCACTTGCTGCAAGAAAGATATATCCGCTATCTGGACAAATTAATCGAACTGGCAGACAAAGAGGCCGGCAGGACTTATGAAACGCCGTTCCACAAAACGGCATTAATGTATCAGGACAATTTCCGGCGGGCCAGGAATATCTTTTGTAATGTTTACAGTAAAAATATTGTCAGTGCCTTCAGGGAGTTTCAGGATGCCGGCATGGTTAATGTGCTAACCTGCGCGGCCACCCATGGTTACCTGCCGCTGATGATGGTAAGACCGGAAGCGGTAAAAGCCCAGATAGGCATAGCGGTAGATCTGCATACCCGCCATCTGGGACGTCCGCCGGAAGGAATCTGGCTGCCGGAATGTGCTTACGCGCCAGGCATTGACGAAATATTAAAGGATTTCGGCATTAAGTATTTCTTTACCGATACCCACGGGGTTCTATTTGCCTCACACAGGCCTAAATTTGGTATTTTTGCTCCCATTTACTGCCCCTCCGGAGTCGCAGCCTTCGGCAGGGATATGGAGTCTTCCAAACAGGTATGGAGTTCCAGCGAGGGCTACCCCGGTGACTTTGACTACAGGGAGTTTTACCGGGACGTAGGTTTTGATCTCGATTATGAATACATAAAACCATATATTCATCCGGACGGGATCCGCCTTCATACGGGCATAAAATATTACCGTATCACCGGAAAAAGCAATTACAAAGAACCCTACGATCCTGAACGGGCCAGGGAAAGGATCGCGGTGCACGCCGGCAATTTTATGTTCAATAGGATCATACAAATTGAATATCTGGCCCGTTATATGGACCGGCCACCACTGGTGGTATCGCCCTATGATGCTGAGCTTTTTGGCCACTGGTGGTTCGAGGGCCCGCTTTGGCTGGAATTACTGTTTAAAAAAATGCACTTTGATCAGCATACCGTCGAACTGATCACACCTGGCGAATATCTGCTCCGCCACCCGTGCAACCAGGTGGCCAGACCCTGCGCCTCCAGTTGGGGCAGCAAAGGTTATAACGAAGTCTGGTTGTGCCGGGAAAATGACTGGATTTACCGCCATCTCCATATCGCCGCCGACCGCATGGTGGAACTGGCGGAAAGGTTCCCGGTGACCGGCGGTATTCTGAAAAGGGCCTTAAACCAGGCAGCCAGGGAGCTGTTGCTGGCCCAAAGCAGTGACTGGGCCTTTATCATCAGCACTGGGACAATGGTGGAATACGCCATAAGGAGAACCAAAATTCATTTGGACAACTTTTTACGCCTCCACCGGGAAATAACAGGAAACTGTATTGACCGCGCATGGCTTGGGAGCCTGGAACAGAGCAACAACATTTTCCCGGATATTAACTATCTTTATTACCGAAGCATGCAACCGGCATTATATTCTTCAGCCCGGTAAGATGAAAGGGGACACACCTCTTTTTGGAGCCTGACTCTAGAGTCGGAGGAATGTCCCCAAATTCAAAAAGGCTCCCGCCCGGTCAGGGCGGGAGCCTTTACTGCTACCCATTGATTATACTGTTAATCCTGTCGGCGTAAAATTCTGTTAGAGACTCGGCTATTTCCATTGAAGCCCCCTCACTGAACACCCGACAAACCGGTTCTTCCGGGTCCGGCAAGACCAGCGCCCAGCCCTGGGAATGAAATACCTTTACCCCATCCAGAAGTTCCATCCTTTCCGCCGGAGGTTCCTCAATGAGCCTGCGAATTACAGTTCCTTTAACCTCCCAGGGAACGGATACCTCTTTCCTGTGCATAAAAAATTCTGGTATTTCATCCACCAGTTGCCCTATAGTCAGCATGTTACCTGTAGCAAATTCCATGATGCTGAATAGCGCCCCCAGAGCATCAAAATTTAATATAAATTGTGAAATCCCTTTTTGTTCCCCGGCTTCCTCCTCACCCAGCACCTTTTCCGAAAAATCCTGAATTGATGTTTTTGTGCGTACCACCTTTCCCTGATAGCGCCGGGCCAGTTCGTCTATTGTTCCCGAAGCCGTTACAGGCACAACAACCGTCCCACCCCGGGATTTAAGCACCACCAGAGCTGAAAGAGCAGTAAGCAAGTCATCGCTGATTACCCGGCCCTGATCATCAACCAGTACCAGACCATCCCCGTTGGGTTCAATTATAACGCCGGCAAAAGCAGACCTGCGCGCAACCTCCGCCGCCAAACGCGGCAGCATATCCCGGTATTCCTGCCATGTCCGGACGGTACTTGAAAAAAGTGTTTCACAAATATTTATAAGTTCAATGTTGAACCCTGCCGCAAGTGGTTCAATAAAACTACCCATATTGTTCCGGTCGTAGGCAGCCACCAGGGTAATCCCGCCAGAGCTTATGGCCCCTCCCCCTATGGTCCCGGCAAGCGCTGATAAATAGTTTTCCTGCGCCTGCCCGGCCGCCTGCACCGGCGCCACCCTGGACAAATCAGCCCTGTTAAAATCTTCACGCAGCAGGGCGTTTTCTACCTTGCGTTCGGTGCCCCGGGAAATATTGGCTCCTTTTTGATCTACGAAGACCAGTGTTACGGAGTCCTTTCTACGGGAAGACGTCTTAACGTGTATACCGCCGTTCAGTTGCATGGACCGCACAGTATAACGGTTCAGCGGCGTGATTCCGCACCCCAGGTCGAACACCCGGCCCCCCGCCGACTGAATGCCGGAGGTTACCGCGGCTTTAATCATGCCCGCTGCCGGACAACTGTCACAGCTTACTGCCAGACCGCTCCCCGAACCGGTGACGGAAGCAAAGGCGGCTGCCACACGTAGGGTAAATTCCGGAGTCATTTCTACATTTACCAGGCCGGTTACACCCTCTATGCCAAAAATTTTTCTGGGATACCTGGTGCCCCATACCATGCTGCTCTGTACCACAGTACCGCTTTCAATCACCTTTTGCGGCCACAACTTTACATCGGGCTTAACCAGACTATCCTCCCTGACCACCGTATCGCTGCCCAGCACAGCTCCTTCATAAACCCCGGAATTTTTTTGCACCTGAACCCTGCTGCATAGCACGGACCCTCGCAGGGCCGCCCCTGTGCCGACAAACACCCCACCCCAAAGCACGCTTCTTTTGATGGAAGCCCGTTCCCGTATAATGCACCCGTCACCTAGAACGGTATACTGCCCCAGCGCCACATCAGCACCAATGGAACAGCGGTTTCCGATTAATACCGGGCCGTTAATTTGGACATTTTCATCGATCACAACGTCCCGGCCAACCCATATCCCGGGGGATTTTTCCACGGCGGAAATATGCACCTTCACCTTGCCAGCCAGCACGTCCTGGTGGGCCTGAATATATGCCCTCAGGTCACCTATATCGCACCAGTACCCCTCCAGCACCACTCCGAAGAGAGGCTTTTTTTCCTTTAAAAGCAGTGGAAACAAATCCTGACTGAAATCGAATTTTCGCCCCGGCTCAAAATAGTCCAGCACCTCCGGCTCAAGAATATAAATACCGGTGTTTACCGTATCGCTGAATACCTCACCCCAGCCGGGCTTTTCCAGAAATTTTACAATTCTGTTGTCACGGTCAGTTATTACCACACCGTATTCCAGCGGGCTTTCCACCCGGGTAAGCACCAGCGTTGCCAGCGCTCCCTTCCGGCGGTGAAAATCTATAGCCCGGCTAATGTCAAAATCCGTTAAACAGTCACCGGAAATCACCACAAAGGTTTCGTCCAGGAAACTCCTGGCATTCTGCACGCTACCCGCAGTACCCAGAGGAGTGTTTTCAACGTAATAACGCATTTGCACTCCATAATCGGCGCCTGTACCAAAGTAGTCCCTGATGTGGCCGGGAAGGTATTGCAGGGTTACCCCGATCTCGTCCATGTCATGTGCTTTTAGCAAGTTAACGATATGTTCCATCATAGGTTTATTGACAACCGGCATCATGGGTTTGGGGCGCCCGCAAGTCATGGGACGCAGGCGGGTTCCTTCCCCTCCGGCCATAATTATAGCTTTCATTTTACCTCTCCTTGTTATTGGTGTTTTGATATTAGTCTTTAAGAGGTTTTTCCGAATATTCTGGTCATCCTGTCAAATATGCCTCCTTGCCTGTCGGCAGAACTATACCAGCCGGTATTTCTCCTCTCCAGCCACACATCCCGGTATACCTCCACCGTCTGCCTGGCAATTTCCCGCCAGTTAAAATCCTCAACCACCCTGCGATAAGCCAGGGTTTTTAATTTTTCTGCCGACTCAGAATCATTCAGCAGCCATAGCACCATATCCGCCAGGGAACTACTACTTCCCTGGTATGCTTTAAGGCCGTCTATGCCGTGTCTGACAATTTCCCCCAGCCCCCCGGTATCGGAAACCACCACAGGTACCCTGGCGGCCATAGCTTCCAGGGCCACGATCCCGAAAGGCTCGTACAGGCTGGGGAACACAGCCACAGATGCCCAGCTGTAAAGTGAATTTCTCGTATCGTCATCAATGTACCCTGTAAAATATACCCTGTCGGCTATGCCCATACTATTGACCTGATGCCTGAGCGCCCCTTCGTGCGGCCCCTTGCCGGCGATAACAAATTTTGTTTGGGGGCTGCGGGAAAGTATTTTTGGTACGGCGTCCAGCAGTACCTGAACACCCTTTTCCCGCACCAGCCTGCCCACATAGAATACTATCCGCTCATCCGGAGCGGCATACAAATCACGGTTTATTTTGTGTCTGCGGACTTTAAAGTTCTCGGCGTTAACGCCGTTGGGTATGACCTTTATTTTGTCCCCAGGGGTTTGAAATACATGCTGAACCTCGCCTTTCATGTAAAAACTGCAGCAGATCACCCGCCAGGCCTCGTAATTCAGCCACCATTCCACATCACTGATGTGCCGCTGCAAGTCATTGTGCAGTCCGTAATTCCTGCCGTACTCGGTGGCATGAATGGTCGCCACCAGGGGAACTTTATATGCATGCTTGACAGCCCTGGCAGCATAAGCAACAAGCCAGTCATGGGCGTGCACCAGATGTATGTCCCCAATTTCCTGCAGCACCATCATACATCTTTCCACCATGGCCACGTTCAGTTGGGTTACCCAGGTAACAAAATCGGGGGAGGAAACCTGGTAGGGGAATACCCTGTATACCTTAACCCCGTTCACCAGTTCATATTCCGGCGCCCCGTGGGAGCCCGTTGTAATCAGGTGAACCTCCTCCCCCAGATCCACCAGGGCGGAAGTGAGGTCGTATACATGCTGGGCCAGCCCTCCTATGCTTTTAGGCGGATATTCCCATGAGAACATTAAAATTTTCATTACTCCTAACCCCCAAATAATTTAAATAAATACTAATAGCTAAAAAATCCCTACCGGGTTCCGGTAGGGACAGATAACTGCTAGCGACGGTTCCCGTTATGAATTTCAAAACTCCAGTTAACCCCGCTGTTATTATCCCAATTTTCGGCGCTATCCTTAAAGCAGAAATTGAATCTTCTATCCTCCGGCATTTCGATGTTTTTGACCCAGCCCCAGCCGGTTTTGGACATCCTTACATCAGAAACACCACGCCACTCCCTGGCATCCCCATATCCCACATGCAAATACACCTGGTCGGCCCCGCTCATACTGAGGAGCCCGTTATACAGCACGGTAATCTCTTCGCCGGCTGTAATAGGCGTGGGGTCAACTACAACACCGTCGGGGAACTGGTATCTGTGCATCTCCTTCAGTCTTCCCTCTTCACCGAAATTTGTTTCATGATGAATCAAAAATATGTCACCCCCCTTTGATATATTGGGCCACAAATTTATTATTATTTTTCCTGGTGTTTTTTATGCGTAATTTATGGTAAAAGCTGGCTAAAAAACAAAAAACCCGGCATCTGCACAACCGGGTCTTAAAGCAAGTAAAGCAAGTAGGGACGGTTCTTGACTTGCGCATGGCGACTTCGATAAAAGTACCGCTGCAAACAAAGGTAAATCAGAATAGCATAAGTTGTATGTTGCACATATGCAACCTTATATGTAGAAAATAAAAGAGGTAGGGCGGATGTCTACGCCCGGGTAAACAACCCGCCCTACCTTTAATGGCTAATATTTCAATCGAAATTGAACCCGCCGTATTGCTTGAAATGAGCGGCCAGGCCTCCGTCGTTAAGTATCTTGATCATAACGGAAGGTAACGGCTTAACCGGTATCTCAACGCCCTTGGTCTTGTTTCTGATGACACCCGCTGCCAGATCCACCTCTATATCATCGCCTGGCTCAATCATATCAGTATCGCACTCCACTACCGGCAGGCCGGTATTAATGGCATTGCGGTAGAAAATCCTGGCAAATGATTTGGCCAGCACAGCACTTATATTAGCGTACTTAATAGCTAGCGGGGCCTGTTCCCTGGAAGAGCCGCAGCCAAAATTGGTGCCGGCTACAATAAAATCACCGGGAGTAACCTTATTGTAGAAATCCGGGTCCAGATCCTCCATCACATGCTTGGCCAGTTCCTTCATGTCAAGAGTTTTAAATTTATACTTGCCTGATATAATATAGTCGGTGTTTACGTCACTACCGAATTTATGTGTTTTTCCCTGGAATAGCATCCAGCCACCCACCTTTTTAGTCTAGAGGCCGCTGAAAAACTGCGCCTGGCGTTTAAGGTCAGGGGACACACCTTCTGTGTTGCCTAAATTCTGACTTTTAACAAATTCCTCGAAGGAATGTCCCCAACAAATGCTCGCCGTCCAGTGCTCACGTACTAATAGTACGCTCCGCGCTGTCCGTCTTCTCCTTCCGCGCCATGCTTGTTTTTGACCGGCCTCTGGATTTTTCTCTAGCTCTGACCGGTAACTACTTGATAAATTCCCTGGGGTCGGTGATCTTCCCGGTTAGGGCTGAAGCTGCCACTGTAGCCGGAGAGGCCAGGTATATAAAGGCGTTCCCGTTACCCATGCGCCCCTTGAAATTACGGTTGGCGGTGGAAATTACATTCTCTCCGTCCGAGGGCACACCATTGTGAGTCCCCACACAGGGCCCGCAGCCCGGGGTCACCACCGCCGCCCCGGCTTCCACCAGGGTTTCCAGCGTACCGTCCCGCATGGCCTCCAGATATATTCTTTTGGAGGCGGGGGCCACAATAAATCTCACATCCGGGGCTATCTTCCTGCCCTTCATGATGGCTGCGGCATTCTGCAAATCCTCCAGCCTGCCGTTGGTGCAGGTGCCTATGAAGGCCTGCTGCACTGGAGTGCCGGCTACCTCGCCCACGGGGCAGACATTATCTACCCTGTGGGGTTTGGCCACCTGCGGTTCCAGGGAAGACACGTCATATTCCTTGACAGCGGCATAAATGGCATCGGAATCGGCCATTACCGGGATAAACTTTTCATCTGTATACCTGGCCAGCCAGGCCATGGTTTTATCGTCGGCTTCCATCATGCCGGCTTTGGCTCCCATCTCAATGGCCATATTAGCCATGGTGAACCTGCCTTCCATGGACAGGGCCGACACAGCGTCCCCCACGTACTCGGCGGACATATAGGTGGCGCCGTCTGCAGTAACGTCACCTATTAGGTGGAGAATAAGATCCTTGGCGTAAACCCCCCGGGGAAGAACGCCGTTACAGACAAATTTTATGGTCTCCGGCACCTTAAACCACATTTTGCCGGAAATAAGCCCCCCGGCCAGATCCGTGGAGCCCACCCCGGTGGAAAAAGCGTTCAGAGCACCGTAAGTACAGGTATGTGAATCCGCCCCGATAACCAGGGAGCCCGGACCGACTTTACCGCTTTCCGGGATCAACTGGTGGCAGACACCCTCACCTATATCATAAAGCCGGAAGCCCTTGGACCCGGAAAATTCCCGCATCAATTTATGAAGGGCGGAAACCCCTTCCAAGGGGCTGGGTGAACTATGATCAATCACGAAGGCCACCTTTTCGGTATCGAAAACTTCTTTGCCTTCCATGCTTTCAAATGCCCTGATGGCCAGAGGGGATGTCCCGTCCTGACCCATAACGAAATCCACATGGGCCACCACGATTTCGTTGGCGTATGCCTCTTGCCCGCTGTGGGCGGAAAGTATTTTCTCTATAATGGTCTGGCCCAACACTAATCCCTCTTTCCTGGTAGTTTTTTGCCAATAATACCTTTATACTTTATGTTTGCCAAAGTAATCCTCGTAAAGATAAACAAGCTCTTTGTCAAAAAGAGGCCTTTTCATTGATACGCAGTATGAGCGGATCTTGGGCAGAAGTTCTTGTGCCTTGTGGTCACTTAATAAAATACCATACTCCGCAAATTTTGCCTTCAACGCCGCAGTTCCCGAATGCTTGCCAACCATAATCTGACGTTCCAGTCCAACCTCTTCAGGGGTGAAAGCCTCATAGGTTATGGGGTTTTTCAGCGCGCCGTCAGCGTGTATGCCGGATTCGTGAGCAAACATGTTCGAGCCGACAATGGCCTTCCAGGCGGGAAGCTCGCGGCCCGAAGCCCTGGACACATATTCTGCCACCTCCCGGAACATTTCTGTCTTAAAGTTCAGGTCAATCTTGTAGAGGTGCTTGAGGGCCATCACAACTTCTTCCAGGGCCGAGTTGCCTGCCCTCTCACCCAGCCCCATGACCGTTACACCAACCCAGTTGGCCCCGGCTGATACACCGGTGAGAGCATTGGCGGTGGCCATGCCGAAGTCGTTGTGAGTGTGCATTTCTACATCGATATCGACTTTTTCCTTAATGGCCTTAATGTTGTTGTAGGTGGTAAAGGGGTCAAGAATGCCCACGGTATCACAGTAGCGCAAACGGTCCGCGCCGGCTTCCTTGGCCGCCGCAGCATATTGCACCAGAAAGTCTGCGTCGCTGCGGGAAGCGTCCTCGGCATTGACGGATATATATACCCCTTCCTTTTTGGCAAACTCCACCGCTTTGACCATATGTTCCAGCACCCATTCCCTGCTGGTTTGCAATTTGTATTTGATGTGGATGTCGGAGGTGGATATGGAAATGGCCACAGCATCAACGCCACAGGACAAAGAGGCTTCAATATCTTTGATCACCGGGCGGTTCCAGCCCATAATACTGGCTTTCAAGCCTGCTTTGCAAATTGAGGTAATGGCATCTTTTTCGTCCCCACCCATAATAGGAACACCCGCTTCTATCTGGTGAACTCCCAACTCATCAAGAAATTTCGCAATCCTGACCTTCTCACGGTTGGCAAAAACCACGCCGGCTGTTTGTTCGCCGTCTCTCAACGTGGTATCAACAATAGAAATCTCTCTTGTCGGAATGGTGGCATCAATCATAGACAGGTTCATCCTTTCATATGTAAATTAGTTAACCTAATAAAGGTAACAAAAAACAAACCGCATAAATCCTGACATTATAATAACACGAAAGCCAGTTAACTGAAAAGCATATTATTCATTTATACTGTATACAGACCGCAGCAATGGAGAAACATATGTCAACATAAAATAAAACACTATCAAAAATAATAATCTTACATTATTTTACCATGCAAATATATTCAAACAACTGCCCAAAAACCTCTGGCAAAATAAAATAATCAGATTTTTTATCAACTTATTAGTATTATTCTACAGTAACAAAGTTTTTGCTATGCTTAAGCATTTTTTATTAAAAAATGGGCACAAAACTAAATCAGCAGAAAAAATGTCCCCTTTAGCCTTACATTTTATCCCTAAGCAGCTTATTCACCAAATCCGGATTAGCCTTACCCCTGGTGGCCTTCATCACCTGGCCCACCAGGAAACCCAGGGCCTTTTCCTTCCCTGCCCGGTAATCCTCCACCACCTTAGGATTGTCCGCCAGCACCCGGTCCACCTCTGAGGCAATGGCACCCTCGTCGGATATCTGCATCAGGCCTTTCTCTTTTACAATCTGTTCGGGGTCCTTGCCGCTGTCAAACATCTCTTCAAAAACCGTCTTGGCTATTTTGCCGCTGATGGTTCCCTTATCCATCAGCTTTAACATATCCGCAAGCTGCCCGGGGGTTATATTGCACAGAGAAATTTCAATATTTCCAGCATTTAGCAATCTGGACAGTTCACCCATAACCCAGTTGCCGATAATTTTGGCATTGGGATAACTCTTCAGGCATTCCTCAAAATAATCGGCCGTTTCTTTGGTGGTGGTTAAAACCTCCGCATCATAGGGGGACAGCCCTAGCTCCCTGACATATCTCTCCTTCCTCTGGCCGGGAAGCTCCGGCAGAGAGGCGCGGATTTCCTCCACCCAATCCCTGTCTATGATCATGGGAACCAAATCAGGATCCGGAAAATAACGGTAGTCGTGGGCTTCCTCTTTGCTGCGCATGGACATGGTAATACCCTTATTCTCTTCCCAGGTGCGGGTCTCCTGGACGACCCTGCCCCCTTCCTCCAGCACATCAATCTGCCTCTCTATTTCATAGGCCACTGCCTTTTGCAGTGCCCGGAAAGAGTTCATATTCTTAATCTCAGCTCTGGTGCCAAACTCAGCCCTGCCCCTGGGGCGCACCGATACGTTGGCATCACATCTCAGCGAGCCTTCCTCCATTTTGCAGTCCGATACCCCGGTATATTGAATGATGGCTTTCAGTTTATCCAGGTAGGCCCTTGCTTCCTCCGGTGAGCGCATGTCCGGCTCGGATACGATTTCAATCAGAGGAACCCCGGTGCGGTTATAGTCCACCAGAGAATAAGGAGTGGTGGATATACTGCCCTGGTGCACCAGTTTACCAGCATCTTCTTCCATGTGCACCCTGGTGATACCGATACGTTTGGTTTGCCCTTCTATATCAATATCAATAAAACCGTGCTCAGCCAGGGGAAGATCATACTGGGATATCTGATAGTTTTTGGGCAAGTCAGGGTAATAATAATTCTTCCGGTCAAACTTAGAAAATCCAGCAATCTGACAGTTTAAAGCCAGCCCGGCCCGGATGGCATATTCCACCACCCTTTTGTTCAGTACCGGCAATACCCCGGGCAGGCCCAGGCATACCGGACAGACATGGGTATTGGGCTCCCCGCCGAATGCTGTAGTGGAATGACAAAATATTTTGGTATTGGTCTTCAGTTCAACGTGAACCTCCAACCCGATCACGGCTTCATAATCAGCCACCGACCATGCCTCCTAACGGAAACCGGTGTATTCACCGGATATAATTACTCAGTCCAAAGTCTAAAGTCTAAAGTCCAAAGTCTCAGGTTTCCAGCTTTCGTTGACTTTTGACCTTCGACTTTCGACATTAGACTTTTATATATTTCGAGACGACAAACCGTTCTCTCATGCTGACTTCTGTTGTTTTCGCCGGTTCTCTTATACTGACTACTGACTAGTTACACATGCAAATCTTTATAACGGCGGAGTTTGCTTATGATGATCCGTGTTTTGTTCAAAGCTATAGGCAACTTTTAGCAGGGTTCCCTCATCAAAGGGCTTGCCGATTAGTTGCATCCCCACCGGCAATCCGTCCACAAAACCGGCCGGCACGGAGATGCCGGGCAGTCCGGCCAGGTTCACCGGTATGGTGGTTATATCCGACAGATACATCTGCAGGGGATCATTAATATTTTCCCCCTTGCGGAAAGCCGGTGCGGGGGAAGTTGGGGCCAGGAGCAAATCAAACTTTTCAAAGGCCCTGTCAAAATCCTGTTTTATTAATGTACGGACTTTCAATGCCTTAAGGTAGTAAGCGTCGTAATAGCCGGAGGAAAGGGCGTAAGTGCCCAGCATAATTCTTCTCTTAACCTCGGACCCAAAGCCAAGGCTGCGAGTGCGCTTGAACATGTCCACCACGTCCCCGGGAGCTTCAACCCGGTAACCATAACGCACGCCGTCGTAACGGGCCAGATTGGAACTGGCCTCAGCCGGGGCTATGATGTAATAGCATGGTACCGCATATTCCACATGGGGTAGGGATGTTTCTTCAATTTCAGCGCCCAGGGAGGATAGTTTTTGCACTGCCTGAGCGATTACCTGCCTAACGCCGGCGTCAATGCCCCCTCCGGTATACTCCCTTGGCACGCCTATTTTTATGCCCCGCACGTCATCAACCAGGAAACTGGTGTAATCCCGGTAACCACCTGGAGCCGATGTCGAATCCCTGGGGTCATGTCCGGTGATAACGTTCAATAAAGAGGCACAATCCGTAACGTCCCGGGCTAAGGGCCCGATCTGATCCAGTGAGGAAGCAAAGGCTACCAGCCCGTAGCGGGAAACGGCCCCGTAGGTGGGCTTCATACCCACCACCCCGCAAAATGAAGCGGGCTGGCGAATGGAGCCGCCGGTATCCGATCCCAGGGCAACCACGGCCTCTCCGGCCCCCACTGATACCGCCGAGCCGCCGCTTGAACCCCCGGGTACCCGTCCGGTGTCCCACGGGTTGGATGTGTTGAAGAACCCGGAGTTTTCCGTGGATGAACCCATGGCAAATTCGTCCATGTTGGTCTTGCCCACTATGACCATATCCGCGCCTTGAATTTTTTCCACCACCGTAGCACTGTACGGAGGCACAAAATTGTAAAGTATCTTTGAAGAGCAGGTGGTACGTACTCCCTCAGTACACATATTATCCTTAACAGCCACAGGTATACCGGCCAAAGGTCCGATTTCCTGTCCCTGTTTTATTTTGGCGTCCACCCTGCGGGCCTGTTCCAGGGCCTGGGTTTTGGTCAAAGTAATAAATGATTTGAGTTTTTCTTCCAAATTCTCGATCCTGCTAAAATACGCCCGGCACAGTTCTTCTGCACTTACTTCCTTATTCTTAAGCATGCCGTGAAGCGCACGGGCTGTCATATAATGCAGTTCCAAATTGTTTCGCCTCCCCGCATTCCGTTATACGATTTTGGGAACTTTAAAAAAGTTCCCGTCCCTTTCGGGAGCGTTGGCCAGCACCCGCTCCGACTCAAGGTGACTTCCCGCCTCATCCTGACGGAATACGTTTTTCAGCGGGAGAACATGGGCTGTGGGAAGAACATCACCTGTATCAAGGTCATCCAGCTTTTTAGCATATTCCAGTATGGCGCTAAGCTGCTCCTGGTATAATTTTTTTTCCTCCCCGGTAAGTTCCAGCCTGCCCAGCAAGGCAACATGTTCAACCTCGGAAATGGTTAACATAACAGCACCTTCCTTATTTAAGAGATAGGAAATTATCCAACCGGATTATATATTTGGGGACATTCCTTCTCGAAGGTGTGTCCCCATTCTTTGTTTGGGGGATGGTAAGGGGGATAGTCCTGAGGGGCGGCAGCCCCTTTTTTTAATAGAGCTTTTCAGGCTCCGGTTTTCGACAAAAAACTGAAAATATTATACCAGAAGGCCCACCCACTGGCAATAACACCTACCGCCTGCTGCAATCCCGGGGGCGCTATCCCCGCTGATCGTACCCTGTATCTTTGAGCAGGGCTACCAAGCCTTCCTCGTCCAGAACTTTAATATTTAATTCCATAGCTCTCCTGTATTTACTGCCAGGGTCCTCGCCCGCCACTACCAAGTCGGTTTTTTTACTTACGGAGGAGGATACCCTTCCTCCCAGGCGCTCTATTATTTCCCCTGCCTCCTGCCGGGTGTAATTTTTCAGCCCCCCGGTAAGAACCACTGTTTTGCCCTCCAGAGGGCGGGGACCGGACTGGCCGCCAGCTATGGAGGAAGCCATGTTAACCCCCAGCCGGGCAAGTTTGTTAATTAACTTCAGGTTTTCCCGGTTAGCAAAGAATTCTGTTACGCTTTCCGCTATTTTGGGACCTATTTCAGGTATTTCCACCAGTTCTTCCAACCGGGCCGAGGCTATATTGTCCATGCTGCCAAAACGCCCGGCCAGTATTTTTGCCGCCCGCTCCCCCACGTGCCTGATGCCCAGGGCAAATAACAGCCGGTGCAGCGGGTTCTTTTTGCTTTCCTCTATGGCCTGGAGCAGGTTTTGGGCTGATTTTTCGCCCATTCTCTCCAGGGATACAAGTTCATCCTTTTTCAGCACGTACAGATCAGCGGCATCCTTTACCTGACCCGAGGATATAAGCAGGGCAATCACCGCCGGCCCCAATCCGGCGATATCCATGGCATTCCTGGACACAAAATGAATCAGACCCTCTCTGAACCTGGATGGGCAGACCGGATTGGTACAGCGCACGGCCACCTCTCCCCCGGGGCGAACCACGGGCATATGGCACTCCGGGCACTCTTCCGGCATGGCAAAGGGTTTTTCATCCTCCCTGCGTGCATCCCTGATTACTTCCAGCACTTCCGGAATGATATCCCCGGCCTTGTGCACCAGCACAGTATCCCCGATGCGAATATCCTTTTCCCTGATCATGTCCTCATTGTGCAGGGTTGCCCTGGTTACGGTGGTACCGGCCAGTCTCACCGGACTCAATATGGCGGTGGGGGTCAGCACCCCGGTGCGGCCCACCTTGATGATAATATCCCTGACCACCGTCCTGGCCTGCTCCGGTGGATACTTCCAGGCAATAGCCCAGCGGGGGCTTTTCATGGTAGCGCCCAGGCGCAGCTGCTGGGCCAGTGAATTCAATTTTACCACCACCCCGTCTGTGGCATAGGGAAGGTTGAAACGATCCTGCTGCCACTCCCGGCAATATCCCAGCACGGCATCTATGTCCGGCAGCAGGCGGAAATGGGGGTTAACCTTAAACCCCTGCGCCTGCTGCCATTCCAGCACGGCGCTGTGGGTGGGCAGATCCACGCCCTCCGCCTGCCCCAGGGCATAAACAAATATACTCAGCTGCCTTGATGCAGTAACCCCGGGATCCAGTTGACGCAACGAGCCCGCCGCAGCGTTTCTCGGATTGGCGAATAATTGCTCCCCGGCCTCGTCCCGGGACTCGTTAAGCCTGGCAAAAGCCTCCTTGGGCATGAAAACTTCCCCCCGCACTTCCAGCAGGGGGATGTTCTCTTTTAGACGCAGCGGTACTGCCCGCACCGTCCTCAGATTGGGAGTGATATCCTCTCCATGCTCGCCGTCGCCCCTGGTGGCCCCCCGAACCAGCAGGCCGTTTTCATAAAGCAGGGACACAGCCAGACCATCTATTTTCAGTTCTGCAACATATTCTATTTTTTCTCCGGGCAGGGCCTGCCTTACCCGGCGGTCAAAATCCTTCAGCTCGCCTTCTTCAAAGGCATTGCCCAGACTCAACAGGGGCGCCAGGTGCCTCACGGTGACAAAACCTTCCCTGGGCTTGCCACCCACCCTCCGGGTGGGTGAGTCCGGCGTAACCAGTTCCGGATATTCCTGCTCCAGCGAGGCCAGCTCCCGCATCATTTGGTCAAAGGCGGCATCGGTAATGGTAGGGTTGTCGAGCACGTAATAGTTATGATTATGCTGCTCTATTTCCCGGCGTAGTTCCCCGACCTTTTTTAGTACCTTTTCCGGGATTGTATCCATACGGACCACCTGCCATTATTAGTCTAAAGTCCAAAGTCCAAGGTCAAAAGTCATCTAAAAGGACTTTAGACATTTGACTTTGGACATTTGACTCTTATTATGTAATAATCACCGCAGCATATCTGATAACATACGCCGCCGGGATAAATATAAGCTGTGCCAATAGGGTACCTGCCAGCCTGGTGGCCGCCAGATAATACGCCATCCTGCGCACATCTCCCTCTGCCCGCTCACCCTGCAGGGACTGATCAGTAATCCGGGCGGCGGTGGGATCCACAACAGTGGCAAAAAGCACCTGGGCTACGCCGTTGACTATGGAAGCCATGAGCGTGGCCGCCACCCGGTAGTCGGGATAAAGGGCGCCAGCATACAGGGCGGAAAGCACACCGGTGGTAAATATGCCGGTCACCAGCACATTGGATATCAGCAGTACCCGGGGTATGCCGGTGTATTTTACGCCGGCACCGGAAGACAGTGGCCCGGCCAACGTGGTGCCGGATAATTCCCCGAATTTACGGGGTGTAAAGACAATCATGAAAAGCATACGGGGCACCGAGCCCACCTGACCAAATACCGCTATGGCTTTCACAAATATTTTAACAAAGGAGGGGATTAATATGGCTCCCACCAGTGTACCCAGGGTTGCCGAAAGAATTACCAGGCGAATGTCAATGTTCAGCGTGGCCAGTTGCTCCTGATAGACTTGGCCCAGCACATTCTGGCCCCCTTTTTTGATGGCTGTCTCCACAATGGTGGCCAGCAGGGGCCCCTGGATCATATTGGCAGTGCTGGAGAGCAAAAAAACAACATTAAACATGGACAGAGCGGTGGCCAGGCGGCCGGTGCGCACTCCGGCCACCCTGACGGAATATATCAATGTATTAATCATATGAATCACAGCCGTCAGAACGGCCACCAGCAAAAGGCGCTCCATTTTCCCTCCGATAATTAACTGTAGTGTGTCCAAAATAACAGTCTAAGGTCCAAAGTCTAAGGTCAAAAGTCACTTAAAAAAGCTTTAGACATTCGACTTGCGCCTACGGCTTTAGACTTTAGACTTTTGACTTTTGACTTTTACTTGAGAGGAATGCGAATTAATTTATTTTCTCCAGCGGGGCGAATTTAGCCAGCAGGGTCTTCTGCCCAATACCGGGAAAGTCAATTTTTATCTCGGCGTTTTCTCCCCTGCCTTTTACTTCCACCACCGTGCCCTCACCCCATTTCCGGTGGCGCACTCCATCCCCTGCCTCCAGGAACACTGTGGGGACGGCTTCCACGCCGCCGGTACGGGAGAAGGCCTTTCGACCGAAAGCAGGCGCCGGTATTTCCTCTTTTGATTCAAAACGTGATTTTATCTCCCCGTCCAGTTGATCGTAAGGGGATGAAAGGTGTGGCGGGATCTCCTCCAAAAATCTGGATTGAGGATTAAGTCTGGTAGTGCCGTATAGAGTTCTCTGCCAGCAGTGCGTCAGGTAAAGCATCTTTTCAGCCCTGGTAATCCCCACATAGGCGATCCTTCTCTCCTCTTCCATCTCCCCTGACTCGTCCAGGGAGCGGGAGTGCGGAAAAACCCCTTCCTCCATACCGATTAAAAAGACTACGGGAAATTCCAGCCCCTTGGCGCTGTGCAGGGTCATCAGCACGACCTTCTCTGTTTCATCGTCCAGTTTATCAACTTCCGCCACCAGCGCAATGCCTGCCAGAAATTCCGTCAATGTCTTTTCTTCTGCGTTCTTGTCAAAATCACCGGTAACGGTCAGCAATTCCTTCAGGTTTTCCTGCCTGGTTCTGGACTCCACACTGTTCTCCGCTTCCAATTCGGCCCAGTAACCTGTCTTTTCCAGTATACCCCTGGTTATTTCGGTAACGGACAGTTCCCCTCTCTCTGCGGCAAGACTCGACAGAACACTCCCCAATAGAGCTGCAGCATTTTTTGCTTTCCCGACAAGCCCCGGAATGTCTTTAGCCCGGGCAAGAGCCTGCACCATATCGATACCATTAGATGCAGCATAATTCAGTATTTTTTGCAGGGAAGCATCACCTATGCCCCGCCGGGGGACATTGATAATCATGGCCAGACTTACGGCGTCCAGAGGATTGTCCAACAACCTGAGATAGGCCAGCAAGTCTTTGATCTCTTTGCGGTCGTAAAACTTCAATCCGCCGATGATGGTATAGGGTATGCCCCGCCGGATAAAAATTTCCTCTATGGCCCTGGACATAGCGTGGGTCCGGTAAAGAACCGCAAAGTTGTTATAACCCATGGCCTTAATCCCATGCATCATCTCTATCCGGCCGGCCACATAGTGGGCCTCCATTTTCTCGTCATTGGCCAGGTGCACCACTAAAGGCGATCCTTCTCCGGCTGCGGTCCAAAGTTGCTTGTCCTTCCGGTTGGGATTGTTTTTTATGACATTGTTGGCCGCTTCAAGAATAGACCCGGTGGAACGGTAATTCTGTTCCAGCTTGATTACCCTGGCCTCGGGGTAATCCTTTTCAAAGCTTAATATATTCTGTATATCCGCACCGCGAAAATTGTATATACTCTGGTCCGGATCCCCCACCACACAAAGATTGCGGTGTTCCCCGGCCAGCAGATTCACCAGAACATACTGGGCATGGTTGGTATCCTGGTATTCATCCACCAGAATATACCGGAATTTATTCTGATAGTATTTGAGTACCGCCTGGTTCTCCTGAAAAAGTCTGACTGTGAGCATGAGCAGGTCGTCAAAATCCAGCGCGTTATTGCTCTTCAGCCGTTTCTGATAAAGTTCATAAACCCTGGCTACAATCCTGGAATAAAAATCATAGGCCTGCTCCTCGAAGGCTACATGGTCCACCAGACGGTTTTTGGCCTGGGATATGGCTGACGCCAGGGAGCGTGGCGTAAACCTTTTATCATCTATATCTAATTCCCTGATACAATCCTTAACCACTGTCTGTTGGTCGCCGTCATCATAAATGACAAAATTTTCACCATAACCCAAAAATTTTGCCTGCCGCCTGAGCATACGCAGGCAGGCGGAATGAAAGGTGCTGACCCAAAGTTCACGGATGCTTTCCGGGACCGTGGACTCCACCCTGCTTTTCATTTCCGCAGCAGCTTTATTGGTAAAGGTGATGGCCAGAATTTTATAAGGTGGTATTCCTTTTTCCTTAATCAGATACGCAATTCTGGTGGTTAGGACCCGGGTTTTGCCGCTGCCCGCTCCGGCCAGCACCAGCAACGGGCCTTCGGTTTGTTGAACAGCTTCTTTCTGGGCTTCATTTAGACTGGTTAGTAAGTCCATATATTATCTCCCGAAAAAATAAAGTAACATCACTATTCAGGTGTTCAGAATTCAGAATACTTCGAGACGATGAACCGTTCTCTCATTCTGACTCCTGAGTAGACATCCATGCCGCTAAAGCGGCACCATCAGAGTATGAAAATCCAGGACACTTTATGTCATTCTGAACGAAGTGAAGAATCTAGATCCTTCGCTAACGCTCAGGATGACATTTCCCTAAACTTATTTTCAGGGCAGTTACAAAACAACATCATTTCCTAATTCAAAAGACAGGGTTTTGACCCTGTCCGTGAGCCTGCTCATTAGATGTACCAAAGCTTGCTTGTGAATCTATTTTTTTCTGGAAGCAAGTTCGTTATATATTTTATCCATTTCAATACCTTCATTCGCCAGCAGCACCAGCAGGTGGTAGAGCAAATCGGCAGTTTCAGACACGATTTCCTGCAGCTTATCGTTCTTGGCCGCAATAATTACCTCTGCCGCCTCTTCCCCCACCTTTTTCAATATCCTGTCCAGGCCACCGGCAAAAAGGGCTGCGGTGTACGAGTCGCCGGAAGGTGCAATTTTTCTATCTACAATAACCCGGTAAAGTTCGTTTAGTACTTCTGCCCCGGCTGATCCCCCGTCCGGGATGCTGGCTGGAAGTACATCATTTTCTCCGCTGCCGGCAACTCCGGCTGCGGCCGGTGAGGCGGCGGGCTTGCCTGACCCGCTCTCTTTTCCATAGACCTCTTCCGGGTCAAAAAATCTTTCCCCGATAATTTCTACATTCCCACTTTTACAAATGCGGTTGTGGAAACAGGTAAAGTAACCTTCATGGCAAGCGGCGCCCTTCTGTTCCACCTTCAGCAGCAGGGTATCCCTGTCGCAGTCATAAGTTATTTCCACTACTCTCTGCACGTTCCCGGATGATTCACCTTTGTGCCAGAATTTTTGCCTGCTGCGGCTCCAAAACCAGGTTTCCCCGGTCTCCAGGGTACGCTTTACGGCTTCCGAATTCATGTAGGCCATCATTAATACCCCACCGGTGGCGTTGTCCTGCACTATGGCCGGTATAAGTCCATCCCGGTCGTATTTTAAGCAATTCACATCAAACGACAAAGAAACTTAACCTCCGTTCCGACTACGCGTTAACTACATTGATATCCTATATTTTTACAGCGTTTATCACAAGGTCACGGCTTGCAGTACGCCGACAGCACCCGGCTACATGCGCACCGGGACCCCTTTATCCCCCAGAAATTCCTTGACCTGGCGAATGCTGTACTCACCAAAATGGAATATTGAGGCCGCCAGGGCCGCATCCGCTTCACCTGTGGTAAGTCCGTCAACAATATGCTCAAGATTGCCTACCCCACCGGAGGCAATAACCGGTATCCGCACTGCCCCGGCCACCGCCCCGGTAAGCTCCAGGTCGTAGCCGTCTTTGGTGCCGTCCCTGTCCATACTGGTTAAAAGTATTTCTCCCGCCCCCAGGGTCTCCATACGCTTTACCCACGCCAGGGCGTCTATGCCGGTGGGAGTTCTCCCCCCGTGTATAAACACCTCCCAGGAATCAGGACCGGACCTGCGGGCGTCCACCGCCACAACAATACACTGGCTGCCGAATTTTGCCGAAGCCTCTTCTATAAGGCGTGGGTTTTTAACCGCGGCAGTATTTATGGAAACTTTATCAGCGCCGGCGGATAACATGACCCTGATATCCTCAATCGAACTAATGCCGCCTCCCACAGTATAGGGAATAAAAACCTCCCCCGCAGTTCGATAAACCATATCCAGTACCGTTTTTCTGCCCTCGTGGGAAGCGGTGATATCCAGGAATACCAGTTCATCGGCCCCTTCCCGGTCATAAAAGGCGGCCAGTTCCACCGGATCACCAGCATCCCTTAAATTAATAAAATTTGTCCCTTTCACCACCCTGCCGCCAGTCACATCCAGGCAGGGAATTATCCTCTTGGTCAGCACACCTCCGCCCCCGCTTCCGCCTCTGCAATGACCAGAGCGTCCTTGAGGGCTATAGTTCCGGCATAAAGAGACTTGCCCATGATGACCCCTTCCACGCCCAGGCTTTCCAGTTTTTTTAAGGCCCTCAAATCATCAAGGGTTGATACCCCTCCGGAGGCAATTATCTTTATGCCGGTCGCCCGTACAACTTCCTCCACCGCAGCCACATTCGGCCCCTTAAGTGTGCCGTCCCGCCATATATCAGTAAAGATAATCCTGCGCACACCCAAATTCTTCATCTCTTCAGCCAACTCAAGAGTGTTTTTCCGGACAGTTACCCCCCAGCCTTCAATGGCAACCTTGCCGTCCCTGGCGTCAATGCCCACGGCAATGGCATCCCCGTATATACTACAGGCTTCGGCCACCATTTCCGGGCTGGTAATGGCCACGGTGCCGAAGATTACCCTGGCGGCGCCCAATCCCAAAATTTCCTCCGCCACCGCCAAATCCCTTATGCCACCGCCTACCTGCACGGGTATATCCACCGAGGTAATTATCTCTCTAATTACGTCTATATTCTTAGGCGAACCGGAAAAAGCCCCGTCCAGATCCACCACATGCAGCCAACTGGCGCCTTCCTTCTGCCAGAGTCTGGCCATAGCCGACGGGTCGTCGGAATAAACGGTCTCGTTCTCCGGATTCCCCTCCACCAGCCTGACACACCGGCCTTCACGTAAATCAATGGCAGGATAAATCAGCATTTTTCAACCACTCCCCCGAAGTTTTGCAGTATACGCAGGCCTAGGGCGCTGCTTTTCTCGGGATGAAACTGTATAGCGTATACATTGTTTTTTGCCACCGCTGATACAAATTCTATGCCGTATTCCGTCACCCCGGCCACAATATCCTTATCCATGGGGTCCACATAATAAGAATGAACAAAATAAAATGAAGAACCCTCCGGTATATCTCTAAATATCCGGCAACTTTCACCGCCGGTGAAATTAGTTTCCAACAAAGCGCCGTCCACAGACTGGCCAGCCTTCCCTGGCCTGTAATTTAGCTGGTTCCAACCCATATGAGGCACCTTCAGACCGGGCGGAAGCCTGCGCACCATACCTCTGAAAACCCCCAGCCCACTGGTATGCCCCCATTCCTCACTGGCCTCAAAAAGCAACTGCAAACCCAGGCAAATCCCCAGAAAGGGACGACCACCGGATATGGCCCGGATAACCGCCCTGTCCATGCCTGTTCTGATGAGATTTTCCATGGCGTCCGCAAAGGCGCCAACTCCCGGCAGTACAACACCCCGGGCGCTTTCAACCGCATCAGGATCCCGGACGATTTCAGCCTTTACGCCCACCTTTTCAAAGCCCTTCTGAACGCTGCGCAAATTACCCATTCCGTAATCTATTATGGCAATCAAATATTTGACCCCCGCCAGTTACGCCAACATACAAGGCGTCTTAATTAAACTTTACCGTACAGCATTACAACCGTTACGTTGATGGCCCTACAAGTCAATCCAGGGACGGTTCTTGCAAGTCAATCCAGGGACGGTTCTTCAAGTCAATCCAGGGACGGTTCTTAAGTCAATCCAGGGACGGTTCTTGAATTGAATGAATGCGGGATAGGGCGGCCTTTGACTTGCTCGCCAAACACCCATGCCCCTGCAGGTCACCTCTATGGATGAAAATTTATTATCTTAATCAAACACAAGAACCGTCCCCACGTCCCCACTTCGGCTTCCCATTATACCAGGATACCTTTGCTGGAAGGCACCCCCTCCTTCCCATTCATGGACACTGCTAACGCCAGCGCTCTGCCAAGCCCTTTAAAAACCGCTTCTATCATGTGGTGGCAGTTAACGCCGGCCAGGAGCCGGACATGCAGGGTTACTCCCGCGTTAACAGCAAAAGCCCGGAGGAACTCTCCCACCATCTCCGTGTCAAAACTTCCCACCCGGGCTGCCGGAAAACTGGCCTCCAGCTCGGAATGCCCCCGGCCGCTTAAATCCACAGCCACCAGTGCCAGAGCTTCATCCATGGGCAGTATGATATGTCCGTAGCGACTTATCCCGGACCTTTCCCCCAGTGCCTCGTTAAGTGCCCGGCCGAGGCAGATGCCCACGTCCTCCACTGTATGGTGACAATCCACCTGCAAATCCCCCGCAGCGGAAAGGTTCAGGTCAAAACTACCATGCCTGGCCAGAAGTGTAAGCATGTGGTCAAAAAAACCTACACCTGTACTTACCCTGGATTCACCCCTGCCATCCAGAAGAAGCTCCAGGTTTATTTCCGTCTCGGCGGTTTTCCTTGTTACTGTGGATTTCCGTTCTATCTGCATGAGGTCAACAGTCCTCCTTCCTGGCCAGCCGGCAGCAACCCGGACGAAAGCCCATCATGTGCCAACTGCTTGATATATTTATAAAGTTAATCCTGACAAACATTTAGTACAGCTTTTAGTTTCTCCAGAAACTCACCGTTCTCCTCCTCCGTTCCCACTGTTACACGCATACATTTTTCCAGGCCCGGGCCGGAAACATTCCTGATTAATACCCCTTCCCGCAACAGCTCTTTGAATATTTTATCCGCCTCAACAGGGGTACGAAAAAGAATAAAATTTGCGTCGGAGGGAAAAATTTCTACCCCTTCCATGCCGGCCATACTTACGAAAAGTTTATCCCTGCCGGCCTTAATGGCTTCTACCTGGTCCCGCAGCAAATCCCTGTGCTTTAATACCGCTCCGGCCGCAAACTGAGAGAAGGCATTCAGATTATAAGGCTGTTTTATCCTGAGTAGTTCGCCCACTACGTCCGGACCGGCAAGTAAATATCCCACCCTTAGCCCGGCCAGTCCGAAGGCTTTGGAAAAGGTCTTGAGTATAATCAGATTAAGGTATGATGATAATAATGGAACGGCTGATTCCCCGCCAAATTCCAGGTAGGCCTCGTCCAGCACCACCAGTGCCCGGGTGTTTTCCAGAAGTTTTCTGATCTCTTCCCGGGGGGTAGCATTGCCGGTGGGATTATTGGGTGAACAGATGAAAATCATACTTACACCCGGGTTTGCGGCGGCATCAAGCAGAGCCGGTATATCCGGCTCGAAATTATTCCGCCTGGGCACCTCCCGCCAGCCTGCTCCGGCTACCTGCGCGTGTATACGGTACATTGAAAAGGTAGGTGAGGCTATAACAACTTCCCTGCCGGTGCCAAAGGCAAGCATCAGGTTTAATATAATCTCGTCGGAACCGTTCCCCACCATGATACAGTTAGAGGGAACCCCGTTATAGTCGGATAGCCCGGTCAATAAATCTCTGGCCAGTGGATCAGGATACCTGGTAAAAAGTTTCGATTGCAGTCCAGCACAAATATATTCTTTTACCTTCCGGGGAAAATCAAAAGGATTCTCATTGGCGTCAAGCTTAATCACCCCGGGCACGATATGCGGATCGTAAGGAACCAGCCCTTTTAAATCAGGGCGGGTTAGTTCAGCAAGGTTAAATCTTCCGGTCATACTCCATCACCCTCCACAACTTATCACTACAGCGTAATATTGCTTATTTCGCTATGCCCGCTGCGCTTCGGGGACATGGGGACATTCATACGTTGGGGACATTCCTCTGAAAGAGGTGTGTCCCCATTCCTTAGATGAGGTGTGTCCCCGTACCTTATTACCGTCCCCATGGCTCAGAGGCAGCCTACCGGCCAATTTTATCTTTTATTCTTATTTTAACGGCGTTGGCGTGAGCATCCAGTCCTTCAACCTCCGCCAATTTTATAATACTGCCTGCAGCCCGTTCCAAGGCGGGCCTGGTGTAGGAAATAACGCTGGTTTTTTTTATAAAAGCGTCAACCCCCAGGGGGGAATAAAAGCGTGCTGTTCCACTAGTGGGCAAAACATGGTTCGGCCCGGCCAGATAATCCCCCACCGGTTCAGGGGAATACTGCCCCAGAAAAACAGCCCCGGCTGCCCGTATCTTACCCAGCCACTGAAAAGGGTCCGCCAGCATCAGTTCCAGATGTTCCGGGGCGTACTCATTGGCCAACTCCACAGCCTCATCTATGTCCCCGGTGATAATTATCGCTCCGTAATCCTCCACCGACCGGGCGGCAGTCCCGCTTCTGCTAAGCCCGGCCAGTTGACGCTCCAACTCTACCGCCACTACTCCGGCAAGATGCTCATCCGGTGTAATTAATATACCCGCAGCCATTTCATCATGTTCGGCCTGGGAAAGCAAATCCGCTGCAATATATCCCGGGTCGGCGCCGGCATCAGCCACCACCAGAACCTCACTGGGGCCAGCCAGCATATCAATATCCACCGTGCCGTAAACCTGCTGTTTGGCCAGGGTTACGTATAGGTTGCCCGGACCGGTTATTTTATCCACCCGCCTGATGGTCTGCGTGCCGAAGGCCAGCGCGGCCACGGCCTGGGCTCCCCCGGCCCGGTATATTTCTGATACCCCTGCCTCGGCTGCGGCGACCAAAGTAAAGGGGTTAATACTGCCGTCCCTGCCCGGAGGGGTAACCATCACAATTTCCGGCACTCCTGCCACCCTGGCGGGGATGGCGTTCATAAGCACGGAAGATGGATAGCTGGCCTTGCCTCCGGGAACGTAAATACCAACCCGGGCCAGAGGATGAACCAGTTGGCCCACTATAATACCGTCTTCCCCTGTTTCGAACCAGGAATTCACCACCTGCCGGCGGTGGAATTTTTCAATATTTTTGGCCGCCAAGCTCAGAGAGTTCAGAAACTCATCATCCACCTGCCTGTACGCTGCTTCTATTTCTTCCGCAGCCACCGGCAAACCGGCGGGTTTCAGCTCCACCCGGTCGAATTCGGCGGCAAAGCGGCACAGCGCCTGATCACCTTCAGCTCTCACCGCCTTGATTATCCCGGCCACCCTGGCTGCTGCTTCCTCCCGGCCAACGGAGTGGCGGTTCATAATACCTTTCAAAGCGGGGTCTCCCGCCTTAAGAATACGAATCAAACTAAGACCCTCCCCGGCACTTTAATTAGTTAAAGCACTACAATAATAATATGATAAAGATAAACGGGTGTGAAGTCAATTGTCAAATAAAAAAAATAGAACATTTCTACCCGGTTAAAGTTGCCGCAACAGAAATGTCTACTATTTACTTGCCAGTCTATGCAGAACAAGCTTGTACCCGTCCGCGCCATAATTCAAACAGCGTTTTACCCGGCTGATGGTGGCCGTACTGGCCCCGGTCTGGCTTGTGATTTCCCCGTAGGTACGGTTTTCCTGGAGCATTTTGGCGACCTCCAGCCTCTGGGCCATTGATTTTAACTCCGCCACTGTGCATATATCTTCAAAGAATTGATAGCATTCATCTATATTTTCCAATGCCAGAACGGCTTTAAAAAGCTGATCCATAGATTCGTCTCTTAATTTATCCGTATAGGCCATAGAAATCCCCCTGGTTTTTATTATGCCCGGTAAACCTTTGCATAAATGTTTCCTGTTGATTTCGACGTCTGACACCATTTCCCTTCATTTTACCCAACAACCGGTTAAATGCAATAAAAAACAACGGGGCAATATAAAGCAGCCCCGTTGTTAAAAGGTAAGTGTGATTTAAAGTTTTCTTAGCGCCTTTTGGCCGATATCTTTACGGTAGCTCATGCCCTCAAAGCTTATATTCCTTACCCCGGCATAAGCCTGATTAATGGCCGAGGGTATGTCGTCCCCCAGGGCGGTAACACCCAGCACCCTGCCGCCGGAGGTTACCACAGTACCGTCCCGGAGCGCCGTACCGGCGTGAAAAACCATTACACCCGCAGTCTCCTGCCCGAGGCCGGAGATAACATCTCCCTTCCGGTAGCTGCCGGGATACCCGCCGGAGGCCAGCACCACACATACTGCGGCACCCTTTTTCCATTTAATTTCGATATCGGCCAGGCGTCTGTCAATAATGGCTTCCATTATTTCAACCAGATCGGTTTCCAGCAACATCAATACCGGTTGCGCCTCGGGGTCTCCGAACCTGGCGTTATATTCCAAAACCTTCGGACCATCGGCGGTCACCATCAGCCCGGCGTAAAGCACACCGCGGTAGGACCTGCCTTCGGAGGCCATACCCTTTACCGTGGGCGCCAGTATTTTTTCCAGGGCAAAATTATATAATTCCGGGGTGCAGACCGGGGCTGGAGCGTAAGCACCCATCCCTCCGGTATTGGGGCCCCTGTCGCCATCGTAGATCTGTTTGTGATCCTGGGCCGGCAGCATGGGAATCACCGTTTCCCCGTCCGTAAAGGCCAGTATGCTGACCTCCTCGCCTACCAGACACTCCTCTATAACAACCATATCACCGGCACTCCCAAAGGCCCGTTGGGACATGATTAGCCTGACCGCGTCAACAGCCTCTTGCTCAGTTGCGGCCACTATAACTCCCTTGCCCGCGGCTAGCCCGTCAGCCTTAACAACGCAGGGTGCGCCAAGCTGCCTGATATATTCCTCCGCTGCGGGTGCAGTATCAAAGGCAGCGTAACGTGCGGTGGGAATACCATATTTGGCCATGATATCCTTGGCCAGCACTTTACTTCCCTCAATGGCCGCAGCCCGGGCAGAGGGCCCGAATACCCTGAGGCCGGCTTTTTCAAAGGCGTCCACAAGTCCCAGAGTTAGAGGAGCTTCAGGGCCAACTACGGTTAAATCTATCTTCTCTTGAAGGGCAAAGGCCAGTAGTCCATCAACATCTTCCCCGGATATGTCCACACATTTAGCCAGCCCCGTTATGCCCGCATTTCCGGGAACGCAGAATATCTCGGCCACCCGGGGGCTCTGGCTTATTTTCCAAACCAGGGCATGTTCACGCCCGCCGCCGCCTATAACCAGTACCTTCAACCCCCGCACCACCTTTCACTATGTTCTCAGTGCCTGAAATGACGCATGCCGGTAAACACCATGACCATGCCGTGCTCATCTGCAGCCTTTATGGATTCATCATCCCGCATGGAGCCGCCGGGCTCGATTACCGCGGCAATGCCGCAGCGGGCCGCCTCATCCAGGGTATCCCTGAAGGGGAAGAAGGCATCGGAGGCAAGCACCGCTCCCCGGGCTTTTTCCCCGGCCTGTTCCAGCGCAATGCGGGCGGACCCCACCCTGTTCATCTGCCCGGCGCCTACCCCGATCAGTTGTTTGTCCCTGGTAATGACGATGGCATTAGATTTGACGTGCTTAACAATGGTCATGGCAAAGGCCATTTCCTCCAGCTGTCCGGAGGTAGGGGCTTTGGACGTGACAGTCTTTAATTTGTCTTTATGGTATAGCTCCCGGTCGGCGTCCTGCACCAGCAGTCCTCCGTTGACCTTCCTCACATCCGTGCCGTCGTTGGACTGCACGGACAAATCCCCGGTCCTGAGCACTCTTAATCCTTCCCGGCCTTTCAGCACTTCCAGCGCTTCCGGCTGGTAATCCGGAGCGATTACCGCCTCCAGGAAAATTTCCGCCATACTCCGGGCCGCCTCAGCAGTTACCTCCCGGTTAAAGGCCACTATACCGCCAAAGGCGGACACCGGATCCCCCTCAAAGGCCAGCCGGTAGGCGGTGGCCACATCACCGGCCACGGCAGCACCGCAGGGATTGTTATGCTTAATAATTACCGCCGCAGGGCCGCCAAACTCCCGCACAAGCTCTAAAGCGGCATTAATGTCCAGTATATTGTTGTAGGAAAGTTCCTTGCCGGATAATTGCTCGGAGCGCCCCACACAGGGTCCGGTAACCGCTGGATCACGGTAAAACGCAGCCCGCTGGTGAGGGTTTTCCCCATACCTCAACTGCTGAACCCGATCATACGGCTTTAGCATTACAGCGGGGAAATCGCCGCTTCCTGTCACACCGCTTAAATAGGAACTAATGGCCGCATCATAGGCAGCAGTATGGGAAAAGGCCTCCAGGGCCAGGGATAGTCGAAACTCAGTGGTAAGCGGGCCGCTTTCCAGAGCCTGAAGTATCTCCTGATAGCGCCCCGGATTCACCACCACCACCACATCCCGGTGATTCTTAGCGGCGGCCCGGACCATGGCCGGCCCCCCTATGTCAATGTTTTCTATGGCCTCCTCAAGGGTCACACCAGGTTTAGCCACCGTCTCCCTGAAAGGATACAGATTCACCGCCACCAGATCAATGGGGGTAATACCGTGCTCTTTCAACTGGGACAAGTGATCATCCGTGCGGCGGGCCAGAATTCCCCCGTGCACCCGTGGATGCAGTGTCTTCACCCTGCCGTCCAGTATCTCCGGAAATTCCGTAACCTTTGTTATGTATGTAACGGGAACGCCGGCCTCTTTCAAGGTTTTGGCGGTGCCGCCAGTGGAAACAATCTCCGCCCCCAGCTTAACAAGCCCCCGGGCAAATTCCACCAGCCCGGCTTTGTTGGAAACGCTGATTAATGCGCGTTTAATCATACACTATCCCCCTGTACTAGTTTTGTATTATCATAACCTTTCTGCCCACCACTTCAAGTCGTCCCCGGGCAAAAAGATTTACCGCCTCCGGATAGATTATATGTTCCTGTTCAAGAATCCTGGCTGCCAAATCGTCCCCGGTGTCTTCCGGCAACACAGGCACCACCGCCTGCAAAATAATCGGGCCGGTATCCATACCATCATCCACAAAGTGCACGGTGCAGCCGCTATACCTCACTCCGTACTCCCAGGCCTGCTGCTGACCGTGCAACCCGGGAAAGGCCGGCAGCAAAGCCGGGTGAATATTCATCATTTTGTTGGGATAAACCTTTAGCAACACCCGCCCCACCAGCCTCATGTAACCGGCCAGGCAGACCAATTCCACCCCGTACTTCTGAAGCACGGCAACAACCTGTTCCTCGTACGCTTCCCGGGAGGGAAAACCGGCAGGCTCGACCACCACCGCCGTTATACCGGCGGAGCGTGCCCGCTCCAGGGCATAGGCATCACCCTGATCGCTGATAACCACCACCACTTCAGCAGGTATCTTACCCTCCCGGGAGGCATCCATTATGGCCTGCAGGTTGGACCCCCTGCCCGAGGCCAGCACCCCTACCTTCAACAGCGACATAAAAAACAACCTCCTTTGAGTCAGGGGACGGTTCTCTGACTCATTCAACCCCCATACCAGATCATTTAGCGGCAATGCAGAAAAAAAGTTTAACGCACATACTGCACAGTCCCGTCCCCGGGAACCACCTCGCCGATCCGGCAGGCCATTTCGCCTTTTTCCTTTAAATTTTGCAAAATGTTCCCGGCCTGCTCCCCGGGCACAGCCAGCACAAAACCTATGCCCATGTTAAAGGTACGGTACATTTCCATTTCGTCTACATCACCGATTTGCCTTATAAGCTCAAATATTTTATGCACAGGCCAGCTACCTCTATTTATGGTTACCGACAAGCCGGGAGGAAGCATTCTGGGCACGTTTTCGGTCAGTCCCCCGCCGGTGATATGGGCCATGCCCCTTATATTAAACTCTTTTAACAGAGGCAGTATCTGGCGCACGTAGATCCTCGTGGGCTCCAGCATTGCTCCGCCCACGGAGCGCCCCAGCTCCGGGTGAATATATTCTACATCGTAGCCCGCCACTTCTAACAGAGCCTTGCGGGCAAGGGAAAAACCGTTGCTGTGCAGTCCGGAAGAAGGCAGTCCGATCAACGCGTCTCCCGGCTGTATCCGGGAGCCGTCGATAATCCTGGAACGGTCTGCCACTCCCACCACAAAACCGGCGATGTCATACTCATCATCTCCGTAAAACCCCGGCATCTCGGCGGTTTCACCGCCAATCAGGGCGCAGCCGGCCTGACGGCAGCCCTCGGCCACCCCGGCAACGATAGCGGCCACCTTTTCCGGCAGCAGCTTGCCCACCGCCAGGTAATCCAGGAAAAAAAGCGGCTCCGCACCCTGCACCAGAATATCGTTGGCGCACATGGCCACGGCGTCGATGCCCACCGTGTCGTGCTTATCCAGCATCATGGCCACCCGCAGCTTGGTTCCCACCCCGTCTGTGCCGGAAACCAGCACCGGTTCCCGGTAACGGGAAGCATCCAGTGCGAACAGCCCCCCGAAGCCCCCTATATCCGTTAAAACTTCCGGCCGGAAGGTGCTGCGCACGGATTCTTTCATTAGCGCCACCGCCCTGTTACCGGCGTCTATATCCACCCCAGCGGAGGCATAGGTCAGTTTCTTCGTCTCCTCGGACACCACATAAACCCCTTTTAGATAAAGTTATAATATTGGTTACTATTCAGGTAGTCAGAATTCTGAATGCCTCGAGAATATGCTTCCAGCAATTTACTAACCTCTTGCAAAAGAAATTTTGTTTCGTAAATATCACCGTATCCAAGATCCTTCGTACTATTCAGGTATTCCTGACTCCTGTTATTTTCGCCGGTTCTTTCATGCTGACTCCTGACTCCTGAGTAGTTATGATTTCCGAACAAAATTCACTATCCCAGGAGGGCTGGAGTGAGTCAGAGAACCGTCCCCTGACTCACTCCAGCACGTATTTTCCAGAATCCCTGGCGCTGCATACGTCCACCGGGTATTTTCCATCGAAGCAGGCACTGCAAAAATTGCCCCGGTAATCACCGAAAATATTCAGCAGGCCCTCCAGGCTCAGATAATGAAGACCGTCAGCCCCGATGAGCTCTCTGATTTCCCCTGTGGTTTTGTTAGCGGCCAGCAACTCCTTTTCATTTGAAGTGTCTATGCCGTAATAGCAAGAATGGGCTACCGGCGGCGAACTGAGGCAGAAATGAATCTCCTTAACGCCACAGTCCCGGAGCATGGATACAATTCTACTGCTGGTGGTACCCCGCACTAAAGAGTCGTCAACCATGACCACCCGTTTTCCTTCCAGTATATCCCGGACAGGATTAAGTTTAAGGCGCACAGCCAAATCCCGCATATCCTGGGAGGGCTGTATGAAAGTCCGGCCGATATAGCGGTTTTTCATCAGTCCCTCTTCAAAAGGAATGCCCGATTCCTCCGCAAAACCTCTGGCTGCGGCGGTTCCCGAATCCGGTACCGGAATCACCAGGTCGGCTTCCACGGGATATTCCCTGGCCAACTGGCGGCCCATTTCCCGACGTACACTGGTAACGTTAAATCCGTCCATGACACTGTCCGGCCTGGCAATATAAATATACTCAAATATGCAATGGGCCCTGTGCCTGGGTGAAAGCACCCGCAGGGACTTGAGTCCATCCTGGTCTATGATTACAATCTCACCGGGTTCGACATCCCTTATTTTCTTCGCCCCCACGGTATCCAGGGCGCAGGATTCCGATGCCACCACATACCCGCCGCCGTAAGTTCCCAGGCAGAGTGGCCTGAAGCCGTAAGGATCCCGTACCGCCATCAGTCTGTCCTCGGTAATAATCACCAGGGAATACGCTCCCTTGATATCAATCATGCATTTAGCCAGGGAATCTTCCAGCGCATTCTGGCTGTACCTGGCAATAAGATTGACAATTACCTCACTGTCGGTGGTTGATTGAAAAACTGAGCCCGTGGCGGCAAGCTGGGAGCGTAGCTCCGCAACATTGGTAATGTTTCCGTTATGGGCCAGACCCAGGGCGCCCTGGGCATACCTGAACACCAGCGGCTGGGCATTCAGCGGCTGGCTGGAACCTGTGGTGGAATAACGCACATGTCCTATGGCTATATGACCTTTTAAACGGGATATTTTTTCGCTGTTAAATACCTCCGGCACAAGCCCCATACCCTTGTGCAAATTGACCCCGCTGCCGTCCGCCACCGCGATGCCGGCGCTTTCCTGACCACGATGCTGCAAGGCGTAAAGACCGTAATAAGTAAGGCGGGCCACATCAAGGCCGGGGCCGTAAATCCCGAAGATGCCGCACTCCTCCCTCGGCTTATCCCCATCCGGGACTTCGCAGAAGCCGTTCTTATATCCCTCCGCCATTTTTACCTCTCCCCCACCGCAATTTTCATCTTAACAGCTCTATAAAATTCATCTCTTTTTGATTAGCCAAACCATCGTTTAATCCAAAAATTTTAACTAGCTTATATACCATTCAGCTTGTTATACTCATCTAAAACACCGTTTGAATCATAGTAGTTAATTTCTTTTTGGCCTATTTCATTATATTTTTCAATAGTATGGTCAAGGGCTGAATGTCCATAAATATATGAAATTAAAGTTTTAAATTTATCTTCTTGAATATCAATAAATCTCTGGTCAACTTGTGGTGTTTCCGGATAATAGCCTTCTGCTTGCCCAATCTTTAAATGCTCAAGGAAAGACTTACCAGATTTAAGCGCCAACGCTTTCGCAGATTTCGTCGCTTCGAACCATTTAGGGTACATAATTTTATAATAATCCCTCATCGCCTGCTTATTGAAATTTACAAAGTAAACTTTATTTTTATAATCAACTTTGGCAGTCACCCTAATTGAGTCAGTATCAATTGTGTCGACAAAAACTAATTTATCTCCATCTCGTGCAATCTCCCATTTTAAATCCCATAAAAACAAGCCAAGTTTCTTAAAGAATTCCGAAACCAAAATCGCTCCCAGAATACTCATTCTAATTATGTTTAACAGGTTATTGCCATTACTTCCACTGATAAATAAGGCTTCTTGCAGGCTTAAATTTCTGTCTTCAGGCTCATACTTGGTAGTAAAGTCCACTATTGGATTTTTAAATACCGTCCAGGGAACCAGATCTTGCTGAAGTCCAAGTTCGTTTAAATAATTTTTTCTTTCCTCATCGTTCATATTCATGTATTTTCTATAGATAGAAGATCCTGAGGTAACACCGAAACGCACAATATTTTCCAGCGGGATGACAAATTTATCGGCGCCACAGTATTCGCTGTAATCCCATAAATGATTCGCAAAGTATGAAATGCGAGATGGCTTTATGATTTTATATCTTCTGACTAAAACATACTGGCTTGGATTTGGGGGAAACGACTTTCTATACACTTCACCGGTATCTTTATCAACCATGCCTAAGTGGTGAGTGTTTGCCCCTCTTAATCTAAATTCTTCCAGCAAGCCCCCACTTAAAAATGCCAATAATTCCTTGTCTCGTTCATATTCTTGGCAGATATGATTGTAAATATTTTCCCATTCATCAGGAGATTCAAGCAAGGAATAAATTTTATGCCTTAATGCCGTTCTACATAAATCACTATTTGGAATAGAAAATATAGTTCCAACATCAAAGACAGATCCTCCCGGCATGGTTTTACAAACCATCCATTCAGGATTATCTTCTAGAAAATATAATTTTTGAACTGAACCGTTATAGTCCGGCTTGCTCAATTTAGAAGAATCAATTACTATCTTATCACTCATTGAAATTTATTCACCCCAATATTTTTCTTCTCACAAACCAAACCTTTTATATATTTCATCTACCCTTTGCAGGTGGTAGTTGTAATCAAACAGGCCGTCAATCTCCTCCGGCTTCAGCAAAGCGGTTACGTCTGGGTCAGCCACCAGCAAGTCCCTGAAGGAAACATCTTCATGCCAGGATTTCATGGCGTTTCTTTGCACCAGCTCGTAAGCCCTCTCCCTGGTCAGACCCTTGTCCACCAATTCCAGCATAATCCTCTGGGAGAAAAGCAGGCCATGGGTGCGTTCCATGTTTTTCTTCATATTCTCCGGATAGACCAGTAAATTATTAATCATTCCGGTCATTTTATGCAGCATATAGTAAAGGGTCATGGTGCTGTCCGGAATGATTATCCGCTCCACCGAGGAGTGGGATATATCCCGCTCGTTCCACAGCGCCACATTTTCCAGGGCCACCTGGGCATTGCCCCGGAGCAGGCGGGCCATGCCGCTGATTCTCTCCCCGGTAATGGGGTTCCTTTTATGGGGCATAGCCGAACTGCCCTTCTGCCCTTTGGCGAAGTATTCCTCCACCTCCAGTATTTCAGTGCGCTGCAGGGTGCGGAGCTCGGTAGCGAATTTATCCAGTGAGCTGCCGATTACCGCTATGACGGCCATATATTCGGCATGGCGGTCCCGCTGCAGTATCTGGGTGGATATCGGCGCAGGGACAAGGCCCAGCCTGTTGCAAACATGCTCCTCCACCCTTGGGTCGATATTGGCGTAGGTACCTACCGCCCCGGATATCTTGCCCGCGCTGACCGTTTCCACGGCTCTTTCCATGCGGGCTATGTTGCGGTCCGTTTCTGCCGTCCACAACAGCATTTTAAGGCCGAAGGTAATGGGTTCGGCATGAACCCCGTGAGTCCGGCCCATCATCATGGTGTAGCGGTGCTCCGCCGCCTTGGCCAGCAGGGCCTCTCGGAATTGCTTAAGTTTCCCCAGGATCAGTTCCCCTGCTTCTTTCATCTGCACCGCCATAGCGGTGTCCAGCACATCCGAGGATGTAAGCCCCAGATGTATGTACTTGGAATCCTCGCCCACATATTCGGCCACACAGGTAAGAAAGGCAATCACATCATGATTGGTGACCGCCTCTATTTCATCCACCCGCTGTACGTTGAAATCCGCCTTATCTTTGATATTCCGTAGGGCTGTGGAGGGAATCAAGCCAAGTTCCGCCATAGCCTCACAGGCATAAATCTCCACATCCAGCCATTTTCTGTATTTATTCTCCTGAGACCAGATTTGCTTGATTTCCGGCAAAGCGTAACGTTCGATCATCGATTATCCCCCTAGACAGTAGTCAGTAGTCAGTAGTCAGTAGTCAGAATATTTCAAGACTATAACAGTTCTCTCATTCTGACTACTGATTTCTGACTCCTGAATAGCTATAATTTTTCTTTATACTTTTTCCTTTTCCTGCAAATATGCATCAATACCAATATCCGCCAGGCGGGCATCTTTTTGCTCAACCCCGGTTGCCAGTCGCTCCTTGTAAGATTCTACCTTTGCCCTGACTCCGTGGTCCTTAACCCCGATAATCTGCGCTGCCAGTATCCCGGCGTTCCTGGCGCTGTTTATAGCCACCGTGGCCACGGGAATGCCCTCCGGCATCTGGACTATGGCATAAAGAGCGTCAACCCCACTCAAGGCGCCGCTCTTGACCGGCACGCCCACCACCGGCAGCGGCGTCAGCGCCGCTATCACACCAGGCAGGTGAGCCGCCCCTCCAGCCCCGGCGATAATTACCTCCAACCCCCTGCCCGCAGCGCTGCGGGCATAACCGGCGGTTTTTTCCGGAGCCCGGTGGGCCGATGAAATTACCACCTCGTAAGGTATGTCAAACTCCTGCAGCACATCAGCGGCGTCTTTCATTACCGGCAAATCGGAATCGCTGCCCATAACAATACCCACCAACGGCTTATCCATAATATCCCCCCAATAAATAAGCCCGGGCGGACGGGTTTCTCGCATAGAGAAACCTACCGCCTGGGCTTTTTTCCCTGCCGGTGTGGCCACGCTGGCACAGTGTCCCAATTTAAGGTAAATACGGGGTGCATGCCATCGTACCTGTGCCGCTCGGACCGGCCACCCCTGGGCGGGGCGCGGAACCCTAGGCACACTTCCTCAGAACATTATAATAATAACAAAATGTTTTTTTATTTGTCAATAAGATCCTGTGAATATGCGAGCACTGTAGAATATATTTTAAATTTGACTGAATAAATTGAAACAAGCTGGAATTTGTATGAAAGTATTGTTTACTGAACGATTAATTTTTACCCCTTCTGTACGATATTTATTAAAAGGAATATAAGTTTGAGCTTTACCGCCTGTTGATCCCCGACCTTCGAGGACGGGGTCTTACAGGCTGTTAGCGAGATAATTAAATTATTACCGGTTGCAGACTACAGGAAAGGCTACAAGCTATATGACATACAAAACACCTAAAATTGACAGCAGCCAGAAGATTTACGTATACAGGGAAAGCGAGAATAATGAATACACTTCATACATCAAGAGAGTGGATAAGCACGCCTTATACATATATGCCCCTTTCTGCTGGCAGTCCAGAAATAAGCTGAAAACGTTAAGACTCAAGGAAGGAGAAAAAATCAACGTACACCTTCCTGCTCCGGGTCAGCTCATGAAATTCACCAGCACCGTATTATCCACTGCAGACACCCGCAGCACCCTAATTGGCATATCCTTTCCGGAACATCTGGACGAAATAGAAATGAGAAAATACAACAGGCTTAGCAAAGTGTTAAAAACCCAGTACGCCCTTATCCCCGATCCGGGTGAAGATTATGAGTTTAAAAAAGCGGAGTCCATAAATATAAGCGCCGGCGGAATGAAATTATTGGTGCCGGAATTAATTAAACCGGGAAGCCAGATGGTTTTACAGTTCATCTTGCCCATGGAGAACAAGTACAGCAAATTTCGTTTGCTCTCCAGAGTAAAACGGTCCAATCGCGTACCACAAAACACTGCCGGAGAAATATTCCACATCGGCGTGGAGTTTGCAAACATTAGAAAAGAAGAGCTGGATATCATAGTGAATTACACCAACACCAGAAAATTTATGAGCAATCTGATATCAATGCTGACTCAAAAGGCGGGAGAAGAATAACATGTTTCTCGATTATACTTTGCTATCCTTCCTATATTTTGAATATGTAAAAAACTCAGCTTTCAATAAACAAAGCTGAGTTTTTTTATGTTTTTCAGTTTCACCCCTACTCCCACTCAATGGTGGAAGGCGGTTTCGAGGTTATATCGTAAACCACCCGGTTAACCTCTTTTATTTCATTGACTATCCTGTTGGATATTTTGCCCAGCACATCGTAGGGTATCCTTACCCAGTCGGCGGTCATGCCGTCGTGGCTGTGCACCGCCCGCACGGCTATGGTATAGGCGTAGGTTCTCTCGTCCCCCATTACACCCACGCTGCGCAAACCAGGCAGAACCGCGAAATATTGCCATATCTCACGGTCCAGGCCGGCAGCGGCTATTTCCCCGGTAACCACGGCATCTGCTTCCCGCAGTACCCCAAGTTTTTCCCCGGTTATCTCTCCGATAATCCTTACCGCCAGGCCAGGCCCGGGGAATGGCTGGCGCCAGACAATCTCGTCCGGCAGTCCCAGTTCGCTGCCCAATATTCTGACCTCGTCCTTAAAAAGCCAGCGCAGCGGCTCCACCAGCTCAAATTTCATATCCTCCGGCAGGCCACCCACATTGTGGTGCGACTTAATAACTGCGGCCGTGGCCGTGCCGCTTTCCACCACATCGGGATAAAGGGTACCCTGCACCAGATAGTCGATTTGGCCCAGTTTAGCCGATTCCTCTTCGAAAACCCTGATAAATTCGGTGCCGATAATTTTCCTCTTGCGCTCAGGATCGGTTACACCGGCAAGTTTACTCAAAAATCTTTGCGCTGCATCAACGTACACCAGGTTTATATTAAACTGCTCCTGGAAGGTAGTGAGAACCTGCTCCGCCTCACCCTTTCTCAACAGACCGTGGTTAACGAAAACACAGGTGAGGTTATCTCCCACCGCCCGGTGCACCAGCACCGCCGCCACGGAGGAATCCACACCGCCGCTCAAAGCACAAAGAACCTTGCCGTCCCCCGTCTTTTCCCTTATTTCGTTTACGGCCTGCCCAATAAAGGAACCCATATTCCAGTTGCCGCCGCACCCGCAGATATTATACAAAAACTGGCGCAGTATATCCTGCCCCTTTGGTGTGTGCACTACCTCCGGATGAAACTGCACGGCATACAATTTTTTTTCCGGCTCGGACATAGCCGCCACCGGAGCCAGCTCCGTCCTGGCGGTAACCTTAAAGCCCCGGGGAGCCGCATCCACCCGGTCGCCGTGGCTCATCCAGCACTGTTCAACGGATCCGAGGCAGCAGAGCAGTTCATCCGGCTCCACCGTTTGCAAATCAATCCTCCCGTATTCCCTCTGCACCGCTCTGGATACTTCCCCGCCCAGTTGCCTGGCCATGAGTTGCATACCGTAACATATGCCCAGTATAGGGACTCTCAAATCGTAGATTCCCGGGTCCACAGCCGGGGCATTCTCCTGATAGACGCTGGAGGGGCCGCCTGAAAAAATAATTCCCCGTGGTTTTTTGGCGACAATCTGGTCCAACGGGGTAGTATAAGGCAGCATCTCACAAAAGACTTTCAATTCCCTGATCCTTCTGGCTATCAACTGACTGTACTGGCCACCGAAATCAAGGACGATTACCATTTCTCTGTCCGGCGTCTGCAATGTCATTCCTCCGTTTTACGAGGCGTAGACCTCGGGCTTTAATATAAAAATGCTTTTTTCATTGCGATATCTCTCATTATAGTCCAGCCCGTAGCCCACTACAAACTCGTCCCCGATGATAAAGCCGTTGTAGTTGACCTCCACATTGACCTTGCGCCGGGCAGGCTTGTCCAGCAGGGTACAAATTTTTAAACTGGCCGGGCCCCGAGTTTCCAGATTTTCTTTCAGGTATTTCAGGGTCAGGCCTGTATCTACTATATCTTCCACTATTAATAAATGTTTGCCCTGGATATTGTGCTCCAAGTCTTTTAGGATCCTTACTACACCGGAGGACTCACTGGCCTTACCATAGCTAGACACGGCCATAAAGTCCAGTTTCACAGGAATGGTCAACTGGCGCACCAGATCGGCCATGAATATAACCGCGCCCTTTAATATACCCACTACCAACAGGCCGTCTGTATCCCTATAATCCCTGGAAATCAAATCTCCCAGTTCCTTGACCCGGGAGTTGATGTCCTCTTCCCTAACCAGTATTTTTTTAGCTTCAGGATGCAAGAAAAACCCCCCCTGTTATATAAGTGAGCCTTGGGTTCGGAAGGGGTTATTCCCCTTCCGAACCCTTAGAGCGAACACAAAGGTATGGGGACACACCTCTCTTTGGAGCCTGGATCTAGGGTCAGAGGAATGTCCCCAACTTTGAGCTTTACAGCCTGTTGATCCCCGACTTTCGAGGACGGGTTCTTACAGGCTGTTAGCGAGATAATAATCCTGAAAATCTGGATTATTATAACAGGGGGGTTGCATATTGTCAACGAGTTCAGCCACCTCATCCTGTTTTTAACTTCCCACTTCCAAGCCTGGTTTTTCAATGATGATGGGTTTGTTGAAATCCCAGAATTTCATATCCACCAGCATACCCTTTTCCCCACCGGGCGGCCTGGCTTCCATAACAGCCTTTCTGATTAACTGCTCTTTAGGGTCAACCCATATTTTGTAGTCATAATCAACATATTTAAATTCCAGGTAAGGATTGGCTACAGTTGGCTTTAATTGCAGCAATACGGTTTTTACCCCGTCCAGCTTTTCTTTGCCATTGTAGCTTATTTGCGGCACATCTTTAAAATTGAACAGTGAAAGGGGGTTGAATTCTGTTAGGAAAAGCTCCGCCTGGGCCAGTTTGCTGCCCTCCAGGGTTATCCAGCGGGTGGACCAGGGATCTTTCATGTAAGTGGTGTCCGTTATCTGAATGAACTCTATATCTTTGGATTTCAGCATGGAACCCTTGATATGCACCCGGTCGGGTTCCACCCTTTCCCCGTTAACGGTGGAAATTACGTCCCGGCCATTTTGTTTCACCTCTACGGCGTAGCGATAGCTATGGCTGGCCAGGGTATTCTGCAGGCTGCTGTTAAAAAGTTCTTCCGGCGCCAACCCCGGATCTGCGAACAGAAAAACCGCGCCCCAAATCACTAATATCAGCACTAACGCCGCGCCAAGCAGCACCATATTCCTTTTGTTATTCAGCATGAACCTGGGCGGTAACATCATGACCATCCCCCCCGTTAATCCATTTTAAAAAATATACTTATGCTATGGCCCAAATATGACTGAACATCAGCCGTTTTTTGCCGGTGCAAAACGACGCGGCGGCTCAAGATTCATTTATGCGCCGGAATGTGATAACATTAAAATGTTGAAAAATTGGCTAACGGAGGGAATAGTTTTCATATGGATGTCAGGGAAATGCAGCAGGAAGTGGATGAATGGATAGGCCAGTTCGAGGAAGGATACTGGACACCTTTAAGTATGCTGGCCAGGCTTATCGAAGAAGTGGGTGAACTGGCCAGGGAAATAAACCACCAGTTTGGCCAAAAACCAAAGAAACCGGATGAGCCGGCAGGGGATATGGCCCTTGAACTGGCCGATATATTGTTTATACTGCTCTGCTATGCCAATTCCCAGCAGATAGACCTGGAAACGGCCTTTAAGCAGGTTATGGAAAAGTACCGCAGCCGGGACAGTAATCGCTGGACCAGAAAAGAAGAATAATCAGCAGGAATATATATATTGTTATAGAATAATACCACAAACTACCGGGAGGACTGACGATGGCATACATATCACCACTCCGGGGCCTGCGTTACAACACCGCGCTGGTTCCGGACCTGGCCGAAGTAATTACCCCACCTTATGATGTTATTGATGCCGAAGAACAGGATCGATATTACCGGCGGCATCCCTACAATATAATAAGACTTGAATACGGTAAAACATACCCCGGGGACGATGACCAGAGCAACCGCTATTCCAGGGCGGCGGTCGATTTTGCCCTCTGGCAGGAAAAGGGCATCCTGGCAATAGAGGACAAACCGGCAGTTTACATATACAAACAGCAGTTTACAGCAGGCGGAGAAACAAAAACACGCCTGGGCATAATGGCCGGCGTTAAAATCGAGCCTTACGAAAAAGGAGTTGTGCTGCCCCACGAAGAAACCCTGCCCAAACACAAGGCCGACCGCCTGTCCCTGATGCAGGCTTGCGGAGCCAATTTCAGCCCTATATTCGGTCTGTACTCCGATCCCGATAAACTGGTGGAAAAAATCACTGCGGAAAGCCTGGACGGGGAGCCGGATAACTGTTTTAAGGCTGAAGACGGGCAGCAGCACATGATATGGGCCATAAAGGATAACAATTTAATCGCTCAGATTCAACAGGCACTTAAGGAAAAAATTATTTTTATCGCTGACGGGCACCACCGTTACGAAACCGCATTAAATTACAGGAATATTATGCGCGGTAGGGATTGCGATGCAAAAGACGGCTTGCAGCCATATGATTTTGTGATGATGACCCTGGTCAACCTTTACGACCCGGGTCTGGTGGTATTTCCCACCCACAGGCTGGTAAAAAATTTGCCTGACCAGGTCGCAAATGAATTGGTATTCAGGCTTCAGAACAATTTTGAAATTGAACCTTTTCCCATTAGACCAGGATACGGTAATTTTAAAGATTTTATGGATACCCTAGCTGCAAGAGGCTTCCTGAATATATCAGAAAGTACCGCTAGTCACAACCATGCTTTCGGACTGTATACGGGCAACGGGTCGGGTTATATTTTAACCATCCGTAGAGACACAAATATCGATAAATTTATGCCAAAGGACAGGTCCCGCGCCTGGCGCGGCCTGGATGTTTCTGTACTGCATACACTAATCATGGAAGAATATCTGGGTATCGGAGGGGAACAGCGGGCCAGCGAAAGTAATCTTACCTACACCCGGGAAGAGGAAAACGCAATGAAAAAAGTGGACAGTGGTGAATACCAGATGGTTTTCTTTTTAAATCCCACTTTGGTTGAAGAAGTCACGGAAGTTGCCGCCAACGGGGAAAAGATGCCGCAGAAATCCACCTTTTTCTACCCAAAGCTGCCTACCGGCATACTTATAGCAAAGCTAACATAAAAAAGGGCCTTCGGCCCTATCTTTATTTTAGAGGGGCTACCGCCCCTCAGGACTATCTGTCCCTCACCCCGCACTAAAGTGTAAGGGGAGATGGTAAACAATAAAAAAATACCCCCGCGGGGTCGGGTCGTCCCGGGGGTATTTTCTTTATGCCTGCAATTGCTTTATTCTTTCTTCCGGACTGATAATGCTGGTAATCCGTACGCCGAAATTTTCGTTAACAACCACCACTTCGCCCCTGGCCACCAGAGTACCGTTTACCAGAATTTCCACCGGCTCATCCACCAGGGAATGCAACTCCACAATGGCCCCGGGGGTCAGGTTAAGCACCTCTTTAATGGGCCTTTTAGTTCGTCCCAGAATTACACTTACCTTCAAAGGAACGTCCAGCAGCAATTCCATCTTGCGTTGCTCTACCTCACTCAAAGCAGGGAAAGAGTAGGCAACAGTTTGTGGAGCTGTCTGTGGTCCGGGGGGCTGGCTGCCATACGTTTGCACCTGAGGAGCAGGCGCTTGCCGGTTCTGGTTAATGTCAACATTCATGGCATCATGAGCTGCCGAACCGTCAGTCTCTAATGGAGATGGCGCTATTTCATCAGTGTAAGATACATCGGCAGCGGGTTCCTCCTGATTCTCCTCCACTGCAGACATGCCCATCAGGTATTCCCAGAGCAGAGCGGACTCCTCTTTAGCCGTTTCTATACTTAAAACCTGCATGATTTCAGTATCCAGCAGGCTACCTATCTGCATATTAAAAGAGATTATCACCACCGGATTACCCGCAGGGAGGCGGTATTCCATGGCTTCCTGACTTTTTAGAACATTGGTGACGGGGGGCGATATATTAATGGGGCGGCTGAACATATTCGAAAGGGAGGTGGACGCTGTGCCGATCATCTGGTTCATGGCTTCCGAAGCGGCGCTTATTTCCAATTCGCCTATCTCATCAGACTGTTCCGTACCGTCTCCTCCCATCATAAGATTGGCTATTATACTGGCGTCCCTTTGTTTCAGCACTAGAACGTTAAAGCCCTGCAAACCTGTTACGTATTCCACCTGAATAAAAACATAGGGCACAACAAAACTGCTAAACATCTTTTCCTGGGAAACAATGTGTACCTTGGGGCTGGTAATAACTACCTTTTGCCTGAGCAACTCTGATAAAGTGGTTGATGCCGAACCCATGGTAATATTACCTATTTCCCCCAGGGAATCTCTTTCCTCGGGGGTTAAATATCCGTTCTCCTCCTCAACAACATAGTCCAGTATGGCTTCGGGAGGTGCTTCCTCTTCCCCGGAAAACCCGTTTTGCTTCGTAATATCTTCCGGCTCGCCGGCAGAACCCTTTAACAAGGCATCAATCTCTGCCTGGCTAAGCGCGTTATTATCAACCATTACCCCTGCCCCCTTCAGTCAAAGCCACTACCTGGACGGCCAATTTACTGTCCAGCCTGCCGGCCTGAACCCCGAATTTCAGCTCTCCCTCGACATAAAGGCCGAGGTCCTGATCCATACGGCGGTTTAAAATCAAAACATCTCCCGGATTAAGAATCAAAAAATCATTTACTGTTACGTCAGCCTCTCCCAGAACGACATCCATTTTCACGTCTGAGTAACCCAGCCAGTATCGCAGCCATTTCAAATCTTCTTCCTTCGGGCCGCCAGACTGTCTTAAAAACTGCTGGCGTACGGAAAGCCGGGATATCATCGGCTCCAGCACGATAAAAGGCAGGCATAAATTTATAAGGCCTCTGGGCTCATCATTCAAAGACACTGCAAAGGTTATCAGGGCCACTACCTCGTTGGGTGAATACAACTGCTGCAGCCGGGGGTTAGTCTCTATGCCCTGTATAACCGGATCTATATGAAAAAGATCGTGCCAGGCCTGTGACAGGTGCTCCAGCATCCTAAGGTAAAGCTTACGGACCACCGACACTTCTATATCGGTAAGCTCCCTGATTGTTTCCGTACTGGTGCCCGGCCCGCCAAACATCAAATCTATAAGGGGAAAAATAACCTGACTGTTTGTCTCCATCAGAACCGCTCCCTCCAGGGGATTGAGCTCCAGCACGGAAATGACAGTCGGGCTGGGAATGGAACGGATAAACTCCTCGAAAATCATCTGACCGGCAGACGCAACTTCAATATTTATAGAAGATCTCAAATATCCTGACAGAAAACTAGAAAGTAGCCGGGCAAAATTCTGATGCAGCATTTCCAGGGTTCTTAGATGATCTTTTGAAAATTTATTGGGACGCCTGAAATCGTAAGCTTTTGTATGTACAGCCACTGGCCCGGCCTGTTTTACCTCTTCGGCATCAATCTTGCCGGAGGTCAGTGCCTCCAATAAAGAATCGATTTCCCCCTGGGATAATATTTCCTGCAACAGATTCCCCTCCTTCCACAGCGAACGAAATATTAATTAGCTATACCTTCAACTATTTACCCCTGCTGAGAACCCTTTCCAGTGCCTGCAGCAGTCTATCCTGCTGGAACGGTTTGACAATGAAATCCTTGGCGCCGGCCTGGATGGCGTCCATAACCATGGATTGCTGACCCATAGCGCTACACATTATAATAACAGCATTTGGATCGATGGAGCGGATGGCCTTAACTCCATCAATGCCGTCCATTTCCGGCATGGTAATATCCATGGTCACCACATCGGGAGATGAATTGGCGTACATTTCCACCGCCTGCTTGCCATTTTCGGCCTCACCAACCACTTCATAACCGTTTTTAGCCACAATGTTTTTAATCATCATGCGCATAAACGCGGCATCGTCTACAATCAGTATTTTCTTCGACACTGATATTTCCCTCCTAAATAATGTTAACCCATTATTACTTATTCCACAGCAAGTCCCAGAGCTTTAAAAAGCACCTGAATGGAGCCGGGCTCAGTTAACAAAAAGAAATTACCTTTAATATTGACCTCCTTCTCCTGGAATAGCTGTGTCTGTATCACCAGCACATGATCCTCCACCCTGCCACTGGCCACCATCAGGGAGGTTAATATGGCCCCCAGCATGTCAAAGGCAAACATGGGCACAGCGGTAACCATATTTAACTGCGTCATCTGGCACAGCGCGCCAATAAAGGAACCGGTCAGCACGTTACCTATCTCTTTCACTGCCGACTCCGCCATTTCATCCAAGTCGGCGGTGGTTCCCAAATTCATTCCCATCAATAAATCAACCATTTGGAAAGTACTCTGGGAATCAAATATAAAAAGCACCATACCGGGCACATCACCGGAAATATTTAAACTAACACAAGATACTATTTCCTCCGGCCCACCCACCAGGGATATAGTTTCATCCAGCGGCATAAAACGGGTCAGAGGTACATTCATATCGATCCTGCGGTTGACCAACTGGGCCAAGGATGTAACAGCGTTACCCATACCGATATTGCTGATTTCCTTCAGTGCATCCAAATGAACTTCTGAAAAACTAGACTTTTTGGTCAATATATCACCCCGCGCAATTAAGGTTAGGGGACACACCTTCCTGGATAGGCTATCCCCTTACTCTTATATAATTTGGGGACACACCTTCCTGGTTAGGCTATACCCCATACTTTTATTTTATTTTCGGAAGTTATGTCCCCACCTTATGCCTTGCGGTAAAAACAAGGCAACACTTTCTCCAGCCCCAGTTCCTGGTAGTTAAAAATCATTTCGCTTCCTCCGATGAAGAAGATCCCTCCCGCCGTTAGAGCCTGGGAAAATTTACTATTAATCCTGTCCTGGGCTTCCCTGGTAAAATAAATGGTTACATTCCTACATACAATCAAGTCGTAACCCTGGCCGTAAGGTTCGATCAACAAATCATGGCGTTTGAAATTAACCCTTTTTTTAATAGCATCATTTACCAGATAATAGTTTCCTTCCCTGGTAAAATATTTTTGCAGCCTCTGCGGGCTGACGTTACGGACCATGTCCTGGTTATATTTTCCTATGGCTGCCGCGCTGAGTATGTTTTTATCAATATCTGAGGCGTCCAGGCGGTGCATTTTGCCGTGAGTCATTTCGTCCAACAAAATCGCCAGGGAATAGGGCTCCGGCCCGTTGGAACAGGCAGCACTCCAAATTTTTAAAGTGGACCTGTTTTGCAGCAACGCCGGCAAAATCGTTTTCTGAATATCATTCCAGCGCTGTGGATCCCTGAAAAATTCAGATACATTTATGGTCAACTGGTCTAGAAATGTTTCATAGGCCATGCGATCTTCCGTAAGAAGTTTATATAATTCGCCAAAAGAAGCAATCTTTTGTCTGACCATCATGCTCTCTAGCCGTCTTTTTAACTGGTTTTCCTTATAGCTCTGCAAGTCGAGGCGGAACTGGCCGAGCATACGGCGTTTAAATTCTGTAAAATCCATATCAAATCACCTTTAACTTGTTGCCCATAGTTCTTATCGTAACATCCCCGTTGGAGGTATCCACAATCATGGTCCGCCCGCGATTGCCTCCTACATCCTCAGCCAGTATCCTGATGTTGAATTGGGAAAGCATTTCCCGGGACTTCTGGGTATTTCTTAGGCCGATGTTCAATGTCATTTTTTCATCCAGACCCGAAAACATCTGTGCTCCGCCTACCAACTTGGCCTGTAGCCGGTTCACCCTGGCTCCGAATTTCTGCAACTCCTTAATCATCAGGGGTATCCCCGTATCGGCGAATTTGGACGGCTTATGGACATTGTTAAACTGTGTGCTGTCCGGAAGCATGACATGAAGCAAGCCGCCAACCTTAATTATCGGGTCATACAAACTTACACCCACGCAAGAACCCAGCCCAAGGGTGATTAATCGACCGGGTTCCCTTGTTAGCTTTAAATCGGCAATCCCTACCTGTATCTCAACTATCTCTCTTGCCGGGTCCATTATTAGCCCCCTTGGTTACTTACGTAAATTATTAGCAAAATTCCACATCTGATCCGAGGTTTTCAGAGACTGGGCACTGGCCTGTAAAGCCCGCTGTGCTTCAATCATCGTTTCCATTTCTTCAGACAAATCAACATTGCTCATTTCCAATTTGCCCTGCCGCAATTCACCCATACCGTCCTCACCGGGAGTACCCTCTTCTGCCGCTCCCGAAGCAGCGGTTTCCCCATACAGGTTTTCAGATAAATGTTTTAGACCTGTCTCATTAGGAAATTTATATAATAGAATTTTACCTGCCTCGGTTTCATTACCATCTGCATCCTTAACCATTACGGTGCCGTTAGTATCTATTGCAACGCGCTGATAATTCTCAGGAAGTGTAATATCTGTGGACAGTTTGTGACCGCCACTGGTAACCGGCGTCCCTTCCGGTGTAACCTGTATGCTACCATCCCTGGTGTAGGCATAACCGCCATCGGGCATTTCCACTCTTAAAAAGCCGTCACCGTTGATGGCGATATCCAGGGGCCTGTCTGTTTCATTAATAATCCCCTGTTCAAACACCGTGTCCACTGCCGCCACCCTGGAACCAGCCCCCATCAAAGGAGTTCCTGCATCGCCGGACGACAGTTTGACCGGCCTGCCGCAGTCGGCCATTTTGCCATACAGTAAATCGGAAAATTCCGCCCTGCCGCGTTTAAAGGAATTGGTGTTGATATTGGCTATGTTGTTGGCTGTAATATCCATCCTGTTTTGCTGGGCATTAATCCCCGCAGCGCTGGTGCGCAGGCTGTTGATCATACTACTTCACCGTCCCCACTTCGTTTATGGCTTTGGCCAGCAGCTCATCCTGAGATTGAATGGATTTCTGCCCTGCTTCATACGATCTAAGCAATTCCACCATGTTTACCATCTGGGTGGCCAGGTTCACATTGGACTGTTCCAGGTAACCCTGGGTAACACCCGGGGTAGCGGCAGTCTTATCCGCTACCCCGGCCGCATCAAAATAATTGTCCCCTGTTTTGGTAAGTTTTTGCGGCTCATCAAACTCAACAATTTTAAGCTTGTAAGTGCTGCCGTCGGAAAGGCTGATTACTCCGCCGGAATCTACTGTAAAATCATCCTCCCCCACCAGGACCGGACCGCCGTCCGAGAGAACGCTGTTGTTCCGGGAATCAACCAGGTATCCTTCCGAATCGGTATGAAACTGGCCGTCCCTGGTATACAAAACCCTGGCGTTCTGGCCTTTTGTCTGCACCGTAAAGAATCCCTCGCCAGCCAATGCCAAATCCGTTTTCCTGCCGGTCTCCTTGAGGACTCCCGCAGAATAATCCGTAGTAAAACCGCTTACAGCCACGCCCTGGTTGGTATATCCCACCGGCGACCAGCGGGTGATTCTCCTGCCGATATTATCCACAGCTTTTTCCTGCAGCAGCATTTCTTGAAATTGTTTGGTCAGGACAGTATCCTGCTTGTAACCACTAGTGGAAACATTTGCCAAATTGTTACTGACCGCATCCATGCGTGCCTGCTGCGCGCCGAGACCGGATGCAGCGGTATACAATCCTCTTATCATGTTAAACCACCTCAGCTATTATTCATTTCATCAAGCATTTTGCGCAACCGGCCGATGGCCCGGCTGTGCAACTGACACACTCTCGATTCGGAAACTTCCAGTACTTTACCTATTTCCTTTAAGGTGAGTTCCTCGTGATAATACAAAGACAAAAGAATCTGTTCCTTTTCCGAAAGCATACTCACTGCTTCAGCCAGGGTTTTCCTGCCGTCCTCTTCGGTAAGTTGCTCCAGGGGGTCAAGACTGCTTAGATCCTGAATCATATCGCCAAGTCTTACCGAGTCTTCCTCACCGGCTTTATACTGTTCATCCAGAGACACCGCAAAGGCACTGCTGTAGTGGGCGTCAAGACGGTGTAGTTCCGCTATCTGAATGCCCATCTCCCGGGCCAGCATTTCCTCCGTTACTTCCTCCGCCCGTTCCCTTTCCAGGCGTTCCCGCACCTGTTTTAATTCCTGTATTTTTTGCCACATGCTGCGGGGCACCCAGCTAACCTTCCTTATTTCATCCAGCATGGAACCGCGTATCCGGTGATAGGCATAGGCCTCGAAATCCCTACCCATATCCGGGTCATATTTTTCAACGGATTCCAGCAACCCGAGAACGCCGCAACTCTCCAGATCATCCAGGCTCATACTGGGAGGAAGGCGAATAGGCAGCCTGCCCGCGATATATTTGACCATCCACAGATAGGACAGTACCAGCTTTGATTTTATCTCCTCATCCCTGTGGCACTTGTATTGCTGCCAAAAATCGGACAAAGCCTTATCCATCTGATCAACTCACCACCTGCGGCTAAATTCCGGATTGACCGAACAGCCGCATTAATCTATTGATGAATCCACCCGCCCCCACATAATATTTAACCGGCGTCTCACCGCCTACAAGCAAATTTTGCGCCAGTAGGGTGATGCTCCTGGCCGAAGTACTGCGGGGAAAATACATGCAAAGTGGTTTTTGCTCTTTGACCGCCTGGCTAACTAAGCTGTCCTTACTCACCCAGCCGAGGTTTTGCAGGTTGATGGTCAGATACTGGCTAACCACCATTTTCATTTTATTATAAGTGGCGGCGGCTTCACCTCTATCCAAAGCCTGATTCACCACTAGTTTTACTTCATTATGCACCCGGTAGTTGGACAAAACTTTAATCATGCTGTAAGCATCGGTAAAAGAGGTTGGTTCCGGGGTTACCACCACTATGACCTCTCCGGCTGCAGCCACAAAGCCAAGCACATTTTTCGATATGCCGGCTCCGGTATCAACCAGCACAAAGTCGGCTTCACGGTCAAAATAATCGAGGGAGTCGATGAGCTTCTGGCGTCGTTTTTTATCCAAATTGGCCAGTTCCAGAAAACCGGAACCGCCAGAAACCAGTCTTATACCCCCGGGGCCTGGAACGACAATGTCCTCCAGGCTCTTTTTCCCGTAAACAAAATCGAAAAGTGTGCAGGGGGGAGAAATCCCCATTAAAACTTCAACATTAGCCAGTCCCAAATCAGCATCAAATATTACCACCCGCTTGCCCATACCGGCCAGCGAAATGGCCAGATTGACCACCAGACTGGTTTTACCCACACCGCCTTTACCGCTTGTAACTGCAATGACCCTTGCCCCGGAATCGGACGCAGGCGTCTGCTGCCCAGGGATGAGTGTGCCGGCCTTTATGATATTAGATTGAATCGTCGAAGCCGCTTTCGGCATATCGGTCAGCTCCCCCAATCACAAGCCCGGCCAGTTTTTTCGGGGTAACGGCAACTATATCATCCGGCACCTTTTGACCAAAAGTAACGTAGGCTACCGGCTTTTCCAGATCTTTGACAAGATTTAAGAGGGTACCCAGTGTCTCTGTCTCATCCAGTTTGGTAAAAACCATCCTGTCAAAACCGATTTTTTTGTATCCTCTGACACACTTTTTTAGATCACGAAATCTGGTGGTGGAAGACATGACCAATATGACGTCCATTTCTGTTTCCACCGTTTCCAACAAATCCTTCATTTTTAACAGGCCTCCTGTGTCGTTGGGCGACACCCCGGCTGCGTCTATGAAGATAAAATCTTTTTCAGCATATTTGGTTAGCAAGCCGGCCAGTTCCTCGCCATTTGAGGCGGCATCCACCGGCGCCTGGATCAGACTGCCGTAATATTTCAGCTCCACCAGCGAACCCACCTTGCTACCGTTTAATGAAACCAGAGCCACCTTTTTGTTCTCACGCATCGCCCTGAAAGCGGCCATTTTCACCGCAGTCAGAGTTTTACCCACACCGGCGGGGCCAACCAGCACATTAATTTTTTTGCTGCCAAAATCAACATAACAGGGCTCAATTAATTTTGTTATTTTTTCTGTTAGCAGTGCTTTATTCTTCTCCTCTGAATTATCAAAAACTTCCGGCAGTCCGCTAAGTATTTCATCAATTAACTTATCTTTTATTTCAAGATCATACAAAATTCTCCTCCATTTATTAAATAATTCATTTCTTACCGCAATTTTCCCTTCTTTTTTCAACATTAAGCCAAAAGCCGGGGATATGTCTTCCCCGTCAGGATCATCTTCCCGCCCCTGATCCGGCAATGCAGGGAAAGGCTGGCCCTCCTCTTTATCCTGAAAGGCGCTGAGGACTTCCAGTAGCTTCCGGGTAGAGTCGTCACCCCGGGGTGATTCTGCTATTGCCTGCACCTCAAGCTTGGGCGGCTCATCCAAGGCGGCGGTGACCTCTATCTGACGTGGGGCGAACAGTCCTGCAAAACCCCGGCGGGGCACGGGATAACTGCTGACTATTACAGCTTCCGGGCCCATATCGTCCCTGATCAGTTTTATCGCTTCCTGCATATCACGAACTATGTATTTTTTTATTTTCATTCTACAGCCACCGTTCCCATGACCTCCACTTCCACACTGGAGGCAACTTCATTAAGAGACAACACCACCAGCGCCGGAAGGTAACGTTCGGTAAAACGTTTAAACGGCAGCCTTACCCGGGGTGAACACAGCACCACCGGGGTTATGCCCCGCATGGAAACCTTCTCTACGGCATCCTTGGCCTTGTCCAGCACCTGACGGGCCAGCCCCGGCTCGATAACCGGATAGGCGCCCAGTTGCGTGGGCTGTATGGCATCGGCCAGGATTTGTTCCAGCTTGGGATGCAGAGTGATCACCTGCAGCTTGTTGTCCGACGTTACATAAGCCCGGCAGATGCTCCTGGACATGGCCTGCCTGGTATGTTCAATGAGAAAGTCTATATCCTTGTTCATACGCACGCCGTCTGCCAGGGCTTCCAAAATGGTAACCAAATCCCTGATAGGAACTTTTTCCCTAAGCAGGTTTTGTAAAACTTTTTGTATATCTCCCAGGGAGATGAGTTCCGGGGGAAGATCATCCAGCACTGCGGGATCCTTCTCCCTGACCACATCAATCAGTTCCTTAACTTCCTGACGGCCTAGCAATTCATGACCATAATTTTTAATGAATTCAGTAAGATGGGTAACCAGTATGGTGGAGCAATCCACCACGGTAAGCCCCATCATCTCCACCCTATCCTTTTCAGTGGCAGGTATCCACCAGGCGGGCAGGCCAAAGGTTGGCTCCACCGTTGGAATGCCTGGAACGGACAGATCCTGCCCGGTGGGATCCATGGCCATAAAGTGGCCGGGCATTAATTCCCCCGAGGCGCTTTCCTCACCCCTCAATTTGAATACATAGGCGTTGGGGGACAGTTGAAGATTGTCTCTGATCCTGATGGGGCGAACATAAATACCCAATTCGGCGGCACACTGCCGGCGAACTGCCGCAAGCCTGGCCAGTAAATCACCGCCCACGTTTTCATCGGTAAGCGGGATGAGGTTGTAACCAATTTCAATCTGCAGCGGATCCACCTGAAAATAAGAGGTAACCGCCTCCGGCTCTTTTCTCTGCTGCTGCTGTATCTGCTCTTTGGCCTCGGCCTCCTTCCTGGCTACTTCCTTTTGCTTCAGTCCACCCATCATGCGGTAGCCCAGAAACCCGGCCAGCCCGGCCATGATCATAAAAAGTATATTGGGCATGGCGGGAACAAGGCCCAGTATAAACAGTATCCCTGACACCAGGAAAAGAATCTTTGGAAATCTAGTAAACTGGACGGCAACTTCAGCCCCGAAGCTGGACTCCGAAGATGCTCTGGTAACCAGTATGCCTGAAGATGTGGATATAAGCAGCGCCGGTATCATAGTCACCAGCCCGTCACCTATGGTCAGAATGGTGTAAGTCTGCAATGCTTGTGTAAGCTCCATACCCATGTATACAAGGCCTATAACAATGCCACCTATTATGTTGATTATGGCGATAACTATACCTGCAATGGCATCGCCCCGGACAAATTTACTGGCGCCGTCCATGGCCCCGAAAAAGTCCGCCTCCCGCTGCAGGCGCCGCCTGCGCTCCCTGGCCTCGGCTTCAGTAATCAGCCCGGAATTAAAATCTGCGTCTATGCTCATCTGCTTACCCGGCATGGCGTCCAGGGTGAACCTGGCCGCAACCTCGGCCACCCGGCCGGAGCCGCTGGTAATTACCACGAACTGGATAATGGTTATAATGATGAAAACTATAAAGCCCACCACATAGCTGCCGCCCACCACAAAAGTTCCAAAGGCCTCAATAACCCTGCCCGCATCTGCCTGTCCAAGGATCAGCCTGGTGGAGGAGATGTTTAAAGAAAGCCGGTAAAGCGTGGTTACCAGCAGTATGGATGGAAATATGGAAAACTGCAAAACCTCGGTGGTGAACATGGTAATAAGCACTATCACCAGGCCAATGGTTATGCTGATGACCAGCATAACATCCAGTATACCGGGTGGCAGCGGGATAATAATCATCAAAACGATCAGCAGCACCACGCCGGCAATAATCAGGTCGGTATTCTTTTTAAGTTCTCCGGCAATAGCATTCCGTGAAAGCTGGGGCATTGTGTTACCTCCGGATAGCATGAGTCAAAGGTCTAATGTCTAATGTCGTAGGCGCAAGTCAAATCTCGAAAGTTCTTTTAAATGACTTTTGACCTTGGACTTTGGACCTTAGACTGTGATTTTACAGTTGTGTTCCGGTGCTCCTGTATTTCGTACGGTAAAGGACAGCCATAATTTCAGCCACCGCCTGGTAGAGTTCCTCCGGTATTTCCTTACCCACATCTACCTGTTTGTACAGCGCCTGGGCCAGGGGAGGGTTTTCAACCACCGGAACCTGATGCTCAGCCGCAATGCGCTTCAGGCTCTGGGCCAGATCACCTGCCCCCTTGGCCACCACCAGCGGCGCGCCGGTAACGCCATCCTCATAGCGCAGGGCCACGGCATAGTGGATTGGGTTGGTGACTACCATGGTAGCCCTGGGCACTTCCTGACGAATCCGGTTCATAGCAATTTCCCTCTGGCGTCGCTTCAGCCAACCTTTTATTTGCGGGTCACCCTCGGTCTGTTTATATTCATCCTTTATTTCCTGCTTGGCCATACGCAGCCCGCGTATATATTCCCAGCGCTGGTACAACATGTCGCCAACGGCAAGCACCAGAAAAGCCCCGGCGCCAGCGGCAGCCACCGCCAGAATTGCTGTCAGCACCTCACTAAACCCCTGCCCCGGCGCTTTGTAAAAGGCTACCATCAAAACGGGCAGATATTTTTTTACGATTAAAAAGCTTACAAATCCGACAACAAGCACTTTAAGTATGCTTTTCAAAAGCTCAACAACGCTGCGCAGGCTGAATATACGTTTCAGGCCGTTAATGGGGTTAAGTTTTTCAATTTTTGGTTGTATTACCTCCGGTGCGAACAGGAAGCCTATTTGCGCCACGTTAGCAAAAAAGGCTACAGCCATAAGCGCTATAAATATGGGGGCCATAAAAAGAAACGTATCCAGCATATAATCAAGCATTACCCAGGGCAGAGAGGAAACGGTCATTTTGAAAGTAAAGCAATTGGCAAGGTACCAGGTCAACTGGTGCTCCATACCATTGGCGGCATACGGCCTGAAGGTTAGAAAAGCCACCACTGCCGCCAGCAGAACCAAAGCAGCGGTGAAGTCCTTACTATTAGCCACCTGCCCCTTTTTTCTGGCCTCCTGCAGCTTGCGCGGGGTTGGCTTTTCAGTTTTTTGCTGGCTGGATTCGGCCAAATCAGGTCAACCCCTTAAACAAAGTATGCATATCCCTTTCCATCATCCGGAAGAGGGATTGGAAAACAGTACCCAGCATAGGCAGCATAACCGCCAGGGTCATTATGCCCGCAGCTATTTTGATGGGAAAACCAAGCATAAATATGTTCAATTGGGGAGCTGTTTTTCCCACCAGGCCAAGAGATACGTCTATGATCAACGCCACCGCAATGACCGGCAGGCATATTTGCACAGCAATGGTAATCATCTTGGCAAAAATCCGTATAAGCAGCAGCGCAGTATCCCCTTTGAATTCCGCACCGACCAGGGGCACCATCTGAAAACTTTTAAATAATGCGGATATTACCATATGGTGACCGTTCATGGTCAAAAAAAGAGTTATTCCCAAAAGATATAAAAATTTGGCCAGCAGTGTAACCTGTGCCCCGATGGCGGGATCAAAAAAGTTTGACATCATAAATCCGATGTGCATATCAAAGAGCTGACCTGCTATGGTAAGACTATTCAGTAAAAAAACACATACAAGGCCCATTATAATACCCACAGCGGTTTCCTTGAGCACAGCCAGTGCGAAACCTATTAGCCCCCCGGTTATGGCCGAAGTCGGGGAAGCCACCAGGGGCAGCAATAATCCAGCCAGAACGAATGAAATACCTGCCTTGATCAACCGGGGCGTGTTTGTACCGCCAAAAGCAGGCACCACCACAATGAAGGCGCTTACCCGGGCAAAAATGAGCAGAAAGTTAATGGCCAATTCATAATTCAACATATTCTACTACCCCTGCGCTACCTGATTACAGACGGCAGCTTGGCAAACAATTCACTGGTATAACCCGTCATCACCCTGATCATCCAGGGGGCCAGCAAGGCCATTACAACTAAAGTAACTATTAATTTGGGCACAAAGGTAAGTGACTGCTCCTGAATCTGGGTGGTGGCCTGCAGTATACCTATTACCAAACCCACCAGCAGTCCCGCCAGCAAAATAGGAATACTCAGTATAAGGACCATTACAAGCGCCTCTCTGGTAATCTGAATGATAAAAGTATCAGTCATAATTCAAATCCTTCTTTTTAACGTTCACAAGACAAAGGAAAGGGGACACACCTTCTGGTGTTGGTTAAATTCCTTCTTTTTAACAATTTCACGAAGGAATGTCCCCAATTTAACCAAAGCTTTCCACCAGTGATTTAATCACCAGATACCATCCGTCCACCATAACAAACAACAGTAACTTAAAGGGCAAGGCAATCATTACCGGTGGCAGCATAAACATGCCCATGGACATCAGCGTACTGGCCACCACCATATCTATCACTAAAAAGGGAACGTAAAGAAGAAATCCCATCTGAAACGCCGTTTTCAATTCACTGATAACGTAAGCGGGAACAACCACGGTTAGGGGGACTTCATCCCTGTTGCGGGGCTGCTCCATTTTGCTCAAATTTACGAAAAGAGCCAGATCCTGTTCCCTGGTTTGTTTAAGCATGAAACTGCGCAGCGGCTTGGCCGCCGTTTTAAAAAATTCCTCCTGGGACATTTTGTTGTCAAGATAGGGTTTTAAAGCCTGCTCATTAATCTGATTCATAACCGGCGTCATTATAAATAAAGTAAGAAAAATTGCAAGGGCGACCAACACCTGGTTAGGAGGCGATTGGGGAATACCCAGGGCACTCCTCAAAAGGGATAGAACCACAATAATCCTGGTAAAACTGGTTACCATCAGCAAAAATGCCGGGGCCAGGGCCAGCAATGTCAGTAATACCAGTATTTTTACGCTGTCCACGACCTCCCCGGGGTTATCGGTGGGATTTATGTTTAAATCAATGCCCGGTAGAGGCTGTGCGCCAGCCAGGGAAGGAAAAACCAATATTAAAAAAATGGAGAAAAATATTACTGTTATTGGCTTCATTGCTTGTCTCCAATTAACTGACGAATAAATTATTCCCGTGAACGGTATTTTGACACCCTGGAACTCAATAAATTAATACCCTTAGAAGCGGCGGAGAGAATTTCCTTAAAATCTATATCCTTTTCCCCTGGCGCAACCGGATTGGGCAAATCATCCATATGTTCCAATACACTGACACCTTTTTCATGCTGGGCCAGTAATAAATAGCTACCACCCACCTCAACAAGCGTTAAAAAAGCTTTTGGTCCTATGGGAAGCTGCTCAATAATTCTCATTCTCCGCGAACCGTTGATAACCCGGGATCGTCTGGCCAGGCCATATTTAATAAAAAAATAAGCCATGGCGGTAACCAGAGGCAAAACAATTAATAACCTCAGAGCCGCTCCAATCATTTCACTTGTCACGGCTCACTCACCATCCCGGCTCTCTCTTCAAATTTGTATATATTATCCATGCGAATGCCGAAATTGCTGCCTATAACAACTATCTCGCCCCGGCCAAAGGGCTGGTTGTTGACGTAAATCTCAGCGGTTTCGCCCACCGGCTGATCCAATTCAATAACGGAATCTTCACCTATTTTGATAATATCCCTTATTTTCATGGTCGCGGTGCCCAGTTCAGCAGTAATATGCACCTGGATATTTTCGAGGTAGTGGACACTTACCCGCATTTTTTCGGCTATACTAACCCGGTCGAGGGGGGGGAAATCCACCTTGTTTACGGAAGCCTCCTCTCCATGGATCCGGCTTAGAAATTCTTTTAATTCCTCTTCCTTCATCATATTAAATTCCCCCGCTGTTCACTGGATGAGGAAATCGGTAAAATATAGGCGTTCAACCTTGCCCGATTTCAGATCCTTATTGATTACGTTGATTATCTCGGCCTTGACCTTTTCTTCTTTTTCCACCGGGCGGATATCATCTACTGATTTGGTGCGCAAAATATGGAGAATATTCTCCTGGATCAGGGGTTGATCTTCCTCTATTTCCAGCTTTAATTTTTCGTTTTTGGGATATTCCAGCACCATCTTCACCCTGAGGAAACGGGAGCCGTCAGCATCGGCAAGGTTAATAACCCTTTCCCCTAAATCATATTTTTCCATTTCCGGCGGTTTTGCTACTTTTGCCCCGGACGTCATTTTCGGCATTAATACAAAATAGAAAATGGCGCCAGCCACAGCGATCCCTATTAAAACCGCGCCCAATACAATGACCAATGTTTTGGAGGCCCCACCTTTATTTTTTTTACCGGACTGGACAGCAGTTTCCTCAGCAACAGCTTTGCTTTTTTTTACAGCCATTCGTCTCACCCTGTACTACCGCCCGGCCCGCAGGCCGGGCAGCAAATTTTTTATTACTTTTTAACGCTTGAGGTTTATCAGTTCTTCCAGCAGTGTGTCCGAAACCGTTATAATCCTTGCCCCCGCCTGATACCCCCTTTGCGTGGTGATCATGTTGGTAAATTCCTCGCTCAGGTCAGCATTCGCCATTTCCAGGTAGCCTGATTCAATGGTGCCGACGCCGGTTGAGCCGGGCGTCACCGAGGCACGATCCGACGGGGCACCTGATGCATTTGCTTCCGCATATAAATTAGAACTTTTCTTTTCAAGGCCTTCCGGGTTAGGAAATGTTCTCAGAGCAATTTGTTTAGCTATATCCGCACCGTTAACGCTGATATTACCGTTCTGGTCAATATTAACAGTTTCGATGGGGGTAGTGGTGGGATCAGCTAGCTGAATAGCAGCACCGCTGGTATCTAACAGGTAATATCCATTGGCATTACAAACGTAGCCGTTGGCATCAGCGAAAAATGTGCCGTCCCTGGTATATAAACCATTACCGTTTGCGTCTAACCCTCCAGATATATCTGGAGCGGTATCACCTGACGCTGTAACCCCCTTCGCCACCTCAAAAAAACCATTGCCGTTAATTGCCAGGTCCATCGACCTGCCTGTCATTTGCAGAGCACCCTGATTCATATTTGTAGCGATTCCGGCCATCCCTACACCGGTACCTACTTGCATCGGGTTCCTCCCCACACCGGAACCCCTCAAGCTTTGGCTAAGCGCATCCATAAAACCAGTTCTGCCAGCCTTATACCCTATTGTATTAACGTTAGCAATATTGTTACCTATGGTATCCATGCGCACCTGTTCGTTCTTGACTGCTGATACACCGGAAAATAGGGATCTAATCATTTATTTTTGTGCCCTCCTTTATAAGGTATGGGGACACACCTTCTTAGCTTGGATATATTCCTTACTTCTGAACAAATTCACGAAGGAATGTCCCCAATTAGTAGTTTAAGCCGCCTCCGTCGTTCGGCGGTCCCAAAAGCCTCCACCAGGTGGGCCGGCCGTTTTGGTCGTTAGTCGCGAGTCGTTGGTCGTGGGACTTATTGTTGGAATTCGCTGAAGCGAATTCCTTCTATGCTCACTTCTCATTTCTCACGTCTCACTTCACAATAACTGCGCTGTCAATATTGGTAATAACGTGCTCCTTTAGAGAATCGCCATCCATGGCCGTAATCAGCGTCCTGTTCGTGATGCTGGCCACCAGGGCTATGTCGCCGTACAGCACCAGTGACTCCCGGGAGCCTTTGGCCGCAGCCCTTGTCACGGCATCCTCAATTTTGGCCATATCTTCATTGTTGAGAACTATGTTCCTTTCCTTTAGCCTGCGCTCCGCATGGGCCGAAAGTTTCAGTCCCGATATTCCGCTTATTCTGTCCTGCAGCAGTTCACCGAATGGCTTAACTTTATCTACCGCATTTACGTTGGTATTTGCCTGGTTGTTCTTTTTACCTTCCAGGGGCAGGGGCATAATAATCCGGACATCTGCAGGACCACTGTTCTGAATCCTCATCTAGCGCTCCCCACCTCTACAGGCGCCTTAATCATTTTGCGCATTTTCTACTTCTGTCACCTTTTCCAGATCATAGGACTGGCCGTTTACATAAATTTTTACTGTGGAATCAACAATGGCTGCTTTTTCAACAACCCCCGTTATTACCTGGTCCGTGTCATTAATAGTTACCTGTTTGCCGATCATCATGGTAGCCTGGGAAAAAAGCATAGTGTTGCTAAGTTCGGAAAGAGTTTCCAAAGATGTGAACTGTGCCATCTGGGCTACAAATTCTTCGTTGCTCTGGGGTTCCAGGGGGTCCTGGTTTTGTAACTGTGCCACCATAAGCTGCAAAAAATCATTTTTATCCAGTACTTTTTTTGCAACCCTGGTTGTTTCAGTGGGCAGGCTATAATCCACGGCATTGACTGCCATAAATATCCCTCCTTATTACGGGATTAGACCAGCAGGTTTAACCCTGACATATCGTCATTGGAGTTGTAAAACGCTTGTTCCAGGGGTTCGTCAAGAACATCGCCATTGTTGTCGTTTGTAGTACCGTAGCTGTCACGATGCTGGCTATAGCTGCCCTGGCCGGACTGTGGGGTATTCTCCTGACCCACATAGGCGGCGGCGTCATTTAGCTGAATATTATGCTGGGATAGCAAATCCCTTAGTTGGGGCAGCGTGCCCTCTACAGCATCCCTGGCCATTACGCTGCCGGTATAGAAATGCGCTGTAAGTTCCCCCTTGGTGTAGGAGAGCTTTACGGTCATCTCGCCAAGGTGCCTGGGTTCCAGCTTAAGGCTAATAGTGGTGGAAAGATGCCCTTCGCCTTTTTCACGCCAGTTAACCAACTGCGTTATACTCCTGATTAATGCCTGGGGGGTCTGCTTCACCGGTATACTGCCCAGATCAATGGTTTGAGATCCTTGCTGCAGCACCGCCGGCTGTTCATCAGAAACAATCTCACCAAACGCCTTATTAGAAGCTATTGCAGATATGTCCGTAGTTTTATACCCGCCTGCCGGACCCGTAGGGACATCTTTTTCCGGCGTTTGTAAACCAACATTAAAAACCGTGATACCCTGTTTCTCTCCAGCATTAGATAACATTTGATGATACCCCTGCCGGGCGTTTTCACTCTGCTGAAACGGATTGTCCTGGGTCTGTTTCTGTCCGGCTCCATCGGGTAAGACTCCAGCGACCTGCACCGGTTTAATGCCGTAGGCAGCCTCAGCCTGGAGTATTTGAGTGTTTTTACCGGATCGGGCATCCCCGGCCTGGATCTCTTGCTTCAAAACTTTAGCCGGTGTCAATTCCGGGTTTAACACGGTAAGCATATCTGCTGTAATATTCCCGGCGGCAGATTCCCCAAGCACAAATTGAGGAATAAATCCAGGCATGGACGCAGTTCCATTATTACCAACAGGCTGCGGGGGTAAATCCGCAATACTCCCTGCCCCGGCTTGCGGCGTTGGATTAACAGTATTGCCGGGAGGATTTTCCGTTGTCAAATAATTAACCAGAGCCGACAGGGCCGCATTCCCGCCGGACATTTTACCCTCAGTGGGAAAGCTCCCGATCTGGCCGCTCTGAAGAAACAACTCAGACGCTCCATTCTCCTGCAAGGAACTAAGGCTGTTATTCAACACGCCGGGCGTCATATCCCCAGGCAGCAACCAGGATGGCGACATAATCAGCAAACCCTCAATACTATTTGCTTCCGCCCCGTAAGAAGCAACGCTTCCACCAGTGAGTTGGGAAAGATTCTGCTGTGGAACTGCCATACCGGGTGTGTTCAACATATCCTGCTGGGAAACTATCATACCGGGTGTGTTCAACATATCCTGCTGCGGCACAGTCGTCCCGGGCATGCTTTGCCCGTTCAACAGGGTGGCAAACAGCATGGCCAGAAAATCACCGCCATTTTCATTCCCCGTTTTTACACCCCCGCATTTCAATACATCACTTTGAACGGGGGTACTTGTTTCGACTCTCACCTATTCACCTCCTTTCAATCATGAGTCAAAAGTCGAAAGTCCAAAGTCGAAGGTCAGTGAAGAACCTTGAAGCCCAATTTAAGTTCTTTGACTTTTGGTAATTAGACAGAATAGCTACGGAGTAATAAATGACTTTTGACCTTTGATTTTCGACCTTAGACTGAACAATTACATATACAATCACCCCCTCCTTCTGGTATATCGCACAGTTCCCATTTCATCCAACGCCTTTTGTTCCGCGGAACTCAGGCTGTCCATATAGGCAGTGAATTGGTTCTGCTTTAAGCGGTCCATAACCATTCTGTCTTTCCGGGCATCAATCATAAGCGTACGTTTTTCTTCCATTCTATGGCTCGCCTTTGCTGCGGCAAACTTACACTGGTGCAGACGTTTGTTTAAATAATCAATGTATAGTGCTTTGCTGATAATCTCGCAGGCGTCGGGGTTGTCAAAAACTTCACCGGTTGCCCTCTCCAGGTTTGCAGCGACCTCATTAAGCAACTGTACCTGCTTAAAATATTCCTGTTGAGCTGCGGCAAAAGCCATAACTGCATTTTCTTCCTTCATTTCCCTTTGCTTCAATACCGGTTCAAGCCTGAATGAAAACCTTTTCAACGGTTTCCCCTCCCGCTCATACAAACCTTGGAACAGTTCTCTGAAAGTGCTTTGTCTATGCCATCAGCTTTATTTAGAAAACACTTAACTGACGAGCAGCTCAAATTCCTTCAGCATATCTTCGAAATCCGAGGAATCGTTCATATCCTGCCTCAAGAATGATATTATATCGTCGTAACTATTGATGGCATCGTCAATTTTGGCGTTTGACCCCTTTACATAGGCGCCAATATTAATTAAATCTTCAGATTGTTTATGGGTAGCCAGTAAATCTCTCACCCGGGCTGCCCTTGCCCTCTGTTCCGGAGTGATTATTTCCGACATCAAACGGCTAATGCTGGACAGAACGTCAATGGCAGGATAATGATTTTGTGACGCCAACTGCCGGCTGAGCACAATATGCCCGTCCAGTATTCCCCTTACCGCATCAGAGATAGGCTCATTCATATCGTCTGCATCCACCAGCACGGTATAAAAGGCTGTTATCGAACCCTGAACTCCCATACCCGTACGTTCCATAAGTTTCGGCAAAAGGGCAAATACAGAAGGAGTATAGCCTTTAGTGGCCGGCGGTTCACCTATGGCCAGCCCTACTTCCCGCTGGGCCATGGCAAACCTGGTTACCGAATCCATCATAAACATGACATTTTTACCCGCATCCCGGAAATACTCCGCTATGGCGCTGGCCACAAAGGCGCCTTTCAATCTTACCAGCGCAGGTTGGTCGGATGTTGCCGCCACCACCACCGAGCGGGCTACGCCTTCCGGACCCAGGTCTCGTTCCACAAAATCCCTGACCTCACGTCCACGTTCCCCGATCAAGGCGATAACATTCACATCCGCCTTACAAAAACGGGCAATCATCCCCAATAATGTGCTTTTACCTACTCCGCTGCCGGCAAATATGCCGATACGCTGGCCCTTGCCGCAGGTTAGCAGGGAATCAATGGCCCTTACGCCGGTAGGTAGTATTTCGGTAATGCGCTTTCTGCTGAGAGGATTGGGAGGGTGGTTGTCTACACAGAATTCCTCACCGTTGTTCCAGTCCGGCTCCTCCAGGTCAATGGGCTGCCCCAGCCCGTCCAGTATCCGCCCAAGCAGGTGAGGTCCAACCTTAACACTGAATGTCTTGCCCCGGGGAACCACATAACAACCAGGGTGTATTCCCCTTAAATCTCCCAGAGGCATCAGCAGGGTTACATTGTCATCAAAGCCTACCACCTCAGCCTTAACGGGGAACTGCTCCCCGGGCACCAGTATATTGCAAACCTCTCCTATCCTGGCTGCAATACCCTTGACCTCCACCGTCAATCCGATAACCCTGGTTACCTCCCCGGTAGGCCGGAGCAATATAGAATTTCTCACCCTGCTCCGCCACAATTCCATATCAATATAAGGCGCGCCGCTCATAAATCTTCGCCATGCAGCGCCTGCATCAAAGCCTGCCATCTGGTGTTTATGTTAGCATCTATTCTCCCGTGTTGAGTTTCAGCTACAACCCCGCCCGGGCTAACGCCGGCATCTGATACTATATGCAACACGCCTTTCGGTGGAAGTAATTGTTTTAGCTTTTCTTTTCTCTGTTCAAAAATGGCGGCCTCCGATGGGTTTACATATAGAATTACCTCGTCTCTGCTTTTAAGCAGTTCAATCGCCTCCCCGGTCACCGCCATAATTGTCTCCGGGTTTTGCCTTATTTCATTAAATAAAATCTTGGCTGCCATCTCCTTGGCCAGCTCGATAATTTCTTCCTCCACTGAATCAAGGGTTTGTCTGCGAATTTCTTCCGCCTGGCGCAGAACCAGACGAGCTTGATCCCTTATGGTATTTGCTTCTGCCGCAGCCCTGACCAGCGCATCCTTTCTTCCTTCGTTAAAACCGTTTTCCCTGGCTTCTTTTTTTATTTCCTCCGCCTCCCAGCGGGCATCTTCCATGGCGTTGCGTATAATGTCCGCAGCCTCTGCCGTAGCTTCATCAACGATCGTTCCGGCTTCTTCTTTGGCCCTGGCAAGCTTGTCCCCGGCCTGAGCCAGCATATCCTCAATCAATTCCTCCGGAGAAACGCCTGTTTTTTCCACTTCCACGGTAAATCTGTGTCTTAGTTCCAGGGGACGGGTATTTCCACTATCAATTTCCATGCCCCTGATTATTCTTTTAGAGGAGCACAGCATCTTCGCCACCCCGTGCAATAATAATTTCTCCAGCCTCATCCAGACGCCTGATTAATTGCACTATGCGCTGCTGAGACTCTTCCACATCACGCAGCCGTACCGGCCCCATAAATTGTATTTCTTCCCGAAGCATATCTGCAGCCCGCTTGGACATGTTTTTGTATATCCTGACGCGAACGTCCTCGTTAGAACCACGCATGGCCCTGGCCAAATCCTTCTGGTCCACCTCCCGGAGAACTCTCTGGATGGCGGTATCATGAAGCTTGACAACGTCCTCGAAAACGAACATAAGCTTGCGGATTTCGTCGGTCAGTTCAGGGTCGTCCATCTCCAGTTCTTCCAGTATGGTTTTCTCTGTAGATCTGTCCACACGGCTCAGTATATTTACCAGCGCCTTGATACCTCCGGTTTGCTGGTCCTGCTGGGTTACAATCAATGAAAGCTTTTTTTCGAGAACACTCTCGACTTCTTTAATAACCTCCGGGGCTATGCGATCAATAATAGCGACCCTTTTAGCCACATCCGATTGTATTTCCGTCGCCAGCGAGGCAAGTATAGACGAAGCCTGTTCCGGCTGAAGGTAGGTAAGGATCAGAGCTATGGTTTGCGGATGCTCCTCCTTAATAAAATTAAACAGGTGTTTGGCCTCCGTACGCCTGAGATTATTAAAGGGAACTTTTTGAATTGTACTGGAAACTTTACTTAATATTTCTTTGGCCTTTTCTTCACCCATGGCCTTTTCCAGGATATCCTTGGCATAGTCAAATCCTCCCCTGGACAGGTATTCCCTGGCCTGGGTAAGCTGGTAAAATTCGTCCAATACAAATCTCTGAATATCCTTGGGAATGTTTTCAAACAAGGATATTTCCTGGGTAAGCTTCTCCACTTCCTCGTCTGAAAAACCCTTTTGCAGAACGCTGGCCGATACACTCGCCCCCAGGGATATCAACAATATGGCAGCCTTTTGTATACCCGTAAGATTGGATGGCACTAACATGTCGCACTACTCCCTGAGCCAAAGTTTTATGATCTCGGCAACCTCATCCGGATTTTCCTGGGCTAAATCTTTTATATCGTCCTCACGGCTTCGCGCACGTTGCACAACTTCAAGAGGTTCGTCTTCGGTATCGATTTCAATCTCTTCCTCCTGCCTGGCCAGTTCCTCAGCCAGCCTTGCCGTCCTGCGGCGCCGCATAATGATAATCAGCAAGCCAAGCAACAATAGCGTACCTGCAGCCAAAGCAGCAATTAGCATATTCCTTCTGGCAGCTTCGGCCTTGGCCTGCTCTGCCGCTGCAGCCGCAGCGTCTTCCTTCTGTATGGAATTATCAAAAGCCATACTGGATACGTTTATCTGATCACCCCGGGCTTGATCAAAACCAATGGCTGTGGCAACTACATTGTTAATCTGTTGAAGCTGCGACTGCGGGAAATCACCGTTAACAACCACCGATACGGAGAGCCTTTTAATACTTCCGGGAGCATCCACAACAGTTTCCTGTTTGGAAGGAACCTGGTAGTTGGTAGTATTTTCCTGCTTGGAATAGTTGGAGCCGCTTCCTGTAGAGCTTTGTGCGGATACACTGCTCCCGGGCAGTTCAGAATCTGTGCCCGGTGCTCCGCCAGCGGTGGAACCCGAACCGTTTTCTTCAAGATTGTGCTGGCTTAAGGTTTTACCATCATCATAAGATGTACTGGTCATCTGCTTCTGGTCGAAATCCAGATCCGCTGTCACCATGGCGACAGCCTTGCCGGGTCCCAGTATTTGCCTGAGCATCTGCTGAATTCTGTATTCCAGCTCCTTTTCGAAGGTCCTTCTTATTTCATAGCGATCCATGGTCTGAAAGGCAGAGTTCAGTGACTTGTCGTTAAGTCTTAAGCCATCGGTTAGCGAATTACCATCCATATCAATAATGTTTACATTTTCAGGCTTAAGCCCCTCTACGCTGCCTGTGACCAGATCCACTACACCCTTGACGTTTTCCGGCGCCAACTTTGCATCGGGTTTAAGTTTTAGTGCAATGGAAGCGGAGGGTTCCACCTGATCGTCCAGAAAAAGGCTTTTCCTCGGCAACACAAGGTGAACCCTAGCTTGGTCAACCTCATCCAACTGGACAATGGTACGCCTGAGTTCTTCCTGCAAAGCCCTCTGATAGCCGACCTGCTGCTCAAATTCAGTTACTCCAAGCTTATTCTGATCGAATAATTCAAAACCAACGCCGCTGTTATACAGAACGCCGGCACTGGCAAGAGATATCCTTGTTTCATATACTTTATCTTGCGGGACTTCAATCATCTTTCCCTGATCGGTAACTTGGTAAGGTATTTTTTCTTTCTTTAGCTCCTCGGTTATTTTACCTGCTTCCCTGGGGTCAAGGCCTGTAAATAGTGGAGAGTAAGGGGTGCTAAAGAGCTTCTGTCCGAGAAACGCCAAGGCCAGCAGTACGACAACGGATGTTGCAATGGCAATGCCCTTCTGAATTCTGCTAAGCCCCTGCCACCTCTCACGGAACCTTACCAATAGATCGCCAAGATTCACTTAAAAACCACTTCCCTCATGAAAATGAGGATACACTTATACCTGCATCCGTGAAATTTCCTGATATGCCTCAACTACTTTGTTTCTTACTTCAGTTGCCAGTAAAAGTATAATTTTGGCCTTTTCCATGGCTATGGTGACCTGATGTACATCCTGGACTTCACCAGTCAGAAATCCTTTTACCGTTTCGTCGGAGTTTATTTGCGACTGATTAACATCCTGCAGGGCTTTATTAAGCATTTCACCGAACGAGCCTCCCGGCGCCACCTTGACGGTTTCCTGACCGGTAACGGATTGCACATGGGGCAGGATAAGAGGTACAGGAGCGATTTGCATATAACAGTTACCCCCACCAGTTAAGATTAAGACAACTAAATTGGTTAAAATTATTTTAAAGATTTGAAAAATTAAACCGATTTATTAAAATAGCAATTATTTTTATTCAAAATACTTCTAATAACTCTTAACGTATAATATCGAGTGCCCGGGCAGCCATACTTTTGCCCGCGTTGAACACGGTTACATTGGCATCATAGGCCCTTGTGGCTGCAATCATATTTACCATCTCATTGGCTATATTAACATTCGGGTAGGCCACATAACCGTCCTGATTCGCGTAAGGATGGGAAGGATCATGCACCATTCTTGGCTCAGCCGGGTCCTGAATTATTTTGGGGACATGCACTCCTGACTCTTTGTACATTTCCTGCCCGGCCACGGAACCTGCCTCCATGGTCAGCAATTCTGAAAATACCGGCACATTGCGCCGGTATACCGGCCTGGACGGATCCCCGGGCACACCTGCGGTGTTGATATTGGCAATATTGTTTGAGATTAAATCAAGCCACAGCCGGTTTGCCGTCATACCCGACGCGCTGATGCCGAAGGATTCAAAAAAGGGCAATATTAACTACCTCCCCGTATAACATTTTCAAGACCCTTGAACTTATTGGACATGATCAGAGATGATGTATCATACAACAATGTATTTGCAGCAAGATTGACCATTTCCTGATCAATATCAACATTGTTCTCCCCGTAACGCATGGTGGAGTCCTTTTCCTGTACAACACTAGGAGCAACATTTTCCATAGCTGGCGCTCCTCCCATATGCCTTAGGTTGGTGGTAAGCATTACGATTTCCTGCTTGCCCAAAGCTGCTTTAAGCTTTTCCTGGAAAGACACAAAGGATTTTTTAAAACCCGGGGTGTTGACATTGGCCACATTGTTGGCAATTACACGCTGGGACAAAGAGGCTGAATCAAGCTGTTTACCCAAGGCCATAAGTACCGGGTTGGAGAATAAATCCATTCAGTTTTTCACCACCTGGAACCAAATTTACCATGCCTGGAAAACTAATCTACATTTGACCGTTACAACTAAAATATACAGAAAAAATTAATATACTGACAATGTACAACACCTTATCACTATGATTACTAAATATTCAACAAAAAATAATTTTTCCCTTCCATTACTTCCAATAAAATAATTTATCGACATAAATAACCAGCAAAAAAATGTCTTAAATTTTTTGCCCGGTTGATTATAATGCTAAAATTTCAGGTATATCCGCCGAATATATAAATAGTAGCAAAATTCTCCTATTAAAATAGAGGAGGAATAGTAATGAAAATACAGGGTTCATCTATTATAATGTCGGGAAATTACAGTTCTATAGATATACAAATAAAGGAGGAATCATTAAAAACCTGGATAGGAAATGAACGGCCAAATTTTGAGGGAGGAAAAATACCACAGGAACAGCTTTCGGCTCTGAAGCAGGACATATCTTTCAAGCAAGATATAATCGAAATTTCGGCGAAGGCCAGGGAAATGCTGGCCGGGTCAAGTTGCGCATCTGAAAAAATAAAGGCCAATCAACTAGAGGAACTGGACGACATAAGTGATAAGGACAAGTTTAAACTCATACTGCTGCAAAAAATGCTTGAAAAGCTTACAGGTAAAAAAATAAAATTTAATATGCCTGAAAAAATAAAAATAAAAAATCCGGACTCAAATATAAACAAAATGAAAAAAGACGGCGTCAGCCCCTCCCAGACCCAGGCAAAACAGGGGTGGGGTCTGGAATATGACTACCACGAATTAAAATATGAACAGGAGAACATGTCCTTCACTTCGACCGGAGTTATCAAAACTGCAGATGGCAGGGAAATAAATTTCACGGTAGAGTTAAATATGAGCAGAGAGTTCATGTCACAGAAGGATATAAGGATAAGGGCCGGGGACGCCGTAATGAAAGACCCGCTGGTTATTAACTTTGACGGAACAGCTCCGGACCTAACGGACACCAAGTTTTCCTTCGATCTTGATGCCGACGGCAATGCCGATCAAATATCCTTCGTCACCCATGGCAGCGGATTTCTTGCCCTTGACCTGAACGAAGACGGCACTATAAACAACGGCAGCGAGCTTTTCGGCCCCAACACAGGCAACGGTTTTACGGAGCTGGCCCAATACGATCAGGACCACAACAACTGGATAGATGAAAATGACGAGATATTAAATCGCCTCCGGATCTGGACAAAGAACGAGGATGGCAGCGACAGTCTCTTTGCTCTGGGCGAAAAGGGCATCGGCGCCATATACCTTGGTAATGTGGAAACTCCTTTCAGCTTCAAAGACAGTACAACTAACGAACCGCAGGGACAGGCAAGATCAACAGGTATTTTCATCCGGGAAAATGGTGCCGCCGGAACAGTGCAGCAAATCGATCTGGCGGTATAAAAGATCTCGCATACCCATAGAAAAACTCCCCGTGAGTACACACTACGGGGAGTTTTTCTATGGGTATATTATATGTAGTATATTGTACTAGATAAATTTATCTACGATTATACCCAGCATTTTCTTGAAATAAGCAACCATATCCAGAACTTTCTCCGGCGGAATCTCCCTAATTACAGTATTGTCTTCCGTATTTATAACCTTTACGTAATATTCACCGCTTTCTTCGTGCAGAGAATATTTTAACTCTGTATGATACATTTCCATCGTGTTATTTATCTGTTTAACAGCATTTTCTATCTGACACACATCGCTTTTATCAAAGTATTGCTCTTCCTGACCGATGATATCATCCGCAGACCATGGTGGGAAATCCCCCAAAATGTCCCGTTGATTTTGTAAATTTTCGTCAATTCCGGTTACAGGCATCCCCCCAGTTATACCCTGAACTTTCACCTTTCATTCCTCCTACTCACTTTTTCTTTTCCACAAAAAACCCTGATAATTGATAAGGTCTATTTCCGTATAGATTAAACACATTTTTGAAGTTGGCCAAGTTTTTCAACTTCTGCTTGATATTATTAACCTGCTCCATTGCTATCGGCTCAAGCTTACTATTAATCTCAATTATGTTATGCAAAATTGCAATATTTTTATGCTTAAGATCATCTATAATGCTATTGTCCTCCGCCGCAATGGCTGATATAGATTCCATCAATACGTCTATGCCGTCAATTTCCTCTATCACGGACTGTCTGGCACCAATTAAATTAAGAAATTCTTCAATATCACCTATTTCTAATTTTTTTCTCATACCAAGGGTGACTGATTCCATGCTTCTCAATAGTTCTCTTTTTTTCTCCAACAACTCAATAATCATCATATGTCTTCAACCTTGATTATTATTCTGCTTTAACATTTCTGCCCATGCGTCCCTAAGACCTTCAATCAATTCCGCTACTTCCTTCATAGCTGCCCCATCTTTTTTTATGTTAGCCGTAACCAAATGACTGTACATAAAGTCGTAAAGGCTGGATAGATTTTTCGCTATTTCATAGTTCATATTAAGAGTTGACGAGAGATATGAAATTATATCTTGAGCACTGATTAAATTTTCATTGACCTTCTCATAAGTTTTTTCCTCAACAGCCGCTATGGCAGCCTTAATGAATTTTATCACCCCATTAAAAAGCATCAGAGTGAGTTCACCGGGGGAAGCGGAATTTATCGAATTAGCTTTATACTGCTGATAGGGATTGGCTAATGCCATTTTATTAACACTCCTATGCAATTATTTAACCATACTGAACTTAACCCTATGAACTGCTACTTCCCCCAAGCATCTGCGACAAATAGGCACTTTGGCTGTTAAATTGCTGAATGGCCTGCTCCATGGCAGTAAACTGCTTGTAATAGCGCTCATTCGCCACATCCATACGGTCTTGAGCAGTATCAATACTGCTGTCTATATCGGATATTCTTTTACCAATATAGCTATCATCCAACAATATACTACTGCTGTCGCTGCCCGCCTGATCAATAATCTTGTTCATGCCATTGTTTACATCTTCATACAACCGCGCTGCTATACCTTTTTGGCCATAATCATCGGATACATTGGTAAATAGCTTCATTATTCCTTCGGGATCATCTTCCAGCGCTTTCCGCAATTTATCCTCGTCTATTACCAGTTGTCCACTATTATAATCTTCAGTGGTGGTAATACCTATATCAGACAGACTTTTATATTCCCCTGTCAATCCTGAAACCGGTGCGGACATGGTTGAACGCATTTTGCCTCTTATTCCGGACAGTATATCATCATTGCGCAGTATCCCGCTGCGGGCTTTTTCTTCCCATTTCTCAATCTGCGTATCGGATAATTGACTCCTCTGATCGTCGGTCAGGGGGACGTAATCCGAATAGCGTGTTTCACTTAACTTAGTAGTAATGGTATCCTCAATTTTATTATAGCTGTCAATAAAACTTACGATTGAGTTGTAAACCGCATCTGTATTACTAGTAACAGTAACCGTGCTGGCGCCCAAATTCTTCAAGGTCATGGTTACGCCGTTGACCGTAACGTTATTTACCGAACTGGTAAGCCCAGTGGCATCGCCAAAATCATACTGGGCATCCTGCCCGCTATTCACGCCGGATATTAGCTTCAGTTTCAAGGTATTGGCGCCAGTCCCCCCGGTATCGGAAAGAAAGCTACTGGTATCGTTAGTAACGTTGATTACCGCATCGGCGCCGGTGGTGGTTGTGTTTAAGAAAAACCTGTTTTGGTCAGCATCGTAACTTGCGGTAATCCCTAAATCCGCCCCATTTATTTCTTTGACCACATCAGAAATAGTTTTGGTGGATGTATCAAAACTAAAATCGTGACTCCCCTTGCTGCCGGTAAGGGTGAAAGTGACAGTTCCGGATAAGCCAAACTGACCGCCTAAAGTTTTACCAGACTCATCAGCCAGCACATCTGTGCTGGCCTTGGATACTCCCTCGGCCAGCCTGGTAACGTTTACTTGATATGTTCCCACAATGGCATTGCTGCCGGCAGTGGCCGTAAGCACGGTTTCATCGGAAGATGAAACATTTTTTGCCAGGTAAGTTGACTGGAGTTTCATATTAAAGACCGTATCTCTGAAAGAACGCAGGGAAGTATTTATAGTCCGATAATCCTCTTGCTTCCATTCCAGTGTTTGCTTGTTCTGATTGAGTTTATCAATGGGCACTTGATAGGCCTGCATTAATTGTTTAATTATCGAATCCGTATCTATGCCGGATGACAAACCGCTTACCCGCAGCAGATTGGTGGTCACGATTATCACTACCTTTCTTAAGTAGATTGCTTTAATTACTTTTTCGGTTATACCGCAATAAACTTTACAATAATATTTTAGAGTTGTAGGGCATTTTTCTTGTTCCACTCATATCAGTGTAGACTTTTCAACAAAAAATCCACAATTTGTAAATCCAGTTCTGTATCCACATCATGTGATCTATCCTGTGGCATGACATATGCCACGGTATCACTAGAGATGAATGTGTTGCTACGCTTTAACCACTCCGTCTCAGCTACGTAAACGGCACCGTTTAGAGCATATACAACGGGCAAATCCTGTCTGCGGTTAATAGGTTGTTTTAGATTAACAAATGCAGAGATCCGGTTGCAGGCATCCAAGGTATACATCCAATAAGGACTTTGGGGAGACTCGACAACCGAAACGCAGGCGGGAGCTTTTTGTAAAATGCATTTTTCCAGGCATCCATTGATGTCTTCAACTTTTCTTAAAGGTGAAGTAGGTTGAAGTAATACAACGTAATCATAATGCTCTGGTAATTCATAAACAGCATGCAGGACAGGATTTATGCCCGGTGTATCGTCCATAGCAAGCTCAACCGGCCTTGTGAAGGGCGCTTCGCACCACAATTTTTTGGCAATGTCGATTATCTCACTATCTTCAGAGGACAAAATCAGTCTATCTATATATTTTGTTTTCTGGGCTTCCTCAATGGTCCAGGCGATTAGCGGTTTTCCAGCAACCTCGCGGATATTCTTCCGGCGCACCCCCTTGGAGCCGCCCCGAGCGGGTATGATGGCAAGCACAGTTTTACCATTAATCATCCGAATACCTCCGGAAACTCTCCATTAGCTTTTTCATAGTCCACAGCCTGTCCAATATCAAGCCAGTATTCCCTAATTGGAAATACTGCTGTCTCCATATTTTTTTCAAGTAACTGTTTAAACAAATCCGGCATATCAAAATATGTATCCGGTGGAATAAAGTCCACCACAGTGTGGTCCAGTACATATATTCCCGCGTTTACAAAAAATCTTTGCACAGGTTTTTCATCTATACCTGCCAGACGATGCCTATTAATCTTTACCACACCATATGGAACCTGGAAATCATACTCCCGCACACACATGGTTGCCATCGAACACTGCTCCAGATGAAAGCTCAGCAACTGGTCAAAATTGATTTTTGTTAACAAATCGCCATTCATTACCACCAGCGGCCTATTTAGCTTTACTGGAATCAAACTTAAAGCGCCGGCGGTGCCCATTCTCTTGTCTTCTTGTATATACTCTATACTCACTCCCCAGCGGGAGCCGTCGGCAAAATAATGCCTAACCATATCCCCTTTATAGTTAATAGAAATATAAAATTTATTAAAACCGAAATCTACAAAGTTCTCCAATATTGTCTCCAATATTGGTTTACTGCCTACTTTCAAAAGCGGCTTGGGGCAATCATCAGTCAAAGGGCGCAGACGGCTGCCCAGCCCTCCAGCCATGAGCAACACAACATTCTCCCGCTGTCCGGGCTTGAGTAAATTCTCCAAGAATTCAACATTTATTACGCACCCATTACTGTCAACCACCGGAATGTGCCTTAGTTTTTTAGCTTTCATTAAAGCAAGTATGTTCTTCCGGCTTTCTTTTATCCCGGCAACTGTGGGACAGCTATTCATAATACTCCGTACCGGATGCTCCAGTGATATTCCTTTTAAAATACCACGGCGCACATCACCATCTGTAACCGTGCCCATTAACCTGCCGCCTGAATCCACCACCAGGGCAATTTGTAATGTTGTTTTATCAATTAATTTGATGACATGAAGTATTGACTCATTAGGGTCTACTAATATTTTTTTCCAATCCTTCATAACGGTACCACCTTTGCCGGGATACCTACAGCTGTAACACTGTCCGGTAAATCACGGATTACTACAGATCCGGCTCCTACCTTTGCAGAACTGCCCACCGATAAACCTTGTATTATTGTAGTTCCCGCTCCTATAAAAGATTTATCTCCTATATTAACGCCGCCGCACAGGGTAACACCAGTTGCCAAATGCACAAAAGAGCCGATACTACAATCATGTTCCACTATCACTCCGGAATTAACGATGGTATTGCAACCTATAGAGGCACCCGTCTGGATTATGGAACCAGCCATAATTTGCACTCCTTCTGATAATTTGACGTCGCCGGCCATGACTGCTGAAGGGTGTACAATGTTAACAAAGTTATAGCCTTTATTTTTAAACAACCTGTATATCCCCTCCCTTGCTGACGACATACCTACCATGCCCAAACCATTCACAAGGCAAATTTTATCCGCAGGAAAATCATCTATAATGCTATCGTCACCAAGTACAGGCACTCCCAGTATTGAAGCGCCCCATTTCGACCTGTCTGTGTCCGTTACCCCCAGCATTGTTAACCCGCACAAAAGTAAAGTATCAATAAGCACCCTGGCATGGCCGCCGCCACCAATAATTATTAATGGCATATTCATAAGTTTATCATCTCGTCCCGCCTGTAATCCCTATCCGCTTTACGTCCTAAACAATCCCAAAAAAACATGGGAGAAACACCGGTACCCGGACGCTTAGCCGCTACGTTTTCTTCGGTAAATATTTCTCCTTTATTAATATCCCTTGCTGCCACAAGGCTTTTTCTGGCAACCTTTGCATTATTTAGTTCAGACTGCGCTGGATATTTTATATTTGAACCGATTGCCTTCTCCACCTGGCGTATACTCTTTATCATTTGTGTGAGTTCATATGGTTCAAGGGAGGCTTTGTGATCCGGCCCGGGCAGAGCCCTGCTCAGAGTAAAATGTTTTTCAATTACAGCAGCTCCGCGAGCAGCAGCAGCAATGGAAACCGCTATACCAGGGGCATGATCTGAATACCCCACCGACAAACCAAAGGCGGATCTCAGGGTATCCATAGCCAGTAAGTTTACTTCTTCAAAAGGTGCCGGATATTCAGTGGTACAATGCAGCAAGGTAACATTTTGTCTTAACGCCTGCTGACCTTCCTTCGACCAGTATGCCGCTTGAAAAACATTTAGAGCCGGCTCTTCTTTAGATCTGGTATAACCAAAAGCCAGTACCCCAAGGGCTGTTTCTATTTCACCCAGCGTACTCATGCCGGTAGATAGAATAACAGGCTTTCCGGTAAGCGCCACCCTTAATAATAGCGGCCCATTGGTAATTTCCCCGGAAGGCACTTTAAGTTGCAACAAGTTAAACCTACCGGCAAGCAAATCCACACTTTCCATATCAAATGGAGTGGATAAAAATTGAATCCCCTTTAACCGGCAGTATTTGATTAACTCCTCATGGGCATTTTCATCAAGCTCCAGTTTTTTTATCATTTCCAGTTGAGATTCCCTGCTGTCTGTTGTTTTAAGCTGGTACTCTGCCTTGGGAGCACAGGTACTTATTAATTTATCAGCCTTAAAAGTCTGGAATTTTACCGCATCTGCCCTGGCCTCTACTGCCACGTCAATCAATTGCCTGGCCAACTCTAACGAGCCGTTATGGTTTACTCCTGCTTCGGCGATGATGTAAACACTACTCATGCTACCATATCTCCTAAAAAACATAATTGTTTCTGCTACCAGATTAACATCAATTCCATTTTCAACTTTTTAAAATTAAAAGACTTATATATGCTATGCTTGCATATAGCCCATGAAACAAGTATCTTACTCAAAATATAGCTCAGGAAAATTCTATGTAGTTTTCTTTTACGGATAAGAATAAATCTTTCCCACTAATTCTTGTCTACTTCTTATAGAAGCCTATGGAAATATACATTTCAACACAACAACCTAACTCCCACATGTTAATACTATACAAGCAATACCTTGAGGAAACCAAGAAATATAGGAGCCATATCACATACAACCAACAACATATGCATTTTGACTTTTCACAAGGTTTCTTTTAGCAACATAAATGCTTCTGCAGCATTAAATCCTGCAACTACCCCTCTTAAAGTAGCTAATGCTCTTAACGCCTTTTCACTACGCGGAAAAGGAAATTCATTTACCTCTGAAGAATAAATGTTAAGTATTTCAACTTTTTTGTCTAAATAATCAAATATATCAACGAAAACATTAGGCCTAAAGCCATTATTATCAGGGTTAATATTAAAGTCTGTCTCTGAAATAGTTTCATATGCTAAAATACGCTTAATATATGGATGTCGAAAATTTTTTGTTGATGCTACCATTACATCAAATACAATAGTATGATCAGAATGTATATCACCCCTATACGGAATATATACTATTTTCGGTTTAATTTCTTCTATCACATAAGACACGGAATTAATAAGTACATTTAAAGGAAGTGTATCCAATTCTGAAGTCGGAAATCCTAGCCTATAAACACTTGAAAAACCATAAATCTTGCTAACCGTATTAATTTCTTTTTCTCTAATTTCTCTATAATCATTATTTTCCTTCATGTTGGTTATAAT